>WNGI01016691.1_pt1 | contig 10187 bp, 8 predicted proteins | sample 5400621 | NCBI WGS metagenome assembly WNGI01 (sample SAMN13153374, study PRJNA577476) | soil metagenome | isolation source: 20 cm soil or saprolite under Garry oak tree replicate 1 | place: USA:California | collected 2016-06-15 | reverse complement strand
CCGGCATCGGCGAGGACGATCCCGCGTTCGGGCAGCAATCGGCCGACGATCTGGGCAAGACGCGCGGGATGAATCGCGCCAGGCAACGGTGTTATGACCCGGCTTTCATAGTCGCGGCCATCGACGACTGCAGGCGTGCGCGCGCCGGTCTTGGCATCAAGCGCTTCAGTCATCGCGCGGACCGCAAGCTGCGCATCGGCGACCAGCGCATAGTCGGCCTTATGGACCTTGTCGATTTCGCTCTCCGAAATGTTGATGTGGACCAGCGTGCGGCCGTCGAACAAGCCTTCCCAATAGTTGAATGTCGCGTGCTGGTTGAACGCGTTGCCGATGGCCACGACGACATCTGCGTTCATAAACGCCTTCCAGGCGCTGGCATGGCCACTGTCGCAGAACACGCCGACTGACAGCGGATGGTTTTCGGACACGATGCCCTTGCCGTCGAGCGTCGTGAGCAACGGGATCTGGAAACGCTCGATGAACTCCTTCACGGCGCTGTTCGCGCCGCTTCGGATCGCGCCGAAGCCGACCAGCGCCACCACCGACTTGCCCTTGGCGAAAGCATTAGCCAGCATCACCGCGATCTCGTCGACCCGTGCCGGATCAGGCGACAGGCTCTCGACCGAGCGCTGGATTCGTCGGTGATTGGTCACGTCGTGCCCGGGCAGGTTGAATTCGCCGGGGACTGCAATGTGCACAGGCCCCGGGCGCCCCGCGAATGCGGTATTCACCGCTTGCTCCAGGATGTCGCAGGTCTGATCGGGGTGATCGATGATCCAGCTGCCCTTGGTGCAAGCCGCGAACATCTTTTGCGAATCGGGCGTATTATTCAGCGCAGAAGTCTCGTTGAGCGAACCGCGGCCCATCCAGTGCCGGTTGGCATAGCCGGTGATCGCCAGTATCGGATAGGAATCCGACATCGCCATACCGAGACCAGAGAACAGATTAAAAGCCCCAGGACCTGCCGTCGCCCAACACACACCGAGATGATTAGTGTACATCGCATAGCCGCACGCCATGAACGAGGCCGCCTGCTCATGGCGAGTGATGATACCTCGGATCTGAGTGGAATGCTTGAGCGCGAGCATCATGCCTGTGCAGGTTTCCCCAGCGCCGCCGAATGCCGCAGTGACGCCGATATTTTCCAGACCGGCGACAAGAGATTCAAAGACCCGCATCTTATCCTCCATCCACCTCCTTTGGATGTCCTACACCACAGGAATTCATGGAACAAGTATTGTTTCCCGGCGCAAAGCAATAATTGGACCGAACGGACCCTGCGGAAGCAGCAAAGTCGCGCAATGTTCTGTTAAAGCATCCCCGGCCGATAATCTCGCCGCGATCCTCGTGCAAATTAACTGTAATGGAGAGAAATGATATTCATCGCCCGCCGAAAAGTCTTCGGAACGATTTGAACAAACGACCGGGAAAAGTTCCGGCCTTTTGGGGAATACCCGGCGCCTGCTGCGCAAACGGCCATTGTGAACCTCCATGTATCTGGCACGCGGCGTTTGGCACCTTGTCCACGGGTAAATCAATGTCGTAAGCAGTTCCGGTCGACATGCATCCTGTGGTGGCGAGTTGATTGGAAATCGAACAGACCGTGGCGTGTTGGAGTGGCATGGTTGGCTCCAACGGCTCGGCCGGATAATGCCGTGAGGCTTTGTTCATAACTTGAACCCAAACCGGCAATGCGAGCGCGGCGCCATAACCGTGTGGAATGATCGTCGTCGGCTGATCGAATCCGACCCACACGCCGCAAGTCAACGTGCTTGTGTAACCGAGAAACCACGCATCTTTGTAATCATTGGTCGTGCCCGTTTTGCCTGCCGCCGGCAATTTAAAGCCGAGTGATCGCGAGCTGGCGGCAGTGCCCTCGGTCAAAACTTCTTGCATTAGCCGCGAAGTCATCCAGGCCGCGCCCGGGTCAAGTGTCGGCACGGAGATATGCGCGGCAAGATAGATCGGTTTGTGCTGCTGATTATCGATGCGCTCGATGATGTACGCCTGCTTGCGGACTCCAGCGTTGGGAAACACCGCGTATGCAGAAGTGAGATCCTTCAGATCCGTCTCGAACGAGCCGATGTAAATCGCCGGGCCGTGCGGAACGCTTTGCGAAATGCCGAGGTCATTAGCGACCTTTTGCACCGCGTCGAGGCCGGCGAGTTGTCCAACACGCACGCTCATGGTGTTGCGCGAATGAATCAGGCCGTATGAGCAAGGCATGATGCCGCCGTAGGTGCCGTCTGAATTCCCAGGCGACCAAGTTCCCGCGCCTTCGATTTCGCCGGGCCGAATCGGGCCGTCGCTGATCGCAGCACTTGGCAACAAGCCGTGGCTAAAAGCAACAGTGTAAACGAAAGGCTTGAATGCCGAACCAACCTGCCGGTTTGCCGGAGCCAGCGCGCGATTGAACTTGCTTTGCGCGTAATCGCGACCACCGACGAGCGCGCGAATACCGCCGCTGGCATTGTCAATCACAACCACCGCGCCCTCCAGATACGGCATGGCCGAATCCCCTTCCCCGCTCTCGGGCGGTTTGTAGTTCGCTTTGAGCGGATGATGAAAATTCGATTGGTGCTCGATTTTTGTGAGTTGCGTCTCGAGCGCATCCTGCGCTGCATTTTGCACGGACGGATCGAGTGTCGTGTAGATCGACAGCCCACCATTATCGATCTGATCCTGCGTTAACAACAGATTCAGATCACGTTGCACCGCGTCCATCGCGTAGTTCTCCTGGATCTGGGGTAGTCGCTTGGGATGCGTCACGATTTTTGTCCGTTTCGCCTCTTCGGCCTCCGCGGGCGTAATCTTTTTCAACGCCACCATGCGATCCAAAACAGCGTTGCGCTGCATCGCCGCGCCCTCCGGATTTTTTAGCGGCGAAAACCGATTCGGGCTGCGAATCAAGCCGGCAAGGAGCGCGGCTTCCGAGAGATTCAGCTTTGATGCACTTTTGCCAAAGTAAAGTTGCGACGCCGTTTCCACTCCATAACAGCCGGTGCCGAAATAAATCCGATTTACGTAAAGCTCGAGAATCTGCTGTTTGGTAAACTGGCGCTCGATGCGTAGTGCCACCATTGCTTCCAATACTTTCCTGCTGACAGTGCGGCCGCCGAGCGGAAGGCTGTTTCGGGCGAGCTGCTGAGTGATACTGCTGGCACCTTCCCTGGCTGAGCCGCTCGTGATGTCGCGGACCAAGGCGCGCAGAATTCCGCGCCAATCAATTCCCTTGTGTGCATAAAAGCGCGAGTCCTCGCGTGCCAGCACGGCAGTGATGAAAAACTGCGAAACCTCGCTCAGAGAAACCTTGAGGCGGGTGTTTCGCTCCGGCATTTCTCCGACGTTTTTCATGTCGAAGGTTTGCGCCCACGTCCCGTAAAAGAGAAAAACGGCGAAGCCCGCTGCTGCGAGTAAAATTAGCAGCGTGATTTTCCAGCCGTAGCGGAAGAGAATGTTCCCGCTTTGCTTTTTTCGCGATCGAAGACGAGCGAAGAATTGCATTGCTGAAAAGTTAAAAAAGTTAAATGAGTTACAAGGTTAAAAGCGGCTTAACCTTTTGACTCTTTAACCTTTCAGCGGTTCAACGATGTGCCCCTTTAACGTTGTAACCCTTTTAACAAATCACAAATTCAGCTTCACTACGCCCTCGTGCTGTTCGGTCGGACAAGGCGCGTTGGTCGGAACATCTGTAGTGGCGTCGCTCGGCTGGACAACCTTGTTATCGATCAAGTAGCGCTCGACTTCCTCACCGCTAACGTCGGCCAGCATCTGCCCATTGATTTCGACACAGGGCGAAAGCGGCTGGCCGCTCTTGGTTTCCATTTCCCAGCGGAACGCCGGATTCTGGATAATGTCTTTTTCCGTGTAGGGAAGATTGTATTTGGCCAGCACGGCACGCACACCGGCGCTCCAGCCACAATAGGTCTTCAGATATGCGGTAATTTCTGGTGTTTGCATCCGCAGAACATATCACAAATTCCGAAGTTGTAATCTCGGTCTGCTCCAACCCGCTTGTTAAGAGCGCGGGCAACTACTGTTCTCGCAGAGAAGCCGAACCCGAAATTACAAATTTTCGATTTCCCGTCGCAAATCTTCCTTCGTTTTTCCAAGTTTCTGCTGAAGCCGGCCCAGCAGCTCATCCTCCTTGCCCTCGGAAAAAGCGAGGTCGTTATCGGCTAGTTGTCCGTATTTCTGTTTCAGTTTGCCCTTCACTTCGTTCCAGCTGCCTTTGAATCCTAATCTTGTCATAGTGATACATGTTTCGCGCGGCGAGGCAGGATCAGTTGCCTCAATCGATTATGTCACGTGTTGAAATCATGGACCGCATGGCTCGTATTGCCCGCTGGCCCAAGCAATAAAACAACACGAAGAGACGACCAAGGTTTCCTCTGAAAAACGATTCGTTGGTATGAAAAAATACATTTGTCTGCTCGCCGGCATGGCACTGTTGGCGGCTTGTGAGCAAAAGGAAACAACCGTGAATCCGCCTGCAGAAAAGAAAGAAAGCAATACGACGATTATAAATCAATCTCCGGCCGCGGCGACGACGAAAGAGAAAACGGAAGTAAACGTTAATACTTCGCCTTCACCATAGGCGCGAGATTACTGGATCCGCAGCGCCTGCACGACAAGTTGTAACCGTTACGCCAAGGTGTGCGTTAGGAGACCGATCTCAACGTCACACCTTGTGTCGCAGTGGTTTTAGCGCGTGAGTGAGTTTTTGCAACCCCAGCTCCAATCGCGTCTTCACTGTGCCAAGTGGAGCGTGCGTTGCAGCCGCAATTTCTCTGTGGCTTAGGCCCTTGAAAAAAGCCAACTCTACGGCCTCGCGTTGAAATTCAGGCAACGCCCGGATGCTCTTCTTCAAAAAATGGCGAAGATCGTTCAAAATGAATTCTCGAGCCGCATCACGACGCGGACTTTGTGATGCCTGCATTACCCGTTTCTCGTAGCGCTCCCTCGCACGAGAGTAAGCCTGGCGGCGGCGCAATCGATCGATGGCGCGACGGCGCGCGATGGTAACCATCCAGCCGAGGGGCTTGCCTGCCTTTGGTGAATAACGAGCCGCCTCTTCCCAAACCTGAAGAAAAATTTCCTGTAAGACATCGTCAGCTTCCGCCTCTTCATGAACGACTCCATCAATGGTCGCTCGCAATCTTTTGCTGTGTCGGCCGTACAACTCGGTGAGCGCATCGGGATGGCGATGTGAAATGTCTTTCATCAGATCCTCGTCCGCCGCTGATCCAACCCCGGGCTGATCAAGAATAGATCCAATCATACGCGATGACCCTGTGCCCCCGACGCCAATGCAAACGCGCGGCGTTCTTGTTTCTTATCCACGGGCCGCCACCAGTCCAACCTAACTACGTGAGAGACCAGCGGCGTTTTTGGATAGATCCACAGATGCGGCTGTGAATTGCAGTGGTCGGTCGGGCAGCGCAATTCATGCCTGCCATTCGTCAGGCGGCGGATTTCCACCTGACGTCCGTTAAATTTTCTTTTGCAGATGATGCAAGTGCGTTCGTCATCGAGCGATTGCCAGGTTCTAACTCGATCTCCTGCCCGCAATACGGCGAGCCGGTCATCAAGTTTGAGATGAGCGATCATAATGCAAAGAGCAGTCTGCTCCTCGCATCGACGAGCACAATCAGGCCGCTGGATGATTGTGTGGTCGGGTAAAATCCTAGAAGCTACCTCATAACATCGTAGCCGCCTTGCTGTGTCGAGGCGCTCTACGTCGTTGTTCGTCATAGCTACAGCCCTGCAGATTGATGAGATGCCGGTGCACCAAATCGCATCTGCGAGATGGACGGTAGGTTTGTTAATGGCCAGTTTCTTAGTGGTAGATGAATGTGCGTAGACGCATGCTCGCTTCTCTCGTCGCAACCGAAACCAGGGGTAAGAAATTAGCGAACACTGTACGGCGGCAGATGCAGGCTGCGGGCCCGCCCAGGGCTCGGACCCGCAGGAGTTGGAGAGACGGCTTTAAGAAGCCCGTTTCAAATGGAACGCGAAGCTTCGCAATCGTGATGCGATTCCGTCATGCGCCGTTTGGGGGCGCTCAGGTCGTCCATTGCCGTGATTAGCCGGCGTCGACGCCGCAGTTTTGCGTTCTTCGGCTGCCATCATCTCCACCTTCGCGATGATTTCATCCGTCGGCAGCACCCAATCCATCGGAATTGAGTTACACCGCTCGGTCGGACAATTAAGCCGTAGCGGTCCGTTGCCGCGTGTTGCACCAGCTACCTCGATTTGCCGCCCAGTAATAATCTTGCCGCAGACCAGACAATAACGTTCCTCATCCAGCGAAGGCCACTGCCGAAATTGATCGAGCCGGCGCAGCACATCCAGTTTATCCGCGTCAGACAATGTAACTGGAGGAGATAACGCCACGCTTCAAACATATACGTCCCGTGCCAGTGATAGCACAATCGGGCGCGCGGTGGATTTCAGTATCGGTGAAAATCTTACCGGCGTGGGAGCGCTCTAGCCGGGATCGGTGATCCCGGCTCGTGCGAAAGGAGCGCGGCCTTCATATCTGCCGGGATCACCGATCCCGGCTACAGCTAAAAACCACATCCAATTCCGCACAGGCATGCGTTCTACACACAATGAAGAAAAATAACGGTCACATTTCGCGTGGACGTCACGCAATGGATTACGCTGCCGCAGCAATGGAACAATTGGAGCTTTATTGCGTCGTTCATCCAGGCAGTCCGTCGGCCGTTCGCCGTCCACAATTGTCTTTTCGCAGCGATCTTTGGATTGCGTTGCTCGGGCCAAGCGTGGAGGAAGGGATCGTAGGGATCGGGCCGACTGTATCGGCAGCTTTGCGCGCGTTCGATACGCAATATCTGGCGGGTCTCCGTCCAGCGGTTGAGCCCGTCGGTAAGTCGGGCCCCCCGAAAGCTTTCGCGTCAGCGCGGCGGACCTACCGCAATTCTACGTCCGATTCAAAATCTCACGCAGACCCTTCAGGTCTTGCCTGGCCGGCATAACGATTGTTCGAATCGCTTGAGCAATTCGGGAGTTTAATTCGCATAATAATGCGAGCGCGAGTTGCCGAACGGTTTGGCACAACCGCTCCGAGACCGTAATGCGAACTCACGAACAGAAAAGGATTCACAAGGGGGGAATTTTGATGGGAGCAGCACGACGAAGGCGCCGACGGTGGCGAACGTCGAAATTCAGACGCAGAGGACAAAACTCGAGCAAACCTTCGGAAGCATGGTGGCCGCAAATGATGAATGGAGACGAATCTGTCGAGCCTGAAGAAATCGACAGGCTCCTACTTTCGTCGCTTAGGTTATGGGAAGTGGAGCGTGATCTAATCGAAGAACGCATGGCCACACGAAGCCGTTGAGCGTTTCGTTGTAAAGACTGCGAAATAAAACATCAATTGCCGCGCAATGACGTTTTCCTGCACCATGGAACCAGGCACGCCGCCCTACAAATTAATCTGGAAGTCGTCGGCGTGCGCATCACACCTTTGCTTATCAGAGACCGCCTTCGTTCCAATTCACATCTTGTAGGACGCAGAAGGCATGGCTAACATAGCGAGGGCCGATGCCTGCCAAGCGCAAAACCAACAGAGCCGCACCTCTCGGGCGGAGAAAGCCGAGCAGCACAAAATCCTCCCGATCAAAACCAGCCAAGGCGAAATCTAGCTCAAAGCCAGCCAGGAAGGATTTGCATTGCCCGGTCGTCGGCATCGGCGGGTCTGCTGGCGGATTCGAAGCTACCATGGAATTGCTGCGGCATCTGCCGGCCAGGAACGGTATGACGTTCGTCGTCGTACAGCACCTCGACCCGCATCATGTCAGTAAGTTGGCGAGCTTGTTAGGCAGAGCGACTGCCATGCCTGTGATCGAGATCGCAAAGACAACGAAACCAGAACCGAACACCGTTTATGTGCAGCCGTCGAATAAATGCGTAATTGTGCAGGATGGCGCGCTCGTGCTCGTTGGCCGAACCCAGCACGTTAATGTCGCCATCGACCAGTTTTTTGAATCGCTCGCTGAAGCATGCGGCAGCCGTGGCATCGGTGTGCTTCTCTCTGGTACGGGCAGCGACGGGACGGCCGGACTACGCGCGATTAAAGTGGCCGGCGGTCTGACCTTCGCGCAGGACGAACAGACCGCGAAGTTCGCGGAGATGCCGCGCAACGCGATCCGCTCCGGCTTCGTCGATGCAGTGCGTTCCCCGCGCGAGATCGCGCGTGAAATCCGTCACATCGTCGAGCATCCCTACATTCGGCGATCGGCCGAGAGCGAAAGCGAGCGAGCAGCCAAATTGGATTACCAGAAAGCGGACGATCTGGGCCGTATCTTTTTATCGCTTAAAAAACAGATGGGCGTCGATTTCACTGGCTACAAGCTCGAGACTCTTAACCGGCGCATCCAACGCCGGATGGCTCTGCATCGAATGACGAAGCTTAGCCAGTACGCGCGTTTTTTACGCAATAACAAAAAGGAAATCGAAGCGCTGTTCGACGATCTGCTGATCAACGTAACGCGCTTTTTCCGCGACCCGTCGCTCTTCACCGCATTGCGCAAGCGTTTTCTGCCGGCGATTTTGAAAAACAAACACCGTCAGGATGAACTGCGGGCATGGGTGCCGGGGTGCGCGACTGGCGAAGAAGTTTATTCGCTCGCCATTTGCATTCTTGAAACGCTTGGCAAGCGCGCTTCGGAGCTGCGTATCCAGATCTTCGGTACCGACTTGAGCGAAGCCATGATCGATCATGCCCGCGCCGGGATCTATCCGGGCGCAATCGAGAAAGACGTAACGCCAAAGCGTTTGAAACAGTTTTTCGAGAAGCGCGACAGCACTTACCAGATCAGTCGCCGCGTGCGGGAAATCTGCACGTTTGCGCGGCAGAACGTGATAACCGATCCGCCATTTTCGCGGCTGGATCTAATCAGTTGCCGCAACGTGCTCATCTATCTTTCGCCGGAGTTGCACAAGCGCTGCATCCCGCAATTTCATCATGCGCTGAATCCCGGCGGTTATCTGATTCTCGGACCGGCTGAATCGGTCGGCATGTTTGATGAACTTTTCAATTTGGTGGAAAAGAAGAACAAAATCTACACAAAGAAGATGGTCGCGACGCCCCGGCCCGAGCTGGCGGCTTACGAGGGCGCGCGTTTTGCACTCACCGCCGTAAGATCGACAACCGTCGAAGCTGCCACGTTCGGTGAACAATTAGTACGGGCAGCCGACCACATCATGCTCAATGCGTATGCACCGGCCGGAGTCGTAATCGATCATGATCTTCGGGTGCATCAGTTCCGCGGCCGGACGGAGTTTTATCTGCAGCATCATCCCGGGCCAGCCACACTCAACCTCCTGCAAATAGTGCGGCCAAGTCTGGCAGCCGACTTGCGCAATGTCGTTCGGCGCGCCATCAAAGCGAACAAGCCCGCCCGGACAGAACGTTCAGTTATCAAGCACAACGGGAAGGCGCGCGAAATCAATATCCAGGTCGTGCCGTTTAAGATCCCTGGGAGCGACAAGTCGTGGCTGCTGGTTATTTTCGATGAGACGACCGGGGAAGCCAAGCCTGGCAAAGCGCAGCAATTTCTGGGGAAAACGGCATCGCAACGTGAGTTCACGGAGCTAAGCCGGGAACTGGCCGCTTCCAAAGAGTCTTTGCAAGCCATCATCGAAGAACAGGAAGCCACGAATGAAGAGTTGAAATCGGCCAACGAAGAAATCGAATCGAGCAATGAAGAGCTGCAATCGACCAACGAGGAGCTCGAGACTGCGAAGGAAGAATTGCAATCGACCAATGAAGAGCTGACCACGCTGAATGAGGAATTGAGCAATCGCAATCTCGAGATGATGCAGATGAACAGTGATCTGAAGAATCTGCTCGCCAGCATTCAATTGCCGATTGTGATGGTGGACAACGAACTATTGGTGCGACGGGTTACGCCCGCGGCCCGCAACGTGTTTAACGTCCTGCAAAGCGACGTCGGCCGCCCGATCAGCGACTTTAAACCGAACATTGACATTCTCGATCTGGAAGAGCTTCTGCGGGAAGTGATCGAGACACTGGCCATGCGCGAGCGCAAAGTAACTGATAGGGAGGGCCGCGAGTATTCGCTCCGGCTGCGACCGTATCGCACAACCGAGAACAAAATCGACGGTGCCGTCATCACCTTGGTCGACATCAACGGGGG
>WNGI01025066.1_pt1 | contig 10188 bp, 3 predicted proteins | sample 5400621 | NCBI WGS metagenome assembly WNGI01 (sample SAMN13153374, study PRJNA577476) | soil metagenome | isolation source: 20 cm soil or saprolite under Garry oak tree replicate 1 | place: USA:California | collected 2016-06-15 | reverse complement strand
GAGATGATTTGCGCGCGCTACGACCAACAGATTGTTTTCGCACAGTTGGAAAACATGACATGGCATAGTGGGCAATTGGAGTTAGATGAAGTCGGTCGTCAGGGCGCCTCAATACCACTTTGATGAACACTGCGCTGAGTTTGAATAGATGACCGTGCCGCGTCTCGCTGTTGTTTGTGATTACCGGGAAGAGAATTGGCCCAGCATGGATTTGGTGGCAGAGATGCTGCTCAATCACCTGCACCAGGAGCATTCGAACTTCATTTCAGCCACGCGGATTCGGCCTCCCTTGCGCCGCCGCTTCTCACGCGATCAAAAAGCGACTGGCAGAGGCTTCAATGCGGATCGGTTTCTCAACCGCTTTTGGGACTACCCGCGACTGGCGCGCAGCAAGAAAGCGGAGTTTGATTTGTTCCATGTCGTCGATCACAGCTATGGCCAACTCCTGCATGACTTACCTCCGGAACGAACCATTATTACCTGTCACGATCTCGACACCTTTCAGTGTCTGCTAGATCCGGAGCAGGACCGCCGTTCGTTTTTGTTTCGCAAGATGATGAAACGGACGTTGCGCGGCTTTCGCCAGGCCGCTGCCGTGACCTGCGATAGCGTGGCCACTCGCGACGAACTGCTCACCCACAAACTGGTAGAACCGGGACGCGCGGTTGTGGTTCGCAATGGGGTCCATCCGTCTTGCTCGCCGGAAGCTGATCCGGTCGCCGACCGAGAAGCGGCGCGTTTGCTGGGCGAACGTGGCGACGATGTATTTGAACTTCTACATGTCGGCAGCACGATACCGCGCAAGCGCATCGATGTCCTGCTACGAGTATTTGCGGCCGTGCGAAAAGAGTTTCCCTCCGCACGTCTGGTACGAGTAGGAGGTCTCTTCACCCCAGCACAAACGCAGTTAGCAGATCAGCTTGGTCTGACTCAATCAATTACCGTTTTGCCGCATGTCGAAAGGAATCTGCTGGCTGCAATTTACCGGCGCGCCGCAATATTGTTGCAGCCTTCGCAGCGCGAAGGATTCGGTCTCCCGGTGGTCGAGGCTCAAGCCTGCGGTACGCCCGTCGTCGCCAGCGATTTGCCGGTGTTGCGCGAAGTGGGCGGTGATGCGGCGCTTTATTGCGCTGTAGACAACATCGCATCGTGGACTGAAACAGTTGTCCAATTATTGCTTGAAAAAAATGGAGGGCGTTCAGCAGCAGGTGTGGCCCATGCGAGTAGGTTTAGTTGGGCTTACTACGCAAACAAGATGGTCGAAGTGTATCGGGAACTCCTATAGCGGCACGAGCCGGCAGTTTGATCCCCGCACAGCGTGCCTTACAACAGGTTGCGAGATAACTTGACGAAATTGTGTGCCCCCCGAAAAATTAACTCGTTTAGAAAAATTAGCCCGTTTAGAGAGGGCACTTGTGCCCCAGGCGCGGCAGGCGGACAAGTCCGCTTTCTAAACTAACACTTAGCGGCGTCCCTCCGTGGCGCCCCTGGTTCGCCCGATCCGGAGCGCCCACGGAGAGACGCCCCTACAGAATTAGGCGACTACTCGAGATAACATTCGGTTGACATTCTTAATCGAGCAGATTAGTGTCTGCCTGCTTTTCTATCATAGGGTTTCTTCGGAACTGATTTGAGCGCCTCCCACTCGCCCGGTCTCCCCAAATTTTTTTCGACACTGGCTGATGTCAAATTCAGCTCGGCGGGCTACCGTCAGCCAACGCGGTCTCTACGTTTTTGTAAGCCGAAGCAGAAGTTGTTAAAGAGCGTAGACTTGTTTAAGCAACAAGTTTCCCGGCCCGCTATGTTTAGGATTCGCCCGTACAAGCCACACAAGAATTCGCTTCTACTCGTCGAGATGTTTTTCAAACATCTCCACCCTGATCACAAAGCCAAAAGCCGAAATGCACTCCGGCCCACATAAGGTTCAATTTGAAAGGAAAATCGCCCTAAATGAAAAAGAACTCTCTTGCCCCTCAAGCAATTACCAGCGCCGCGAAGAGGCGTCTCCCAATTAATCATACCCGCACCTTGGGAGTTCTCATCGTGCTGGCCTTCATAGCAGTTGCAATGTTCACGTCGTGGGCAGTGGTGTCCGGCCAGGGAGAATCAAGGATTCCAGGTGGTTCACAGCGAGGGGGGCGGCTAATCCCGCCTACGAAGGGCTTACCAGATGACGTCCCGAACGTCGGGAACTTGCGTCCGACTACAGTTCAGGTGGCGCCGATATCTTTGTCAAGGAGGATCTTGCGGTTGTTTGCTCCGACGGCGTCGACGCTCTATGTAAATCCTGACGGCGTTTGTGGCGGAAACTCACCGTGCTTCACCACGATTCAAGCGGCGATCAATGCGGCGAGCCCTGGCGACACGATCAATGTAGCAGCAGCAACCTATGCCGAGCAGATCGATGTCAATAAGGCACTGACGCTGCTTGGTCCCAACGCCAACATCAATCCCAACACGGGAGCGCGCGTCGCGGAAGCGATCATCATTCCAACTGCGAGCGATCCGTTAAATCCGAGCTTTGCGGGACCACTGATCGTGACGCTCTCCGTCAGCGGTGTAACCTTCAATGGCTTCACGGTAGACGGCAACAATCCGTCGCTAACTTCCGGCGTTGTTTTTAATGGCGTGGACGTCGACGCCGAATTCGGAATTTATGGTCCTGAGACCACTAACCCAGATGTCGTACTAAGCAATAATATCGTTAAGAACATTGGCGAGCTCGCGGTTTGGATTACCTCCAATGGCCAGGTCGGCGCAAAGAATGCTAACAGCCGCATTACGACTAACAAGGTGGATAACGTACTGGGTGTGTTCGGGCAGGGGCTACGCATTGGCGAAGATGCATGGGTTGACGTTACGAACAACGTGGTAACGCGTGCGCGCAACGGCATCGTCATCGAGAACTACCCCGGCAACACGGACCCGCATCCGGCGTCTGTAATCAGCGACAATAACGTCACTTCGTTCCGCATCGGCATCCGCCACAACTTGCACCACTCCTACTCGGCCCCAGGATTCACCATCCGGAACAACAGCGTGCAGTCTTACGTGCAATCGCCGCTCCCGCCGCAGGTCGGGGCCTCGCCGACGGCTTATCAGGGCATTCGCATAGAGTCCATTCAGGGGACGACGTTCGTCAACATTTTTGACAACACCTTAAACGGCAACCGCGCGGTGATGAGCGCCGGCGGCTACACGCGCGATGAAGGGTTGATGGTCACAAATCCTTCCAACGATTCGCCCAACATCGTTTTCCGCCTCAACGACGTGCAGAACTTCATCCGCGGCGGCTTCAACGAGACGCCGGCAGTGCCGGACTTCGAATGCAATAACTTTGTAGGTAATACCACAGGCGTCTATCTCAGTACTGATGCCACCAACGGCCTTATCGCCCACAACAACAACATCACTGGCAACGGTTTCGGGATCCAGAACGATGGCCCAGCGACGGTCAACGCTCAGAGCAACTGGTGGGGCGCGGCCAATGGTCCTGGCCCAGTCGGTCCCGGCAGCGGCGATCGGGTCAGCACGAATGTTGATTTTTCAAACTGGTTGACGAGTACTTCGAATTGTCCGCCGCCTTGTCCGACCAACGTGGCGCGCGCTACCTTTGGCGCCACTGCAGTTGCTTCTTCTCAGTTCAGCGCTAACTTCCCGGCGAGCGGCGCGATTGACGGCGAGCACGACGGCAACAACTGGGGTAGCGGCGGTGGCTGGAACGACGGCACGCGCGATGTCTACCCGGACAGCATCACAGTCAACCTCAACGTCACGCAGTCAATCGATGCGATCGATGTCTACACGTTGAAGAACCAGCCAAACAACGGCAGTACAGTAGGCGACTTCACGCCGGCCACTTCGTATGGGAATACCAGCTTTGATGTGCAGTACTGGAATGGTTCCACATTTGTGACCGCACCCGGCGGCAGTTTTACTGGAAACACTCGTGTCAAGCGCCGAGTCAGCTTCGCCACGCCGATCTCCACCGACAAGATCAGGGTGGTAGTTAACGACTCGGCTGATCATCACTACAGTCGTGTGGTGGAGATTGAGGCCTTCAGCTGCGCGCCGGTTTCAGTGCCGACACCGACACCAACGCCGACACCAGCGCCAACGCCGTGTGCCAGCCCGGGCAACAATGTGGCGCGGGCCAGCAACGGCTCAACGGCCGTGGCTTCCTCCACGGTGAACGCCAACTTCCCGGCCAGTGGGGCGATTGACGGCGAGCACAATGGCAATAACTGGGGCAGCGGCGGCGGTTGGAACGACGGCACCCGCAGCGTCTTCCCGGACAACATTCAGGTCAACTTCAACGCCAACCAGACGATCCGCGAGATCGATGTCTACACTTTGAAGAATGACTTCAACAGCGGCTCGACTGTGACCGACACCACAACCTTCACGAGCTACGGCATCACGAACTTCAATGTGCAGTACTGGACGGGCGCGGTGTGGACGGACGTTCCAGGTGGCGCGGTGACGGGAAACAATCTGGTGAAGAGGAAGTTTATCTTCCCGGACATCACTACCGACAAGATTAGAGTAGTGGTGGAGGCACTGGCGGTTGCTTCTCCACTATTCAGGCGGCGGTTAATGCCGCCAGTCCGGGTGACGTCATCAACGTCGCTCCAGGTACATATCCTGAACTGGTCAATGTCAACAAACCGCTCACTCTGCGCGGCGCTCAAGCCGGTGTCGATCCGCGATCGTCTTCGTGCACGGGCGTACCCGCAACTGAGTCGGTCGTAACCGGCAACGCTGGTACGACGTCATTCATTGTCACTGCCAGCAACGTGACGATTGATGGGTTTACTGTCCAGGGCCAAACTAACGCCAATCAGTTTGGCGCCGGTCTGGTGCTCGGTGCCGGCACAGCTGGTTCCCACATGCTCAACAATAAGATCCATGACAACGTCATTGGTCTAAGCCTGGCAAATAACTCAGCTACCAATCAAACTGTCATCCAGCGTAACCTGATTTGCAATAACAACAACTCAGGGTCGGCTCAAGGGACCGGCATTTACACGGATCAGTTCAACTCTGGAGGGAACTTGACCAATGTCCTGATCGACAGCAACAAGTTCTCGGGAAACAGCGATGCCGGAATTGATTTCAGCTCCACCAATGCCGGTTCGCAATCCAATGTTACGATCTCGAATAACGAATTCGCCTCAAACTTCCGCGCGATGTTGATGTTCAACCTAACCTCGTCCGAGATTAGCGGCAATAACATCCACAACTCGAACGGGGCTACCAGTGCCGACATTCGCATATTCGAAGGCAACAACGGCCTGTCGATCTTCTGTAACACGATCACGAATGGCGCAGGCCGCGGGTTCAGAGTCAGCAACATTGGCACCGGCTCTGGCAACAGCTCTAACATTGCCGCGAACTACAACAACATCAGCGGTAACGCTGTGGCTGGTCTGGCGGTGGATTCTGGAAGTTACACCGGGGTGTTCAATGCTGAAAACAACTGGTGGGGCAGTGCAACTGGGCCCACCATCGCCTCGAACCCGGGCGGCACAGGCGATGCCATCGTGGATCCAGACGGCGTGGTGGACTACACGCCGTTTGCGACTGCCGCGACGACTTGTCCGACAATTACCGTCTCGCCGGCCAATCAAAACGGTTGGGTCTTCTTCGATGACTTTCCGGGAATGGGAACCGGCTCTGGCGGCTTCGAGTCTGGGCCGGCAACGCCCCCTCTTGGAGTCGGCAGCGCTTTTCTGATCGTCGACCCCAACGGTCGCGAGGCGGTTGGCACCGGGGCCTACGTGGGGACACGCATGGATGCGATTGGCAAACTGGCCTACAGTAGTATTCAGAACAACAATAACAACCTGGCCGCTGCGATTTCGCTACAGTTCGACATTGACTACGATCTTAATGATGCGTCTAACCCTTACGAGGGTCGACTTGTCTTTGAGCCGTATCAATCAGCAACCGTGCTGCAGAACGTGTGGCAGAAGTGGAATCCGATACCCGGAGCGTGGTATGGCACCCGTACTTCGGTGACCGTTGGCAATGTGCTGGTTGCGAACCCATGTCTACAAGCAACTCCGTGTACTTGGCAGCAGGTCAAGTCACTCTATCCCAACGCCGGTGTGCGGAACCCTGGCGCCCTGCTCTTTAAGGCGGGTGGACCAGTTGGTCCGGGCGGCTTCGATGGCAATGTTGACGCCTTCAGATTGGGAGTCGGAAATAGCTTGACCACGATTAACTTCGAACCGGTGCCGTAGCTTTTTGATGGCACTTAAGAACTAAGCGGTCGCCGGCTCGTGCAGCGTCGGCGACCGCTGTTTTTTTATTCGCGTTGGTAGTCGATGCCCATCGGCGAAGACGGGGTGGATCAGTTTCGTCGAAGAGATGCCCGATAAACTTACGGAACGTCTGATCAAGTGGGTGAAGAGTTTTGGATTTCACCCGCTACGCGGGTTTTGGAGAGATAAGTTAAGTTTCAACTTGATCAGAAGCTTCCTCAGGTTTATGGGACGCTTTAACGAAGCTAACCCACTACCGAAATAGGTACTGATGCAGTTTGAACTTAACGACTCTCTTATTAGTACCGTGGCTTTAGCCCGGTGATTAATGGTTACGTTTGTAATCGAAACCGTTTAAACGGTTTCTCGGTGGCTCAGGCATTAAATTCACCGCGCTAAAGCGTCGGTGCTAATGAGATAGAACGGGCAAACTGCATCAGTACCTACGAATAAGAATAGTTGACAATGCGATCAGACGGTGATAAACCCTCAGCTCTGTTTAGATAAAACTGGCTCAACCGAATTGACCTTCCGTTCTCGAGTCAATGCTCCTTCAACAGTGTTAATAGTTGAAATGGCCACCAGTGTTTTGCCCGGAACTGGTGGGACAGAATCAGAAAACAACGGCTCTGCTGACCAGGTTGAAATGCGCCGGCCCCGATCTCATCAGTGATCGAAAAAAGTTAAAACGCCATTACGAATAGCTCCAGGATGAGCACCCTGTCATACCTCCGAAAGGACTGCCCCGATGAAAAACTCTCTTAGAATCATCTCTCAGTGTGCCCGTAGTCTTACGCGAAAAACATGGATCACACCGGCACGCAGTCGGTTGCTGGTACTTGTGGGGCTGGTGGGGTTAGCAGGGTTAGCAGCCATGGTGACGCTGTCCACCACTAGTTATGCCGAGCATCTCGTGACTAAAGTGGCGCTGGGATTGATGCAAGGCAAACCTTCAATGGTTTCTGGCAAGGCAACCCTGGCAACAGACAAAGGCAGTTATCTCCCGGGCGAGACAATCACCTTTACCGGAAAAAACTGGGCGCCAGGTGAGGCGGTGACAATTGTCATAACTACAGCCGCGACGAAAGAGGCGACCACGATCCAGGCAACCGCTGACAAGAGAGGGTCCTTTGCAATCACGAGCACGATGCCTGACGCGCGAAATGCCGGCGGCGAGGAGAAATCGAGCGGGCCGAAGCGTGCCGTTCGCACCGAAGGTTCGGAACAAGGTGGCGGTACCTTTGTCGCGACGGCAGTAGGCTCCAGTTCGCGCGCAAAAGCGGAAGCGCAATTCGTCGCCGGAATCGCGGACCGCGATGGTGAACGGCTCCTGGAAAACGAGGGCTACTGGATTCATCGGCTAAGCTACCCAACAGGACAGTTCGATCCCGCGTGGGTGCGCAGGGCAGCAGAAGAAGACTCCCGTATACAGCGCGGCATCCCTGGAGGCCGTAAGCTGGACATCAAAAGTTTGAAAGACAACCCGCTGGCGCTTAGTCCGATTGGCTTCACTGCGCTCGGTCCTAAGCCTGAACGGATGACTGGTTGCAGCGGTTGCTTTGACTATACAACGACCGCCGGCCGCATCAACGATATCAAGATCGATCCAGTTAGCCCCAATGTTGCCTATGCAGCGAGCGTCGGCGGTGGCGTCTGGAAGACCACCAACTGCTGCAGTGGCTCCACCACCTGGAGCGTTGTTACGGACGACGCCCTGGTCTCAACGACCAGCATCGACAGCGTGACGATCGATCCGAACAATCACAACACCATCTATGCCGGCACCGGTGACCTGAATTATGGCTCCTTCTCGATGGGTAGTCAGGGAATCTTGAAATCTACCGACGCGGGTGGAACCTGGACCGTGCTGGGCGCGAGCGTCTTCGGTGCCGCACTGCCTGTGCCCGTCGGCCAATTCCCGCAGTATCAGGCGGTCGGCAAGGTGCGTGTCGATCCAAACAACAGCAACATCGTCGTGGCCGGCGCGAAGACGGGCCTGTACCTTTCGTACGACGGCGGCAACAACTGGACTGGTCCGTGCGTTACCAATGGTTTTAATACGCAGCGCCAGGACATCACCGGACTGGAGTTGACCGACATCGGCGGCGGCAGCACGCGCATCCTCGCGGCGGTCGGCACGCGGGGCTTCGCCACCACCGTGCAATACAACCTGGATCAAAACGGAGCGAACGGCCTCTACAAAGGCACCGTGCCCGCGAGCGGCTGCCCGTCGGACTTTGCCTTGATCACCAGCAATGCCAATGGTTTTGTGTACGGCGCTGCGACCGCGCAATACGCGGCTGGCGCCAGCATGAATGCCGGCAGCGGCAGTCCGTATGTGAACTCCACCACCGGCAATCAAGTCGGCCGGATTGATATCGCTGTCGCGCCAAGCAACTCGAATTATATCTACGCGCAGGTTGGGTCTATCACAGCAAATACCAACAGCGGGTGCGGCAGCGCTGCCGGTTGCCAGCTTGGTGTCTGGTCCTCAATTGACGGCGGAACTACCTGGAGTTTTATGACTGGCTCGGCCGGCGCTTCGCTAGCTGCCTGCGCAGGCTCAGGCCCAGGCTCAGGTGCAGCCGGTGGCGGCGACTATCCGCAGAACTGGTATGACCAGGCGGTTGCCGTTGATCCAAACAACCCTGATCGTATCTTCGTCAGCACCTTCGACGTCTGGCTTGCAACCCGCACGGGCACGACGTTCTATGACGTGACCTGCGGCTACACTGGTGTCAGCCCCAAACCGGTACACGTGGACCAACACGCTCTTGCCTTTGTGCCCGGCTCTTCCAGCAACCTCCTGCTGGGCAACGACGGCGGCATACATGGGACTACAAACGCCAACGTTGCCGTGCCAGCGACGACGAGACCTACATGGTTCAACATGGACTCAGGCTTTTACACAATCGAGTTTTACTCGGGTGACATCAGCGGCAACTTTGCTACCTCGGCCACACCCCAGGCAGACGGGGGCGCGCAGGACAATGGCCCAAGTTCCGTGTCGTTTGTGGGCAGTCCAACAGGACCCGTGCAGTGGCAGATGGGTCTGGGCGGCGATGGATTCTTCGCTCGCATCGATCCGGTCGGCACGGGAACAAGCCTTCGCTTCTGGGAAGGCAACAACAGCGGTGGTATTAGCCGCTGCAGCAGCAACTGCACCAGCAGCGGCGCCAGTTGGAGCAATAGGAAGGGCGGTTGGGGCAGCGACCAACAATCGTTCATTCTTCCATTCGAGATCTTCCATGGCGATACCACCAATCCCGCCAACGACTGCGGCGCTGCCGGGGCCACCACCGGCTGCGGTCACCTGATCGCCGGCACTGTCAGAGTCTGGGAGACGATCAGTGGCGCGACGGCTACGAATACCTGGTACGTGAACAGTCCGGATAATCTGACTAAGGGCACGCTGGGCAACCGTTCTTTCATCAATCAACTTGCCTTTGAGCCAAAGGACCAGGGCACGGTCATCGTTGGCACCAACGACGGCAACGTGCAAATCGGCCGCGGCCTGGGCAGCGGTTCGGGTCCCACCAGAGCGCAAGGTACGATCACACTGACAACTGGTGGCGCCGTTGCGGGCGAAACTTTTGTTATTGGTTCGCAGACCTTCACCTTTCAGGCTGGCGCTCGCGCCGGCACCGGTCAGGTGCAACTCAATTCAAGCACGACGACGGAAGGGAACAACATCGCGGCTGCCGTGAATGCCGACCTTCCGGGCGTTGTTACAGCCGTACGATCTGGAGCAACAGTCGTGGTGACTGCTGCTAACACCGGACCGGCCGGAAACTCCATCACGTTTACCGAAAACAGCACGAACATGACAATGAACGGCTCCGGCACGCTCGGCGGTACTACTTCCGGCTCGGACGGCACCGCCGTCTGGGTGGATGTGACTGGCGGAAACACCGTGCTGCCG
>WNGI01008885.1_pt1 | contig 10188 bp, 11 predicted proteins | sample 5400621 | NCBI WGS metagenome assembly WNGI01 (sample SAMN13153374, study PRJNA577476) | soil metagenome | isolation source: 20 cm soil or saprolite under Garry oak tree replicate 1 | place: USA:California | collected 2016-06-15 | reverse complement strand
TGATCGGCGGTATGCTTGTGCATGGGGCCCTTGGTGCCCGGATAGTCGCCGTGAACCCAGGTGTGAAAGTGATCCGAGGTGAATAAAACTTTCTTGCTGTGGCCGATGTCGAGCTCGGGTTCCTTTAGAATGTCGATAAATTCTGCGGCCATATGTCGTCCTCCTCGCGATAATTTAGATCCCTTTTAGAATATTTGCACATCGTAAAAGTCTCAGCGTTTGCTCTGGCGATATTTTTCCCAGGCGGCGATGCCGGCTTTGACCGCACGCACATCGCCGTCGCCGCGATGGCCGGCGCTGCCGACCGCGCCGACGATGACATTGTCGACGATCAGCGGGAAGCCGCCCGGGATGAGAATAATTTGGCCTTCCATCAAGCTCAGCGCGCTGTGAAAACGCTGCGGATTGGTTTGCAGTTGATCGGCGGATTCCGCGGTGCTCTGTTGCAGCGTCACCGCGCCCATCGCCTTGCCAATGGCAAACTTTACCCAGAAGCCAGAGGTGCCGTCCATGGAGTCCAACGATATCAGATTGCCGTTGAAGTCGACTACAGCGATAGCGGCGCGGCCGTTTTCAGCTTTGACCACGGCTTTCGCCGCCTCAACGATGACCCGCGCCTCATCAAGTGTCAGGGCTGTAGGTACGCGGATCACCGGGCGCGCGCTGCGGTCAGTAGGCGCGGGCTTGTCTTGCGCTCGAACGGTTGCGATCGCGCCGTCAATTAGAGCAACCGCCAGAGCGCTAGAGATGTATAGTTTGATTATGGTCGGGGTTAGGAACCCTGATGGTTTCATACGGCTTTTCCTTTCTTGATTGGCTATTTTGTACTTTGGGCCGCGGCGCGTGCGGCTTGCAGCGTCGCGCTGTCGCCGTGTATGCCGACAATCGTAGCGATGTCGAGATTCAGCTTGTCCACTGCGTTGACGAACTCTTTCACTGCCGGGGCCGCGACCAGATCCTCGGCGTGAGACGTCGGCAGGGGATAAACTTCGACGCGCCGAGTGCCGTCCGTCAGCACACGCGGGCCGCCGCCGAAGGATTCGATTACGACCGGCGTTCGAGCTTTTTCCAGGCTGTCGGGGTGGCGCGTGTGTGGCGCCTTGGCCACGCGCGCGTAAAAATCTCGCGCGGAAAACGGGCTGACGACGACGGCGCCTTCGGCCATAAAAGCGCGAATGCCGCCGGCGTGATCGAGGTGATGGTGCGTTGGGACCACGTAGCGGATCGGTTTGCCGGGAAACCGTTCTTTGATGGCCTTGACGACCGGCGCGGTGCGCGCTTCGTAGAGCGGACCTTCCACGGCGATCAAATGATCGCGCATCTCGACGACGATCGTCGCGTGAGAGCTACCGCCGATCTTGTGCACGCCATTGGCGAGTTGAGTCCATTCGATCGAGGGCGCACGGCCGAGATCCTGGTAGCTCACATTACCCGCCACGCGGCGCAGTATCCATTGCGAAGCGATCGGAGTAACGTCGCTCTTTTGATTGCGAATCTCGGACGGAACACTATACGGATCGGCAACGAACGTGACATTGTTCTGCACCGATTTGATCTGCTCTTCTTGCAATGCGCGGCCGTTGAGCTGTAGTGCAGACTGAAGGGCATCATGGTTTGGTCGACCTTGCGCCAGTCGCCATAACGGAGGAGATAGCTGCTGTCGCCTTCGAGGGGATCGTCTTCCAGAATGTCGGTCTGCGCGGGCAAATGAGTTTTCGGATCGAGATACACGCGGAACTCGTCGCTGCCGTCTTTGAATGAGAGGACTTGATATTCAACGCCGCCGAGGTCGGCGTTGGCAAGGCGTCGCAAGGTTTTGTTCATCGTCGCCGTTAGAATTAAATTAATCGGCGCGCGTTTCTCTTCGCGCAGACGGGTCACTAGCCGTCCGGGATGCAAGCGGCTTTGCTTGGCGGTTTTGGCCTCGCCTTCTTGCAGCAGGCCGGTGGAGCCCTCGATCACCTCGACAAAGCGAATAGTCTCGCCACGCGCCGAATTGCGGCTCTCCCATTCGAGTCTGATTCGCGGCTGGGTAAGATGGCGCGTCAGCGTGTAGCGAAAGGTGCTAATTTGGCGCGTCGGCCCGAGCGGGCGGGGCGTCGAGGACGAGTCGAACTGTTTGCCCTCGCTTTCGACGACTTGATTTTTAAGGGCGCGGAGCGCAGCCATCCCACCCATGGCTTTGGCCGCTTCGCCAATCAAAGATTGAGCGCTTTGCGCCTCGGCGGAGCTGGTCGTTATAAGTCCCAAAAGCGCGATAGAAGTGAAGATGCCGCCGACCGTCGTTCTCATCAGTGCCTCCGGATTTTTGATTGGATCCGAGCCAATCGGGAAATAGCCGAAAAGGCTCTCGTTGGCAACTGTAAAATCATAGAGAAGAGGACGACTGTTCGCTGATTCGCGCGTCAAACAATCGGGTCCCGAGTGTTTGTCGAACGAACACTGTCATGTCGCCCTTTGGCACAGGCAGCATTATCAGCCGGCGCACAAGACGTTTGGAGTTGGAGGGCAAAGTGCGCGTTGACCCGCTGCTCCGTAGCGAAATATCTCCGATCAATTTTGAGGCGTCGAAAATGGCGTGAATAATTACGGCGCGCTCAACGTCGTCTCGAATTTGCGTTTTTGATTGGACAACGTCGGGAATCCGGCGCCCTGATCGATCTTGAGGACTTTGTAATCTGTGGCCGCCGTGCCTTCGAGCGTCACGCGGTAGTTGACTTGTTCGTCGCCATTCTGTGCCCTGAGGAAAATATAGATCGCTTTTTCGCCTGCCATCGGTTCGTACTCTGTCGCGACAACTCTGCTCGGAGACCCTCGCGTATTCATAGACTCGATGGTTTGTTTGAACTTGTCGAAGGGAACATGGCGTTTACCGCCTTCGGAAAGGAGCTGGTAGCTTTTCTTAAGGTCCTTGTCGATCAATGCGGCCCGCGCGAATTCGACGGCGCGCTTACCGGCGAGCGTTTCATCATGCTTTACCGACTCGGTGCAACCGAATACGATTACCGCTAGCGTCCACAGCAGTGCGAAACGCAATGCTCGTCTTAATATTTGTTGCCTCATGTCGACTGACTCTTCGGCACGCTCAGATCACCTGTCAAATTTGACCTAAAACCTCTTAACAAGATCACTACGTTTACATCAAGAACCGGATAATTCCTAGGTTTACCGAACAAGTCTGTACCTCAGCGGACCGGGATTTTGCGCAGGTGAACAGGTAATTTGATGTATTCGAGCGCATTTGTCCTATTACGGTAACGGCATATCACTTGCTATTTGAATCGCTCCGATAATTGAAAGGTGGTTGGTCGTGAATAAAACGAAATTCATGGTTCCCCTATGCGTTTTTCTAGCGTCGGGATGTGCGCTCTTCGAAACCGGCGAAACAGATTCGCAGAAAATGTCGGTCGCGGCGCCTGCGTCGGAGAATGAACCCTCGGCTGTTGCGGTAGTTGCGGAGGCACCAGCACAAGAATTGCCGAGAAAGCCGCCGCGCGCCCTGACCCGCGACGAGGTGCGCCAATTGCAGCTCAGTTTGAAGAAGGCCGGCTTCGACCCCGGAGCGGTTGACGGCTTCGCCGGCGCCAAAACGAAAGCAGCATTCAACCGCTATCACGGGGGATGCGCCAAAGTGAAACTGGCGCTGAACGATTTCGACCATACCGGCGCGCCGGCTATGAGTGAAAATTCCAAAAAAACGTTTGGCCGACCGGAGATCCAAGCGATTCAGTTTCAACTTCACGCCGCCGGCTTTGATCCTGGTCCGGCCGACGGTATTTTCGGCCCCAAAACCGAAAGAACGCTCGCGCACCTCAAGGCCAACTGCTCGACGGTGGAGGAATTCGCGACCGCGCTAAATGAATCGGTACCAGGCAGAGATAACAAGAACGCCGGCGACCAAGCATTGGCGTCGGTCGATCGATTAACGAAATTGCGTTCCACCGCGACCCCGGCTCCGAGCGCCGTGACTCAGCGCACGGCGGCGGCATCGCCCGTGCGCGCCTCAGAAGAGGTCATAATTCTCCAGCTCAGGTTGCGCGACGCGGGCTTCGACCCCGGCGCCTTCGATGGCGTGATGGGACCGAAAACGAAATCGGCGCTTCAGCAGTACGAGGCAAGCCAGGCCGGCAAAAAAATCAAAACCAGTCTGACGACGGGTATTAGCAGTCAGTACTGAAGCGAAACCCGGTTAAATCAAAAAGAGGATTCAGCTTGATGCTGAATCCTCTTTTTTAGCTGCGAGCGAACGCGCGGCTAGTATTCGGTTTGCCGCGAGCGCTGGATTTGTTGGTTATTGCGGTTGATGGTGGTTTGATTCTGCTGGATCTGTTGTTGATTGGCCTGATACTGCTGCTGTTCCTGACCCTGCATGTAATCGCCGACGAGCGCACCGGCGCCGAGTCCGAGGGCTCCACCGATTGCCGCCCCGGCTCCAGGGTGACCCATCGTTGCGCCGATAATACCGCCAGCGGCGGCGCCGCCTACTGCGCCGATCCCGGCGCCCTTTTCCCGGGTCGTCATCGACCCACCGGAACAGCCGGCGAAAACCGCAGCCACCAGAACGAGTGCTACCAGCCGTAGTGAAAATTCCTTCGTCATTTTCTGCCTCCTTATTAGCGTCCTTTGGAACCTACCAGATCAATAATGCGAGGCTAGCCGCAATGGCTGTGCCAAATAAAACGACATCGTCAATTGACGAAATCTGCCACAGTCTACATTAGAGTGGAAAGGAGATGCGCAATTTCTGATGTCCAAGCGAAAATTGGGCATCCGAAGCGATTGTAATCTGTCTGGCTACTCAGCTTTAGCTATTTTTTCTACTTCGGCGATCGACGGACCGTCCAAACGAAACGCGCGGTGCGCCCGCCATTCGAGCACTTCCATCGCGCGAATGCCTCGTACGTGATGGGGATCCTGAGCGGCGATGGATTTGGCTTCATCCAAGTCCGCGGCCAACATGACGTAAACGCCGTAGCGGCCATCCGTCGTAGGTCCGGAAAAAAGCAAGCGACCGGCGCGATGTTGATCGTCGAGCCATTGGCGGTGCTCTTCATAATTCCGCTGCTTATCTTCATCTTTTTCCGGTAACGAACGCGACATGACGATATACCACATGAAGTTATCTCCTTTGTCTTGAGCGATCGGCGATGCTTCGGTTATATCGTAACGGCAGAAAAATTAAATCACCACTTGCTTTGACCGCGCGGCTGGAGTTACAAGCGAGAGCAAGTAGAGCGCGACTGCCAAAGGATTTATCATTGGCACCGGCAGGAAAGTCGAGCTGGAAACATGCTTTGCCCTGAAGAGAACGAACTCTTAACCCGCATCGGCCCAGGCATGGCGATGGGTGAGATGATGCGACGTTACTGGCTGCCTGCGCTGTTGTCGGAAGAAATCCCCGTGCCGGACTGCGCGCCGGTCCGAGTCAGGCTCCTCGGTGAAGATTTGGTCGCCTTCCGCGATTCGAACGGAAATATCGGCCTACTTGGTGAGCACTGCGCCCATCGGGGCACGTCACTCTTTTTCGGACGCAACGAAGAATGCGGCTTGCGCTGCGTCTACCATGGTTGGAAATACGATGTGGTCGGCAACGTGATGGAGACTCCGGCCGAGCCTGCAGAGAGCGATTTCAGACGCAAGCTGCGCCATACCGCATACCCGTGCCAAGAAGTTGCCGGCGTAATTTTCGCGTACATGGGACCACGGGAAAAGATGCCGCTTATTCCCAGCTACGAGTGGTTTGATCTCGACGCGAATCAAGTTTTTCCAGTGAAGTCACTCCTTGAGTGCAATTACCTGCAAGGTGTCGAGGGCGACTTCGATTCTTCGCATACATCGTTTCTACACAACAATAACATCCCCGATTCGGCGCACTTGAAGCGCGACGGCGCGCCGATGCTGGATGCAGAGGTAACGCATTACGGTATGCGCGCCATCTCGATTCGAAAGATCGGCACTGATCAGATTTATGTTCGCACGAGTCCTTTCATCATGCCGTCTTTCAGCATCGTGCCCGGGCCGCCGACGGCGAAGTTCGAGGAAGACGACATCCGTGGGTTTAGATTTTGGGTGCCGATCGACGACACGACGACATGGCTTTACATCCTGAACATGCGTAAGAAGCCATTCACAGCAGAGGAGCGAAAAGGTTTAAGCAGTTGGATTGGCGCCGACTACCGAAGAATTCGCAATGGGGCAAACAATTATCTGCAGAACCGCAAGCTGCAAAAAACGACAAGCTATACCGGTATCGAAGCCGTTAACCCAGCGGAGCAGGACGGCTGCGCGACAGAGAGCATGGGCACGATTTACGATCGCAGCCGAGAGCATCTCGGTTACAGCGACAGGACCATCATCGCGCTGCGTAAGATGCTTTTGGCTGCGGTAAACGATTTGCAGCAGGGGAAGGAGCCGCGGCACATCGTGCGCGATCCGGCCATAAATGATTTTTCCCGTTTGCGCTCGATCAAGGGCGTCTTACCGGCGGGGGCGGACTGGCGCAAGGTCATGGAAGGGTTGGGGCCGAACGAGGGATAATCGGAATGGGGAGTTCAAGCCGTTCAAAACGTTCAAGTGGTTCCAATCGTTGAGACTATGAAATGCTAACTCGGGTGAACATCTGAACTCTGGGACAAAGAGAAACTTCCTGCAAGCTGTAAGCATTCTGTCGGCAATTTTGCCATCGTTGCCTTTTCTCACCGCTTTGGTGTTTGCCCAGCCGCTGCACAAAACGGTGGCGATGATCGGGGCGCGGAGCGGCGCGTCGTGGCCGCTGTGGATTGCCAAGGATGCGCGGCTTTACGCCAAATACGGTCTCGACGTCGAATTAGTTTACGCGGTTCATCCGGCGCCGATCGCGGCTGTTATTACTGGTCAGGCGGCGATGACTTCTTCGGGCAGCGATCCGGCGTTGCTCGCAGCCGCGAAAGATCCTTCTCTCGTCGTGCTCGGCGGATTCATGAACAAAGGTTCCTTCGCCATGATCGGCTCTAAGACCGCGATGGATATGAAACAGCTGGCGGGCAAGAAGATCGGTATCGGCCGGGTCGGCGATCCGCCATATCACATGGCGGTTAGTTTACTGCGCAAGCACGGCTACACGGCGCGCGACGTGCAGTGGGTTTCCGTCGGCGTCGATGCCGCGACACGCGCGGCTGCGCTGCAAAGCGGGCAGATCGACGCGGCTTTGATCACCGCGCCGGCCTATTTTCGTCTCCAGGCCGCCGGCTTGCCGGTACTGGCCGTGTTGATGGATTACGACGATATCTACGTCTCGACGTATTATCTGTTCCGGCGCGATGCCCTGACCAAAGAGCGCCCGACCGCGATCGCGTTTATCAAGGCCCACGCCGAAGCAATCAAAAAATTCTACGACGACAGGGCTTTTGCGAGCGAGACCATGATCAAATACGGCGGTACTCGCAATATCGACGATGCCAGTCGAGTATACGAACTCTTTCGCAAGGCGCGGGTGCTGGAGCCGATCCCGTATGCGCTCAAAGGTTCCGTGGACGCCGTCGTCGAGCGGCAGGGCCAAGAACTCAAAGGGGTCGATTTCAGTAAAATGATCGACAACAGTTTGGTCGACCAACTGGTCAAAGAAAAATATTTCGAAACTGTTTTCGGACCGTCGATACGTGACGAACAGCTGCGCAAACAAACTCAGGCATTCGGCAAGTACCCGTGATTTGCCCGGCGCCGGCAAAGCGGCGGCTCAGTAAATCTGCTTGATTCTACCCTTTACTTTTTCTGGAGCGACTTGAAGAATCCCTGCCTATCCAGCTCGCGCAAGATATCTTCATTGACAAACTCGTGCGCTTTTCTCCCTTTCGCGTCTGTGCGACTGTTCGTTAGGTCGTCGACGGCGACTTGGACCCCGGGCAGTTCGGTATAGGGCGGAAACGAAATCCGCGGCGCGTAGCTCCGGTAGGCGCTTTCGAGCAGGGCCTTGTCCTGGGTGCGCATCCACTTCGACAGACTCTTTTGTCCGAGCACGGGATCGTTTTTGAAAATATGGATGGCCTCGCTGATCCCCTGGAGAAAAGCGCGCACTACACCGCGCTTGCTGTTTTGAAAGGTCTTGGATGTCATCAAGCTCACCGTCGCAAATGAATCCTCCAAATCGCCAAGGTCGAGCAAAACCGGCATGCCCGCCGCTTTCGCCCGGTCGACGAAAGCACCGGTCAGCACCGTCGCGTCGATCAGCCCGTTTTGCAGCGCGGTGAAGCGGTCGCGGCTGCCGCCGGAGCGCACCAGCGTAACGCTTTTCTCATCGATGCCCCAATGCTTGAGCGCGGTGGCAACGACGATTTGATTCAAACCAACGACGGACAGGACGCCGATCTTTTTGCCGCGCAGTTCCTGCGGCGAGCGGATGCCTGGCCGGGCGACGACGCTGTAGGTGTGTTTGTTAAAGTAAGTGCCGATAATGATGATGTCGGCGCCGGAGAGATCGGCGGCGATATGCGGCTGCGGCGCGACGACGTCGAACTGGATCTCGCCGCCGGTCAGTGCGTTGGCCGATTCCGCGCCACCCCGGAAGAGAATCGGTTCTAGATTCAAACCGTATTTCTTGAATAAACCGAGATCGACGCCGAGCCAGAGGGGCACTTGATAACCGGAAATACCGCTGTAGCCGGCGCGTGCGCGTTCCTGTGCATGAGTCGAAGTAGCGCTGCCGAACGCGACGGCTATCAGCAAGCCTGGCAATAGGAATCTCGTGGTTAGTTGAATCATGTTTGTTCGTTAATTTTTGGTTGACTGCCGCTGCGTTCGTGGCCAATACCGTTAACTTATTCAGGCAGCGGCCAGCGCAGCCAATGAGCGAGAGCTCGGCCCATGATCCACTCTTTGTCTTGAGGGGAAAGAAAATGCAGCTCTTCGGTGAATAAGGTCACGGCTTGATGGTAGCTGCAGGGCATCTGCGACAGATCGGTGCCCCAGAAAATTCTTTGCGGACCGAATGCGTCGACAACGCGGCGGATCTGCGGATGCAGTGTTGGAAACGGATAAGGCTCCGCGACATAGCAGGGTAGGCAGGAAGCTTTGACTCCGACATTGTTCATGCGGGCAAATTTGAGCAAGACATCGATGCCGGGTGCTAAGTCTTTGCCTTTCCACTGTACGTTCAGTCCCATGTGGTCGACGATCACGCGTAGGCCGGGATGGCGCTCTGCAATCTCGCCAATCTTGGCTACCGCGAAAGGTGCGAAGATCATAACCGGAATATCGTAACGCTCGCAGTCGGACCAGAACCAATCCGCTATGCCATCGTCGAGAAACGAGTGCGTGCCGGTGTGGCGAAAGCTGATACGGAAGCCGAGCATGCCCGGCTGTTTGAGCCATGACGCGATTCGATCCTTGCTCGCCGGATCGTTGAGTAGCACCTTGCCCATGACCGCGAAACGGTCGAGATATTTTTGCGCCGCCTCCAACGCGTAGTCGTTACGGTAGCCTTCCCATGACGGAGGAACGAGGATGACGCGATCGACGCCAGCGACTGACATTTCGCGAAGCAGATCTGCGTATCCCAACGGCACCGATCGATGTGGTTTGGATGCATCTTCTTTGATGTATGGTCGCTCCAGAGTCTCTGGCGGCCAGATGTGAACCTGGGCATCAGTGATCGTCATTAACAGTCTCCGTTTCAAATGCAGTCCCGCGATTGCTTATTTGCCGCTGTTCACCTGGCGCACGAAGCGATCGTCGAAAAATTGCGATGGTTTGGCGGTCTTGGCTTCCGGAATCGAATCAGAAAGAAAATCCAAGATACCTTGTAGCCCGGGCTCCGAAGTTACGAGTTCGCGGCGGAAGCCGGCCTTCTTGAAAAATTCATAACTGCGGTCGAGCACGTCATTGTCGGTCTCTTTGGCGTATTTGCCGATCACTTTCATGGCGAAAGGTTTGTCAGCGTAGTAGCGCTCGATACCGCCGCGGACTGCGCGCAGGAGCCGGACGAGACGCGAGCCAAGCTCGTCCATGCGCCCTTTTCTAACCACCAGGCCGACGTTTTGGTAGGGCACATCCAGCAGGCTCACAAGTGAATGAAATCCATCACGCTCCAATTTAAAGCTAGCGGGCGGCGAACCGACACCGCCGGCGATTTGCGCCGCATAAAACGCGGCGACGATCTGCGGACTGCTACCAAGGGGGCGGAGTTGCACATCCTTCGGCGTGAGCCCCATTTTT
>WNGI01028111.1_pt1 | contig 10189 bp, 11 predicted proteins | sample 5400621 | NCBI WGS metagenome assembly WNGI01 (sample SAMN13153374, study PRJNA577476) | soil metagenome | isolation source: 20 cm soil or saprolite under Garry oak tree replicate 1 | place: USA:California | collected 2016-06-15 | reverse complement strand
GATCTCTACCGCCTCGCGCGCCAGCAGCAGTTCGTCTCGGCGATGCGCGAGCGGGTCCGCCGCTCGCTGGGGCTTACGAGCCTGATCGGGATCATCAACACCATCGCCCACCATCACTACATCGACGTGCTGGGCCACTTCGACCTCGGCACGATCGGCAGCTACGCGAAGTTCGCCTACACCCTGCCGCCGGGGCACGTCTTCCAGAACAAGCTGACGGACGTGACCGGCTACTACGAGCTGTACGCCACACAGTCGGCGATCCAGTCGACCGTCCAGCAGTTCCTCAACCCGGACGTCGGCGCCGCGGCGCAGCAGACCGCGGTCGCGCTCAAGCGCAAGCTGCACAAGAAGTTCACGCTGCCGCCGTCCCACGTCACGCTCACCGTGCTGAACGGGAACGGTGTCGCCGGCTCGGCGGCGAACGCGAGCTACCTGCTCGGCCAGAAGGACTACAAGATCGTCCTGCCGGCCAGCGGCCAGCCCCTGAACGCGCCGAACTGGAACTACTTCCGCTCGAAGGTCTACTACGACCCGAGCCGGGCGGCGAACGGCAAGACCTCGGGCCAGCAGATCGCGAAGCTGGTCGGGAGCGCCGATGTCGGGCCGAGGCCGGCGAACCTGAACACGCTCTGCAACGGTGCGCTCGAGTGCCTCGTCGTGGGCTCGACCTTCCACGACCAGCTTGCGCCGGTCGTGATTCCGGCGACGCCGGTCCGGCAGCCGCCCTACGTGCGCAGCGATCCCGGCCTGACGCAGTCGACCCTAGCCGGGCTGAAGAAGCGAATGCCGTTCCGGCTGCAGCTCCCGGCCGTGGTGGAGCGCAGCTCCTACCTCGACACCTGCTGCGGCGACACGCCGGTCCGGGTCTACCGGCTCGGCGGCACTCCGACTGTGCGGCTGACCTTCAGGACCGGCGCTCAGAAGTACTGGGGAATCCAGGAGACGAAGTGGACGGGTGCTCCGGTGCTCTCGGACAAGAGCCTGACGGAGCACGTGGGCGGCCGCCGCTACGACCTCTACTACAACGGCTCGCACCTGCACATGGTCGTCCTGCGCGCCGGCGGCGCTAGCTACTGGGTCGTGAACACGCTGCTCGACGAGCTCTCGAACGAGACGATGCTGGCGATCGCGCGGGGCCTCCGCCCGATGACTCGATAACCTCAGGCGCGTGAAAAAGCCTGCAATCGGGATCTTCGGCGCCGGCTGGGTCGGCGTCGTGACCGGCGCTTGCTTCGCCGACCTCGGGCACGAGGTGGTCGTCCGGGACATCGTCCCCGAGCGGATAGAGGCGCTGCAGGCCGGCCGGATCCCCTTCCACGAGCCGGGGCTCGCCGAGCTGCTCGAGCGCAGTCGGGAGCGACTGACCTTCACGCTCGACGCGGCCGACCTCGCGCCGACGACGGTGATGTTCGTCTGCGTCGGGACGCCGCCGACCTACTCCGGCGACGCCGACCTCTCGGCGGTCTGGAACGTCGTCGACCAGCTCCCGGAGCATGAGGAGCGCTCGCTGCTCGTGATGAAGAGCACCGTGCCCGTCGGCACCGGCGAGAAGGTGCGCGAGACGCTCGACTCGCGCGGGCTCGCACACGTCGGCTACGTCTCGAATCCGGAGTTCCTGGCCGAGGGAACCGCCGTCGGGGACTTCATGCGGCCGGACCGCGTCGTCATCGGCGCGTTCGCCAACGCCGACGGCGAGACCGTGGCCGCGCTCTACGAGCCGCTCGGTGCGCCGATCGTGCGCGGCGATGTTGCCTCCGCCGAGATGATCAAGCTCGCCGCGAACGCTTTCCTGATGACGCGGATCAGCTTCATCAACGAGATCGCCAACGTCTGCGAGGCGACCGGCGCCGACGTGGTCAAGGTCGCCGAGGGCGTCGGGCTCGACCACCGGCTCGGCCCGCACTTCCTACGCGCCGGCATCGGCTGGGGCGGCTCGTGCTTCCCGAAGGACGGCGTCGCCCTCAAGCAGCTCGCGTCGAACTCCGGCTACCACTTCCAGCTGCTGAACGCCGTCATCGAGGTAAACGAGCTACAGAAGCGGCGCGTGATCGGGAAGCTCGAGAAGCATCTCGGCAGGCTGCGCGGGAAGACGATCGCCCTCCTCGGGCTGGCGTTCAAGCCGAACACCGACGACCTGCGCGAGGCTCCGTCGCTCGTGCTCGCCTCGCGGCTGCTGGCCGAGGGCGCCGAGGTGCGCGCCTGGGATCCCGTGGCCGATGCGCGGCGCCTGCTCCAGGGCGTGACCTTCTGCGAATCGGCCCTCGAGGCGGTCACGGGCGCGGACGCGGCGGTGATCGTGACGGAGTGGGACGAGCTGCGCTTGCTCGCCTCGGCGGAGGCGCGTGACGCGATGAGGACGCCGGTGATCGTCGACGGCCGCAACCTGCTCGACCCGGAGGAGGCTCGCGCCGCAGGCTTCACCTACGAGGGAATCGGCCGCGCCGCCTCGCCGCTGGCCGCGCTTCCCGAGACCGAAGAGCCAGAGCGCCAGCTCGAGGCGTAGTGGAAGCAATCATCCTCGCCGGCGGCAAGGCCGAGCGTCTTGGCGACGCCGCGGGCGGCCGGCCGAAGGCGCTGGTCGAGGTGGGTGGGAGGCCGCTTGCCGAGTACCAGGTCGCGCAGCTCGCCGCGGCAGGGGTCGACCGCGTGCTCGTCAGCTGCGCGGCCGGCCAGGAGGAGGTGTTTGAGACCGCGCTCGGCGGGATCGGGCCCGAGATCGTGGCGGTCGGCGAGCCGGAACCGCTCGGTCGCGGCGGAGGGATCCGCTTTTCGGCCGGTGCCCGCCGCGAGTCCGGCGACGTCTTCGCCCTGAACGGGGACGAGCTCGTCGACGTCGACCTGGCGCGGCTGCTCGCCGTGCACCGCGAAAGCGGCGCGGCGGCGACGATCACCGTCGTCCCCCTGCGCTCGCCGTTCGGCGTCGTCGAGCTCGACGGCGACCTCGTCACCGGCTTCCGCGAGGCGCCGCGCCTCGACGAGTGGGTGAGCTGCGGCGTCTATGTCCTCGGCGACGAAGCGCTCGAGCGCTTCCCGGAGCGCGGTGACCACGAGACGACGGCCTTTCCCGAGCTCGCCCGAGAGGGCCGCCTGCGGGCGCTCAGGCACGACGGCGTCTGGCTGACGGTGAACACGCCGAAAGACCTCCGGCTCGCCGAGGAGCACCTCGCCGCGAATCCAGATTGGCCGTAGTGGTAGGTTCGCCGGGGCCGTGCCCGAACACAATCACGTGACGTCGCCGAACCTCGAGGGCGTCGACCGCTTCGCGTCGGAGCTGACGAAGGTCGACAAGCCCTGGGGCCACGAGCTGATCTTCGCGGTGACCGACCGCTACGCCGGCAAGCTGCTCGTCGTCAACGCCGGCGAGTCGCTGAGCCTGCAGTTCCACAAGGTCAAGGACGAGGCCTGGTACGTGCTCGAGGGCCGCGCCGAGCTCGAGCTGGGCGCGGCGGGGGAGGGCGTCCTGAACACCGAGGTCGTCGCCGCGGGAGCGTCCTTCCACTTCCCGCCCGGAACCGTCCACCGGCTGCGGGCGATCGAGGACACGACCATCCTCGAGGTCTCGACGCCGGAGCTCGAGGACGTCGTGCGGCTCGAAGACCGCTACGGCAGGGCCGAGAGCTAGTCTGACACAAGTGTGTTAAGGTTCCGGCCGTGAACGAAGCGACGGTTGGAGACGCCGCGGTCCAGACGGGCTGGTCGCCGAGGATGCTTCGCTACCTCGAGCGCACCGGGCTCGTCGTCCCGCGCCGGACCCGCTCCGGTTACCGGCTCTACGGCCTGCTCGAGCTCAACCAGCTCCGATCGCTGAAGGAGCTGCGGCGCCGCTTCGGCGTCGAGCTGCGGGAGCTCGCCTTCGCGGCGCGCCTTCGCTACGAGCCCGAGCTCCGGGCGGCGGTCGACAGCTGGCTCGCCGGCAGCGAGCTGACCGCGCTCGATTGGGAGCAGCGCAAGCAAGAGCGGCTACTGGCCGCCTAAAGGAGGAGCTGAGGAATGGCGACGACGAGACGGTACGACGTGAAGGACCTGGCGCTCGCCGAGGAAGGCCTGAACCGGATCGAGTGGGCCGACCGGCAGATGCCGGTGCTCGCGGCGATCCGCGACCGCTTCGAGCGCGAGCAGCCGCTGTCCGGCTACCGCATCTCCGCGTGCCTCCACGTCACCAGCGAGACCGCGAACTTGATGCGGGCGCTGAAGGCAGGCGGCGCCGACGTCGTCCTCTGCGCCTCGAACCCGCTCTCGACTCAGGACGATGTGGCCGCGGCGCTCGTGGAGCACTACGACGTCTCCGTCTTCGCGATCAAGGGCGAGGACAACGACACCTATTACGCGCACATCGAGGCGGCGGTCGACCACAAGCCGCAGATCACGATGGACGACGGCGCCGATGTGATCGGCGTCCTCCACTCGCATCGCCGCGAGCAGCTCGGCGACATCGTCGGCGGCACCGAGGAGACGACCACCGGCGTGATCCGCCTGCGCGCGCTCGAGCGCGACGGGGCGCTCGGCTTCCCCGTGATCGCCGTCAACGACGCCAAGACCAAGCACTTCTTCGACAACCGGTACGGCACGGGCCAGTCGACGATCGACGGGATCGTCCGCGCGACGAACGTGCTCCTCGCCGGACGGAAGTTCGTCGTCGCCGGCTACGGCTGGTGCGGCCGCGGCGTCGCGATGCGGGCGAAGGGCATGGGCTCCCACGTGATCGTCACCGAGGTCGACCCGCTGCGCGCCCTCGAGGCGGCGATGGACGGCTTCGAAGTGCTCCCGATGGAGCGCGCCGCCGAGACCGGCGACATTTTCGTGACGGCGACCGGCGACAAGGGCGTGATCCGCCGCGAGCACATGGAGCGGATGAAGGACGGCGCCATCCTCGCGAATACCGGCCACTTCAACGTCGAGATCGACATCCCCGCCCTGCGGGCGCTGGCGACCGAGACGCGGACCCTGCGGCAGTTCGTCGACGAGTTCCGGGTCGAGGACGGCCGGCGGATCTACCTCATCGCCGACGGGCGGCTCGTCAACCTCGCGGCGGCCGAAGGGCATCCGGCCCAGGTGATGGACATGTCGTTCGCCAACCAGGCGCTCTCGGCCGAGTACCTCGTCTCGAACGCCGCCAGCCTCGAGCGCCGCGTTTACCCGGTGCCCGAGGAGACCGACCTCGAGATCGCGCGGCTCAAGCTCGCGACGATGGGCATCGACATCGACGAGCTGACCGACGAGCAGGCGAAGTACCTGGCCTCTTGGGACGAAGGCACCTAGCCTCCTCGGTCGAGGCGACCGTTCTCTAGGCGATGCCGACGCCCGTCCAGCTCGACCTTGCGCTGGCCGGGATCGCGCTGGCGCGCAACTGGCTCGTCGGCGACCGCGAGACGGTCGAGCGGATCGAGGCGGAGGTCCGGCGGCTCGCGTGCGCGCCCGGGAACGGCTGGTCGGAGACTCCGGAGCGGACGGTCGCGGAGGGCTATCCGGAGTGGGCCCCCGCATACGACCAGGCGGCCAATCCGATCATCAGCCTGGACGAGAGCGTGGTCCCGGCGCTGCTCGCGGAATCGCCGGCCGGCAGAGCGGTCGATGCCGCGTGCGGCACGGGTCGCGTCAGCGTGGTTCTCGCGGAGCTCGGGCACGACGTCATCGGCGTCGATGAGACCGAGGCGATGCTCGCGCTCGCCCGGGAGCGCGTGCCGGGCGCAGACTTCCGCGCGGGCTCCCTGACCTCGCTCCCGCTGGAAGATGAGGAGGCCGACCTCGCGGTCTGCTCGCTCGCGCTGACACACCTCGCCGACATCGGCCCGGCAGTGGCGGAGCTCGCGCGGGTCGTGCGGCCCGGTGGGCGGATCGTGATCAGCGACGTCCATCCGGTCATCGTCGCGCTCGGCTCGCAGGCCGCGTACCGCGTCGACGACGACTCCATCCGCTACGTCCGTAACCACGTGCACTGGCCGGGTGCGTATCTCGCCGCGTTTGCGTCCGCGGGCCTCGACGTGCGTGCGTGCCACGACCTCCTCTATCGGCAGCAGGAGGTCGATCTCTGGGTGAGTCGCGTCTCGGTGGCACCCGAGGTCGTTTCCGAGGCGCTGGTTGGTCTTCCCGCGATCATCGTCTGGGACCTTGCTCGCGCCTGAACGGATCCTTCGGCTCGAGGTGGACGCGGTCGTCCTGCTCGACCAGCGGCGGCTTCCGGACGAGGAGGTCGAGCTCGTCTGCCGGTCGGCGGCCGAGGTGGCCGAGGCGATTCGCAGCCTCGCGGTTCGGGGCGCCCCGGCGATCGGAGTTGCCGCGGCCTACGGGTATGCGCTGGCCGTCGAGCGCGGGGAGGACCCCGACGAGGCGCGTGCCGTCCTCCTGGCCGCGCGGCCGACGGCGGCGAATCTCGCCTGGGCGCTGGAGGAGGTGCGGGCGGCCTCCGACCCTGAGGCGCGGGCGCGCGAGCTGCACGAGGACGAGGTCGAGCGCTGCCGGCTGATGAGCGCGCACGCAGCGGATCTCGTTGCGCCTGGGAGCCGCGCACTGACGCACTGCAACACCGGTGCGCTGGCGACCGGCGGGCAAGGCACCGCCCTCGGCGCCCTGCAAGAGGCCTGGTCGCGAGGCCTCGTGCGGCACGTGTTCGTCGACGAGACGCGCCCGCTGCTCCAGGGTGCGCGCCTGACCGCGTGGGAGCTCGCCGCGGCCGGGATCCCGCACACGGTTGTCGCGGATGCCGCGGCCGGCTCATTGCTGGCGGCGGGCGAGGTCGACTGCGTGCTCGTCGGCGCCGACCGGATCGCGGCGAACGGCGACACGGCGAACAAGATCGGGACGTACCCGCTCGCGGTGCTGGCTGACCGGCACGCGGTGCCGTTCACCGTCGTCGCGCCGACCTCGACGGTCGACCTCGAGACGCGCACAGGCGCGGAGATTCCGATCGAGGAACGCGATCCGAGCGAGGTCTCCACGCGATTCGCGGCGCGCAACCCGGCCTTCGACGTCACGCCGGCCGAGCTGATCTCGGCGATCGTGACCGAGCTCGGCGTCCACCGCCGGCCGTACGCCGAGAGCCTCGCAGCGGGGACGCCGGCGTGAGGGCGGTCATCCTCGCGGCGGGCTACGCCACGCGGCTCTACCCGCTGACGCTCGAACGGCCCAAGCACCTGCTCGAGGTGGCGGGGAGGCCGATTCTCGACCGCCTGCTCGGCCAGCTGCCACTGGGCGAGCTCGATGCGGTGACGTTGGTGACCAACGCAAAGTTTGCACGCGGCTTCCGCTCCTGGGCCGAAGAGGCCAACTGGCCGGTTCCGATCGAGGTCGTCGACGACGGGACGACCTCGGACGAGGACAAGCTGGGCGCGATCGGCGATCTCGATCTCGTCGTCCGGACGCTGCCCGGCGAGGAAGATCTGCTCGTCGCCGCGGGCGACAGCCTCTTCACCGAGCGGCTCGACGGGTTCGTTCGCTTCGCGCGCGAGCGGGAGGCCGCTGCGATCGCGGTGTACGACGTGGGCGACCTCGAGGCGATGGGGAGGCTGAGCGCCGTCGAGGTCGATGCCGCCGACCGCGTGACGGCGTTCGAGGAGAAGCCTCGACGGCCGATCTCGACGCTGGCCGGAGTCGCGCTCTACTTCTACCCGGGAGGCGTCTTGCCTCTGGTCTCCGAGTATCTGGCGGAGGGGCACAACCCCGACCAGCCCGGCCGGTTCGTGGAGTGGCTCTACCCACGGACGCCGGTCTACGCCTGGCGCGTGCCGGGAAGCTGGCTGGACATCGGCACCCCGGAGGCGCTCGCCCAGGCAGACCGGGAGTTCGGGGACGGTTTGAGCTAGGGACGGCCGCGGAGCTGTGGGCTCTTCGGCACACATTCGGCACACCTGCGTCACAGACACGTGACGGTTTGACGCCTACCCTCGCCGGAGGAGGTGAGGACAGGTGTGATGTGAGCTTTCTCGACATTCTGCTGCCGGTTCGCTGCGTCGTATGCGCCGCGGGCGGGGAACAGCTGTGCGCCGGCTGCCGCGAGAGCCTGCCGCTGCTGCGACCCCCTCTCTGCGAACGCTGTGGCGCTCCAACCGCCTGGCCGGTGAGCCGTTGCCGGGAGTGCTCCGGGCGCCGCCTCGCGTTCGCCTCCGCGAGGGCGGCGGTTGAGTACGACGACCGCGTGCGACGGGTCGTGGCCGCCTGGAAGGAGCGCGGTCTCCGTCGCCTGGCCGCCGAGGCTGCGGATGCGGTCGCCGCCGCGATCGAGCGGCCGTCGGACGTAGCCGTGCTGGCCTACGTCCCGCCCGACCGCGAGCGGGTGCTCCAGCGCGGGCACCACCCTGCTCAACGGCTGGCGCTCGAGCTCGGCCGACGCTGGGAGCTGCCCGTGCGCGCGCTCATCGGGCGGACGCGCTCGGTCCCGCACCAGCGCGGGCTCTCACGAGCCCAACGCCGGCGAAACGTCGCCGGTGCGTTCCGCCCTGTCGCCGCGGCGCCGGCTCGGGTCGTGCTCGTAGACGACGTCTACACGAGCGGCGCCACCGTCGCCGCGGCCGCCTCGGCGCTGCGCAAGGGCGGCGCGCGCAGGGTCGAGGTCGTGACGTTCGCGCGGGTCGTCCGCTAGATTCATGGGCCAGGCCAGCGTCGAAGGAGAGCCGATGCAGCTCCAGGTGAAGGGCAGGAACCTCGAGGTCAGCACCGCGATCCGCGACTACGCCGAGCAGAAGCTCAGCAAGCTGGAGCGGCAGCTCGAAGACCCGCGGGTCGAGCTCGAGCTCGCGGTCGAGCGCAACCCGTCGATCGCGGCGAACCACGTGGCCGAGGCGACCATCTGGACGAAGGGGCCGGTGCTGCGCGCGCGCGAGGCGTCGACCGACATGCGCGCGTCGATCGACCAGCTCGTCGCGAAGCTCGAGCGCCAGCTCACGCGCTCCCGCCATCAGGGCCGGGCCCGCCGCCGCAAGGCCGCTCGCGCCAACGGGCCCGCCGAAGAGTCGACCCCGATGTTTGGGGACGAGGGCGAGCCGACGATCGTCAAGACGAAGCAGTTCGCCGTTGCCCCGATGACCGCCGAGGACGCCGTCGTGCAGCTGGAGCTGATCGGCCACGACTTCTTCGTCTTCCGCAACGCGGACGGCGGCGAGGTGAACGTCGTCTACCGCCGCCGTGACGGGAACTACGGGCTGATCGAGCCCCGGTGATCTTCCGACGCGAGCCGATCCACAAGCGACTCGCCCGCGAAGGCCGTCTCGACGATGAGCCGAACCTGGTCCGGGAGCCGGCGCCCGAGTCCGCGCCCACCCCCGAGCCTGAGCCTGGCCTCGACCCCGAGCCCGGCGCGCGCTTCCGCCCGACCGGCGTCGACGGCATCCCGCGTCCGCGGCGCTGGGACGCGGTCGTCCCTGCCGAGGCGCCGGGGCTGATCGGCAACGAGGTGCACTTCGTCGCGCTCCCGAACGGGGACCTGGTCGTCGAGGAGGACGAGCCCGAGAACACCCTCGCCCCGCTGGCCGAGGCGATCGAGCAGACGCTGCAGCCGCCCTACCGTGCCGAGGCGATTCGCAGGGACGGCGACAGCTGGGGCGTCGCGGCGCGCCGAATCGAGGTCGCGAAGCTCGAAGCGCTCGGCGACGAGCTCGAAGTGATCGCGAACGACGACGGGCGCACGCTGGCCGTCGACGGAGAGCGAGCCTTCGGCGGCATTCCCGAGCTGCAGCGCATCGGCGAGCGGCAAGGCCTCACGTACGTCGTCCGCGCGAGCAGGCTAGAGGACAACTTCTGGGAGGTCGAAGCCCACCCGCTGTAGGGCCGGCGAGCACGAAGGCCCGAGCCGACCCGCTACCCTTGAAGTGTGGCCGAACAGCTCGGATCCCTCGAGAAGGTCCTTCGTTTCGGCGAAGGACGGCGGGTCAAGCGGCTCGGCCAGCAGGCGGCCTACATGGGCACGCTCGAGCCCGAGTTCGAGAAGCTGAGCGACGCCGAGCTGGCCGGCAAGACCGCCGAGTTCCGGCAGCGCATCGAGAACGGCGAGCCCGTCGACGAGCTCGTCTTCGAGGCCTTCGCCGCCGTCCGCGAGGCCTTCAAGCGCTCGATGGGCATCCGCCTGTTCGACGTGCAGCAGATGGGCGGCATCGTTCTCCACGAGGGCGACATCGCCGAGATGCGCACCGGCGAGGGCAAGACGTTCGTCGCCGTGCAGCCGCTGTACCTGAACGCGCTCGCCGGCAAGAGCGTC
>WNGI01024332.1_pt1 | contig 10189 bp, 9 predicted proteins | sample 5400621 | NCBI WGS metagenome assembly WNGI01 (sample SAMN13153374, study PRJNA577476) | soil metagenome | isolation source: 20 cm soil or saprolite under Garry oak tree replicate 1 | place: USA:California | collected 2016-06-15 | reverse complement strand
CAGCATCCGCGCCTTCGCCCGCAGACTTCAACTCTTCGCGCGCTTCCATCAGCGGCCCGGCATTCACATCGATTTCCAAATAAAAATGTGGCACGGGACCAAGGCTCTCGACGAGCCGTTGCGCAATGATCTTGCGCATGCCGGAAAGTTGAATGCGCGCACTTTCACCAGCCTTAATTGAAGGCGCAGGCTTCGATTCGACTTTTGCGCCACCGTGGTCGGCAACCGACCCCGCGAATTTTGCAGCGCCGCGCACATCGGTTTCGGTAACGCGACCGTCCGGGCCTGTCCCTTGTCCCTTTCACGCTGGTAAGATCGATGCCTAGTTCAGCCGCAACCCGGCGCGCAACGGGCGACGCTTTCACGCGCGCTTCTTCTGGTTTTTCTTTTTTAGGCGCAGCCGAAACCGCTGGCTCTACAGTTGTCTTTTGCGCCGGCGGCGCGGCTTCTTGCTCTTTCTTCTGAGCCGGCGCGGGTTTCTCAGTCTTAGCTTGAGGCTGCTTTTCTTTTTGCTCTGCGGGTTTCGGCTGTTTTTCTTCTTTCTCCGCCTGCGCTTCTTCTTTGGGAGCTTCCTCGCCTTCGCCGCCGATAAACGCAATTTTGTCGCCGACGTTTACTTTGCCGCCTTCCTCAACATAAATCTCCGTGAGCGTCCCATCCTCAGGCGATTCCCATTCCATCGTGGCCTTGTCGGTCTCGATTTCGGCGAGCACTTCGCCAGCCGACACCTGGTCGCCCTTCTTTTTCTTCCACGAAACCAGAGTGCCTTCGCTCATCGTGTCGCTCAGCTTGGGCATTTGAATTTCAGGCATGGGAATAAATGACGAATGACGAATGACGAATTCTCCTGAAACCTGCGAGTTGCTTCATGCGTAGCACACCTTTTTTACCGCCGCGATCAACTTCTCCGCATTTGGCAATACCGCGTGCTCCAGACGTTCATTGTAGGGCATTGGAACATCTTCCTGTGATACGCGAATGATCGGCGCGTCGAGCTCATCAAAAATGCTTTTCTGGATCCGATAGCAAACCTCCGCTCCCACCCCGCAGAACGGATGATCTTGTTCGACGATCACAACGCGATGTGTTTTCGCGACCGAATCGAATATCGCCTTCTCATCGAGTGGTTTAATTGAACGCAGATCGACAATCTCCGCAGAGATGTCTTCCTCCTCCAGTTGGGCCGCAACTTTCAGCGCCAGCGGCACCGTTTGCGAGTAACAAATAATCGACACGTCGCTGCCTTCACGTTTCGTTTCTGCTTTCCCAAGCGGGATGAGTAGCTCCTCATCCGGCGGCTCGACCATTCCTTTCGAGCTGTAAAGCAATTCCGCTTCCAAAACCAGCACCGGGTTGTTGTCGCGCACAGCGGTTTTGAGAAGCCCTTTTGCGTCGCGCGGCGTGGCCGGCGCGCAAACTTTCAGGCCCGGCACGCTAGCGTAGAAGTTCTCCGTAGCATGTGAATGCGTGGCGCCAAGCTGATGCGCGGGTCCGTTCGGTCCGCGAAACGTGATCGGGATATTGAACTGACCCCCCGACATCGTGAACATGTTCGGCGCGTTATTCACGACCTGATCGAATGCGACGAGCGAAAAGCTGAACGTCATGAATTCAATGATCGGCCGTAACCCGACCATCGCTGCGCCAACTCCCAACCCTGCAAAGCCGTTCTCGCTGATTGGAGTGTCGATAACCCGGCGCGGGCCAAATCGCTCAAGCAATCCATGGCTTACCTTGTAGGCGCCTTGATATTCGCCGACTTCCTCACCCATCAGGAAAACATTTGGGTCACGCTCAAGTTCTTCCCCGAGAGCTTCGTTGAGTGCCTGGCGATAGGTGATTTCTCTCACGCTTTTTTCTCCGTAGCGGCAGCCGCGCCGGCTGCAGATTCCTTAGAGTTCGCAGGCGACACGGCTGTACGGCTCTCGGACGCGGCGGGCACGCCTGCCTCTACAGCTCCATCGGCGTAGGTATAATCGTAAAGCTTGTCGAGCGGAGGCTGCGGACTTTGCTCGGCAAACTTAACGGCGGCCAGGACTGTTTCCTTCGCCTGCTTATCGAGGCGGTCGAATTGTTCGTTCGTCAATTTCCCCTCGCGCGTTAGTTGTGCGCGCAACCGCGTAATTGGATCGTCCAACCGATATTTTTCCAACTCATCCTTCGTTCGATAACTTGCCGGATCTGACATTGAGTGGCCGCGATAGCGATAGGTCCGCGCTTCCAGGAATGCCGGATGCGGCTCTTTGCGGATGGAATCAACGACCTCGGCAACCTTGTCGCGCACTTCACGAAAATTCATTCCATCCACAATCTCTCCCGGGATATCGTACCCTTCGGCGCGATCGACGATCTGCTTGAGTGATGTCGATCTCTTCACCGAAGTGCCCATCGCAAAGAGGTTGTTTTCGCAAATGAAAACAATCGGCAACTCATATAAGGCGGCGAGATTTAATGCTTCGTGGAACGAGCCTTGATTGATTGCGCCGTCGCCGAAGAAACAGAGCGTCACGCGATCTTCGCTCCGGTATTTGATGGCAAAGGCCAGTCCCACTGCCAGCGGAACGTGGGCGGCGACAATAGCGTGACCACCATACATATGATGTTGCTTGTCGAAAAAATGCATCGAGCCCCCTAACCCGCGTGAGCAGCCGGTTTCTTTCCCAAACAGTTCCGCCATGCATGCATTTGCACTCGTGCCGCGAGCAAGCGCATGGGCATGATCGCGGTAAGCGGTAATAATATAGTCGTCGTCGCGCACGGCAGCGACCGCGCCGGTCACCACCGCTTCCTGCCCAATGTAGAGGTGACAGAAACCGCCAATCTTCTGCGCTTGATACTGTTGACTGGCGCGTTCCTCAAACCGCCGGATCAACAGCATCAGCGAGAGCATCTCGACTTCGTCGCGCTGCTCCACCGGCTGCATGGCGGTCAAGCCGTGCGCGGAACTGCGGCGCGGGCCCGCGGTCCCTCCGCGCGTCGGCCAAGGTTGATGCAAACGACAAAAAGGAGAGTGAACAGAAGGTCGCTGACGACTGAATTCCGGAAGAACATCCAGCTGGGAGTAGCGCTGTATTGAGGCAACCCAACCGTCAGCGATTGAACAAGCCCCGGAAAGTTTTTCGCGTACCCAGGGTCGTAAATCCACGAAACCGCATTGGTGATGACGTAGAAGATCAGCGACGCCACGACGGACGCAGGGAGGAGCGTTTTCCACGAAGCACGGTTTTGCAGGAGTAATCCAAGGCAGCCGACGATTGCAAAGCCAACGTAGTGCGAGAGCACAAAGGGACTAAGGAGTGAAAAGCCGTAGTGAGCGTCCAACACAATATCCGAGATCAGCAACGCGATCATCGGGACGGTGAATTTGTACTTACCCGGAAAGTACGCAGCCGCGCAGAGTGCAATCGCGGCGATGGGCGCGAAGTTCATCCATCCAATGGAGTCAGAGTGGCTGAAAAACCCGGTTGCGATACGAAATACGACTGCAGCGATGACAAGAAGAAGCGCGGGAATCATTTCACAGAATCTATCCGCCCAATGCGATATGCAAAGACCATTTGCTAATAGCCGCGTCCCTTTGAGACGCGCGGACAACTTGGCAAGCACATGAACGCCGCGCTTCGCACCAGCGAAACGATTACGGCAGATTATTTCGCAGCCGCAGCCAGTGCCCTGTTGAGCCGTGCCTTGCGACGATTAGCTGCGTTTTTATGAATGATTCCGCGCTTGGCGGCCTTGTCGATTGCCGAGATTAGCAAGCGAACTTGATCTGGGCTTGGTGCTTGCGCGGAACGCACTCCCTTTTGCATCGTCCGCAAACCAGTTATCACGCTGCGATTGCGAAGCGTTCGTTTCACTTTCTGACGGGCGCGCTTGGCGGCTGATTTGGTATTGGCCATTGCTGATCAAACTTTTGTGGAGTGGGACGCTCGTGAGCAGAGTCGCGATTGTCAACCCCGCTGCAGCAGGACCGAACGCTACAAGCGTTTACCCAATGCGAGCTTCGCCTTTTGTCGTTGGGCAGCGAGGGCTCCAGCCATTCGCATTTGCTCGGCCGTAAGAGCGCCGGCGGTCTCTGTGGGTTCGGTCTGATTCCTTGCGCTCTGTGCTTCTGGCTGATTCGGTAACAAATGTTCAGGCGGTGCGGCCAGCATTGTCGCAGCGACAACAGTATTCGTGCTGTGTACGCGTGGCGCCTTTGCGAGTTTCGGGAGCCGATCTCGAGTCTGCGTTTCGATCTGGGGTGGTGCAGTGGTAGCTACGATCGTAGTCGGCGGCGGTGGCAACGGCTGCCCTTTCGCCACCTTCGGTAGCCGGTCAGGGACAATCTGCACAAGTGCTCCAGCGGGAACCCGATCGTAAAGCGCAGCGACGTCGCTCGATTTCATTCGGATGCAGCCGTAACTGGCTGGCTGCCCGATTTTTTTCTCTTCCGGCGTGCCGTGAATATAGATGCACCGTTGAAAGGCATGCGCATAACCGAGGGGAGTTGTCATTCGTCCCCGATCATCGCCCAGACCGAACATGGATGTGGACACCGGATACGTGGCGACTTTGGCGCCGTTCTGGACAAGTACCAGCTTCTGATCCCGCACGCTGATTATAAGCTCGCTGGACGTATTGACCGGTGTGATCGCGAAGGCGGAGGCACCCGAAATTAGACTGGAAATTACTGCTAGGCGACGAAGCATTGGCAACGTTTTACCAGACAATTTCAATTTGTCACGCAGGAATTGCAGCGGTCGCGCGTGAACTATCAAAATTAATCTTTGACCAACGACTGGCGAAAGAAGAGAGACAAACGTAGAGGAACCCCCCCTGGAACATCAGCAGGAACGGCACCGAAAGGAATTGGCCGTGCAGGATCGCAAACACCACGAAGTAGGTGAAATAGATCGCGAAGGCCAATTCAACGACTGGGACGGCTGACTTGAGCGGCCGGTACTTACAGCTGCGCCACTTTTGCGATTTGCGTTCAATGCCATACTTGGGCGTCCGCGTGAAATCGGATTTGTGATTGATCAGCGCTTCCAGGACGGCTCGTGCGTTGTTCAGCGAAAGGCCAATTCCCAAGGCCAGCAAGCATGGCAGAAAAAGAAGCTGCCTCATCCATGTCCGCGGATGAAGCTCGCGCTGGGCGCAAATATAGAACACGGCCACGGGGGCCGACGCGGCAAGAAAAAACGGAACGTCCACAAGGAAGGTGCGCAGCCAGCCACCCTGAGGCCCTCCGGTGGATGGATGCAAAAGAACGCACAGAAGAGCAAGGAGCAAGTAGGCAAAGTTCGACATCAAATGGCCAGTAGCTTCGACCTTGATGGGAAACGGGAGCTGGCTGCGCCAGATTGTCGGTAACAATTTCTTGCACGTTTGGACCGAACCCTTGGTCCAGCGATGTTGCTGCGACTTGAAGCCGTTCATGTCCACCGGCAACTCGGCCGGGGTGACAACGTCTGCCAGATAAACAAACTTCCACCCCGCGAGCTGCGCGCGATAGCTCAGATCCAAGTCCTCGCACAGCGTATCAGCCTGCCAGCCTCCACTTTGTTGGATACAAGAACGTCTCCAAAGCCCGGCCGTCCCATTGAAATTGAAAAAACGCCCGCTGCGGCTACGTGCAGTTTGCTCCAGCAAGAGATGGCCATCTAAAAAGATCGCCTGCATGCGGGTAAGCAATGAATACCCACGATTCAAATGGCCCCAGCGGGTCTGGATCATTCCTACTTTCGGATCAGTAAAAAAGTGGATCGTGCGTTTTAGCAGATCTTTTTGCGGAACGAAATCGGCGTCGAGAATACAAAGGAATTCGCCTTCCGCAGCATCGAGGCCCGCCGATAGCGCGCCAGCTTTGAAGCCGGTGCGATCAACCCGATGAATGAGCTGAACATTGAAGCCGCGCTGGCGGAGTTCCTCGGCGCACGAGGCCGTGATCTCGCGAGTCTCATCGGTCGAATCGTCCAGCACCTGAATTTGCAAGAGCTCGCGGGGATAATCGACTTCGCTCACAGAACGAAGCAGCCGCTCGGCGACATACACCTCGTTGAAGATCGGCAACTGCATTGTCACCCTCGGCAGCTGCTCAAAATGGCCACTGGGCACCGGCGGACGCTTGCGGTTTTTCAGGTAAAGATAAATGATGAAATAGCGATGGATCCCATAGGCTGAAAGCCCGGTAAGCACGCTCATGTAGCAAACCGTCCAGATAATATGTCCAAGGCTTCCGTGCATCAGAGTGCTATCGCCGCGAATCGTCAGGCAGTAAGGCCGTCATGATGCCGTTTCAAATGGTCGCGTCAATCCCAAAATCGCATGTTTTGGTGGTCAAAACCACGCTCGCATCGTGTTGATATACAACAGTCTCTTATCGTTGTTCTCAATCGCAGCCACGGGGCAGTTTGGCTCTCTCCTGCAACCGTTTAATCAACGCCGACATTCACCCTTGCCTCAGGCAGTGTGCAGGTTGACCGTGTTGCTCCGATTTTTTTTCGAAACCGCAAGCATGCAGTTGGGAGACACATCACGGAAACGGCGCGGCCGATTCGATCGTTTCAAGATCATTTTTCCTATTCTTCTGGCGGGTTGGATTCCGTCCATTCTAACCCTTATTGTTTCCTACACGATTCTGCGCGACACCCTGGAATCAAGAATCTTGCGCGACCGACAAACCTTGATCCAGCTGCTTGGTCATGTAGTCGGCATTGACCTCAGCCGCAGCAGCGAGATCATCAACTACTACCAGACGCTTCCCGAAGTCGCGAAAATCCTGAGCGGACCGAATCCCGCGCCTGCGGGCCAGCAATGGCTTAACTCCGCCTTCTATTCGCATCCCAACATTGACGGAATGTTCCTTGCGGCACCCGATGGCGCGTTAATTGCATCGATCCCGAACGCACCAGAGATGGTCGGAAAAGACTTCGGCGCCGGGCACTGGCGCGAGCAAGCGGCCGCATCCGAAGAAGCTGTCGTGTCGCCAGTTTATCCCAGGGTGGCAGACAATCGGCTGGCCACCGATATTGTGGCCGCAGTCCGCGCGCCGGACCGGACAATTCTCGGCTACGTTGGCGACTCGGTTTTAGTCGAACGAATTGGCAGGCGATTGTCGGCGATCAAATTTTCAGATCGCTTCACGTTCGAGGTGCTCGATCAAAATGGCGCGTTGCTTTTCGCGAACGATTTTAAACCAAATCCTATGGTAACGCCCCAGAGTGGCCTGTTGATGAATGAGATCCGCCAAAACAAAATCGGACACTTCGAGGACCATGGAAACCTTTACTCTTTCAGTCCCATCGAGCCAACCGGTTGGGTAGCTTTAGTGGAGCAGCCGAAAGCTTTGGCATACAAACCAGTTCACGATCTTCTGGGACGAATGACGATCCTGGCGGCATGGTTGATCGTTCTCACGGCAGTGTTCGCGTGGCTCGGCACCAAGTTCTATCAGCGCCAGATGGAGTCCACGCAGCAGCTGCAGCGCGAAGTCATTTTCAACGAGAAAATACTGGCGAACATGCCCAGCGGAATCGCCTTTGTCGATCCCGCTTCTCGCCGCTTTCTCCACGCCAATGACGCCTTTGCCCGCATGGCGGAACATTTTGGAGACCTGCCGGACGGCCGCGACATCTCGGAAATTTCCTCCGATGACGTGAAGATTGCGCCTCCGGGAGCGATCGAAAGAGTGCTTACCTTTGGAGCTCCATTTCAACTGACTGAGCACCCGTTGAAAGACAAGACGGGAGTAACGCATTTTTTGGATATAAATCTGCTGCGGCTGCAAGGCGCGCAGGAAACTGTCCAAGGCGTCCTTTATCTGGTAGAAGACAAGACGCGCGATGTCACATTGCGTCAGGAGTTGATTGGCGCAAATGCCGCCAAGGACCAATTTCTGGCACTCTTGTCGCACGAGCTGCGCAGTCCACTCGCGCCAGTGATTGCCATGGTAGGGGAGCTGGAAGCCGAGATGCCGGATTCCGAACCCGTCAGAGAAGCGCTGGAGGTTGTCCGGCGCAACGTTGAACTGGAGGCACGGCTAATTGACGATCTGCTCGATGTTACCCGCATATCGAAGGGCAAACTGCAATTGAGCTTCGAAACAATTTGCATACACCAGATCCTGCAGCGCGCTTACGAGATCTGCCGAACGGAAATCGAAGCAAAGAATCTCAAGGTAGAATTTCGGCTTCACGCCGCGCACACGCACGTGGAGGGCGATCCCGCGCGATTACAACAGGTCTTTTGGAATCTCATTAAGAACAGCGTCAAATTTACTCCCGAAAACGGCCGAATTATTGTCGAGACTGTTAACCCTGCGCCGAACAAAATTGAAGCTCGAATCATCGACACTGGGATTGGTATCGAAGGGGAGAAGATCGATAAGATCTTTAACGTCTTCGAACAGGGACAAGCCGAGATCACTCGCCGTTTTGGAGGTCTCGGCCTTGGCCTCTCTATTTCCAAGGCATTGATCGACGCTCATGGCGGTAAGATCAGTGTGCAAAGTCCCGGTAAGGATCAGGGCGCGACTTTTTCAGTGGAGCTCACCACGGTGGTAACTCCGATTAGCGGCGACGGCGAGAAGCGAGATCAACCGGTAGATCGCGAACCCGAACGCGCTGTTTTAAGTCACCGGCGCGTCCTGCTGGTCGACGACCATTATGACACCTGCATTGGAATGAAAAGAATGCTCGAGCGTCGCGGCTACAAAATTACTGTAGCCCATACTGCCGAGCAGGCGGTGGAGAAGGTCCGGGAAGAGGATTTCGATCTGCTCATCAGCGACATCGGACTGCCGGACCGGAGCGGTTATGAATTGATGCGCGAAGTGCGTCTCAACAAGGATTTGCCTGGAATCGCGCTTAGCGGCTTTGGTAGCGAACAAGACGTAACCCAGGCCAGAGATGCAGGCTTCTCCGAGCATCTGACGAAGCCAATTAATTTTGAGCGCTTGGAAAAAACCATCCAGAGCTTGCTTTCGTAAACGTTGAAAGCAGGAAATTTGCCTGCTCTTCGGCCACAGACCTGATTGTCTGCGTCACGCTCTGCTAGGCGCCGTTTGGTACGCCGGCTTCCGCTTTCGTAGTGCGGTCTGAGGCTTCTTTTAGCTGTCGTGAAAGCTTCTCAACGCGCTGACGCATAATCTTGCCAGCTTTAAATTTCACTGTCGCGCGCGGTGGAATCACAAAGCTGCTGCCCGGTTGATTCGGGTTTCGGCCAACTCGCGGCTTTGTCAGGCGCGGCTGAAAGACGCCGAAATTGCGCAGCTCGACAGGGACATTATTAGCCAGGCTGTCGGTGATTTTGTCTAGCGTGCGCTGGACGACGTCAAACACTTGATGTTGAACCATGCCGGTTTGATTGCTGATGGAAACGACGATGTCGCGCTTGGTTAACTTTGGCATATCACTGTATTAATCGTTCCATGTGGCCCTTGCGGTGGCTATTGAAAAATAAAAAGTCGATTTTTTTCCGGGCTAACCCCTTCAGCACAAGGCCAAACCGTGTTCGCCTGAGACCGTCGCCTGGCATGTTATATCGTGAGATCGTCGAAGCGTTGAGATCTTCTGAACTTGCGAATTCGACTCAACCCTTCAACGAATCGCGTGTCCCTGCCCAGTTCTCACGTGGGACCGGGGCGGGATAATAGTCCGGCGCGGTCTCGTGTGCAGTACGAAAATGCACCTTTGCCACTTCACGCAGCACGCCTGCTCCGCTCAACTCCACGAGCTTTCTGGCGCTCTCTTTTACGCTCGGCGACACTCCGCGATCCAATCGTAATCCGAGTTCTTTGCTCTTGCGCTCCAGCCAGTTGATGAACGCTTCTCGCGCAATGATCGACGCCGCAGCTACAGCAATGTCCGACTCCGCCCTTGGGCGCTGTTCGATGGTGATCTTGCGTCCGTGCTTCAGCAGGGACGCGTTAATCACCCGCGCATCCGCAAACTGGTCCGACAACGACCGCGGGCATGCCGGCTTCTTCGCCAGCAAATTCTCGATCACACGCGCGTGGCCCCAGCCAAGCAGAAGGTTAAGATTGCCAAATTTCTCGTAAAGCTCGTTGTATTTGGCAGGTCCAATCAGAACTGTTTCCACCAAACCCAGGGAACTTTTCCGAATGATTTCCGCCAGCGCGCGGATTCGGGTATCGGAGCCAATCCGCTTGCTGTCCACTACGCCAGCATCGAGAAGTTTGCGGGCG
>WNGI01007171.1_pt1 | contig 10190 bp, 10 predicted proteins | sample 5400621 | NCBI WGS metagenome assembly WNGI01 (sample SAMN13153374, study PRJNA577476) | soil metagenome | isolation source: 20 cm soil or saprolite under Garry oak tree replicate 1 | place: USA:California | collected 2016-06-15 | reverse complement strand
ATGGTAGCGATGCACTCCGGACACCTGGTCTCAGATGATGAAGAAACCATTCCGCAGCAGAAATATACCTGGTGAATGATCTCCCCGGCCCTCTCTCACCGACCAGCCACCGCACAACATCGGGTAAACGCTCCGGCAACGGTTCGCCCGGCTTCCACTAAAATTTCTGATCGTAGTCTCTCCGTCCGGCGAAATACCCGCTTGATTCGCGAGCCCAAGAAAATCATCTGCAGGCCCTAGAGCGGGCCCTTAGGGTCAGCAGGCCCTAGGTAGAGTAGAGAACAGGCTCAGCGTTGGTTAGGTCGATTCTTGGCTGTGTCCGCCGTTTCCAGCTTCGTGCCCGTTTAGAATGTTCCGTGAAACAAAGTCCTGTTCCCCCTCATCAAACCGTACATGCAGTTCTCCCGCATACGGCTTTCCGATCATCTTCATCTCAAGGCATGCGAGCGCGCCGATACGGGGCGTATTGTGGAATGGCATATAGACCAAACTCTTTGTAGAGTTTAGCTGACGGCCACCGGCGAAATCCAAACCCCTTAACCTGTCGTCGCCCCTGCAGGTACTTGCGCATCCGTTGCTCCAAGAAAAAGCGCTGCCGCACAAACACTCGCGTGGAGTTGTGCAGGTGAAAATAATTCACCCATCCCCGCACATATCGGTTGACCCGCTCCAGCACTTCTTGCTGCGACACACAGTGGCTTTTGCGGCTGGTGATATTCCTCACTTCATCCCGAAATTGTTCTTCGGACTTCCGTGAAGGCTCCATCCACCAACGTGATCACCCTTAGCGTCTTTGGATTTCTCCTACGTGAAAAGGTAAATCCCAGAAAGTCAAAGCTTCCTTCCCGCACATCCACCACCCGGCTCTTTTCCTCGTTCAACTTTAGCTCCATCCGTGTCAACACCTGTCTCACTTGATTAACCGTCCCCTTCATCCCACCGCGCATCACGATCACAAAGTCATCCGCATATCGCACCAGATGCGCTTTAAGTCCCGTGGCCCGACAGTACGATAGGAACACTCGATCAAACAAATGTAGGTAAATATTGGCTAGCAGAGGGGAGATCACTCCTCCCTGAGGCGTGCCGCGCTCGGTCGGCTTACTCCGACGCTTTCCTTCTTCGTCCTCTTTCACCACCGGTGCTCTAAGCCATTGTTTGATCCATCCTAAAACGTGCCGGTCACTGATCCGTCCGGCGATCAACTTCATGAGCTTGTCGTGCACTATGGTGTCAAAGTACTGCTGCAGGTCCGCGTCTAACACGTACGGACATCCGTCGTTTAACGCCTCCCGAATTACCCCGACCGCTTGATGGGCGTCTTTCTTCGGACGAAATCCAAAACTGCAGTCCTCGAAGTCCGCCTCAAAGATCGGCTCCATGACGATTTTCACCGCCATCTGGGCCACTCGGTCTCGAATGGTGGGTATCCCCAACGGCCTGTTTGTCCCATCGCCCTTGGGAATGTAGACCCGCCGTACAGCTTGCGCCCGGTAGGTCTTCTCCTTTAGATCCTGCTGAAGCTTCGAAAGAAACTTAGCCTCGCCCCCTCCACTCTCTATCGACTGGAAAGTCACCCCGTCGATGCCCGGGGCTCCACCGTTTGCACGAACCAAGCGATAGGCGTGCTGCACAATATCTTCACGCCATACTTTGTCCTGCAATAAATAAAAGCGAAACTTTGGCTCTCTCTTGGCCTTAAGATACAGTCCCCGCTGGAGGTCTCGAATCTTGTTGGGTGTTTCAAGCCTCACGGCAATCACCCTCTCCTTTCCTCTTTAAGAAACCTGATGAAAGCAGGGCGCCTTCCCTCCGCCGGTATTATCCGGCCTCAACAGTACCTCTGCGCCCCTCCGACTCCTCGCTTGCCTGACTCGGTTTTCGGTTGCCCTTATGCCCAGCCATCGCGGCCATCACCCGCGACAAGCGAGATCTCCCGCGTTACCCACAACAACTTCCCTCACATCCCGTCCCGACGACCCCGGAAAGTCCATCTGCTCTTGTTCGGTTACCTCGCAGATGGCAGCGGCCTTCCCCACCTGACCACAGGGTCGGCACTTTCAATGACAAGTTACGAGGCTCTATGGGTTCCCTGGTGGTACGGCCTGCGAGTTTGCGATCCTTCCTCTAAGAAAGTTTTCTCGATCCACTCTGTCCTGAAAGTCGCCTCTCAAAACCGGATCTTCGCTAGCGGGGTGTACCGTCAATTCCCCGCGCCGGACTTTAACCGGCTAGTTGCTATGCTTCCGCGGCATACGGTCAGGCTTGTATAGATGAATGGTCTAAGATTTTAAACACTCGCCGAAGCTGACGGGCAAAGCCCCGGTCGTTTTTCATTCGCTCCTCAGCTCGCCTCACCGCATGACTCGGCGTCGACAACTCCTTGACTTGGAGGTATCGGGCGAGTTCTCCCAACCCTACGTCACTGTGGCGCCGCGCTATGCAGCTGATGAGCTCCCGGCTCCGCTGTACGGCTTCACGGCGGCCCGGTCGCTTCAGATCTTCCTCGTCGATCCTCATCACCTCACTCACCGCGCCCACGATGCGCTTGAGCGAATAGTGCCCGTCTCTCACCGCTGCCGTTGCGCTTCTTTGCCTGGCCTTGTCTATGAACTCCTCATCCCCGATAAACATCTGCTTTGTCGTCATGGGTTCTTCATAGCGCTGTTGCCTTTCCCCGATCACTCCTTCGACATACTCTCGATACTGGGCCAATTGCTTTTTTCTATCTCCTGCGAAATATCCCAGGACCATTCCATCCTTTAGGCCGGCGATCCCTTTGCTTTTGAGATAGGACTCATAACTGCTCCACCGATAGTCCTGGGGCCGGCTCACTATTCTGGCAGATACCGGATTCAAATGGATATAGCGGCTGACTTGGAGCAGATAGTTGTCTTTATCGACCAACAGGGCTTTATAACGCTGCTCAAAGACGTGCCCACTCCTTCGGTGTCGTTTGTTGAACGAGACCGTGTAGCTCGTCTGAAAGGCTTGCATCAGCTTGGAGAGATTGCCTTGGGGGGTCTCCAACAGCAGGTGAACGTGGTTGCCCAATAAACAATAGGAAAGAAGATCGACAGATTTGTCCTGGCAGTAAAAAGAAAGCTTCTCGAGATATCTAATTCGGTCTTGCTCGTCGCGAAAGATCGCTTGGCGGTTATTGCCCCGGACAATGACGTGATAGAGAAGCCCGGGGGCAAACACTCGGGGCCTTCGGGCCATGAGGGAAGCTTATAGAACTCACTCCCCTCGCAGTCAAGATAGTCGAGAGATAGAAGTCTGACCCTTTTGGTCTTACCCATAAAAAGCAACCGAGCGGAACATGAAAACAATTTCTTTATCTGTAAAGTTGCTCAATCCAATCTTCTTTGGCCAGTTTTTCCAAAGGTCCGTTATCGCGGAATTGTTCGACTCGGCTGACGAAATGATTCGGCAACGGTCGCCGCTGAGCTAGCTCCTGGACCACTAACTTAATGCCTTGATCCGGTACGTATGGTAACAGTTTAAACAGGTCCGCATAAACTTCGACTGTCTTTTTTATCACTCTCGAATCGGTTTCCCTGTAGGTCTTAGCATAAAGCCGCTCGGCAAATTGTCGGTCCTTTTTGATTAAGCGGATCGCTTCCACGTAGGCTTTCAGAACGCGTTCCACCGTGCCGGGCTGCTCTTTTAAAAAAGCCCGGCTGCTGGTGACACATGACGGCGGATAGATGAAATTGGTCTTCGTTAAGTCCACAAAGAGCGGCCAACCTCTATCCAAAAACCGGATGGCAGTGCGGAGGGTCAATGCCGCGACGGCGATCCTTCCCGTTTCTAACGCTACAGCAAGGTCAGCGCCGGTCCCAAACTGAAGAATCCTCATTTCCTTGTCCGGGTCGATGCCAACCTGTTTTAAAGCTAGCCGCAAATAGAAGTGTGTTGTTGAACCCAAACGCGTCACTCCAGTAGTCTTGTTTTTAAGCTCGACCGCACTTTTTATTTCAGGCCGCGCTATTAAGTAAACCGGGTCAATGTCTATAGGGCATGCCAGGAGAACCAAGTCGGCGCCTTCCGCGCGCGCTGCAACGACAGATTCAGCTCCAGAAGAAGAAAGCTGCATCTGGCCACTCACGATCGCCAGTGTATTTAGCGGTCCGCCACGCATGAGAATGACTTCGACGTCCAATCCATGTTTGGAGAACAATCCACCTTCCTTGGCTGCCCAGATTGGAAGTTGCGTTGTGGCCGAGGACACCCCATATCTCAGCCATTTGAGATCCTGAGCAAAAGATAGTTTCGATTCAGCGGCGAGTAATAAAATCGAAAGGATTGCTAATAATCCCGTCGGTATGGCGAGCACAATGTGGCCTCTTTCTGTGTGTAAGAACCCGCATATCACGTCTCTCCTTAAACACAAATCACACGATTAATCGTTTAGGGCATGGACTGGTTTGAATCATTGACAACGATTTGGCCATCCACTAACGTCGGTCAGAACGGAGGGAAATATGCCACGGATCGCTCATATTGCACTTAAAGTAGACGATTTAGATAGGAGTGCGGAATTTTATGAAAAAGTCTTCGGCTTGTCTGCGGTGGGTAAATCGAGATCAGAGGATCGGAGCAGGAATCGTTTGAGCGATGGCGAAATTGATCTCACCTTTCTCAAATACGACGATGACAAGTCCGACATGGCTCTGGCTGCTGGTGGCGGGCCATGCATTCACCACTTCGCAATCGAGGTGGACGATCTCAACAAATACGTTGAGGAGGTTCGAAAGTCCGGCTGCGAGATCCTCGGTGATCCCACAACGCCACCGGTAAAATTCCGAGTTCCAGGCGGACCGCTGGCGGAGATTGTGCCTTTAGCAAGATATCAAAAGAAAACTGATTCAGCGAAGAACGGTCGCATAGTTCACCTGGCCATGAGAGTCAAGGACATCGACAAAACGAGCAATTTTTTTGCCAACGTGTTTGGCTTCACCTGTGTCAAAGTCCCCGGTCTAAGAGAGACCGTACGTTACATGACCGACGGAACGGTGCATATGGCGATCAATAAAGCCGCGGCCGGGACAGGAGCGAACGAAGGAAAATGCGATCACTTTGGCATCGAGGTGAACGACGTCCCCAAATGTGCAAGCGACGCAGAGAAGTACGGCTGCGAAGTCGTCACCAACGCAGGCAACCAATTCAAGTTCCGCGCTCCCGGCGGAATTGTCGTCGAACCCGTCCCAAAGGGGGCAAAACCCGGAATCAGTGAAACCGCCTAGGTCGCGACCAAGCAATCAACGATTGAATTTTCTTTCTCAATACGATCGAAAGTTTAGAAGTTGTAGGTTGGTTTAGCCTGCGTAACCCAAAGTCCTATCGCTCTGCCAGATGCGGATCTGCAAAAACCGGTGCCTGACGTTTGACACGTCCGTGCCACTCGACGCCTGTTCAAACTAAAAGCGCCCGGGTTCAAAACCACTTGTATGCTTGAAAATGGCATCGCACCGAGGCGTTCCCTTTTCGGCTGCGATTCGGTCGGTGTAGTTTGTGCTTTCACAACGATCACTTGATCTTGGTGATCTTTGACCCCTGAATGCCAAGCCCCGCCATCAAACCTTGCTGATTGAAGATAAACGCGTAAACATCTTCTCGCAGTGTCGTGCTCGTGAACGATTTGCCCATACCGCTATTTACCACAACAATACTCGGCCCGGCGCCGATCTCCCAACCATCGCTGCGCTCGAGGTATTCGAGCGCTTTATCGGTCATGAAGAACAACGCATAGCCGAAGACTTGCAAACCTGCCTGCAGCCTAAACGAGGCTGGAGGCGCTGGAATTGCGACAGAATCAGTCTATCCAGCAAACAGCCGCGAAGTAGTGATGATTCAACTAAAGAGACTTGGCTGCAGCCAGAACCTGGAATCCGGTTGGCGAGATTCCCACATCCAGCGGTTTACTTTGCTATTACTTTGCTAGAACTATATGACACTATGTGTTCGAATCGGTAAAATCGAGCAGCTGGAAGCGGCGTTAAACGCTTGAATAGATACCGATAGCGCCCGATAGTGACACATAGTCCCGGCACCAGCACAGGACTGAAAATCCTCGTGTCGGCGGTTCGACTCCGTCCCTGGCCACATTTTCATCCTTTTAAATTCAACTAGTTCTCATTTTCTGCAATCTCGCCTAAATCCCCAAAGAACGCGCTTTGAAGTTAGCGCCCTTTTCGGCAAGCAAGCCAGACAGGATTTGATCTTTACGAGCCGAAAAGCGCAGCTTGTCAGCTTGGGGTCAGCGTTAGCTACCTGAATTACTCTGTCAGAAACGACCCTGCAGCGCCGGTGGTTATGGGTCGGGGATTGATCGCCTGCAACACACCCGCATTAGACTCGTGGTGGGATGGCAAGAAACACCAGCAAAAGTGGGAGTAGAAGCTATTTTTTCTTCCGCTTCTCTCGTTTGGGTTTGAACGGACCCCTCATGGCTTCCTCTACGACTTCTTGTGCCAGCCGATCAATGCCGGTGAGATTTTTTACCTTAGGGAAGGCTAACGGCTGCCCTATACCCCATTCGGTACTCTTTCTCTTCGACTTTCCGATTCTTTTCCGTGCTTTGTTTGCCATGCCACCAGAATGACATAGCCAAAATCTTTGTCTATAGCTCTATCCTTATTGTTTGATTTTCCAGATAGTTGTCCATAGTCGAATGAAAATGGCAAAGGCTGGTCACCCATCATTCTCTGCATCTGCCGGAAGTTAAAGCACCGTTAGCTCGCCCCTCGGTGATGCCGGCCAGGCCATGCTTGAAAGCATTCTGGTTGGCTGGTGGATCTGATTTGCCGCGAATCCCGGCCATGGAGATAACAACGAATCGAGTGGATTTTTCCCCTGAATTGGCAGAGCTATTCGGCTCTCTCAGTATTAAATAACGCGTCTAGCGGTGACACAGGTCGTTTGTTAGACTTAAGTTGTGTCTGCACAAAGGAAAAAGAACATAAAAGCCCACTCAATGCCTTTGCTACTGCGGTTGGGTATGTGAAGTGTAAAAAACTCACAGTGCAACAAAGACCCGGACTCTATTTTCCGATCCGTCGAGTGTCAGGTGCAGCCAGGAAGAAGAAAACCAGCAGTGAGTAAACCTTCTTCAACTCTTAATAACCTCTAGAGAAAAGGAGGAATCGATTATGGAAGAGACCGAGAAACGCAGCCTGCTCGAGAAAGGCATGCACGTTGGAGATCGGCTGGCGGAAGTGGGCGGCGAAGCCGCGCGCTTGAAAGCCGTAGCTTCTCACGCCGTCGAAGACGCTGTGACGGAGGCCAAGCGGTTGGCCAAGCGCAGCCGTTATGCCGCTGAAGACTTGGTGGAAGATGCGGCCCATCGCGTCAAGCGCGATCCGCTACGCTCCGTGGCCCTCGGCTTGGCGATCGGCCTCGGCATGGGTGCGCTGTCTGTATGGGTGGCGACGCGCAACGCCAGAGAGTAGCCAGAAAACGAAGACGAGATGATTCGGGACACCGAAGAGAAGCAGTTGTAACTACACTCTATCGTCCTACGAATCACCGCACGAATTTTATACGTTCAGTAGGTTGATGGATCACAGACGGAACGTCTGGCTTGTGGAAACCGGGCACGCCGTTGTCTGACGTATCAACATTGCAAGCGTGCAAAAATGGCGTGCGCCGGTTCCCTCTGACGGTGGCTAAGAAGTGGCCAGAGCGGAAGGGTGTACTAATGATTAATTATCTCCACCCAGCAGGCTCGTACCCTTTTTGGCGGAGGCAGTTGTCCACGAATTGCTGATTGGATGGCTGCGGCGGTTTACGTTGGAACAATCCCTGCAATAGTGCTTGCGTGAGGCTACCCGCTACGCCGCCTACTGCACCAGCTGCGGCGCCTTGACCCGCCTGCCCAAAAATCGCACCACCGGCACCCCCTGCGGCTGCGCCCACAACACTGCTAGTCGCTGTACCGGCGACCACATTCCCTGTGGAAGCGTTTCCACTCTCGGTCGACGTGGCTTCGGCCCGTGCCATACACTCGTCTATGTCCCGTTTCCCGACCTCGCCACCCACACGCATCAGATGCTCAGTGGAAGATAGCACCGGCCTCTGACTTGCACATGCCAAGATCCCGAGTAAGAGCGAGACAACTGTCGCACCCTGCAGAAACATGTTCTTGATGGACATGAAAAATAGCTTGTCACTATCATCATGTGTGTCAACCCGATTACCTCGGACAAAGACGTTAATAAGAACTGGTCGAAGCCAAACCTAATCCGAGATTTTCATGTGATTGGCTGATTCGATCTGCCAGTGGTGACGGGATTCGAATTGTGCACAGTTATTTTACTGGCAAGTAATGGCAAAGCAGAAAAATTCAATTGTGATTTCAGATTTAGACATATCGCGTTCCATTTCAGTTTTCGACCGCGCCGCGCCGATCGGCATCGCTGTAGTTGGTCCGTGTCGTCAGTCACAACGGACCGCCACTGACTTGGCCTTGAATTCGCTCAGAGTCAGCACGAATCCGTGAGTCTCAGCATCTTTCCACGCAGACGCCCCATCGCAAATTCCGTGTGGAGCTTTGACTTTTATATCGTAGTACGATACTCTCGTATTACGATATAGTTTATGCCAAGCACAGATTTAAAACCGGACTTCCAAGCGATGGCCGAGCTACGCTACCAGATACGGCGCTTTTTGCGTTTCAGTGAAACTGCCGCGCGCCAGGCTGGACTTGAGCCGCAACAGCACCAGCTTCTATTGGCCGTGAAGGGTCTGCCCGACGGGATCGGTCCTACGATCAGCGCCTTGGCGGAGAGACTGCAGCTTCAACACCACAGCGTCGTCGGCCTGATCGATCGACTCGTCGATCGCGGATTTCTGGTTCGTCTCCGAGCCGCGGACGATCGACGCAAAGTACTGGTAAAGCTGAGCCAAGACGGGGAGAACTGCCTGCGTCATGTAGCTTTCGATCATTTACACGAACTGCAATTGACCGGTCCGAGATTCATCCATGTCCTGCAGGGTCTCCTCGATAACGCGTACATTTCCACGAAAAGCCCGAATAGCGGCCGCCATTCTACAGCGTCAAAAAACCAAACAAGGAGGGACAAAAAACATGGCTAGTCACGAATCTGCGCAAGAATTGCTGCTCGACGTCAAAGTCGCGGAGGCCTCCCGGCTCTATAAGTTTTACTTGAACCAGGAGAAGAAAATCCTCGGTACAATTTCGATCTCGATTTTCCTGATCGCTTGGGAGTTGGTCGGTAATGTCTTCCAATGGATTAACCCGATGTTCATGAGCGCGCCCTCGTTGATTTTCAAAGCCGCCCTGGAGATGTTTCGCTCCGGAGAAATTTATCACGACTTGTATGTCAGCGGCATCGAATTTCTCGGCGGCTACTTTCTCGCTGCGGCGGTGGCCATACCGTTCGGCATTCTGGTGGGCTGGTACAAACGAATGAGCTACGTATTTGATCCCTTTATCAATGCGATGAACGCGACGCCGCGCGTCGCGCTCCTGCCCCTGGTGATTATCTGGTTGGGCATCGGAATCCTTTCCAAGGTCGGCATCATTTTTCTCGGCGCGGTATTTTCTATTCTCATCAATACCCGCGACGGCGTTAAAACCACGCCGCTTAGTTTGCTGAATGCCGCCCGAAGTTTCGGCGCTTCGGAATGGATGGTTTTTAAGACCGTCGTCGTTCCTTCGACGATTCCGTTCATCCTCACGGGATTGCGCCTGGCGGTGGGTCGCGCGCTGGTCGGCGTGTTGGTCGGCGAGCTTTATGCCGCAACTGCAGGCATCGGTTTCATGATCACGGTGGCCGGAGCGACGTTTCAGACGGATAAAGTTTTTGTCGGCGTGGGCATTTTTGCGTTGAGCGGCATGATCGGTATGGAGTTACTCACGAAAGTCGAACGAAGATTCGACCGGTGGCATCCACAGGTCGGATCCCTGGAATAGAATAATAAGTTCCGCGGGAAAACCGCCTTTGAGTCGGCGCGCGTCACCGCGCGCCGACCTTCGCTTTGCAGCATTGTCGACCCATTAGTAATTCCCGGTAACCGCACCGCACATTCATGATCGATTCGCGCGCAGGCGCGCAGTTGCAGCCGTGTGCAAACTACGAGGTGTTTCTTAGATGAGTGACTTAATTGAACAAGTTGAAGATCGCTTAGCGGACTTTACCCGAGATAAACGGGTCCTCGTCCTT
>WNGI01022414.1_pt1 | contig 10192 bp, 7 predicted proteins | sample 5400621 | NCBI WGS metagenome assembly WNGI01 (sample SAMN13153374, study PRJNA577476) | soil metagenome | isolation source: 20 cm soil or saprolite under Garry oak tree replicate 1 | place: USA:California | collected 2016-06-15 | reverse complement strand
GGGAACTGGGAGATGCCCGGAGGCGGGTTCGGGTTCAGAAATGGACCGCCCGTGTACCGGGCCGTCCCGCCGTCGAAGACCCAGTCCCAGCCTTTGCCGAGGGTGACCGCCTGATAGGCGCGCAACCGATCCGCGCACATGCTGCCGACCGACGTCAGCGTCCAGACCTGGGAGGCGTGATAGGCGATCCAGGCCGGCTTGAGCGTGGCCGCGCCGCCGCTTGCGACGCCCACCACGGGGTACGGCAGCGCGCGGGACGCCTTGTCGCCGAAGAGGTCCGGCCCGAAGAGCCCAAACGGTCCCTTACCGGCGATGCCCAGCACCTTGGTTGCGGGCTCGACGAGTCCGGGCGGCAGGAGTGCCACCAGCTGCTGGTCACCGGCGATTGCGGCGGCAATCCTGTCGGGCGGAACGCACGGCTTGGTGCTCGATAGCGCCGGGCGGCTGACCGTCACGCCGCACGGCATCGCCAGTTTGCCGCTGCCCGCGAGCTTGGTCAGCTCACTCAGCGCAATGACCGATTTCAGGTTGGTGATGCCGTGGGCCCGGGGCCGAGGCAGCCGGCCAAAAACACGGCAGCGGCCACGAGCGTGCTGCCCCGCGGCCGGCGGGGATGAGTCGACACCGCGGCAATCCTAGCGGCCGCTGACCCGTGATACCGATGTGCGTATCCTCGGTCGTGCGATTCCGCTCGACCGTCGCTATTGCCCTCGCATTCGCTTGCGGGTTGCCCGCCTGTGGGACGCCCACGCCAGTGGCCCCGACGGCGACCGCGCACGCTCGAGCGAGTGAGACCTCGGCCGCGTCATCGGCCTCAAGCGCCGCAGTCCCCTCCCCTCACCTCGCCCGAATCACGATCGCGCGTTCGGATATCGAGCTGCCGTGGGCTCGCAGTCGCGCGGTGGCGCTTGCCTTCGGGTCTGCGATTCTGCTTTGCGGCGGCCTCGCCAGCGACGGAACAACGAGCGGCCTGATCGTGCGGATCGATCTGCAGAGCGCACGGGCATCGGTGATTGGCGCGCTGGCAGCTCCCGTCCACGACGCCGGTGCGGCAGTCCTCGGCGGTTCCGGGTTCATCTTCGGCGGCGGTGCTGCCGCGCCGAGCTCGGTCGCTCAGCGCGTGGGTGCGACCGGGGCTTCCTCGATCGTTGGCGAGCTGCCTGCAGGTCGTGCAGACCTCGCATCGGCTGCAGTCGACGGAGAGCTCATCGTGGTCGGAGGTGGAACGCCCGCTCGCGACGACGCCCACGTTCTCGCCACGACCGATGGCCACACCTTCCGGCTCGTGACGCTGCTCGACGTCGGCGTTCGCTACCCGGCCGTCGCGGTCTCCGGCGGCCTCGTATACGTCATCGGCGGGCGAACCGATGCCGAAGACTCCGACGCTATCCAAGCCGTCGATCCGCGGGGTGGTGCCACACGGATCGTCGGGCATCTGCCGCACGGGTTATCCCATGCATCGGCATTCGTCGTCGGTGACGCGTTGATCGTTGCCGGCGGCAGAGCTGGCGGTGTCGCCCAGGACGCGGTGTGGCGGATCGACCTCGCCCACGGAAGCGCTACCGCGGTAGGGCGACTCCCGTACCGCGTCTCGGACATGGCGTCCGCCGTGGTCGACGGCGTTGCCTACCTGATCGGAGGCGAGGGGTCGGGGCCAATTGCCTCGATCGTCACGGTGACGATGCAATGACCTACCCGGGGGGCTATGCGTTCCTGGCAGCCACCTCCTTGCCCGTGATGGTCAGGTAGCCGACCAGGATCACGATCGCGATGGTCAGTACCAGGCTGACGATGCCTGTACCAAGTCCCAGGCCACTGAGGCTTCGTGGCCGTCCGATCCAGTCAGCGAAGGTCGCACCCAGCGGCCGGGTTAGGACGTAGGCCACCCAGAAGGCCACGACAGCGTTTAGACGGAAGAACCGATACCCGATGGCTGGGAGCGTGATCAGCACGGCAAACACCGCGGCGGCCGACAGGTATCCCAGGTGCCAGGTGATGGCGGTCAAGTCGCCCACCGCCGTGCCGAGTGCAAACGTCGCCATCACGGTGGCCCAGTAGAACCACTCGCGACGACCGGCGTAGATCGTGTGGATCGAGAGGGTCTTCTCACTGGAGTACCAGGTCACAAAAATGATCGCCAGGGCGAGCGCGAAGAATGTCGACGTCGCGAGATACGGGATTCCGAATCTGACATGCAGGACGTCAGCGACCATGGTGCCGAACACGGCGACCATGACCACTGCCGACCAGTAGACCCAGGGCACATATCGACGCACAGACACTTGGAGTGCGAGGGCCGCCGCAAAGAAGAGGCCGCCTAGGGCCACGGCGATCACCGGGTTGATGGTTCGGACGAGGTAGTCCGATGTGACCTCGCCCATGGCGGTGCTGAGCACCTTGATCGTCCAGAAGTAAGCACCGATCTCTGGGACTTTCCTCATGGCAGGGCAAACTGCGGTCCGGCAAAGTCGATTCCATCCGGCCCATTCAGGTAGCCGGGAGCGGTGCCAGCGACTCCCGTGTGCCCGTATTGCCAAACGATGCGCTTGGTGCGGGTATCGATCACGAGCACTCGATCGTTGTTGTCGTCGTTCAGGGCCACGTCGCCGTTGGGCAGCATGATCGCGAGCGATGGGTGATCCAGCTCTCCGGAGCCTGTGGTTACCCGATACTTCCAGACCACCTTCCCGTCCGCTCGGACCTCTTCGACCGCCCCAGGCCTGTGGTAATCCACGACCAGGATGTTTCCATTGGGAAGCAGTTGCGCGTCAGACGGGTAGTGGATGCCGGCGAGGTGGAGGCTCCAGACCAGGTTGCCCGCGCCGTCGATTCGATCCACCCAGCTGCCGCCGATCTCGGTGACCAATATTCCGCCGTCTTGCAGGGGCGTGTCCCCGTTCGGCGAGGCGAATGAGATGGGCGGGTTATGGATGTACGCACCTGGGCTGCCAAGCTGGCGGACGATGCGCTTGTTCGGCGTGATCTCCAGGATTCGGAAGTTGAAGATGTCGGCGACCAGGGTGTCGCCATTTGGGAGCGGGTAGGCGTCGTCCGGTGTATGCAAGTAGCCCGGCGCGTTTCCAGAAACGCCGGTATGCCCGTAGCTCCACACGATGCGTCGGGTCCGAATGTCGACGCGCGCCAGCACGTTCTGATCCTCGGCGTTGATGGCGATCTGGCGTCGATCCAGCGTGAAGAAGGCGTCATCCGCGGCGAGTGGCGCCTGCTTCCATCCCGCATGCTTGTCCAGCGTCAGAGACCAAAGGATCTCCCGCGCAGGACTCACGATCAGCAGGCGTCCGTTGCCACGATCGGCAATCAACAGGTCGCCCGGCAATGGACCCGAGGGGGGACTTCTGCGGGCTGCGCTAGCGTCATCGGACGCTTGGCTGCATGCCCCCAGGAAAAGAACCAAGACAACGGCCGCCGCGGTGAGTCGACGTTGCATCAGCGTGGCTCCGTAAGCACCGCAGGGCGAAGCGGCTGCAGCGTAGCCTGACGGCGAAGAGCGTGTCGCCGATACCTCGCCGCCAAGGTGGCCGCGGACCCCGATCGAGAGCACGAAAATGGCATGCGAATTGCTGCCTCGGGGACGGCGGTGGGGCAATTTCGCGCGAACGCGCAGCCTCGACGCCCTTGATCGGCCGCTTGCCGATTGAGACTGCCGGCCCGCGCCTCCAGATGTTGAGGCTCATTAGATGAAACGCGTCCCGGCAGTGGTGGCAGCCACAACTCTTCTCGTTGGGGTCATCGCTGGTGGTGTCAGCGCACGCACCTCGAGCGCGCCGGCATACCAGGTGGCCGATGTAGGCGCTTACGGCGGGGAGCCGTCGATCGTCTCGGATACCAAGGGCGTCCTCTACGACACGACCCCAAGCGGGGGAACAATTACCTACCGCTCGGCCAACGGAGGCGTCACTTGGCAGCAGGTGACGACGGCCGACCCAAACAGCGGTGACGACTGCCTCGCCACCGACCAGTCGAATGCCGTGTATCTCTGCAATCTAGCCGGCAGCGAAGGGGTCGCGCCTCTGCAGGCAGATGTCTGGAAGTCGGTCAACGGCGGAGCGAGCTGGACGCACGGCGAGGGAGCGCTGCCTCAGTGCGCGACCAGCTGCTCGGCATTCGGCGTAGACCGCGACTGGGTGGCTGCCTCCATCCTCTCGGGAAAGAGCACATCGAAGGCCGAGGTCGTGCTGATGTACCACGACTTCTACGGTCCGAGCCAGATCTGGGTCAACATCTCGCACGACGGCGGTGCGACGTTCGGTGCGCCACAGGAGGTTCTCGCCAGTCCGGCCGTGACGCCTGGCGTCGTCGCCGGCACGCTCGTGGCCCAGGGGTACACGTTCTGTAACACCGTTCCAGCGGGAGTCGGGATCGTTCCCCCGGGCAAGCCGCATGCGGGACGGATCATCGTTGGCTGGATCGCCGCCGACCTTCCGCAGAACGCGACCGGCTGCAACGTGACCATGGCAGAGGCGTTCCACACGCTCTGGGTCTCCTATTCCGATGACGGCGGAGTGACGTGGACGCCGCAGCAAGCCTTCGATGCCGGCATCGGGCACGACACATCCACGCCTTTCGTGGCCTTTACGCTCGATCGGCAAGGAAACCCCTACTTCGGGTTTACGGTCAACTCCTCTTCGAACCCCGCGACCTGCTCGGCCGAGTCAACCGCGGGCACCGTCCAGTCCGACCCCTCGTGCGAGTACGACATGTACGTGGTGTGGTCGAACAACAGCGGAGCGACCTGGGATGGTGGAGGCGGCCTGATCTCGGGGAGCGCCGCGAGGGCGTACCGCGTCAACCCGGCGTCCGAGACGGGGACGCATTTCTTTCCTGCAATCGCGGCGGGCAATCCTGGACAGGTGGACGTGGCGTACCTCCGCTCCACCACGATCGTGCCGACTGACCCGCTGGGGAAGGCGGATCCGGGCGGCTGCGCGGGGCCTGGCCCGGCCAATGGCAACCCGACGACCTATCCGCCAGCCTGTGCGTGGAACCTGTACGGGGCGCAATCGCTCAACCTGAGCAAGGGCGTTGACGCAACGAGCTGGGCTGTGACGCCGATTACGACCACGCCGATGCACATTGGGGACATCTGCAACCTGGGCATCTTCTGCGTGGCGCCGTCGTCGAATCGAAACCTGCTCGACTTCATCATGGAGGCGATCGACAACCATGGCTGCGCGCACATCGCGTATGCCGACGACAACACGGTGAACAAGCTTCGGGTCGCAAACCAGACCGCGGGGCCCTGCCTCTGATGGAATGGAAGGGGGAGTTTCGTCATCGGCGGATGGGCCGCGCTGCCGGCCCATCCGAAGCAAGCCTCTATCAGCTGGTGAGGCCTTCACATCAGCCGCTGGGTGACGACGCGCTAGCCGCCAGGAGTCGAGGGCCAGCGGCACGAATAAGCACGATCGCCCAGGTACGGAACGGCTTCCAGCGCTCAGCCATCTGCAGGAACTCGTCTTCGGACGGCGGCCCACTCAGGCCGTAGAGCCTTCCGACGATCTCGAGCGCCATCGGCTCCGCCACCGGCAGATCGGCGAATCCAGAGCCACGCACGACGATCAGCGCGCTGTAGAAGGGACCGATGCCCTTGAGCGAGCGGAGGTCCTCCATCGCCACGTCAGGCCCCATGGCCTGGATGCGCCCGACATCCAGCTGTCCGTCCATCGCTGCTCTCGCAACGCCGTGCAGGCGCTCGATCTTCTCGGGCGTCAGGCCCGGGAAGGAATCGATCGCGAGCAGCTGCTCCGGCAGTGGGAGCGCTGCCATCGGTTGACCGGCAAGCTCGAAAACCCGACCGTGCGCCTCGCTCAGCTGGCGTCGAACCTCCGCCATCTGCCGGGCGGGCCGGCGTGCACTGATGATCGACCAGGCGGCCGCCTCGTATGGTGAATAGAACAATGGAGGCCGCAGCCCGGGTGCCACAGCCTGGAGCCGACCGATGATCGGGTCGCGCCGGCCGACCTCCAGGAACGCCTCGCCGTCGTAGGCGAGCGAGAGGACTCGTGCCACTTGCCGCTCGACAACAGAAGGGTCCGCCTCACCGTGCATGACGCAATCGACATCCAGGTGCTCCTGCCGGATCTCCACGCCAACCTGTTCGCGATATCCGTCGACACAGAACGCGAAACGTAGGACGCCGTCCCATTTCGTGTCGAGGCGTTGCCCAAACCCGAAGTTGGCAGCCTCCTCGAGTGAGAAGGGTCCCTTGGGGCGAATGGTGAATTGCTCGGTCATTGGGCAAATGTAATGCCCGTTCATCGTCACGACGCAGAGCCCGGTCTAGACTTGACCCCTTCCGCTGCAGCTCCGCCGATGCGAGAGGTTGTGCTGGACCAGGCTTCGCGGGGCGCTGAGCCTGAGACGTCCAATGAATCGGGTCGAAACCCGGTTGTCTTCGTTCATGGGCTCTGGCTGCTTCCGAGCAGCTGGGACCGATGGGAGACGCTCTTCCAGGAGGCCGGCTACGCCACGCTGGCTCCCGGCTGGCCCGACGATCCTGAGACAGTCGACCAGGCACGCGCCAAGCCGGAGGTCTTCGCCGGCAAGTCCATCAAGGAGGTCGCGGATCACCTCGAGGACGTCATCCGCAGGCTAGCGCGAAAGCCGGCAATCATCGGTCACTCATTTGGCGGCCTGCTGGCTCAGATCCTTGCGGGTCGTGGGCTGTCTGCCGCCTCGGTAGCCATTGACCCGGCGCCGTTCCGCGGGGTGTTGCCGCTGCCGATCTCCTCTCTGCGATCGGCGTCACCCGCCCTGAGCAACCCATTGAACCGCGGGCGCGCCGTGCCGCTCACCTATGAGCAGTTTCGCTATTCGTTCGCCAACGCGGTCAGCGAGGACGAGGCTCACGAGCTCTTCGACACCTACGCGGTCGCAACCCCGGGCGAACCGCTCTTCCAGGCAGCAGCCGCGAACCTCAACCCCTGGACCGAGGACAAGGTCGATACCAGGAATCCGGATCGCGGACCGCTGCTCATCCTGGACGGTGAGCTCGACCATGTCGTGCCCTGGTCGATTGCCAACGCCTCCTATAACCGGCAGAAGCGCAACCCTGGTGTGACCGAGATCCAGAAGGTACCGGGACGCGGCCATGCGCTCACCATCGACAGCGGCTGGCGCGAGGTCGCTCAGATCGCGCTGACATTTGTGCAGCGGTTCTTGCCGGCCGGGGCGGCCACAGCCGTTTCGGTCGGCGCCGGGGAAAGCGCAGGCATCCCAATCGGTACGGCCGAAGGGGTTGACGCCAAGCCATAACCGAATTCGCGCCCAGCGAGGGGTGGTACGGTTTCGGCGAGTCCTCGCGCACCGGAGAACCAGTGGCCAAGAAGGGTCGCGCGCCGAGCGCCACAAGCGAGTTGAAGCCTTCGAGCGCCGATGCCTCCAACGGGGCCGATGCCTCCAGCGGAGCTGAAGCCTCGCAGCGGCAGCGGTTCCGCAACAAGGCCTATCTCCTTGAGCTCGCCCGACTCCAGCTCGAGCTGGTCAAGCTCCAGGAATGGATCCGCCAACAGGGGTTGCGGGTGGTGGTCGTCTTCGAAGGACGTGATGCCGCGGGTAAGGGCGGCGTCATCAAGACCATCACCCAGAGCCTGAATCCCCGCGTGTGTCGGGTCGTTGCCCTTGCGGCTCCGACGGAGCGCGAGAAGACGCAGTGGTATTTCCAGCGCTACGTCGCGGAGCTCCCGGGCGCGGGCGAGATGGTCCTGTTCGACCGCAGCTGGTACAACCGCGCCGGCGTCGAGCGCGTCATGGGGTTCTGCACGGACGACGAGTATCAGGAGTTCCTGCGCTCCTGCCCGGAGTTCGAGCGGATGCTCGTGCGCTCCGGGATCATCCTCATCAAGTACTGGTTCTCGGTCAGCGACGCGGAGCAGGAGCGTCGGTTCCAGGCACGCATCAATGACCCCACCAAGCGCTGGAAGCTCAGCCCCATGGACCTGCAGTCGCGCTCGCGGTGGCTCGACTACTCCAGGGCCAAGGATGAGATGTTCGCCCATTGCGACATCAAACAGGCGCCCTGGTACGTGGTGCACGCGGACGACAAGAAGCGGGCTCGGCTCAATTGCATTGCGCACTTGCTGAGCCTGATCCCGTACCGGGACCTCACACCGGAGGCCATCGAGCTGCCGCCGAGGCAGGCCGACCAGGGCTACGTCCGTCCCCCCATGACCGACCAGACCTTCGTGCCGGAGGTGTATTAGCCCGCCAAGGTGCGGCGGCAAGCGCCTCGCGAACGATTCCCTTGCTGGGACGTTCGGAGCCCGCGAATGGGACTTCGAGCCGATTCGGCCGTGAGAGGAGCGCGGCTAGAGTCCGGACGACATGCGCCTGCTCGCCCAAATCCGCCAGATGGGCGGAGCGCTCCGCCGTGCGGTCACGCAGCGGTTCCGCCCCGGAATCGCCGTGGCCGTTGCGTGCGTGGTTGCGCTGCTCGCCGGTGGCATCGTCGTCTATCTCGATAACGCGGAGCGCCTCGCGCGAGGTCGCGAGCTCGAGCTGAACCAGGTGCAGGTTCTCGTCGAACAGCTCTCAGGTCTGGAATGGCAGGCCCTCGCCGAGGGCCACACCGACGCAAGCATGATGACCGGCTTCCGTCAAACCTGGTCATCGGCCAAACAGGCGCTCGTCAGGCTTCGCTCGGAGAGCCCTTCGGAGCCCCGCCTATCCCGCATCGTACTGGCATTCGATGCCTACGTGGCCGATGTCGACCAGGAGCTCGTGATGCTCTCCTCGGGAGCAATAGCCGACGCAAGCCGCTTCGAGGTGGGGACCATCGCGCCGGTCCATGACCTGCTCGAGACCGCCCTCTCATCGACGCAGGCCTCGTATCACGCGGATGCCCAGCAGGCCGGGAGCCGCAAGGCGATGAACTCGGTCATCACCGTCATCGTGGCGAGTGGCCTGATCGTGGGTCTGCTCTGGTTCGTGCGCCGATCGCAGGCGCGCGCGGAGCGACGGTTCCGGGCGCTCGTGCAGCACTCGAGCGACGTCTTCTCGATCCTGGACCAGCAGGGGAAGATCGTCTACGAAAGCCCGGCCGTCGAGCGGGTGCTGGGATATCCCGTCGAAGAGCGTCTCGGCACCGAGGCAACCGCCCTCATTCACTCGGAGGACGCGTCCCTGGCCCGGACGCACATGCAGCAGCTCGCCTCTGCCCCAGGGGCGGAGGTGAACGCCGAGGTCCGGGTTCGCCACGCGGACGGCGGATGGCGCCGCATCGTGGCCTTCGGCAAGAACCTCTCGCACGATCCGGCGATCGGTGGCATGGCGGTGACCTACCGCGACGTCACCGAGCAGCGCGCCATGGAGGAGCAGCTGCGACGGCAGGCGCTCGAAGACCCACTGACGGGCCTCTCCAACCGGGCGCTGCTCCGCGATCGGCTGGAGCACGCGGTTGCTCGTCTACAGCGGGTATCCGATGGCCAACGTCTGGCCGTCTTCTTCCTGGACCTCGATGACTTCAAGACGGTCAACGACAGCCTTGGCCACGCGGCGGGCGACCTGTTGCTCACCGCGGTCGGCCAGCGACTGAGCGGCGCCGTGCGCGCCATCGACACCGTCGCGCGGCTGGGTGGCGACGAGTTCGCCGTTCTGGCCGAGGACATTCCCGCGGAGATGGATCCCAACGACCTGGGGCGTCGATTGATGAACGCGCTGGCACCCGCATTCCAGATCGGGGAGACCGAGGTCTTCGTCCGGGCCAGTGTCGGATACGCGGTCGCCGCGCCGGGGGACGATGGCGACTTGCTCCTGCGCAACGCCGACCTAGCCATGTACCAGGCAAAGGCAGAGGGCAAGAGCGGCCTGCGCCGATACGACCCGGGCCTGCACACCACCGCCGTGGCACGACTCGAGCTCGAGCACGACCTGCGCGTGGCGCTCGACGCGCACGAGTTCGTGATCGAGTACCAGCCCATCGTCGCGCTCGACAGTGACCGCATCGTCGGCCTCGAGGCGCTCCTGCGCTGGAACCACCCGACGCGCGGGTTGCTCGAGCCCGACCGGTTCATCCCGCTAGCCGAAGAGTCGGGACTGATCGTCGAGATCGGCGGATGGGTGATGACGGAGTCCTGCCGGCAGCTCGCCGAGTGGATCGATCAAGGGCTCGCGTCTCCGGATCTGACGCTGAGCGTGAACCTGTCCGTCAAGCAGGTCCACGATGCGGCGATCG
>WNGI01007169.1_pt1 | contig 10193 bp, 13 predicted proteins | sample 5400621 | NCBI WGS metagenome assembly WNGI01 (sample SAMN13153374, study PRJNA577476) | soil metagenome | isolation source: 20 cm soil or saprolite under Garry oak tree replicate 1 | place: USA:California | collected 2016-06-15 | reverse complement strand
GAACTCATCCGGTCCGCCGGCCGCGTCGAGCAGCGCTCCGATCGCGGCGTCGCTGCGCGCCAGGGCTTCGAACGCCTCGTCGGGCCCGTGCGCATGAGAGGCGAAGTCGTAGTCCGGCAGGTAGTAGACGAGGAAGTCGAAGCCGTCACGCGTGACGAGCCAGCGGCCGACCGCGGCCGCGTAGCCGTCGATTGAGCCGTGTGACCGTCCGAAGACTGCAAGCGGCGCGCCCGTTGGATCCGACTCGAACAGGTTGTAGAAGAAGAAGCGCTTCGGCCCGTACGCCGGAAAGGTCAGCCCCGGAAGCGTGGGCAGGTGTGGCGTGCGCCCGCGGTAGCAGGTGATGTTGATGGCCGCCGCGGTCAGCCCAACGTCTTCGAGCGATTCGTAGACGGTGACTGCCTCCGTGCCGAGATGAAGCCGGTTCATGTTGATCGTCGTGTCGATGAGCGAGCGCGTCATTCCGGCGGCCCGCACCGCCCCGAATGAGGAGCCGTATTCGACGAGCCGTGCTCGCTCGCGGTCGTACCAGACGAGGTGCGGGATGCGATGGACGTCCGGATGCGCACCGGTCGCGATCGACGAGAGGCACACCGGAGTCAGTGAGGGGAACGTCGAGATCGCGCGAGCGTAGGACCCCTGCTCTGCGAGAAACGAGAGGGCCGGCGTGCGGTCGTCACCGACTGCCGCCTCGAACATCGACGGCGTCAGCCCGTCGATGACGATCAGGATGAGCCTTCTAATCTTTGGCAAGCGAACGTAACCCGGCGTAGCGCTCGCCGGCTCGGCCGCGCAGGCGCACGGCCAATGCAGGCAGGAGCGTCGCCTCCAAGTACCCCGCGACCGGAATCCAGGCAACGGCCGCGAGCACCACCGCGGCAAGGGCGATGAAGATCGCAGTGCCGAGCCTAGAGCCGCCACGGCGGAGCGCCCCCGAGACCAGCTGCGCCGCCCCGATCGAGCCGAGCGCACCGCCCACACCGCCGCCGACGGCTTCGTCCCACTGGCCGAGGGCAAGGCCGACGGCGACACCGGCGCCTGCGGCGAGGACGAGCGCAGCGGTCAGTGCGGCTCGCGTGCCGATCAGGAATCCGGCGAGCAGCACGCCCGCGGAGACGCCGAGCCCGGCACAGACACCGATCCAGTACCAGCTTCCCATCGGTAACCGAGTGTAGTTTGCGCGGCCTGTTTGCAGGGAAAAGAAAGAGGGTCCGTTCCCCCCGCTGACTCGACCCAGGAGGACAAACCGAGTGAGAGACGACGCCAAGCCGCTGCTTGTCTTCTTCTGGTCCGAGCGTTCGGGCCCGGCGCGACGCATGGAGAGCCTGCTCGCGCAGCTTGCCCGGAAGGAGCGCACCCGGCTCCACCTGATGCGTGTCGACATCCAGGAGCAGCCGGAGCTCGCCGAACGCTTCCGGGTGGCGGCCGTGCCGACGCTCGTGCTCGTGAAGGGCAAGCGCGTGGTGGACAGAATCGACGGGCGCGCGAGCGCTCCCAGGATCGAGGACATGCTCGCGCGCCATCTCGTCGCTGCCGCCGCGTAGCGGCAAACCGGTTCCCGGCTATCGCCGTAGGTCCCGTGACGCCCGGGTGCCACTGCCCCGGTGCCCGGGCGCCCTCGTTCGGGGCAGGCAAGGAGGGCAAAGGGATGAGACGAAGGGGAGTAATCGCGACGCTCGCAGTCGGCGTCGCAGCACTCGGGATCGCCGCGTTCGCGCTGGCCGGCGGATCGGGTGCCGGGTTCAACCATCTCAAGGCGACGATGAGCGGCTACCAGGAAGTGCCTTCCGTGTCGTCGACCGGCACGGCTGACTTCACGGCCGACGTCAGCCAGGACGGAAGCTCGATTGCCTGGCAGCTCAGCTACAGCGGGCTCGAAGGAGCTGTCCAGCAGTCGCACATTCATTTCGGACAGCGGAGCGTGAACGGCGGCATTTCCGTGTTCCTGTGCACGAATCTCGGGAACGGGCCGGCCGGGACGCAGGCTTGCCCACAGTCCGGAACGATCAGCGGCACCATCGACGCCGCCGACGTGTCACCGGCGATTCCCGCGACTGCGGCAGCTCGGACGCAGGGCATCGACACCGGTGAGTACGACGAGCTGGTGCGCGCGATCGGCGCTGGCAAGGCGTACGCAAACCTGCATACGGATAAGTGGCCAGGCGGAGAGATCCGCGCACAGTTGAACGAGGACGACCCGCACAACTGAGGTCGAGACGGGCGCCCGGCTTTCCGGCCGGGCGCCCGCGTCAGCGCTGCTCGAGCCTGCGGATGACGGCGAGCCCGAACTCGGCCGCGCGGGCGCCGTCGACGACGCGATGGTCGAACGTGACGGACACGTAGCCGATCTGCGTCGCGACGACCTCGCCGTCTCGCACGACCGGCCTCGGCCCGATGCGTCCGATGCTGAGAATCGCGACCTCGGGGTGATTGACGATGGGCGTCTGCAAGAGGCCGCCGAGCTTGCCCGCGCTCGTCACCGTGAACGTCGACCCGCGTAGCTCGTCCGGCTTGAGCGTTCCTGCGCGCGCGCTCTCGGCGAGGCGCGCGACATCCGCACCCAGATCTTCCAGTGAGCGCGTAGCGCAGTCCCTGACGACCGGGACGACGAGGCCGTCGTCGGTCTGCACTGCGACGCCGAGGTCGTAGCGATCCAGGAAGACGATCTCGTCTCGTTCGAGGCGCGCGTTCAGCTCCGGGAATTCTTTCAACGTCTCGGCGCAGGCCTTCAGCACCGCCGGGACCAGCTGTTTCAGATCCATGCCTGAGAAGTCGCACTCCTCCACCCACGTGACAGCGGGAACTTCGCGATGGGCGCGCGCCATGTGCTCGGCGATCACGCGCCTCACTCCGCGCAGCGGCTCGCGCCTGCCCTCGCTGGGGCCTGCTTTCCCGCGCACGTCCTCCTCGGTGATGCGTCCCCCCGGACCGGTGCCGGCGAGCGAGTCGAGGTCGACGCCGAGCTCCTGCGCGATCTTGCGCACGAGCGGCGTGACTCTTGCCTTTGCCGGGCCTGCGGGTGCGGCGGCCCGCCGTTCGCCGTCGGGATCGCCGCCGATGACGACGAGCACGGTCCCCACCGGGACGACCTTTCCTTCCTCGACCAAGATGCTGGTCACGGTCCCTGCAGCGGGCGAGGGGATTTCGACTGTCGTCTTGTCCGTCTGGATCTCGACGAGGGGGTCGTCCTCCGCGATCTCCTGCCCCTCGGAGACGAGCCAGCGTGCGATCTCGCCTTCGGTCAATCCTTCGCCGAGGTCTGGGAGCTTGAACTCGTAGGTCACGGTCACATTCTTATTGCGTCGTGGCGCAGGACCGCGTGCACACCCTTGACGCCGTTCACGACCTGCGTCACGCGCAGGTCGACGACGACGCTGGCGAGCGCCAGTGCGTCCACACGTTCGAGCTCGAGCTCGCGCTGCATCAGGTCGAGCATTCCGTCGACGGCGAAGGCCGCCGCCTCGTCGAGGTCTTGGTCGAAGCCGAAGGTCACCCAAGCATCGGGCGTCCAGGCGATCGGGGTGCGGAGCTCGGGGCGATCTTCGACCGAGAGCGTCAGCTCGAGCCGGTCGAGCGGACACTCGATCGCAGTCTGCGAAACCTCGCCGTCTCCCTGACGCGCGTGACCGTCGCCGGCCGAGAAGAGTGCGCCGTCGACCGGAATCGGCAGAAACAGGGTGGTGCCCGCCACGAGCTCCTTGCAGTCGATGTTGCCGCCCCAGCGGCGCGGCGGAGCGGTCGGATGCACTCCCGGCTCGGGTGGAGGCATGCCGAGGACGCCCGGGAAGGGCCGCAACTCGACCTCGCGTCCCTGCGGATCGCGGCCAGTCCCGGCCTCCGCGTCGAGGCTCCAGTGGAGGGTGAGCTTCTCGCCTTGGCTCATGTCGAGCCGGTCGTTGAGGGGCGTCGACCAGCCGCCGGCGAGCGTCGCGCCGAACGACCCGACGCGCACCTCGTCGATGCGGAGAGCGAGCGTCTGGCCCGCCTTGGCCCCTCGCACCTCGATCGGGCCGACGAGTGCGTGCCCCGCGTCGAGCTCTTCATCGCGAGGCTCGAATGTCTCTCCGGGCGCGACGTGCCAAGCCGAGTCGAGACACGAGAAAGCAACCGTGTCGCCGCTCTCGATCGTCGCGACGGGCGCGAGGTCACGCGAGAAGTGTCCGTGCAACGTGCGCCGCTCGAGCGGAATGTCGTGCGTCATGTGCGCGGTACTCCGATCCAGGCGTCACGAGGCGCAAGCAGAACGCGCAACCCGCCGCGAGTGCCGTCTTCGAAGAACTCCCACAACGAGACGGCCTGCCATTCGTCCGCTTCGAGGTCGCGCGCGATCTCTGCGGGGACGTAACCGGCCTGCACCCGGCGCTCGCTGTCCCAGACGCCGATCGCGTGTGGATCGTGCTCGTTGTCAGGCTCGGCCACGAGCGCAAGCCGCCTGCCTGGAGCGACTGCGTCGTCCTGCAGCGCGTCGATCCGGTACGACACGCCGGCGACCTTGATCACTCGGATGCGCGGATCCTCGCCGCGCACGAGCTCACCGGTCGCAGCATCGCGCAGGCGAAACCCAGCGCCGCTGCGCTCGAGCCACAGCCGCAAACGCTCACTCGTTCTTCGCTCCGACATCTTCCGAAAACCCTAGTCCCGCCCGGCCGTGTCGGGGACTGCCTCTGCGCTAGAACTCGAGCAGGCGCCGCGCGGCGGCGAGAACTCGCTCCGGCGACGGCATGTAGGCATCCTCGATCTGCCAGTACGGATACGGGACGTCGTAGCCCGTCACGCGCAAGACCGGGCCACGCAGATCCAGGATCGCCTTCTCGGCGAGGATCGCCGCCAGCTCCGCGGCAAACCCGCACGTCCGCGGCGCCTCCTGAACGATCACCACTCGGCCCGTCTTCGCTGCCGAAGCGAGCAGCGCCTCCTCGTCGAGCGGCTTCAGCGAGCGGATGTCGAGCACCTCGACCGAAACGTCCTCGAGCGCGTCGGCGGCCGCCTCGCACACGGCGACCATCGAGCCGTACGCGACCAGCGTCAGGTCGTCTCCCTCGCGCGCCAGGCGCGCCTTACCGAGCGGGACGACATGCTCGCCGTCCGGCACGTCGCCCTTGCTCGTCCGGTAGTGCAGCTTCGGCTCGAGCACGACGACGGGGTCTGGATCGCGGATCGCCGCAGCGAGGATCCCCTTCGCATCGGCCGGAGTGGACGGGATCGCGACCTTCACACCCGGCGTGTGGACGTAGTACGTCTCCGGCGAGTCGTCGTGCAACTCGGGTGCGCGCACGCCGCCCCCGTACGGCATGCGCACGACGAGCGGGAACTCCATCCGCCCGCCGGTCCGCCAGCGGTAACGCCCGACGTGCGTGATCAGCTGGTCGAGACAGGGATAGGAGAACGCGTCGTACTGCATCTCGCACACGGGACGCCAGCCGGCCATGCAGAGCCCGACCGCGGTGCCGAGGATGCCGGCCTCTGCCAGTGGAGTGTCGAAGCAGCGGTCGGGCCCAAAGCGATCGCGCAGGCCCGCCGTCGCGCGGAAGACACCACCGGAACGACCGACATCCTCGCCCAGCACCATCACGGACGAGTCCCGCTCGAGCTCGACGTGCAGGCAGTCGTTGATCGCCTCGACGATCGAGCGCTCAGCCAAGCGTGCCTCGCAGCTCTTCGAGGTCCGAGCCGAACGATGCAGGCGGATCGACGTAGACGTTCGCAAAGAGCAGCTCGACGTCCGCGGGCGGCTCTGCCTCTGCTGCCTTGATCGCCTCGCGCATCGCCTCCACTGCCTCCGTTCGTATCGACGCGGCGAGATCGTCGTGGAGGATCCCCGCGCGCCGCAGATACCCCTCGAAACGCCCGACACACTCGCGCCTCCGTGCGTCTTCGACCCGCTCGGCGTCGATGTACGCGCTGGGATCGTCGGCGGTCGCGTGCGGCGCAACGCGGTACGAGACGGCCTCGATCAGCATCGGGCCCTCGCCGTTGCGTGCACGCACAACCGCTTCGCGCGTCGCCTCGAAACAGGCGAGCACATCCGTCCCTTCGACACGCACGCCAGGCATCCCGTAGCCGACTGCCTTGTCCGCAAGCGTCTGAGCCCGCGTCTGCGCCTCGACCGGCGTCGAGATGGCCCAACCGTTGTTGTTGCAGAAGAGGATGAGCGGCGCGCCCGTGACCGCGGCGAAGTTTGCACCTTCGTGAAACGCGCCCTCCGAGGTGGCGCCATCGCCGAAGAAGACGATGGCTGCAGCGCGCTCGCCCTTCAGCTTCTTCCCCCACGCGAGACCCGCCGCGTGCGGAATATGCGTGCCGATCGGGACGCAGATCGAGGCCACGCGATAGTCATCGGGGTTCCACCAGCCCGCCGGATGACCACGCCACCACGACAGCACGGTCGCGGGCGGCATGCCGCGCAGCAGCCCGATCGCCGACTCACGGTACGAAGGAAAGATCCAGTCGTCGTCCGCGAGCGCGTGGAACGCGCCTGCCTGCATCGCCTCGTGGTTCCAGAAGATCGCGTAGGTCCCGATGCGCCCCTGACTGTGGTAGACGACCGAGCGCTCGTCGTACGTACGTAGCCGGACCATGGAGCGGTAGATCTCGAGCAGTTCCTGTTCACCGAGCCCTTCGACCTGACGGTCGCCGGCGCCAGCCGCGTCGCCGATCACGCGCCGCAGGTCGCGCTCGGCCGGAAGAACCTGGGCCATCGCGCCGAAGTGTATTTAGACGAGCACCGTGACCGAGCCGCGCTCGGCCTCGAAGACCGCCTCGGTCACGTCGCCCAGATCCTCGCCGTCCGCGTGCAGCGGGAGAGGGCGGTCGCTGCGCACGGCGATCCGGTCGAGATCGTGACCCCGTAGCGCGTTGCGCGCGGGACGACCGGTCGCGAGGGCAAGCAGGAGGGGCGGCAGCGTCCTCGGCGTCAACGAGACCGGTGCGAGGAAATCCAGCCCTGCTTCGAACGCCGCCTCCGGGCTCGCCTTGATTGCCACGGTCTTGAGGAAGCTGTAGGGGTTGACGTTGGCGACGAGCACGAACGCGGCCCGGCCGTAGCCCTCGACGTCCAACACCGGCTCGAGCCGGCCGCGGCGCTCGACCAGCATGCGTGCGAACGTCCCCAGGAAGGCGAGATCGCCGGGCCGTTCGCCCTCCGGCGACCGCCCGCGCTCGTCGATCCGCCGCACCGCTTCCGCGTCGATCCCGATTCCCGCGCCGAAAGCGAAGCGCCGTCCATTGACGCGACCGGTCGAAATCGTTCGAGTCCTGTCTTCGACAAGCGCGCCGGCCAGCCGCTCGGCCGCTGCCACAGGGTTGCGCGGCAACCCCAGCGCACGAGGCAGCACGCTCGTGCCTCCTCCGGGGACGAAGCCGAGTGGCTGATCGCTTCGCTCCACTCCGTTCAGCACCTCGTTGAAGCCGCCGTCTCCCGAGAACACGATGAGTGCGTCGGCGTCGCCAGCCTCACGTGCGAGCTCGACGGCATGGCGTGGACGCTCCGTTCTCACCGTGCGTAAGTACGCCGAGCCCATCAGTGCACGCTCGACGGCCGAAATGCCCTCCTCGGTGACCCGGCTCGCTTGCGGGTTCACGATCAGCACTGCCCGCTTCATGGCGCGAGCATGCCACGCGCAGCATCAAGCAAGGCTTCTCAGGGAGTGGCGTAGCCGCGCATGCCGTCCAGCAAGAACGCGAAGAAGCGATCGGCGAGCTCGTCCGTGTCGGCACCCGGCCGCAGCCACGTGTACGCCCAGTTCGCCGCGGAGAGCGCGAGCAGAGTCGCAGTCGCGTCGTCGAGGTCGGTGCGCAGTTCGCCGAGCTCGCGTCCTTCACGGAAGAGCGCGCGGAACCGGTCCTCGTAACGCCGGCGCTCGGCGACGAACTCGTCGCGACGTTCCCCTTCGAGGTAGCGCCACTCGCGGATGAACACCGTCGCGATCTCGAGCTGCTCGCCGATCACGCGGAGATGGGCGCGGAGCGCCAGCCGGATCTTCTCGTTTGCCGGGAGCTCGTCCGGCACCGTGTCCAACCCTGCATGGAAAGCCGCCGCCCCGTCGCGGGCCACCTCCCAGAGCAGATCGGCCTTGGAATCGATGTGCGCGTAGAGCGACCCCTTCTGGACCCCCATGGCCTCGGCGAGGTCGCCGATCGAGGTGCCGTGGTAACCCTTCTCGGCAAAGAGCCGGGCCGCCTGGCGGGTTAGCTCCGACTTCCGGGTGGACATGCTTCAATAGACCCTAACGATCGTTAGGTAGGGAGGCCATGAGCGAGCAGGAATTCCTCGAGTACGTCCAGTCAGGCGGCCAGGTGGAAACCACCGACGAGCTGCCCGACGACTACCGGGCGAAGCTCATCAAGTTCATCGAGATGCACGGGAACTCGGAGCTGATGGGCGTCCTCCCCGAACGCGAATGGATCCTCCGGGCGCCGACGCTGCAGCGCAAGCTGGCCCTGACCGCAAAGGTGCAGGACGAGGTCGGCCACTCGCAGCTGATCTACCGCGTGGTCGAGGATCTCGGCAAGCCGCGCGAGCAATGTCTCGACGACCTCATCTCGGGCAAGTCGAAGTTCCACAACGTCTTCCACTACCCGACGAAGACGTGGGGTGATGTCGGCGTGATCGCGTGGCTCGTCGACGCGGCCGCGATCATCTCGCAGAAGGCGCTCCTCAAATGCTCCTACGCGCCGTACGCGCGGATCATGAAGAAGATCTGCTGGGAGGAGTCGTTCCACATCCTCCACGGCCGGGACGTGATCCTGACGCTGATGAACGGCACCGACGGCCAGCGCGAGCTCGTCCAGGAAGCGCTCAACCGCTGGTGGGGACCGCTGATGCAATTCCACGGCAACCCGATCGCGAAGGAAGAGGATCCGATGTACGTGTGGCGGATCAAGTCGCAGGGGAACGAGGAGGCGCGCCAGCAGTTCCTCGACGGATACGTCCCGCAGATCTGGGAGCTCGGGCTCACCGTTCCCGATTCGAAGCTGCGAAAGAACGACGACGGAGTGTGGGAATACAGCGAACCGGACTGGGACGAGCTGAAGAGCGTCGTGACCGGACACGGGCCGAAATCGCAGGACCGGCTCGATCTACGCCGGATGGCGCGCGAGAACTCCGCGTGGGTGCGCAAAGTCGTACTCGCCGAAGCGGCGTGATCTACGAGATCTTTCGCCAGGAGCGCAAGGGGCAGCCGTTCCAGCACGCCGGCTCGGTCGAGGCGGCCGACGACCACTTCGCGGACCTGTACGCCCGCGAGCAGTACGGCCGGCGCGGCGAGTCGGCGGCGCTCTGGATCGTGCCGCGCTCCGCGGTGATGGAGATCCACGAGTTCGTCGACGAGTTGAACCGCAACTACCACCGGGTCGACGGCTATCCGCTGAAAGAGAAGCTCAAGGAGGCACGTGAACGAGCAGGAACAACAGCTGCTTCTGGAGATAGCTGACGACGAGCTGATCCTCGGCTGGCGCGACTCGGAGTGGACGGGCATCGCGCCGCTGCTCGAGGAAGACGTTGCCTTCTCGTCGATCGCCCAGAACGAGATCGGTCACGCGCGCGCTCTCTACGAGCTGGTCGCGCGCGAGCGGGACACGACCGCGGACGAACTGGCGTTCGACCGTTCGCCCGACGAGTACCGGTGCGCGCAGCTCGTCGAGTTGCGGCTGCTCGATTGGGCGCAGACAATCGCACGCCACTGTCTCTACGAGGAAGCGGATGCGATCAGACTCGAACGGCTGAAGCAGTCGGATGATCCGGAGATCGCCGGTCTAGCGGCGAAGATCGACCGCGAAGAGGCGTATCACCGCATGCACGCGCAGATGTGGCATGAGCGCTTGCAGGACGAGCCCCGCTACGTCTCAGCGCTTAATGAGCTCCGGCCCCTGCTCGAGCAGCGCGGTGAACACACCTCCGAGTTTGACGAGCTATTGGAAGAGATGACGATGGTGCGGCGCTCGCAACCGGCGGGCACGAAATGGTGACGGAAGCTCAGGTCTGGGAGGCGCTCGCCGAGATTCCGGATCCGGAGATCCCGGTCATCTCGCTCGTCGACCTCGGCGTCGTGCGAGAAGTGAACGTGGAGGACGGGCAGGTTCGCGTCGACTTCACGCCGACGTTCCTCGGCTGTCCCGCGCTCGAGGTGATGCGCGACGCGATGGCTGCTCAGATCCGCGCGCTCGGCACCGAGCCGCAGATCAACGTCTGCCTG
>WNGI01007168.1_pt1 | contig 10193 bp, 11 predicted proteins | sample 5400621 | NCBI WGS metagenome assembly WNGI01 (sample SAMN13153374, study PRJNA577476) | soil metagenome | isolation source: 20 cm soil or saprolite under Garry oak tree replicate 1 | place: USA:California | collected 2016-06-15 | reverse complement strand
AGCAGTGCCCAGATGGCGTCATCCATGAATTGCATCCCTTGGGCCTTTCCGGAAATGATCACATCCTGAAGTTTTTGTGTCGCCCCTTCGCGAATGATGGCGGCAACAGCTGCATTGGCGACCAGAATTTCATTGACTGCAATGCGGCCTGGGCGGTCCGACCTTTTCAAGAGGAGTTGCGCCACGACACCTCGAAGGGAATTCGCCAGCATGGCGCGCGCCTGCCCCTGCTTATCGGCTGGGAAAGCATCTATCATACGATCCACTGTCTTCCGGGCATTGTTCGTGTGGAGGGTGCCGATGACCAGAAGGCCCGTCTCGGCAGCGGTGAGGGCAAGTGAAATCGTTTCCAAGTCGCGCATCTCCCCTATGAGCACGATATCGGTGTCCTCGCGCAGCGCTGCCTTGAGGGCGGCAGGAAATGAGATCGAGTCGCCGGGCACTTCGCGCTGCGTGATGATGCTGCGCTTGTTGTTGTGCACGAACTCGATCGGCTCTTCGATTGTTACGACGTGCTTGGAGAAGTTTTGGTTGATGAAGTCGATGAGGGCGGCCTGAGTTGTTGTTTTGCCGGAGCCGGTTGGACCGGTTACGAGAACAAGCCCGCCGCGCAAATAACTAAATTCTTTGACCACCACAGGGACACCCAGCTCTTCGAGACTCGAAATTTTCGTTGGAATCAATCGAAAAGCCGCGGCATAACCGTTCGATTCCTTAAAGTAGTTGGAGCGGAATCGCGAGTGCTCATCCATCTGGTAAGCAAAATCGAGATCACCGTGTTGCTGGAAAAGTTCCCAATTCTCCGGGCCGCATACTTCGCTCAACATGCGAGTGGCTTCCTCGTGTGAAATCAGCTCATCTCGGATGGGCATGATGTCGCCATTCGTCCGTATTTTTGGCGGTTGCCCCTCTCCAATATGCAAATCGGATGCGCCCTGGCGGACGACGAGGTTTAGAAATTGATCGATGTAGGCCATTTCAGAATCGCGGTTACATGTTCAAGTGAGGTCGCACAACGGATTTTTGATCGGCGCGCTCGTAGACCTCCTCGGCGCTGATCACTCCGCGGTCATACAGATCGATCAGCGCGTCGTCCATCAAACGCATACCTTGTTTTTTGCCGGTCTGAATAATGCCCGGCAACATGTAGGTCTTCGCCTCGCGAATCACATTGGCTACTGCCGGCGTATTGGTGAGAATTTCCAGTGCCAGCACCCGACCGGTTCCGTCTTTTTTTGGTATCAACTGATGACTAATGACGCCACGCAAAGATTCCGCTACCATCACCCGGATGTGTTCCTGTTGCTCGGAAGGAAAAACGTCGAGCAATCGATCAAGTGTGCGCGAAGCATTGGTGGTGTGCAACGTTGCTAAAACAAGGTGTCCCGTTTCGGATGCCGTGATAGCGAGCGAAATCGTTTCCAAGTCCCGCATTTCTCCGACCATGATCACGTCCGGATCTTCCCGGAGAGAGGCGCGCAAGGCCGTGGCAAACGATTCCGTGTGCGTGAAGACTTCGCGTTGGCTAACGTGGCAATTTCTCGACGGGATAATGTACTCGATCGGGTCCTCGAGTGTGATGATATGGTCGCGCCGTTCCATGTTTATCTGCTCGACCATTGCCGCGAGCGTCGTTGATTTACCGGTGCCGACCGACCCTGTGGCGAGAATCAGACCGTTCTGGTAACGGGTGAGTAACTTGAGATGCTCAGGCAATCCCAGCTCGTCCATGGTTCGGACATGGGTGTTGATGACGCGGAAAACAATTTCAATCCCCAGCCGCTGCCGAACCACACTGACGCGATAACGAGCGAATTCGTTTGCATAGGCAAAGTCGGAATCGCCACGTGAATCGAGTTCCTCCTTGTACACTTCCGGCATGAAAGCCTCTGCCAAAGCTAGCGTTTGCTCTGCGGTCAGCGGTGGAGCGTCCGGCCAGATTGGCTCCAAGCTCCCATGCACCCGCCAGATCGGTGATGCGTCCACGCCGAGATGAACATCCGACGCGCCGGCCTTTTGGCCGATCTCGAGGTAGTTATCCACATGAGGGAGTGGATGCGAACCAACTGGGATGTCGGGAGCGAGACTCGTTGCGATCATGGGGCACGCGTTCGGCCCATGATTATGCCCAACGGCGCGCACGCGTAAATGCCAAAGAAAGCTTAGCTCAGCGTTTTCTTGACCCGCGAGGATGACCTGCAAAATGAATAAGGCGATTTTTTACGAACTCGACAATCGCCGGTCGAGCCATGTTTGCAGCGATTTTGAGCAAGGCCAGGGCAAAGCCAGTTTCGACGAGCTTCTTCTGTGATTTACGACCGCTTTTTGCATCGACGTAAATTTTTTTCTTTCGCATCGGTGCCAGTGCGATCAGCACACCGACAGCACCTGCCGCGGTCATCCAGGAACCAGTTTGTCGACGAAATGACCTCCGGAATTTCGCAGGGAAATCCAATTCATACTGCAGGCCGCGCAAATCACGCCTTACCCGTTCGCGGGACTCCGCGATTTCTGCCGTCAGCTCGTCGACTGATTTGTTACGTCCAGATTTTTCAACCATTGGCGATCCTTCTTTAATTCAGCCAGCGTCGAGCGAAAAACCGGCTTGGTCATGCGGCTGCGCGCGATCAGAACCAAAACCGTCGCAACAATAAAATGCAGTATGGCAGCGGCCAGCGCTATCCAGGCCCATGAAATTCCAAGCAGGTGGGCCAGCCCCACAACCACGCCGGTGATGAGAAAAACGTAACCCATTGCGCAGAGGAGCAGCGCAAAGATCAGGCAACCGGCCAATATGAGCAGGTGTACCGCGGCCGTTTTCGATTCCTGGGCAAAAAGAGCAAAGCGGCTCTCAAAAAACTCCGCAAGCGCGCTAGCGAGCGCCAGCAGGTTCTCGAGCAAACCGGCATGGCCCGCTGGATTGCGGGACCGAGGGCTCTCGCTGATCATCTCCGAGGTGTTTCGGAGTTAGCGCCGGAAGATCAAACCCAAGACGAAGCCAATCCCGAGCGCCGTGAAAATTGCCTTGGTCGGATTTTCACGCACGTATTGCTCTGCGTCTTCATGGAATGTCCGGGCCCGATCCGTCGCGTCGCCCCATGCCTGTTCTGCTTTGCCGCGTGCCTCGCCCCAGGCCTGCTCCGCTTTGCCACGGTACTCTTCGGCTAAAGAGCCTGCGGCTGATTTCAAATCTTCCGCTGCTCTGCGGGCATGCTCCTTACTGCTTTGCAGTTTATCCTGCGCATCCTTAGGGACGGACATTTTCGGTTCTGTTTTGTTTTCTTCTGCCATTGGTAATCTCCAGGTTGGTTTTCGCCCTGACTATCTGCGTGCTTTGCTGAATCAGCAAACACCGTAGTTATCGCGTCACAGATGCGCTTCGCGTTTATTGTTCTCGAAAAATAATGCGCGCTTTCGTCAAATCATAGGGAGACAGCTCAACGGAGACTTTATCGCCCGGAACGATGCGGATGAAATGCTTCCGCATTTTACCCGAGATATGTGCAAGCACGTTGCGCTGACCGGGAAGATCGACGCGAAACATCGTGCCCGGTAACACTTGAGTTACTGTGCCCTCGGTCACGATTGGTCCTTCCTTCGCCATCGCGGCGCAGCATACCGCTCAAACTGCTGTGGCTCAAGGTGGATCGGCTTGTCCTCAAGACGATGTTGTTAAGCTTGGCCTTCTATCTAACAACGCGGTGCGGAGAACGCGTTCCAGCAGCCCGAGATTTTCAGCGCAACTGATCCATCGAGACGGCCGGCAGATATTCCCGAAGTTCCTCGCGTTTCCACCACGCGCCGGTTTGGCGAAGCTCGCTTGTGGTCGTAAATCGATAACGATAAAACGTCGCGCGGATGTAGCGGGGCGGCTTGTCTGGAAACGGGTTATGTGCAAGCAATCCGGTCACCTCGTGGGAGCCCTGCAATAGCCTGACGATAAGGCCGACTAACCACGGATTTTGCTGCGGGCTTTCCAAAGCGGCGAACCACATCTGCCAATCGAGCCTCGGTTGATGCGGCGCGCACCATCCCGGCGCACGCTTCACGTCACCCGGTTTCCATTTGAATTCGTAGGGCAGCCACTCAACACCTTCCGCGCTGCCTTCAACCACGATCTCGCCTCGGTCCTTTGTCATCACGCGAAACAGCCCGTAGCCATTCACGATACGGAATGCTTCGAGTTGTTCGTAAACGGTTGCCAGCGCGTGAGGTGGTCGGGACCGTGGTTTGAACGCAGTGAAAATGAGCCACGCATTGATCGGTAGCGTGACAATAATCACGCCAATCGCCGCGTACCTGCGCAATCGATAACTGTAGCGGCGGTCTCTGACTGTCACATATTTCCGCCCGATTGACGCGTCGTCGATTAACAGCAAACACAGCGCAATCGTTAGCAGATTGAAAAAGCAATAATTGCCGGTGATTGCGATCGCGAGTTGAAGAAAAATCATCAATCCGGCGGCGATGAGCCGTGGACGCCGCGGCGCCCAGATAAAAAACGGCACGATGATTTCCACGGCGAGACAAAATGCGACTGAAAAATGCTTGAACCATTCCGGGCTTTTGTCCGCCCACCAACCGAACACTGTCGGCAGCGGTTGCGACCAGTAATGATAATCAAGTGCCGTCAGCGCGCTCCAATGAAACGAGTGATTGACCCAACCCCACGAGTCGTCGCCACTCGTGAGCTTCACCACGCCAGACATCAGTATCAGTTTGAACAGAAGAAGTTTGAGCAAAAACAAACCCGCACGCGAAACGGGCGGGCCTGTACCCGGGGGCGCTGACCCCGGCCACAACAAGAGTCCCCTTGGCCAAAGTCGCCACGGCGCAAAAAAGATCGCCAAAAAACCGGTCTCCAGGAGGAGCACGTCCCATTGAAAGCTGAGAAATATTTGTCCAGCCATGCTGAGCGACAGGTAAAATGCGAAAAGCGCGACGAGGGAAAGCGCCGGCGCGATCCCGAAAATCAAGAGCAACGAAATAACGACGCCCGCGCCGCAAAGGAAATGGAGAAACGCGTCGCTCGAGTTGAACCAGCAAAGTGTCGGCAGGAGGGCGTAGGCATCTTGTCCAAGCTGTGCCCTAGCTGCCGGCAGGAACTGATTCAGAGGCGACACACCATTGCTGCCGATGAGTCCATCCACTTGCACCCAGAGCGATAGGAACGCGATGAGGTACGTCAGCCCCAGCGCGCGCAGAAACCAGCGTTGCGCCCAAAAGTAAGTCGGCGGCCGCACGTCTTTGCCCCACAGCAACCGGGTAATGGTCGAGGCCAGGCCGCGATGACGCGCAATGAACTTGTAAGCGGTTTCCGAAATCGGCGCGAATCCCGGGAAGTGATCGTAACTCCACGCCAACCATTTTCTCGAAGGCCGATACTGCAATGAGCGATAGACCGCTTCCGCCGCAAAAAAAATTTCGCCGTCTGGCTCAACCAAAGCGACGGCGCGCTGGAATTGTTCGATCGGAATTTCGGGGAACTGATGCGCTGCCTGTTGGTACGTGACGTAATCGACCTTACCCGCGGTGATTTCCTGCCAGCGCTCGATCCATCTTTTGCAAAAATGACATTCGCCGTCCCAGATCATGAGGGGTTTCGGCGGCGGATTGGAAACGCGGAAGTGCATTAGCGATCGTTGATCGCAGTACTAGAACGTGAGAGGTGAGACCTGAGAAGTGAGAACTTTGTTTCCGTTGCCGATTTACTTCTCACTTCGTACCCGTCACTTCTCACTCAATTCGAAACTCCGCCCATACCGGCGCGTGATCGGACGGTTCCTTGCCTTTGCGCATTTCACGATCAATCCCCGCAGCAGTGCATTTTTTCGCGAGCTCATCGGTTGCGAGAATTGCGTCGATGCGGAGGCCGCGATTTTTTTCAAACGCGCGCATTTGATAATCCCACCAGCTGAACAGTTCGCCTTCTTTGTGATGAATTCGCAGTGTATCGTGAAAACCGATTTCGCATAGTTCCCGGAATGCAGCGCGTTCACCATCCGACGCCATGATGGCCCCACGCCACAGATCTGCATCGTAAACATCGATATCCTCCGGCGCGACGTTGAAATCGCCGCACACGACCACATCACCCGATTTTTCTTTCGCAATGCAATCACGAAGCCGCCGATACCAATGCAGTTTGTACTGATAGGCTGGCGAACCAACCGCCTGCCCATTCGGCGCATAAATCGAGAACACGCGCGCGTCCCCGATAGTCGCTGCGATCACACGCGCCTGCGGATCGACCACTTCATCGCAAAGCGACGAGCGCACGTCGCGCGGCTCAGTTTTCGAAAGAATCGCCACGCCATTGTACGATTTCTCCCCGTGATAAGCCGAGCGGTAACCGGCCGCCTGCAAAGCGAGCGCTGGAAATTGCGCATCCGGGCATTTCGTCTCCTGCAAGCAGACGATGTCGGGGTTCGCTGCTTCCAGCCAGGCAAACAAACGATCCTGTCGTTTGCGCAGCGAGTTGATGTTCCAGGAGACGATTCGCATGGCAGAAGCGCGATCAGTGAACTGTGATCGGTGAACCGCTCGGCGGGTGAGCACCGGATCACTGATCACAATTCATAATTCTACTTCTATGCCCGGCGCCGGCACAATCACGTCCGTGTTCGGCAGACCGGCATGGAGCTGCGCCCGTATCCACTCCACCGCCGGTGGATCGCCGTGCACAAGAACAATTTTGCGCGGCGAAATTTTCCTGGCGTATTCGATCAATGTTTCGCGCGTCGCGTGTGCGCTGAACTGGAACTGTTCGATGTGGCAGCGGACGCGTTGGGGCGGTTTGCCAGGATCAAGAGCGACCTCGCCGCCCGTGCCCGCCTCCCGTAAAACACCGGCAGGCGATTCAGGGTTCGCATAGCCGACAAAAAAGATCGAGTGCTGCGGGTTTTCGATCAGTCTGCGGGCGAAAACATTGGAGAGCGTATTTGGGATCATCATCCCGCTCGAGAGCACATACGCGCGACCCGGGCGGACGGGCGCGTCCCGCACTGTTTCGTCATTCAAAATAAACGGCGCTGCTTCCCTCATGAGTTGCAGGCGCGACAATTGCCGCCGCGTCATGTTCGCGCGGCGATCGTAAATATCAGTGAACTTTGAGCTGAGGCCGCCGATGTAAATCGGAAAGTCGGCCAGGAGCCGTTGACGGCGGAACTTGTAAAGCATCGCCAGGATCTCCTGCGTTTTGCCTAACGCGAAGACAGGAATGAGCACACACGCTCCGCGCTCGAAAGCGCTTCCGAGCGCCGCAGCAAACCGTTGCTCTTCACCGGGCCGGCTCCAGCCCTTCGGCTTGGCGTGATCGCCTCGCGTGCATTCCATGATCAGCACATCGACTTTCTCTTCTGGGAAGACTGCTGCTTGCATGATGGTCTGATCGTCGAAATTGACGTCGCCGGTGTAAAAGATCGTTTTGCCCTCGGCGCGCAGTAGAATTCCGGTCGAGCCGAGCACGTGTCCCGCCTCAAAAAATTCGAACGTCAACGCGTCTCTTTCGCGCTGGGGCGCGCGTTCGCCGGCAATGGAAATTCGCTGGCGCAACGGACACCAGCGCCAGCGTTCCGACGCTCTGTCAGTTTCTCGATGGGTAAAGAGGGGATAGGTCGCCTCTCCGATCTCCTCGCGTTGTCGTGTCATCACATTCACAGAGTTGTGCAAAAGGACGCTGCCTACCTCAGCGGTAGCTTCCGTCATAAAAACACGTGCTCGTGGAAACCGTCGCATTACCACGGGCAACGTGCCGATGTGGTCTTGATGCGCGTGCGAAATCAGGATTGCTTCGACGTCCCGGCCGGCGATCGCCTTAAAGTAAGGCAGAGCATCCTCGCCTGTGTTTTTCGGATGCATCCCGCAATCAAGCACCAGCCTGTGGCCGCCGATCTCAAGGTAGTACGAGTTCGCGCCAATCTCCGTGCGGCGTGTCAGGTTAAGGAATTTCAATCCGGCCTCTTGCTCTTACTCTTGCTCTTGCTCTTGCTCCTGCTCGTCCTTTTCCGAAAAGGAGTACGTCCCTGATTCTTCGCCGACACGAGCAGTGAGGCTGTTGATTAGCCCCATCAGCATCGAGACAATTTCAATGAGCTGTTCTTTTCCGGGCCACACTGCTGTCTCGTCTGATAGTTTCTTGGCGACCAAAACATCTAGACACGCTGCGCATTCCAATGCTGAGCCCCGAGCAAAATCAAGAAAACGGCAACGATCTTTGATCGCAAACTTGCCGTTTCCTTCGGCGATGTTGAGCGGGACACTAGTCGAAGCGCGATCAAGTTGGTCTTTCACCGCGGCTTTCGCGTCCACTTTTGAGATGAGCTCAGTAGCCCAAGTTATGAACGTGAGTGAAGCTTGGTACACGTTCAGTTTCTCATGATCAAAACGTGCTTTCATCTTGCCAGAATGAGCAAGAGTAAGATCAAGAGCAAGAGTAAGAGATGCTGTAGCGGCGGTCTGTGAGCGCCGACCCCAGCCGGGTAATTCTCTGAACAGTCGGTTTCGCGGGCAGTCTAAACACGGATCGCAATGAAAGGAGAAACAAATGGGCGGCCAGACCGAAACAGCCATCTGGAGCAGGATATTTGCATCCACATCTTCACTGTCTCCTCCGCAATGGTCGGCGTTTGTCTGACCGTCATTGGATTGATCCGCGTTGTCATCACACTCGGCTCTGCGGATACGCTGGCGGATGATTTGCTTGCCGCAGACGCGCTACTATTTCTGATCTCTTGTCTGCTTTCTTATTGGGCGCTGCGCTCGCGGGGTCTCCGCAGAATGCATCGTCTTGAAAAATTCGCGGATGCAATATTTATCATCGCGATGATCGGGATGGTGGCGGTTTGTGCGTTGGTCACGTATTCGATTTCCATTCCCGCCCGGTAGATCGCGGGCTAAAGAACCGCCTTGAAAATGCGCATCCAGTTTCCCCGCAAAATTTTTTCGATCTGCTCGTCACTGAATCCGCGCTCGATCAACCTGCGGGTGAGATTACGCGCGTGCGAATGGTTCCTTAAATCGGGAATGAAGTGTGGAGCGGTAAACTTCGCGACGAGCTCTTTTTGCCTCGACTCAGGCCACTGGCAATAAATGAACTCAAAGAAATCGAAACCGATTCCGACTCCGTCTATACCAATCAGATTGGCGATGTGTTCAACGTGATCAACGTAACGATCCATCGTGCTTTCCTCCTCGCTCGGGCTGACCAGTATGGAATTCACGCCGATCACACCGCCCCGTTCGCCGATCATCTTGATTTGTTCATCGCTGATGTTGCGCTCGATGTCGTAATAACGCCGGACGTTTGTGTGCGACACAATGGGTGGCTTTGTTGTAATCGACAAAACTTCGTCGAACCCGGCTGGATTGATGTGCGCAAGATCAATGATCACGCCGAGCCTCTCGCATTCCCGAACCACGTCGCGTCCAAAGCTGGTCAGGCCTTCCGGCGACGAACCGCTTGCTGCGAACGCTCCACCGTGTCCCGCCGCATTGCTTCGCGCGTGTGTAAGTCCGATTGAGCGCACACCCAGCTCGTAAAAGACTCGCAATTGATTTAGATCGGTCCCCAGAGGCTCAACCCCTTCCATCGTGATAAGCAATGCGATTCTGCCTGTCTCATGCGCCTCTTGAATTTCGTGATAACTCCGGCAAATCGCGAAGCGCCGGCTCTGCTCTGTCTCGGCATACAACCGCGCAATTTGATCGAGCGCCACACGAAGGCCCGTCTCTGGCAGGTAACGATCCTCGATATAAATCGCCACGCCCAGAACGCGGATATTTCCAGCCTCTAGTTCTGGCAAGAAGTCGGTTTCCAGAACATTTTTGCGGTCGCGTTTCTCGTACAAATCCATCGGCAAATCGAAGTGCAGATCGACAACTCCGCCGGCGTGTAGCCGGTCGATTCGTTCTTCGATGGATTGTTTGCTATTCATGAGTTCTACAGAACCGTGGATTACGCGGATGTCACGGATAGAAAATAATCAGACAAAGCCACGACACTTCACGCACATCGCACTTCGTACACAATAGAAACCCGCAATGTAATGAAGCGTTGTAGCCACGGCCCCGTGGGCCGTCACTCACTAACTTCCTCCTTTGGTCTGACCTGACTGGTTGTAGCCGCGGTCGGTGACCGCTGGGCCGGAGCCAGCGATTCCAGCTACAGCATCTAGTGACTGTTAGCCACCATT
>WNGI01013739.1_pt1 | contig 10194 bp, 6 predicted proteins | sample 5400621 | NCBI WGS metagenome assembly WNGI01 (sample SAMN13153374, study PRJNA577476) | soil metagenome | isolation source: 20 cm soil or saprolite under Garry oak tree replicate 1 | place: USA:California | collected 2016-06-15 | reverse complement strand
AGCAATTCATAGCCGGGAACCAGCCGGGTCAGCGCAAGCCGGAGTTCAGCGCCGCGTTTGGCGGCCGCCTCGATCAGTTTTTCGGACTCCAGCACTTCGAGCGTGGCAATTCCGGCCGCCATCGCAAGATCGTTTTTCGCGAAGGTCGATCCATGCACAACCGCGCGATCCATTTGATTGAAGATCCGGTCGAAGATGCTCTTGCGAGTGAGCAACGCCCCGACCGGAACATGACCGCCGGAGAGCGCCTTGGAGAGCAGGACGATATCGGGTTCCACGTTCCAGTGCTCGACCGCGAGGAAGCGTCCCGTCCTGCCCATGCCGGTTTGAATTTCATCGGCGACCATCAACGTGCCGTATTTGCGGCAGAGCGCGGCGGCGCCCGGCAGAAATTCGTCGGTGGGCATGTTGACGCCCTTGCCCTGGATCGGCTCGACCAGAAAAGCGGCAACCTCGCGCGACGACAGCGCCTGCTCGAGAGCTGCGAGATCGTTGAAGGGAATCGACGTGCAGCCCGGCAGCAGCGGCTCGAACCCGCCGCGGAAGTTCGGATCGTCAGTGAGCGAAAGCGCGCCATAGGTTAGTCCGTGGTAACCATGGGCGCAGTAGACGATGCCGGGCCGGCCGGTGGCGCCGCGCGCGAATTTGATCGCGGCTTCGACGGTCTCCGCGCCGGAATTCGCGAAAAACACCTTGTCGAGATAGGGCACGAATTTCAGCAGGCGTTCGGCGAGCACACCGGCAAGCGTCGAAACATCGAGTTGCACGAGATTAGGCAGGTCGCTATCGAGAACGCTCTTCAATGCCTCGCGCAGCGCCGGATGATTGCGGCCAATCGCAAAAACGCCAAAACCGCTCAACAAATCCAGATAGCGTACACCGTCGCGATCGAAGAGATATTGGCCTTGCCCCTTTTGAAAGCCGACGTCGTAACCAATTGTCTTGAGGACCCGTACCAGCTGCTCATTTAAGTGGCGCGCATGCATGGAACTGCGCTGCGACTGCCGGTCCACAAACATCTCGGAAACGTCTAGATTTGGATATAGCATCGGCTACATACTTCGGTTGGTAGTCATTTCGTCAACACAAAACGCTCAATGCGGCGTTTTGCCCCCCACTCAGATCGTCTACTTAAGCACAGGTTCGAACCATGTTGCACTGCCCAAGAAACCCTAAGCGCAACGTCATGCGTACAGTAGCATATTCCGGATTTTTTTTGGCGATATGCTTTGCGCCGGCTTTGGCGGCGGATCCTACCGGCGATTGGAAGGTGGCGGAGGGTGTCGCCAACATCCGGGTTGCGGAATGCAACGGAAGCATGTGGGGCGTGGTCTCATGGGAGAAAACGCCGGGCGGCCGCGACAAGAACAATCCCGATGCTGCGAAACAGAGCCGACCGACGCTCGGAATGCCGATCCTGCTTGACATGAAGAAGAAGCCTGCCGTCGATCAGTGGGAAGGCCAGGTCTATAACGCCAAGGACGGCCAGACCTACAGTTCAACCATCAAGCCGGCTGGTGTCGACCAACTTGAAATCCAAGGTTGTGTGCTGGGCTTCCTGTGCGGCGGCGAAACCTGGACCCGCGTCGCCGGTCCGATCCCCTCAAGCCCTGCCAACAGCATGGCCAAGGGCGCACCGAAGACCGCAGGTGCGCCTAATTCACCCAGGCCGGCTATGCCGACGACGACAGCGACTGCACCCAAGACCCCAGTCAATGCGGCGCCCAAGACATCGGGTCAAAAATCGGCGGCCGGCCAGCCCGCCGATCAGGTCGGCGATATCTGCCTACTCCCCGACATCGCGCGGTTTACCCATTAGCGCCGGCTGGAACAACAGCACCGCGGCAAGCGTGGTGACGAGCGAGAGCGCCAAAAGCTTGCCCATGCTCGCCGTCCCCGGATGACTGGATAGCCACAGGCTTCCGAACGCCGTGGCTGTCGTCAACGCGCTGAAAAATATCGCTCGCGTCAGGCTCGTCTGCAGTAGATTTGTTCTGCCCGATCGCCAGGCCGTCACATAGTAAATCTTGAACGCGACGCCGACCCCGAGCAGTAACGGCAACGCGACGATGTTGGCGAAGTTGAGCGGTAGCCCGATCAGCACGCAGATTTCCAGCGTTACCGCGCCGGCCACCAGCAGCGGCACCAACGTCAGCAGCACGTCGGTTATCCGCCGCAAGGCGAGCCAGAGCAAAAGGCTGATCACGACCAGCGCCGTAATGCCGGCGTGGATGAAGGCCCTGACGATGGTTTCGCCGGATTTGAGAATCGATACCGGTCCGCCGATCGCGTTCGGCTCGGCGGCAAGAACCGCTGCCGCGAACTTGCGCAACGTCTCGTTGTCGTTGGGATCGCCGCGCGGCTGGGCCTCAACGCGGGTCAGGCCGTCCTTCGTTTTCCACGAATTCACCAGATCAGGCGGCAGCGTCTTCAGGCTGACCGGCTGCGCCTGCAACGAGTTCCTGAGCTGGTCGAGCACGACCTTCAGCGAGGTGACAAAGATGGACTGCGTCTTGTCGCGGGTGGCCTGATTGGACTCGGCGAGCTTTTGCAACGCATCGGCAAGCCGCCGCGACGCCACGGCGCCGGGCCCCTTGGCATCAGATCCCTTGGCATCACCGGCGGTCCTGCGCAGGCTTTCCGCCGATCCCTTCAGGGCCTCGACATTCTCCTCATCGGACGGCGCGGCATCGATCTGGTCCGGGTTGAGCGCGGGATTTAGAGTTTTGGCGCCTTGCGCGATCAGCTTCAATTTTGCCGGCTGGTCGCCCGGCACAAAACTGTCCAGCGACATGACGCGCAACACTTCCGGCACCTTGGACAGCTTGTCTTCGATCTTCTTCGCATCGGCTTCCGAGTTCGTCATCACGTTGATGGCGTTGGCGCCGGTGTTCGGATCGTTCCGCAAATCGAGAAAGGTCGCGATCGATTCAACCCTGGGACTGCGCAGATTGATCGGGTTGAAATCGAACCTCAGGAAGTAAAGCAGCGGCAGACCGGCGACCGCGATCACAAGCGTACCGACGATAATGACGACGCGATGCTTTTCGAGGAAATGATCGACCGGCGCCAGGAACGCGTAGCCGACCGGCTCGCTCTCCCCGGGAGGGTTGAGCAGCCGCAGCAACGCCGGCAACACCGTGATGCTGGTGGTAAAGGCGACCAGCATGCCTGCGCCGGCGATCTTCCCGAGTTCCGAAATGCCCTTGTAGTCGGTTGGCAGGAACGACAGAAATCCGGCCGCCGTCGCCATCGCGGCGAGTGAAAGCGGGACTGCGGAGCGTTTCGCCGCACTTTCCAGCGCCAGCCGCAAATCGTCGCCCTTGAAACGCTCCGACCTGTAGCGGACGCTGAACTGGATGCCGAAGTCGACGCCGAGCCCTATGAACAGCACGGCGAATGCGATCGAGAGCAGGTTCAGCGAACCTACCATCCACAGCCCGATGGCGGTGGTGATGGAAAGACCGATAAAGAGGTTTGTGAACACCGCGAAGATGATCTTGCCGGAGTGCAGCGCCATCCAAAGAATCACCAGCACCACGAGCACGGTGCCGATGCCGTTGACGATAGCGCCGTCCTGAACGGTGGCGAATTCCTCGTTGGCAATCGGAACCGGCCCGGTCAGCCTGACCCGCGCGCCATATTCGCCTCTGAGATCGAGATCGAAGGCGGCCTGCCTGATGGCATCGGTGGCGTCCTTGCCTGGCTCCAGCGCATTGAAATCGAGAATAGGCTTGAACTCGATGAAGGCGCGGCGATCGGAGTCGGTCAAAGGCTTGTCGCTGACCAGTTCGCGCCAGGAGAATGTCGCCGAGCCGGTATTGAGCACGTTCTCCACGGTCTGGGCGATCAGCGCGAACGGGCGCTCGGTGCTGTCCAGCTTGACCTGTCCGCGCTTGACGCCGGCGAGCCCGGTTTCCAGCGCGCCGGTCAGCCCGCGTATGCTGGGATCGCCGGCCATGATCTCGATCAGCGGGGCGGCGGATTCGAACTGGCCGGTCAGCCGGCCGACTTCGGCCACCGGGAGGAACAACAGGCCGTTCTTCTCAAAGAATTCCCCGGACCCGAGCGCCTGCACCGATTCAAAATGCGTGGTGTCACCGGACAGTTTCTGTTCGAGGGCTTTGGCCGCCGCGCTGGTCAGTTCCGGCGTCGGGGCCTCGACGACGGCCAGGATCGTTCTTTCCCGATCGAAGGCCTTTTCGAACTGATTATCGCGCTGGCGCCAATCCAGATCGGAGGCGATCAGGGTGTTGATGTCGGTATTGATGATGAAGTTCCGGGCTGTGTAGAAGCCCCCCGCCACCGCAAGGATAAGTGCGACCAGGACAGTTAGAGGGGCAAATCGCGTGCAAGCTTTAACAATCGAGACAACAATACGTGTCAGCACATCTTCTCTTTCTAATCCCAGGGAGCTTGCCGGAAACGCCCCGCTGTCTAGCGGAGTTCCCTCAGCCGATCTAATGTTGTTTTGAGCTTTTTCTTGCGGGGTACGAGCCGGTTGTTCAAGAACATCAAGAAGTAGCGCAAAACATGCCGGAACTACGCTGAAATGCTCACATTATCGGGATCGGTCAGCGGCAAAGTGACGTAGATAACGGTCTAACAGCCTGGTATGCCGTAAATTTACGTTAAGCTTTACCATATTACCTGTGTTGCTCTCTCGCATCGTCCAGGAACTTTGCAACGATCCGCCTTCCCTAACCGTTGGTTTTTGACACAAAGCCCTGTAACCCCATGTGCTTATGCCTAGGGGATGCGAAAGCCGGCGACGGTGTGGATATTGCAGACGCTCGGATAGTCAAGTCGGGGTGGTCAGGTCGGGTAATGGGTCGGGTCGAGATAGTGAATGAGTTTGGTGCAACTTGCGTAACGGGCGTCCCATGGAAGTATATCTTGCTCAGCCTCGCGGATTTTGCGCGGGTGTCGTGCGTGCAATCGAAATCGTCGAGCGCGCGCTCGAGAAATATGGCCCGCCGGTCTATGTCCGGCATGAGATCGTCCACAATAAATACGTGGTCGAAAGCCTGAAGAACAAGGGCGCGATCTTCGTCGAGGATCTGTCGGAAGTGCCGCCGCTGGCGGTCACCGTATTCAGCGCCCACGGCGTCGCCCGGACGGTGGAGGAGGAAGCGGCCGTCCGCGGCCTGCCGGTGCTCAATGCCACCTGCCCGCTGGTGACCAAGGTCCATAACCAGGGCAAACGCTATATGTCGAAAGGCCGGGCGCTGGTCCTGATCGGTCATGCCGGCCACCCCGAGGTCGAGGGAACCATGGGTCAGGTTCCCGGGCCGGTACTTTTGGTCCAGAACGTCGAGGATGTGGCGGCTTTGACCCTGCCCGCGGACACGCCGGTGGCCTATATCACCCAGACCACGCTCAGCGTGGACGACACCAAGGACATTATTGCCGCCCTTCAGCGGCGTTTTACCGATATTCAAGGCCCGGACATCCGGGATATCTGCTATGCGACACAGAACCGCCAATCTGCGGTAAGGGACCTTAGCAAGCTCGTCGACGTCATTCTCGTGGTGGGGGCCACCAATAGTTCCAATTCAAACAGGCTCCGCGAAATCGGCACCGAAGCCGGTGTCGCGAGTTATCTCATCGCTGATGGCAGCGAACTGAACCCGGAATGGCTGAAAGACGCCAAGGCCGTCGGAATAACGGCGGGCGCTTCGGCACCCGAGGTTCTGGTCGATGACGTCATCGAAGCACTGCGGCGGATCGGACCGGTCGCGGTTTCGGTGCTTCCCGGACGGGAAGAGAACATCGAATTCCGGCTACCGGCGGAACTCGCCGCAGGCTGATCGACACCTCTAGCGTTCGCCCAGAAAGAAAGAGTTTGATGGCAATACCCTTTTTCAAGGAACTGCGTATCGGCGGCTATCTCCTCAGGCAGAAACTGCTCGGCCGAAAACGCTATCCGCTGGTGCTGATGCTGGAGCCGTTGTTCCGCTGCAATCTGGCCTGCGTCGGCTGCGGCAAGATCGACTATCCCGACGCGATCCTCAATCGCCGCATGACGGCACAGGAGTGCTGGGATGCCGCCGATGAATGCGGCGCGCCGATGGTGGCCATCCCTGGCGGAGAGCCTCTGATTCACAAGGATATCGGAGAGATCGTACGCGGTCTCGTGGCGCGCAAGAAATTCGTGTCGTTGTGCACCAACGCGCTGCTGCTGGAGAAGAAGCTCGACCTGTTCGAGCCGTCGCCCTATTTGTTCTTCTCGGTCCACCTCGACGGTTTGCGCGAGCACCACGACAAGGCCGTGTCGCAAAAGGGCGTGTTCGATCGCGCGGTCTCGGCCATCAAGGCCGCCAAGGCGCGCGGTTTCACCGTCAACGTCAATGCGACGATCTTCGACGGCCATGCGGCCGAAGACATCGCGAAATTCCTCGACTTCACGACCGAACTCGGCGTCGGCGTCTCGATGTCGCCGGGCTATGCCTATGAGCGCGCCCCCGATCAGGAGCATTTCCTCAACCGCAACAAGACCAAGCGGCTGTTCCGCGACGTGTTTGCGCTCGGCAAGGGCAAGAACTGGAATTTCATGCATTCCGGCCTGTTCCTGGACTTCCTGGCAGGCAATCAGAGCTATGAGTGCACGCCGTGGGGCATGCCCGCCCGCAATATCTTTGGCTGGCAGAAACCCTGCTATCTGCTCGGCGAAGGCTATACCAAGACCTTCAAGGAATTGATGGAGACCACGGACTGGGAGACATACGGCACGGGCAAGTACGAGAAGTGCGCCAACTGCATGGCGCATTGCGGCTACGAGCCGACCGCGGCGACCGCGGCCTTGTCCAGCCCTCTGAAGGCAATGTGGGTGGCGCTGCGCGGCGTCAAGACCTCGGGCCCGATGGCGCCTGAGATCGATCTCAGCAAGCAGCGACCGGCGCAGTATGTGTTCTCCGCGGAGGTGCAGAAGCATCTGTCAGAGATCCGCCGGGACGAGGCCCTCGCCGCCCAACAGAAGACCTCGACAGCCGCGTAGGGCATGATCCGGAAAAGTGGGTACCGGTTTTCCCTCGCGATTAACGCGGAACGCGTTTGCGCGGAGATCATGCTCAAACAAAAAGATGCGCTCTAGACTGCGCAGCGCGCGATTGAAGTCGATTCCGGTCGAAATCAACGCGCGCAGCGTGCAGGGATTGCGCACCACGCCCCCGCAGGATCGATCCCAGCAAGCGTCTGTTTTCAGGCGGTGCAGAAGCGCCTGTCAGAGATCCGCAGCCGCAGGGACGAGGCCCTCGCCACCCAACAGAAAACCTCGACAGCCGCGTAGGCTGCGCAGCGCGCGATTGAAGTCTATTCCGGTCGAAACCAACGCGCGCAGCGTGCGGGGATTGCGCGCCACGCCGCGCAGGATCTTCCGCAGATCGATCTCGCCATTCGGCTTGATCGCGCTCCGTGCGAGCGCCTTTCCGGCCTGCGCCACGACCACGTCTTCCACGCCGGCAAGCCCTCCCCTGACGACGCGACGGCGTCCCAGGGCCACGCTCGCAATGAGTCCTTCGTTCAGCGCGAGGCCGGCCAGCCAACGGGCATCGCCTGCCATCACCTCGGTCGCCACCACCACGTCGCCCGACTTCAAGCTTGGATCCAGGCCTCCGGCGACGCCGAAGCTGATCACGCCGCGAATGGTGGCGGGATCGAATACCGTTAAAAGCGCACGCAATTGCTGCGGGTCGCTACTGCTGCAGATGACGGCCATACCGGGCCCCGCCGCGATGCGAGCCTCCTGTACCAAGCCAGTCACAATCAGGATCGGCCGCGGATCAATCAAGACTGTCCGCGGACACTTCGTCCCCCGCCCCCCAAATTCACATCCCAACCCCTACCACTCGGCTATTGGTGCTCCGAAGAGTCCGATACCGGGCCAGCGCCCAGAGCGGAAAAAACTTCGCATACCCATGATAGCGCAGATAAAATACCCGAGGAAACCCTGTTGCCGTGTAGCGCTGCTCGTCCCACGTCCCTTTTTCGCTCTGTGTTGCCATTAGGTACTCAACACCACGAGCAACTGCGGGATTCGCGATTTCGCCCGCCGCCATCAGACCAAGCAAAGCCCATGCCGTTTGCGAGGCGGTGGCGGGGGCGCGCTCAAGACCCCGGTAATCGAGCCGGTAGCTGACGGAATCCTCGCCCCAGCCGCCGTCGTCGTTCTGGACCGACACCAGCCAGTCCGCGGCCTTGCGGATCATCGGGTCCTGATGGCTGACGCCGACGGCGTTCAAGGCACACAGCACCGACCAGGTGCCATAAATGTAGTTCATGCCCCAGCGGCCGTACCAGGAGCCTTCCGGGTGCTGGGTCCGGCGCAGATATTCCACCCCCGCCGCGACCGTCCTGCTGCTCTCTACGGTTTCGCCAAGCTGGGCGAGCATCGAGACGCAACGCCCGGTGACATCCTCGGTCGGCGGGTCGAGCAGCGCGCCATGATCCGAGAACGGGATGTTGTTGAGGTAGTATTCGAGATTGTTGACGTCGAAGGCGGCCCAGCCGCCATCGTCGCTCTGCATGCCCTCGATCCATTCACGGCCGCGCGCAATCGCGGCATCGTATTCGTGGCCGCCGGTTTCGCGCCGGATCCGATCCATCGACATGACCACGACCGCGGTATCGTCGAGATCGGGGTAATAGGCATTGTTGTACTGGAACGCCCAGCCGCCGGGCCGGACATCCGGCCGCTTCACCGCCCAGTCGCCCTTGAGATCGAGCACCTGCTTCGGCAGCAGCCAATCGAGTCCTTTCTTGACCGACGACAAGGCTGCTTCGCTGCCCGCTTCGGTCATAGCGTGGCAGGTCAGCGAGGTGTCCCACACCGGCGAGACGCAGGGCTGGCAATAGGCCTCCTCCTCACCGATCACCAGGAGCTTGTCGATGCCCTTTCGCGTGGCGGCGCGCGGCGGAAAATCCGCCGGCTTGCCCAGCGCGTCGTACATCATCACGATGTTGGCCATCGGCGGATAGATCGCACCCATGCCGTCTTCGCCGTTCAGCCGCTCCTCCATGAAGGCGAGCGCCGCGTCGATCGCGCGCTGGCGCAGCGCCTTCGGGAACATCGGCTCGATGACGCGCAACACGCCGTCCAGCGCACGGAACAGTGCGAACCAGGCCCAGCTTTGATGCGGCGCCTTCGCCGTCATTCCAATCGAACGCGGGTCTTGCAGGAACAATTCGTCGACACCGACCCCCTTGGGGTTCTTGGCAAGCGGCTTTAGCGCCGCGATCACCATCAATGGCACCATCGTGGTCCGTGCCCAGTAGGAGATCTTGTTGATGTGAAACGGAGACCACATTGGAAGCAACATGATCTCGATCGGCAACACCGGCACGCTCTTCCAACTCATCACGCCGAACGTCGCCAACAGGAAACGCGTGAAGACGTTGCTGTGAATGGCGCCGCCGCGGGAGTGGATCGCCTCGCGCGCGCGCGCCATATGCGGCGCATCCACGGACTCGCCGATCATCTTCAGCGCGAAATAGGCTTTGACGCTGGCGCTCATGTCGAAATCACCGTCGTGCACCAGCGCCCAGCCGCCATGCGCCCCCTGCGTCCGGCGCAGATACTTGGCGATCTTGGCTTCGAGCGGAGCGTCGACCGGCTCGCCGAGGTAATGACGCAGCAGAACATATTCGGACGGGATGGTGCCGTCGGCTTCCAGCTCGAACACCCAATGTCCATCCGCCTGCTGGCAGTCGAGCAATGCCCGCGTTGCATCGGCAATGCTTGTCTCCAGAGCATCACCGCTATCCGTTCCTACGGCCTTGTTGCTGGAAAGCATGTTCTGGACATCCTCTCTCAAGGGGCCACGCCCCGTTTTCGAAACTCATCAATCATCGCGCGCCCTTTTGCAAACGAAGGGCACTCGCAACGTCATGATTCCAAGTGCCGCTGCCCGACTTGAACGTCCCGATTCTGACGCGTTTTCTTCACGCGAACCGGTACCCACTTCGCTCGAAAACGCTCTAGCGCATGGCAAGGACCAGATCGGCGGCGCGGTCGCCCGATCGCACCGATCCCTCGATCGTCGCGGGCAAGCCCGTATCCGTCCAGTCACCTGCGAGAAACAAATTCCTGAGACCGGTGACCGCACCGGGCCGCAGCGCGTTCTGCTCGGGCGTGGCTTCGAAAGTGGCGCGGCGTTCGCGGACGATCTGCCAGGGCGGCAGCTCGCCCGTCACCCC
>WNGI01007165.1_pt1 | contig 10195 bp, 7 predicted proteins | sample 5400621 | NCBI WGS metagenome assembly WNGI01 (sample SAMN13153374, study PRJNA577476) | soil metagenome | isolation source: 20 cm soil or saprolite under Garry oak tree replicate 1 | place: USA:California | collected 2016-06-15 | reverse complement strand
CGGCGCAGCGTGCTGGTCGATCTCGATCCTGTGGCCGGTGGCATCGACGTGCTGGTCGGTCTCGAGGGTGTGCCCGGGGCGCGGTGGTCCGGGCTGCTGCTCGGCGGTGGGCGGCTCGATCCGCTCGTCCTGGTCGACGGCCTGCCGCACTGGTCCTCGGTCGCCGTGCTGTCTGCGGATGTGTTGCCGGAGCCCGATGCCGTCTCCCAGCTGCTGGCCGTTGGCTGCCGGGCTGGTCCGGTCGTTGTCGACCTCGGGCGATGGGACTCGCCGGCGCGTGCGGCCGCCGTGCCTCGGTGCACGATCACCGTCCTGGTATGCGGGAGCGACGTGCGGTCCGTGACGGGCGGTCGGGTCGTGCGGAGCGCGTTCGGCGACCGTCCGATCGGCGTCGTGGTGTCCCGTTCACGCGGCGGCGTCGCGCCGGCCAGACGAGTGGCCGAGCTCGTCGACGCGCCGCTGATCGGCGTGATGCGTGTCCCGCCGCGGCTTGGCGACGCGCCGCTTGACCCGCGATCGCCGCCGCGCGCGATGGCTCGGGTCGCGTCCGGCGTCTTGGACGCCGTTCGGCACGGTGCGGCCGATGACTGAGAACAACCTGGTCGGTCGGGTGCGGCAGCGTCTTGCCGAAACCGGGTCGGGCAATCTAGCCGGCATCATGCGTGACGAGCAGTCCGGCGCCGCCATGATCGCCGACGACGCGGCACTGGCTGCCCTCGAGCGCGATGTGGTGGCTGAGCTTTCCGGCGCCGGACCGCTTGAGCCGCTCCTCCGGTTGCCTGGCATCACCGACGTGCTCGTCAATCGGCCCGACGAGATCTGGCTCGATCGCGGGCGCGGACTCGAGCGTGCGCCGGTCCGCTTCGCCGACGATGTCGCCGTGCGCCGGCTTGCCCAGCGACTGGCCACCGCGGCTGGCCGGCGACTCGACGATGCGTCGCCTTGTGTGGATGCGGTCCTGCCCGACGGCACGCGCCTGCACGCGGTGCTGCCGCCGATCACCACGCACGCCGCACTGTCGCTGCGCGTGCTCGCGCGGCGCCGTTTCGAACTCGCCGATCTCGTCGCGCGCCCGGTGGCGGCTCTACTGCGCGCAATCGTCGCCGCTCGGCTCGCGATCGTGATCAGCGGCGGCACCGGCACCGGCAAGACGACCCTGCTCGGCGCATTGCTCGGCTGCGTGCCTCCGGCCGAGCGCCTGGTCGTGATCGAGGACGCACGCGAGGTCGTCACGTCGCATCCGCACGTCGTCCGTCTGGTGACCCGCGCGCCGAACGTCGAGGGCGCAGGCGCTGTCGGTCTGCGCGAGCTGGTGCGCCAGGCGTTGCGGATGCGCCCGGACCGGCTGGTGGTGGGCGAGTTTCGCGGCGCCGAGATGGTCGAGTTGCTCGTCGCGCTGAACACCGGCCACGAGGGCGGCGCGGCGACGCTGCACGCCAACGCGGCGGTCGACGTGCCGGCGAGGCTGGCGGCGTTGGGCGCCCTCGGCGGGCTGTCCCGCGCCGCGGTCACGAGCCAGGTTGCCAGTGCGCTCGATGTGGTGGTTCACCTGCGGCGCGGCTCATCCGGGCGTCGACGGGTCGCCGAGATCGGGCTGCTCGAGCGCGCCGGTGACGAGCTGACCGCGTCGCCGGCGTGGTCATCGGGCCACGGCACCGGCGCGCGGTGGGACGTGCTGGTCGAGCGGCTCACCGAGCGGGGCGTCGACTGTGCGGAGCTGCTGCCATGACGTTCGCGTTGCTTGCCGTCGCCGTTGCGGTGCTCGTGTGGCCGGCGACTCGCCGCGCGGACCTCCGCTTGCGCCGCCTCGTCGACGCCGCTCGCCTGGCCGGGTCTGCGGTACCGGCCGAGCGCGGGCGACGGTTGCCCGCGGTCCCGGCCCGATGGGCCGGCGTGCTCGTAGCCGTTGCGACGAGCGGTGCCGCCTTCGTGTGGCGTGGCCCAGCGGTCGCGATTGCGGCCGGCGCGGCTGCGGCAGTCATCGCGGCGTCGATGACGAGCGCGGCGGCCCGCAGGGATGCGCTCGCCCGCGATCGCGACCTGTCGGCGGCGCTGCGATTGCTGCGGGGCGAGCTCGATGTGGGCAGCCGCCCCGAGCCCGCGCTGCTGGCCGCGTCTTTGGTCGCGGGCGCGTACGGATCCGCGTTCGAGGCAGGAGCCGGGGCGGTGCGCGACGGCACCGACATCGTCGCCGCCATGTCCGGCGGCGGTACGTCGCGGCCCGCACCGGAGTTGGTAGTGATCGCCCAGGCGTGGGCGCTCGCCGGCGTCACGGGTGCGCCGCTCGCAGACGTGCTGGGCCGGGTCGACGACGACGTGCAGGCACGTCGAGCGCAAGCGCGGGCAGTCGCGTCGGCGCTGGCCGGGCCGCGCTCGTCCGCTGCGTTGCTCGCGGCTCTTCCGGTGCTCGGAGTCGTGCTCGGCACCGCGATGGGCGGCCGTCCGCTGGCCATCCTCTTCGACTCGGCCGGTGGCCAGTGGCTGCTGTGTGCCGGCGTGATGCTCGACGTCGCGGGGCTCTGGTGGACGTCGCGGCTGGTCACCTCGGCAGAGCGCGGATGAGCGTCGCATTGTGCTGCCTCGCTGCGGGCATCTGGCTGGCAGCCGGGGAGGCGCCCCGTGCCGGGCGACGACACGGCGGCGAGCTCTCGCCGACGGCGCTGCGCTGCATCGCCGCTGGTGCCTGCGTCGTTGCCGCTGTGGCGGCGTTCGGGCCCGGCGTTGGCGCTGCCGTTACGGTGCTCGTCGCGCCGCCGCTCGTGCTGCTTGTCGGGCACCTGCACAGTCGGCAACGTCGGCGCGGCTTGCCCGACGACGCAAGCCGCGTGCCGTTGCTTCTCGACCTGCTCGCTGCCGCGCTGCGCAGCGGTCAGCCGATCTCGTCAGCGCTGGCCGCGGCGGCGCCGCTCGCCGGCACTCGGCTCGCCGCGCAGCTCGGCCGGGTCGGCGGGCTGCTGCGCCTGGGCGCCGATCCGGCGCAAGCATGGGCATCGCTTACCGACCCGGCGTTGGCGCCGGTGGCGAGCACGGCACGCCGCAGTGCCGAGAGCGGCGTCCGCCTGGCACGTGGGTTCGAGCTGCTCGCCGGCGAGCTGCGTGCGGACGCGCGAGCGGCGGCGGTGGCCCGTGCCGAGCGTGCGGGCGTGTGGGCGGTTGCGCCGCTAGGTCTGTGCTTCCTTCCCGCGTTCGCGTGCCTCGGCATCGTCCCGGTGATCGTCGGCATCGCGCATGGCGTCCTGAGCCAGGCGATCCGATGAACGGTGCGGATCTGGTGCGCCGCTCAGGCTGTCCGCTTCACCGGCGGTTGCGCGTTGGCGTCCGCGAGCATGGCAATGGCGGCCGCGCCGTCGACCGGTCGAGAGAACAGGTAGCCCTGGGCGAACAGGCAGCCCAGAGCCTGCAGCTCGGCGAGTTGCTCGGTGGTCTCGACGCCCTCAGCCACGGTCCGCAGGCCGAGTCCCTGGCTCATCCGGATGATGCTGCTGGCCAGCGTCGGCGTCGAGCCGATGGTTCCCAACCGGTCGACGAAGCTGCGGTCGATCTTGATCGTGTCGATCGGGAGGTGTTGCAGGTGGCTGTAGGACGAGAATCCGGTGCCGAAGTCGTCGATGGCCATGTGCGTGCCGAGTCCGCGCAGCGTGCGGAGGCGATCGACGAGCGTGATGTCGTCAGCCAGGACGCTCTCGGTGATCTCCACGCACAACGCCGACGCCGGCAGCCCGGTCTCTTGCAGGGCAGCGCGTACGACGTCGACGATGTCGTCGGACTCGAGCTGGCGGGGCGAGACGTTGACGCTCATGACGAGCTCGCGCCCGAACTGCTCGCGCATGACCATCGCCGCTGCACAGGCCTCGTGCATCACCCACGCACCGATCGGCACGATGAGACCGGTCCGCTCGGCGTGCGGGATGAAGTTGTCGGGCGAGACGAGGCCACGTTCGGGGTGTTGCCATCGGATGAGGGCTTCGAATCCGACGATCTGCTGTGTCTCGATCCGCATGATCGGCTGGTAGTACAGGACGAATTCCTTGCGCTCGACCGCGCGGCGCAGGTCGGCACGAAGCGTCAGCTCGTTTTGCACCTGCTCGTGCATGTCGGGGTGGAATCTCTTCCACGTCGCCTTGCCCGCGGCCTTCGCCGCGTACATCGCCAGGTCCGCGTCGCGCAGCAGGTGATCCACGTCGCTGGCCGGCGTATCGGCGATGCGTACGCCGATGCTCGCGTGGCAACGTACCTCCGCGCCATTGAGCATCACCGGGCTGTCGAGGGCAGCGAGAATGCGATCGGCGAGTTTGTCGGCCATCGCCTCGTCGTCGACCAGCACGACGAACTCATCACCGCCGAGGCGGCCGACGGTGTCGCCGGTACGTATGCAGTGACGCAAGCGCTCGGCGACGATGACCAGCAGGCGGTCTCCCTCGGAGTGGCCGAGGGCGTCGTTGACCGCCTTGAAGTCGTCGAGGTCGACGAGCAGTACGGCTGGTCGGCAGCCGGTCCGCGCGGCACGGTCGAGCGCGCCGGTCAGGCGCTCCCGCACGCCGGCGCGGTTCGCAAGGTTGGTGAGTGGGTCGAAGAACGCCCAGTGCGACAGCTCGGCTTCGAGCGTCTTGCGCTCGCGGATGTCGCGGAGGTTGACGACAATTCCGCGAACGTCGGCCACGTCGAGCATGGCCGTAGCCGTCGCCTGGACATCGACCCAGCCGCCCTCGACGAACTGGCAGCGGATGTCGAGCGCCGGCAGGTGGCCCGTGTCGGCGGCGCGGGCGAGCCAGATGAGCAACGACTCGGCGTCGTCCGGGTGAACGAGATCGATGATCGGCGTGCCGGCCAGTGCGTCGGGAACGAATCCGAGAATGCGCTCGAGCGCAGCATTGACCGTACGAATCGTGCTGTCAGGTTCGAGGACCAGGACGATGTCCTGCGAACCTTCGATGACGGCTTCGGCCCACACGCCCTGGTCGGCATCCAGAGCGAGGCCGACGGTACCGACGAGCACGTTGATCGGTTGGCGAAGCGTCTCGACGGCTGCCGACTCCGAAGCGGCCACTGCGAGTACGTAGCGCTGCCGGCCGCGGCGCACGACCGGCACCAGCAGCAGACCTTCGCTGCGCGCCGAACCGGGGGCGCGGAGTCCGAACGCGGCAAGACCGCCTGCAACGCTGACTGCCTGCCCGTCCGCGAGCGCGGTGCGGGTGCGCTCAGGCAGTGCGTCCGCGGCGATGGTGAGCGTTTCGTACCCCGCGAATGCGCCACGGGTCTTTATCGCCGTGAGCCCGGACGCCGAGACGACCATGAGTACCGCGGCGGCGGCCGGGTCAGGCCCGAGCAGTGCGAGCGCGGCGTCGCACGCGGCGGCGTATACCTCGCCTCGGTCACGCGCAGCGGCCAGCCGGCAACTGGCTTCGGCGATCACCTCGTGCGCTTGCCGCTGGGGTTGTGGCGTGCGCGGCCGCGTCTCAGTGCGCATCGGCCGTCACAGCCCTCAGCTGCTCGGCCGGGGCATAGACCTGCACGGGCTCCTGGATCCCGGAGGCCATCCGCGCGTAATTGGCGATTCGTTCGAGCAGGCTCGGCGTCAGCTCCTGCCCTTTGGCGACCAGCTTCAGCCCGCCGGTCGTGCGGACGTCAGCCGCGAGCACCATGCTCACCTCGAGCTCGCCCGCCCGCAGATCCCTGGGCTCGCGGCGCGAGCGGTCAGCCAGCACCGATGCGAGCGCGTCGAGCAGTTTCGGGTCGTACACGCCGGTACGAGCGCGCATCGTCTCGAGCGCGCTCGCCGGCTCCGTGCCGGCAGACTCCAAGCTGTCGAAGTCGGACGCGACGCGAAGCACCCGGCCGCCGAAGGGGATCGCCTCGCCAGCGCGTTCGTCGAGACCCGGCTGGCCGTCGTAACGCGCGCCTTGGCTCAGGATCGCCTCGCGGACCTGGTCGATCCGCGGGATCCCGGCGAGCACTTGATCGGCGGTGCCCGGCAGACGAGACAGCAGGTCGCGAGCCTCCGCGTCGAGGGGGAGGCCCTGCTCAGCCCGCTCGAGTATCTCGGCGGGGAGCGCGATGGCACCGATCTGCGTGAGCATCGCCGCGAGCTCGACGTGCCAGGTGACCGCCGATCCCGACGCCTGCACGATCAAGGTCACGAGCGTGCGCAGCCGCGTTGAGCGTGCGAACACGGCCGGGTTCGCCAGAGCCAGTACTTCGGTCAGCGCGCGGACGCTGCCGCGCAGCGTGTTGTCGAGCAAGTCGCGCTCGGCAGTGATCATCCGGTACTGGTCGACGCCTGCCCGCAACGCGTCGACGAGATCCTCGCGGGCAGCCGGCTTGAGCAGCAGGCGAAGGATGCCGCCTTCGTTGACCACGGCGGCTGCGCTGGTCAGGTCAGCCTGGCCGGTGAGCAGGATGCGCGACGTGTCGGGGCTCGCAGCGCGTGCCGCGGCGAGGAAGCGCGCGCCGTTCATCTGCGGCATCTGGAAGTCCGACAGCACCACGGCGTACGGGCCGGCGTTGCGGATGCGCTCGAGCGCGAGTGCCGGGTCGGCGGCCGTGTCCACGGCGAACTCGGTACGCAGCAGCCGTCGCAGGCCGTCGAGCACATGCGGCTCGTCGTCGACGAGGAGGATCCGGGCCAGGGTCACGTCGCTCACTTGCCGACACGAACCTTCCCGTGCTCGTCCGCCAGCAGGCCGGCGCCGCCCACGAGCGCGCGTTGGGCCGGTTCGACGGCGCTGGGCCGCCGGGCTCCGTTCGTTGACGGCTGAGCGCGCTTCCCGTCCACCGGCAGGCGTACGGCGAACGTCGTACCGACACCGTCCTCGGACACGAACGAGATCGAGCCGGCATGACGGTCGGTGACGAGTGTGTAGGCGAGCGCGAGTCCCTGACCGGTGCCGCGGCCGACCTCCTTGGTCGTGAAGAACGGCTCGAAGACGCGCCCTGCGATGTCCTTGGGAATGCCGGTGCCGGTGTCAGCGACCTGCAGGACGGCGTCGTCGCCGTCGACGAAGGTCCGGATGGTGATCATGCCGCGCCGAGACGACGTGCCCACGTTGTCGGCGATCGCGTGCGCGGCATTGACCACGAGGTTGACCAGAACCTGGTTGATGTCGCCTGCATGGCACCACACCGGCGGCAGGTCGCCGAGCTCGACGGCCACGTCGGCGACGTGCTTGACCGTGTTGCTCGCGACGACCAGCGTGTTGCGCACAGCCCCGTTCAGGTCGGTCGGCGACTTGTCGTCGTTGCCGGGATGCCCGAACGCCGTCATCGCCCGGACGATGGCGGCCACGCGTTCGACGCCTTCGAGCGTCTGCGCGATGGCCTGCGGCACCTCAGCGGCCAGGAAGTCGATGTCGACCTTGCTCGACGGCACGGTGGCCTTCAAGACGTCGTCGAACGCGTCGCCGATGAAGCGCACGTTGTCGCCGATGAACTGGATCGGCGTGTTGATCTCGTGCGCGATGCCTGACGCCAGTTGGCCGACCGACTCCAGTTTTTGTGCGTGACGTAGCTCGGCTTCGAGCCTGGACCGCTCGGTGACGTCGTGCAGGTTGGCGACGATGCCCGCCACGGCCGGATCCTCGAGAAGGTTGGTGAACGAGGCTTCCATGAGCAGGTAGGAACCGTCGTCGCGGCGGATCCGGCAGTGCAGCGAGTCGCCGGCGTCCTCGTCCGTGGAAAGTTCACGTAGCCGGTTCAGCACCGGATCGCGGTCGACGGGATGCAGCCGGTCGCCGAGCGGTGTCCCGGTCAGCGCCTCGTCGGCCGCGCCCAGAATGGCGAGCGACGCCGGGCTGACGTAGCGCAGCGTGCCGTCGACGTCGCAGACCAAGGTCAGGTCAGACGAGTTCCGGACCAGCGCTTGCAACCGGCCGGCTGCCGCAAGCTGCGCGGCGTGCTCGGCGCTGCTCGACGACCTGCGCCGCAGCGACGCGGCGTAGGCCAGCAACAGTCCGATGCCGAGCACCGAGGCGCCGATGATCACGATCACCATCGTGAGGGCGACTGTGAACTCGGCCCGTTCCGAGCGATGGGCAAGGACAGCCGCGGCAGGCACCAGCAAGCTGGTAGCGCTCGAGCCTCTCGGATCGTTCGGCGCATCTGAGCCCAACCGCTCGTACGCGGCCTGCACCACGGTCTGGTCGAACTGCGCTGCCTGATCGAGTCGGTGCTGCTTGATGAGTTCGAGTTCCTGCCCGACCGTGCGAGACAACTCGGCGCTGGCGGCCTCGATGCCCTTGCCGAGCGACGTGAGTTTCGTGAGCGCTGCGGTCTCGCGCGCGAGCTGGCTGCGCAATGCGACGCTGAATTCGGCATCGGCCGGGCGCAATGGCACGCCGTGCACGTTGGCCCCTAACACGAATCGCTCAGCGTCGACCAGGTGCGAGATCCGGGCCAGGTGGACTTGCGCCTGGCGCTGATGCTCCTGCTTCTTGGCGAGTGCGAGCACGCCGAAGATCACTGCGACGACCAGCCCGACGATGACTGCGGCCACCGCGCCGGTCGCCAACCGCTGGCGGGGCACAAGCCATCGGCGACGCGCTGCGGCCGAGGCGCGTCGAGGCGCGTCTGCCGAGCCGGCCGTAGCCGAACGCTGTGTCATCAGAGTCCCTCGGTTATCGCACCGGCCCGGTGCTGTGTCCTGTGCAGCACCGAGCCGGTGTCGAGCGGTCCCCGACGAGCAGGCCCTGCATTCGTGAAGTGAGCGTTAGCCTGCTGATAGAGAGTATGCGCTGCGCCAGGTATCTCGGTAAAGGCGAAAGTCCTCTCGAATCGGACGCTGCGATGCCGCCGCTGGAAATTCAGCGAGGTATCGGCCGATTTACCGAGTTCTGTTCTGGACATTAATGGACCGGTACCTGACGTTCTACCCGGTGAGATCATGACTGGCCTGAGGCGCTCGCGCTGCCGGCTCGTCTACGGCGCTTGTCGCGCTGCGTGTCCACCGTGGTCACTGTGCCGATGCGTCGGCGGTGGCGGCGCGCCGCTCGACGGTCGCCACGATGATCCGGTTGCGGCCGGCGTCCTTCGCGGCGTAGAGCCCGTCGTCCGCGGCGCTGACGAGGTCGTCCGGTGTGTCGGCGGGCCCGACGACGCAGCCGCCGCTGACGGTCACGCTGATGGCCGGGCCGCTCGCCTCGGACGTGTCGAACGGCGTGGCATCGACGGACGCGCGGATCCGCTCCGCGACGTGGAGCGCACCATCCAGATCCGTGCCCGGCAAGATCACCAGGAACTCCTCGCCGCCCCACCGGCCGGCGACGTCACCGGCGCGCAAGTGTCTGGTCATTCGCTCCGCGAACTCGCACAGCACGCGATCGCCGGCCGCATGCCCGTAGGTGTCGTTGACGCGCTTGAAATGGTCGATGTCGAGCAACAGCAGGCCTAGGTCGCGCTGGGTGCGCCGTGCCGTGCTGTGCTCGCGGGTGAGTTGGTCCTCGAGATGGCGCCGGTTGTACACGCCGGTGAGCATGTCCGTCCGACTCACCCGCTCCAGGTCGGCATTGCGCTCCAGAAGCCGGTCCTGCAGCTTCTTGACGTGCGCCGCCGAGCCGACGCGCGCGACGAGCTCGGCCGCTTCGAACGGCTTCTTCAGGTAGTCGTGAGCGCCGGCGCGCAGCCCAGCGACCATGTCGTCCATGCTCGTGCGCCCGGTCAGGAACACGACCGGGATGTCGGCGAGTGCCTCGTCGCCCTTGAGCCTGGCCAGAACCTGATGGCCGTCGAGGCCTGGCATCTCGACGTCGAGCAGCACGACGTCCGGCGGCGACTGGACGCACATCGCGAGGGCGGCGTCCCCGTCCGCGGCCTCGACCACGTCGTAACCCTCGTCCTCCAACCGGGCGCGGACGACTGCCCGCACGACGAGCGAGTCGTCGGCGATCAGCACAGTCGCGTGCGAGCTGTTCACAGATGCCCCGCCAGCGCGTAGGGATCGGCGATCAACATGAGCTCGCCGTCGCTCTCGACGGTGCCCGACACGAACAGGCGGGCCTGGCCTTCCGGGGCGCTGCGGATCTCGTCCTCGTCGATCCGGCGCAGGCCGATGACCTGCTCGACGAGCAGCCCGAAGCGCTTCGCCGACGCGCCGTCGGTCTGCACGACGAGCACGTGCGAGCCGGCGGCGCCGAGCGGTGCGATGACGGTCAGCGGCGGCTGGCCGGGGATCAGGCCGGCGACGTCGCGCCCGGGGTCTGGCAGG
>WNGI01007164.1_pt1 | contig 10196 bp, 9 predicted proteins | sample 5400621 | NCBI WGS metagenome assembly WNGI01 (sample SAMN13153374, study PRJNA577476) | soil metagenome | isolation source: 20 cm soil or saprolite under Garry oak tree replicate 1 | place: USA:California | collected 2016-06-15 | reverse complement strand
AAATTTAGCTGCCGATGTCGCTGAAGGGTCAAACGCGTCGATTCCGCCATGTCCGAAGCACGTCCGCTTTGGCCTCCATAGCGACCATAAAGCAGACATGCCGGCAGGTCGGGTCGGTGCCATCAGCGGCCATCGAGCATCATTCAATGACCTCGTCGGCAAGCGCGAGCAATGAGGGCGGAATTGTCAGGCCGAGTGCCTTGGCGGTCTTGAGGTTGATCACCAGTTCGAACTTGGTCGGCTGCATGACCGGCAGATCAACCGGCTTCTCTCCCTTGAGAATTCGCCCGACGTAGATCGCTGCCTGTTGAAATGAATCGGTGAAGCTGGACGCATAGCTGATGAGGCCGCCCTCCGCGGCGAACTCGCGCGCATAATAGATGGTCGGCATAGAGTGGCGCGCGGCCAGCGCGGTGAGTTGATCGCGATGGCTCAGGAAAAACGGATCAGCACTGACCACGAGTGCGTCGACCCGGTGCTGGAAAAGCGTCGTGAAGGCGTTATCGAAATCGCTTTGAGAGCCGGCGCTCAGAATTTTGAGTTGCAGTCCGGCCGCGGTTGTTGCCGCCTCCATGTCTTTCGTCTGCGGCGCGGCATTTGGGTTATTCGGATTCACGAGCAACCCGACTGAGGCAATTTTGGGCATGAGTTCGCGCAGCAGTTCCAGCCGCTTCGCCCCCAGCTCGACGGAGAGAAAAGTTGCGCCGGTGACGTTTCCCCCTGGTCGGCTCAGGCTGACGACCAGGCCAGTCTCGACTGGATCGCTTCCTATTGCGAATACGATTGGAATGGTGGTCGTCTGCATCTTAGCCGCGAGTGCCGCGGGGATCGGACTTGCGAAAAGCACGGCCACTCCCCGACCAACCAGATCAGCTGCCATCATTGGCAGCCGGTCGTATCTGCCTTCCTCGGCCCACCGATATTCGATCGCGACGTTGCGCCCCTCGACGAAACCGGCGTCGTTTAGGCCCTGGCGGAACGCTTGCGTAAACTTCGGATTAGTGTCGGTCGGAAAGCTGCTGAGATACCCGATCACGGGAATGGATTGCTGCGCGAGCGCGCGGAACGGCCAAGCCATCGCGCCTGACAGCACACCGAGAAATTCGCGCCGCCTCATGTCCCACCCGAGCTCAGGAGGACACATTGTAGTGGCGAAGACTGATACCCTGGAAGGGGGGTCCGGCAGCTAGGACCCATCCATGTCCGAGTCGGGTCAAACCCGGCCTTCGGGCGCTCCGCGGCACTTCCGCTTAGGCATCGCGAGCGGAATTCAAAGGGCCGCCGCGCGATGTCTCCGTCGTGCCAACATCGGAAGCGATGCGAACTGGCGAACATTGGCGGGATGCTGACCTCGTTTGCCAGCCAGATCACTCGAAACGCGCGGGAATGAGGCGCCCCATAGCCGCCATCTCATTCCCCTACATTTTACGAATCACGGCCGTGGCCGTCGCGGTCGCGACGATCTTGTCGTTCTGGAACAATTCACTGCTCAGCTGGCAAATTTCCTTGCCACGCAATACCACGCGTCCCACACCTCTCAACGGCCCTACCTTGGCCGGCCGATGAAACTGCACGTTCAAATTTAGGGTTGGCGCGAATTCGCCGGCGTCCAGCATCGCCGCCAGCGCCGGTCCCATGGTGTCGTCGAGCATGGCGGCGAGAAATCCGCCCTGCACGTTTCCTGCGGGGTTTAGGAATTCCGGCTTCGCTTCGAATTTTATTTCGACCGTGCCGCGCTTGCCGTCGATCTGGACGAACTCGAAGCCCAGCGTCTTGTCGCAAGGAGACAGCGGCAGCCGGCCATCGACCATTTTCCATAAAAACGAATTCTTGTCCATGACGCTGCTCCCGATCTGCCCCGACCACGCACACCGCGTTCGGCGCCTGTGCCTTGACGTCCTTGAGAAGCGGGATCGATACATCGGTCGGAAACGTCAGGTCGCGCCAATGCGCGTGAAGGCGACATCGGCGTCTTAAGCATAAGCTTCCCCCTGTGGCTCGCCAACTTTCTCACGACTTTCTACGATGAATGGTGCGATATCTTGCAGTATGACGCGGCTGTTCAGGTATCGCAATGGAAGCATATCATCAAACCGGCACGACATTACTTCGAGTCCGCCAATGTCCGAGATGGGTCAAACCCGGTCCTCCGGGTGTTTCCGCTACACGTCCGCTCAGGGCCCTTAAGCGGAATTGCGGGCCGCACAGTGCGATGTCGCAGTCGTGCCGACAACCGACATCGGGCTTGTAGACGCTGCGGTTTGTGCGAGGTCTCGACGAGGCGGGGCCCGCCAGAGTCGCGATGCCTCCCGACGCCACTGCAGGGGCCGGCACAAGCGATCAGGTGGCGTGACCGGCCGCTTCCAATATTAGATTGGCGATCTCACGTGGATGCGAGATAATGCCAAGATGGCTGGATTCGATCTCGATGGTCTTGGCCTTCATTCGCTTCGCCATGAAGCGCTGAAGGTCCGGGTTGATAGTGCGGTCCTTGCTTGAGACTTGATAGAAACATGGCTTTGTGCGCCAGGCCGCTTGCGTCACGCGGTCGCCGAAGATGGGCTCGGCGGCCCGGCCCTGGACCGCGTACAATGCGCGGGCCGTGCCTGGGTCAATGTCGCCGGCAAAATCGCGGAGGAAGGCCTCCTCACTCAGCTGAACATAGCCGTTGGCGTGAACGAGGCCCGCGCTCGCCGGCGGGGTAGGATAGGGCTTGGCGAGCGCCGTATAATCCTCGTTCGCGTCAGGCGCACGTGCCGAGCAGTACACCAAGGCCGATACCTTCGGGTCGCCCCCCGTCTGCGTGACAACCTCGCCTCCATAGGAGTGGGCGACCAAAACCGTCGGGCCATCCTGCAAGGTCAGGGTGCGGCGCGTGAATTCACAATCCTCATCTAACGATCGCAGAGGATTTTGAACTGCCGTAACGTTTAGGCCGACCTGCTGCAAAAGCGGGATTACTCTTAGCCAGCAAGATCCGTCAGCATAAAGGCCATGAACCAAAACCACGTTACGTGCGGGCGTGAGCGGCTGAGTCTGCGCTCGCGCCTTGCCCGCGCCGATTATTGAGGTTGCCGCTCCAGCGAGCAATGCGGCGGTTACTCTGCGTCTGTCGAGCATCCTGCTTGTCCTTTGAAGAATCCTGAACCTTTGTCGCCATCACGGTATCGAGTGGGGTCAGTCTGGATGTATTGTTCTTTATTTCGGACTGCTACACCATTTAACCGCGACGGTAATCGCTATCGTGTTCACAGCACGTCGATCAAAGCCATGCTCTCAATTGGCGTGCTTCGTTGAATCTTGCCCAAAGATGCCTCGCGACCCAGCGGACCGCCGGAAAGGCGGTTGCACTTAGGCGACCGGGCAAACGTGACTCGATCTATCGACGCCAGTTGGATTCGATAGATCCCATCATATCAGAGAGCGCAAGTTCCGCTTCCGGTCAATCGCGTCGCTTTCGCGATGCCCGCGCGATGTCGGCTTAGCGGGCAATTTCGGAAATGCCAGTTCGGTGTTGAAGGTATCGGGATTGTCGTGATTCACGCTCCGAAACTGGAGGCTCGAATCATGCGGTATGAACTCACGGACTATGAGTGGGCCGCCATCAGGCCGTTCCTCCCGAATAACCACGGGGCGTGCCGCGTGTAGATGACCGTCGTGTCCTCAACGGCAGCCGGTCGGATCTTGCGATCAGGCGCATCATGGTGCGACCTGCCGTAGAGCTTTGGCCCCCTATGCGACCTATTACAATCACGATCCCTTCAGATCGCGGGCATCGGGAAAGAACAGCTGCTCGCCCCCGACCTTGTAGGCGGCGATCGTCCGCTGGCCCTCCGGGGAGACGAGCCAGTCCACGAAGGCCTGCCCTTCCCTCGCCCTCACGTTGGGATGCTTTGCCGGATTGACCAGCATCACGCCGTATTGATTGAACAGCCGGCGGTCGCCTGCCACCAGGATCGAAAGCTCGCCGCGGTTCTGGAACGACAGCCAGGTCCCGCGGTCGCAGAGCAGATAGGCATTGGCGGCCGCCGCCATGTTGAGCGCGGCGCCCATGCCCTGGCCGATCTCGCGGTACCAGGCGCCTTTGACCGGGCCGATATCGATGCCCGCGTCGTGCCAATAGCGCAGCTCCGCGGCGTGGGTGCCGGACCGGTCGCCGCGCGAGATGAACTGCGCCTTGATGGCCGCGATCTTGCGCAATGCCTCGAGCACGTCCTCGCCGCCGGCGATCCGCGCGGGGTCGCTGCCCGGGCCGATCACGACGAAGTCGTTGTACATCACGTCGAAGCGCTTCACGCCGAAACCCTCGGCGAGGAATTTCTCTTCCGCCGCCTTGTCGTGGACGAACACCACGTCGGCATCGCCGCGCCGGCCGATGTCGAGCGCCTGACCGGTTCCGACGGCGACCACGTTCACGCGGATTCCGCTTTTCGCGGTGAATTGCGGGAGCAGATAGCCGAACAGACCCGATTGCTCGGTGGAGGTCGTCGAGGCGACCGTGATCGAGCGCTCCTGCGCGAGCGCCACGGAGGCAACAAGCAGGCCGGCAAGCGCGACTAGGGCGAGGTATTGGCGTTTCATCGGGATCCCGGCAGTGCGGACAGGTCGTGGAACGCGCAACCTATCGAGCGCTCTCCGAGACGGCGACCGGACATATCGGCGCGCGTCGGCTCGCCCGATGCGCCGGCGCCGGCCGCCGTCGGCAGCTTCCCTTGCGGCGGATAGTATGGTGGATTCTCCATGAACCCGCCATCGATCGGCGGGGATGGAGATTGCGATGCCGGACGCGAGCTGGATGATCAAGGGCCGGGAGTTCGGGCACTGCAATTGCGCCTACGGCTGTCCCTGCCAGTTCAACGCCCTGCCGACATATGGCGACTGCCAGGCGGTGGTCGGCATGCAGATCGACGAAGGATATCACGGCCCGACACGGCTCGACGGGTTGCGCACGGTGAGCATCCTCAAATGGCCCGGCCCCATCCACGAAGGCAAGGGCGAAGCCAGCATCATCATCGACAAGCGCGCAACCGCGGCGCAGCGCGAGGCGCTGCTTCGGATTCTCGGCGGCCAGGATACCGTGCCCGGCGCGACGATGTTCCAGGTGTTTTCCACGACGTTCGACAAAGTCCACGATCCGATCTTTGCTGACATCGAGTTCGAGGTCGACGTGGACGCGCGCAAGGCTCGCCTGAAGGTCGCGGACCTGGTCGAGGCGCGCGGCGAGCCGATCCGCAACCCGGTCACGGGCAACGAGCACCGCGCCCGCTTCGACATGCCGAACGGCTTCGAGTTCGCGGCAGCCGAAGTGGGCCGCGGCTGGGCCAAGACCGACGGCCCGATCCGGCTCGAGCTCGCGGATTCGCACGCGCATTTCGCCGATCTGCACTTGTGCCAGACCGGCGTCATCCGCTGAAGCGAATGGCGGAAGGATCGCTGGAGATCCTGCTTCGCCGCGACCGCGTGGTCGTGGCGGGCGCGCTCGCCGTTCTCACCGCGCTCGCCTGGGCCTATGTGCTGTGGCCGGCCTTCGGCATGAGGATGCCGGCCACCGAGGCAAGCGGCATGCCCATGGGCGACATGGGCGCCATGCTGGCACCGTCGCCCAGGCCGTGGAGCGGCGCCGAGTTCCTGTTCGTGCTGACGATGTGGGCGGTGATGATGGTCGGCATGATGACGCCGGCCGCCGCGCCGATGATCCTGATCTATGCCCGGGTGGCTAGACAGGCGGCGCTGCAGGGACATCCGTTCGCGCCCACCGGATGGTTCGCATCTGGCTATCTGCTGTGCTGGATCGGCTTTGCGCTCATTGCGACAAGCGCCCAATGGGCGCTGGAGCGCGCGGCCCTGCTCGCGCCGATGTCGGGAGCCGCCGGCAGTGCGCTCGGCGGGCTCGTGCTGCTCGCGGCGGGCATCTATCAGCTCACGCCGCTCAAAACCGCGTGCCTGTCGCAATGCCAGTCGCCGCTGTTCTTCATCCACCGCCACGGCGGGTTCCGTGCCGATGCGCCCGGATCGTTCCGGCTCGGGCTCGCGCACGGGGCTTACTGCGTTGGATGCTGCTGGGCGCTGATGACGCTGCTGTTCGTCGGCGGGGTGATGAACGTGCTGTGGATCGTCGGGCTCACCGCATTGGTGCTGCTGGAAAAATTGTCGCCGCCCGGACGGACCTTGCCGGTCCTCGTCGGGTGCGCCTTGAGCGCGGCGGGCGTGTGGCTCGTCGCCACCTCGGGGCTCGTTCCGTCATTTCGGTGACGCGCATTGTCGTCGACGCGTGGTAGTCCAGGTCGCAAGAACCGCCGCGTTCTCGCGCGCTGCGCCGCGAGACGGAACGAACTCCACTCGATCTGACGTGAGGGATCTTCTGGGTCGCCCGACGAAAAGGCCGGGGGCGGGCTCGCGGTCAGCGGCCGTAAAAGCCGGTCAGCGTCGCCTTGGTCAACGTATGGGAGTGCAGATTGAAACCGACGAGCGCCGCGGACGCACTCTCGTCGACCGGGAGCTTGTCGACGTCGACGGCGAAAATGGTGAACACGTAACGATGCGGCCTGTCGCCCTGCGGCGGGCAGGGCCCGCCGTAGCCTACAGTGCCGAAATCGGTCCGGATCTGGATCGTGCCCGGCGGCGCCAAGCCCATTTTCGGGTCGCCGGCGTTGCGCGGCAGGAACGTGGTGGTCGGCGCGATGTTGACGATCACCCAGTGCCACCAGCCGCTGCCGGTCGGAGCGTCGGGATCATACAGCGTCACGGTGAAGCTTTTCGCCGTGCTCGGAGCCCCGCTCCAGCGCAGCTCCGGCGAGATGTTGGTGCCGTTGCAGTCGAAGCCGCGGTAGACCTGCTCGTTTTGAATGGTCGCGCCCGGCGCGATCTCGGGGCTCGTCAAGTTCAGTCCCACCACCACGGCCGCCTTGCGGGCGCCGGTCTTGAGCCCGGGCACCGTAAGACCGTGCGGATAGTATGCCAGGAACACATAGGCCGCGGCGAACAGCAACCCGGCCAGAATGGCAGCCCAGAGCCGGTGCTTGAAGATCAGGATGTTGCCGAGCAGCGCCGCCAGGAACGCGATCGCCGAGAGCAGGCCCACATTGGCCCAGTCCACCGTCGTCCAATCGAGTGCTATGTTCGGCATGTTGTGCCTCCCCAATGCCCCATCACCGGCGAAACATACCGGTCGTTTCCACTGTAGCGAAAAACCCGCCATGGGGCGACAGGCGCGAGTTAAAAATATCCGATAAATACGCGCGGAATTGCCGGGCATTCCTGCGGCGGGAAATGTCGGGTGGTCCTCACTCGGGCGAAGCGGCGCGTTCAGGCGAACTCGACGCCGATCTCGTTGCCCAGGCGCCAGACCGCCCGGCATTCCCGACGCACGGTCTGGGAGCCGCTGATCAGTAGAACGAATTGATCCGGAATCACGATGCCCTCGGCGTAGAGCCTTGCGCCTGCGTCCGAGATGTCGGTGACGAGACAGGCCCCAACCTAGCCGCAAAGTGGTTCAAAAATCCTTGGTGCACGGACCGGCGGCGGCCGGGACTGCGCTTCGGCCGCTGGCCCGGCGTCGTCCCGGGGATTAGACTCTCGGCCGCGGCTCGGTGGCCAGGCCCCCATCCGGTGCCGGACAGGTAAAGCTCGATGCGATTTGCGATCCTGGCTTGCGCGGTGCTGTCGGCGGGACCCGCCCGGGCCGCCGCGATCTCCGTGCAATCCGCCGGATCGGAGAAGCCCGCGGTTGTCGTGGTGCAAGGCACGTTGGACGTCGCCGACGGCGAACGGTTTTTTACGAAAATCGCCCCGCTCGCGACGGCCATGGTCCGCTTTCAAAGCAACGGCGGCAGCGTGGTAACGGGCATTCAGATCGGAGAAATGATCCGGTTGAGGCAGTTCCACACCCTGGTGCCCGCGGGCGCGCGATGCGCTTCCGCATGCGCGCTGGCATGGCTGGGCGGCACCCGTCGCTTCATGGGACCGGGAGCGCGGATCGGGCTGCATGCGGCTTCCGACCCGAAATCCGGGCAAGTGACCGGCGTCGGGAACGCGCTTCTGGGTGCCTACCTTAATCGCGTCGGGCTTTCGTACTCCGCCGTCATCTACGTGGCGCAAGCTCGACCGGATTCCGTCACCTGGCTGAGCTTTGCCGACGCCAAGCGGCTGGGCATCGAGGTGACGCTGCTGAAGTCCGCAGCAGGAAAACGCGACTTGCCGGTGCAGACCCGAGTTGGCGCTGCCGTTTCCGACGGCTTATCCGGCCCGGCTCTCCGGTAAGGTCCGCAACCCCGCAGCCAAGGCCCGGAGAGCAAGCGGGCAGCGCCCGTCGTGTTCCGCCGCGGGCGGCGGCTCGCGCTCAGGCGGCCGGGGAGAATTGCGGCTGAGGACCGGCAACCCGGTTGCGCCCGCTGGCCTTTGCCCGGTAGAGCGCCTGATCGGCGCGATCCAGCAGTGCACTCATGTCCTGTCCGGGGTCGAGGATCGATATCCCGACGCTCGCCGTCGCCTGAATGGACAATCCATTCACAGTACCGGCAGCGGCCGCAAACGCGGAGCGCAGCCGCTCGGCGACGAACCATGCGCCCTCCTGGGACGCCGCCGGCAGCAGGACGGCAAACTCCTCGCCGCCCAGCCGGCCGACGAGGTCCGACGGCCTCAGATTGGCGCTCGCCGTCTTCGCAAAAATCCGCAGGATCTCGTCTCCCGCCGCGTGGCCGAACTGATCGTTGATCGATTTGAAATGGTCCAGGTCGACCATCAGCAGAGCGACCGGACGATCGCTGGTCTGCATCAGCCTGGAGGCTTCCTGGAAGAAGGAGCGTCGGTTCGCGAGCCCCGTCAGCGGATCTTTGGTGGCCGCCGTCTTGTGGCGGAGCTCGGCGCGCTCCTTCGCCATCGCGAGCAGGATGAAGGCGGTCGAAATCGTCGCCAGCAGCGATTCGCTGCTGATCACGGTGAGCCAGGCGCTGGAGAACACGTGCTCGTCCACCGGCCATGCCAGCCGGGCGATCGGCGGACTGCGCAGCAGGAACATCGCGCCGTTGGCGAACAGGATGAATATCGCCGGCCAGCGTGACAGCAGCCGCTCGGCCCGGCTCCGCCAGAATTCATAGGCCGTGAGCCACATGAACGCGGCAATGATGGCCGCGCTGAGCGAGGCACGAATGGCCGCAGCCTGAGCAAATTCGGCGAACTGGCACGCCAGCAGCCAGACTGTGGCCCCGGTGATCAGCGAGCCGGGTCGCGCGCCGCGGCCGTCGAAGATGCGTGCGCCGGTCCAGGTTACCGCATACGAGCCGAACAAGATGACGTCGGCGACGGTGATGGTGATCAAGTCGGGCAGCGCACCGTACATTCCGTAGAGCCCGATCGACAGCGATCGCAGCAGATACGCGCAGCCCCACCAGGCGACGGCCCGGACCGCGGTGTTCTGCATCCACGAGAACAGCAGCAGAACCCCCAACATCGCCTCGACGTCGAGCGTGAGCAGAAACAGAGTCTTGAAATCGATGGACATGTCCAAGTCCCGATGGTGCGGCTCTCCCCTACTAGGTCGTTGTTGCCAACGTTCGGTGAACCGCATCGGTCGAATGCCGTGGTTGTATCGAAATGGTTCACGCCGCGTTGCTGTTTGCGCTAAAATTGCTGGCGTGGCGGGGCAGCTCGAGGCTCGCCGAACTGCGCCCCGCAGCTCATTTCCAGTGCGGCGGCCAGGTCTTTCGGGTGACGGGCAGCGCCTCCATGCGGCGCGTCCAGGCGCTGATCGCGGGGCCGCTCAAATCGCCGGTTACGAGACCGGGCTTTCGCTTGCCCATGCGCAGCACCAAGGCGACATAGGGATACAGCGTGAAATCCGCGGCGGACAACGCGCCGGCCAGATACTCGCCGGCGACCGCCGTCTCCCAGATCGCGAGCTCACGGTGCGCGTCGGCGCGGGCGGCCGCAATCCGCTCCTCGGACCAGCGCTCCGGCGGCGTGAACAGCACGGCCTCGACCAGGCGCTCCATGGGCGCGGCGAAATACTGGTCCGCTTCCCGCACCATACGCCGTTGCAGAGCACGCTGACGTAGATCGGCGGAGAACAGCCGCGGCTCGCCCGGCCGCTTGTCCTCGAGGTATTCGACGATCGCGCCGGATTCGTAGAGCGCGAAGCCCTCATCGACGATCACCGGCACTTTTCGGCGCGGATTGAGCGCGGCAAACTCCGGCGTCTT
>WNGI01007162.1_pt1 | contig 10197 bp, 9 predicted proteins | sample 5400621 | NCBI WGS metagenome assembly WNGI01 (sample SAMN13153374, study PRJNA577476) | soil metagenome | isolation source: 20 cm soil or saprolite under Garry oak tree replicate 1 | place: USA:California | collected 2016-06-15 | reverse complement strand
CACGGTTTGCACGTAACGTTCGGCATCGTCTGGCTGCTTGCACTGATGGCGCAGGTCGCCAGATACGGGCTGATCGCTGCGAATCGGCGGCGGCTCATGTGTCTGTCGATGTTCTGGCACTTCCTCGACGTGATCTGGATCGGCGTCTTTACCTTCGTTTACTTGATAGGATCGCTGCCATGAGCGCGACGGGCCGCCCCGAGCGCGAATACCGGAGTGCGAAGCACGGAGGTATCCAATGAGCGCACTAGACACCGGCCCGGCGCGTGCCGCCGGTCACGGCAATGAGGACGAGCTCGACCACGACACGTTGCACATCACGGTCGGCGGCTACGTGACCGGATTCGTGCTGGCGGTCATCCTGACGGCGATTCCGTTCTGGCTGGTGATGGGCAAGGTCTTCGCGAACCCGACTGTCACCACCTTCGTCGTCCTCGGCTTCGCGATCGTGCAGATCTACGTGCACATGGTGTTCTTCCTGCACATGACCTCGAAAGCGGAAGGCGGCTGGCCATGGATGTCGCTGATCTTCACTCTGGTGCTCGTCGTCATCACGTTGAGCGGGTCTTTGTGGGTGATGTATCACCTGAAGACCAACATGATGTTGCCGTCGCCGGAGCAGATGCGCAACATGCCGTGACCGATGCGATCGTACACGCAACGGAGGGCGCGCAGCCTCCCGGTAATCCCTAAGCGAGAAGCCACATGATATCCGGCGTCGGTGAAGAACCCAGCGGCCCCTCGTCGAGCTCCCTCGAGCGCGACGCACGTGCCGTCTCCGCCGATCCGTCGGAGGTCGCCCCTGGCGACATCGCGGTCGGCGTCATCATCGGCCGGACATCGGAATACTTCGACTATTTCGTCTACGGCATCGCCTCGGTGCTCGTGTTTCCCGCGATATTCTTTCCATTCGAATCGCGTCTCAACGGAACGCTGTACTCGTTCACCATCTTTTCGTTCGCCTTCATCGCCAGGCCGATCGGATCCATCGTCTTCATGGACATCCAGCGCCGGTGGGGGCGTGGGACGAAGCTCACGCTGGCGCTGCTTGTGCTCGGCAGCTCGACCGTAGGAATCGCTTTTCTTCCCGGATACGGAAGCCTTGGTTACATGGCGATCGTGTTGCTTGCGATCTTGCGCGTCGGCCAGGGTGTTGCGCTCGGTGGCTCCTGGGATGGATTGCCGTCACTGCTTGCGCTCACCGCTCCGAGCAATCGGCGCGGCTGGTACGCGATGATGGGGCAGTTGGGAGCGCCAGTCGGTTTCATGCTGGCGAGCGCGCTTTATCTGTTGCTCTACGCCAGCCTGTCCTTGGAAGACTTCCTCATCTGGGGTTGGCGCTACCCCTTCTTCTGCGCTTTCGCAATCAACGTCGTCGCCTTGTTCGCGCGCCTTCGATTGGTGGTGACGAACGAATACGATCACCTCCTGACAGAGCGCGAGCTCGAGCCTACCACCGGCCGCGACGTGCTTCGATCTCAGGGTTATAACGTGATCCTCGGTGCGTTCGGCGCATTGGCGAGCTATGCGCTGTTCCACGTGGTCACCGTTTTTCCGCTGTCGTGGATCATGCTCTATTCGAAGCAGTCGGTGACGGCATTTCTCGCCATCCAGATCCTCGCCGCGATGCTCGGAGCGTGCGGCGTCGTCGCCTCCGGCATCATCGCCGACCACATTGGCCGGCGCAAGACGCTCGGCTTGTTTGCCACGCTGATTGCGGTCTTCAGCGGCTTCGCGCCGACGCTCCTGGACGGCGGCACGCTGGGGCAGGACGTCTTCATCCTGATCGGGTTCGGCCTGCTAGGGCTTTCTTACGGACAGGCGGCCGGCGCGCTCAACGCGAGCTTCGAGCCGAGATACCGCTACACCGGCGCCGCGCTCACCTCCGACGTCGCCTGGTTGATCGGCGCGGGATTCGCGCCATTGGTGGCGCTTGGGACGTCCGCCTATTTCGGGCTTGGCTATGTGAGCCTGTACTTGCTATCCGGGGCAGCGGGGACGCTCGCCGCGCTGTGGGTCAATCGGAGGTTGGAAGAGAGCGACTGACATGCGGGTTTGAGTAGACCACGGCGCCGACGCGCTCGCCGTCCGTCCGCTCCCTTCGGGATCAGAAACCGGGCGTGCCGGATGATCGCTGGGGCGATCGTCTTGGCGACCCACGTGAGCTTGAGCGCGAGCCGTGGGGCCAGGCCTGCGCCAAAGCGTCCGCGGCCTGGCGAGTAGCTGACTCTGTTCGTCGACTCCTACAGCACAGGGTGTCCGGTGATCAAAGACGGCAGCCACGTTGAGAATCCTGGCACGTACGTCACCAGCGTTATGGCGATGAAGATAGCCAGGTAGTACGGCCAAGCGGTTTTTGTGGCCTCTCCAATGGAAATGTTACCGATGGCGCAACCCACAAACTGAACGGTACCCACCGGGGGATGGACGAGACCCAGCGCGCAGTTCAGAAGCAACATCATGCCGAACTGCACCGGGCCGACGCCCATCTGGATCGCCAGCGGCAGGAACAACGGAGTGGTGATCAGAATATGCGCCGCCATGTCCAGGAAGATGCCCAAGATGATCTGGATAATGTTGATGTACAGCAACATCAGCCATGGAGTCGTTGTTGCGGTCAGAAGCGCACTTTCGATGGCGTCCGGTATTTCGAGGTACGCCATCTGATAGCGGAGCATGTTGGAGACGCCGATGAGCAGCAATATCACGCCGGTGGTCTTGGATGCCTTGGCCAACGACTTGACCAGGTTCTTCCTGGACATCGTGCGGTAGATAAAAACGGTAAGGATCAACGAGTAGGTCACCGCGATCGCGGCGGCTTCGGTTGCGGTCGCGATGCCCTTCATCACGCAGACCAGGATGATGACGACCACCAGCAGCCCGGGGACCGACGCAACGAACGTGCGCAGAACCGCATTCCAACCCGGAAACTTCTCGACCAGCGACTTGCCTTCGACGCTCTTCGGATAGCCGTACTTCACGGCTTGCCAATAGGCGGCGACCAGCATGCACACCATGATCCAGAAACAGGGAATGAGCCCGGCGAACATCAGGTCGCCGATGGATACACCCTTGACGGCATGCCCGTCGATCATTCCGGTAGCAGCCTGCGCAGCAAACGCGTAGATGATCATGTTGTGCGAGGTGGGCATCAGCGCACCGGAGAGAGAGGCGTGCGTCGTGACGTTGACGGCATAGGCGGCGCTGTAACCCTCCCGCTTCATGATCGGGATCATGACGCCACCCATGGCCGAGGTATCCGCTACGGGAGAACCCGAGACGCCGCCGAACAGTGTGGATGCCAACACGTTCGCGAGCCCCAAGCCACCTTTCCAGTGACCGACGAGGCTGCGGGCGAAGTCCACGATTTTGTCGGCGATACCTCCATGCAGCATCAACTCGCCCGAAAAGATGAAGAAGGGAATGGCAAGGAACGAGAACACGTTCATGCCGGAGGTCATCATCTGGATCGCCGTTTCGAACGGCAAGCCTTCGACGGCAAATGTCGCCAGGCAACTCAGCCCGATAGCGAAGGCGACCGGCACCCCCAGCAGCAGGAAAACAACGAAGCTCAGACACAGAACGGTCAATGCCATGATGGGACCACCTCCTTCCCGCTATGCAGTGCGATCAGATGCTCGATCGAGAACAGCGCGATGAGCACTCCGGCGAGCACGATCGGCAGGTAGCGGATAGCCTCGGAAATCCCCAAGGTGGGGATCGTGCTGCCGCGCGTGGAGGTCGCCATTTCGGCGCCTCCGGCGAACAGCGCGAGGGCAAACACGATGGTGAGCACGTAAACAATCACTTCGCACCAGAACTGGGCTCGTTCCGGAAGCGCCATGACCAGCGAATCCAGGCCGATGTGACCGGCGTCGCGCACTCCGGCCGCGGCGCCGAACATGGCCACCGAAACTATCAGCAGCAAGGCGACCTGCTCGACATACGGTGGGGCGTCGTTGAAGACGTAGCGCAGGACGACCCCGTAGACGACAACGGTCAAAAGGCCCGCCAGGCAGAGGCATGCCAGGTACATCGCCAAGCGAAACAGTACCGAATTCAATGTCGTCAGCCAGCCGGTGAGCGCTTTTTTTTCGACGCGAATTCCGACCTTGACCTCGAGTTCCTCAGGGCTGCTTCCAAGTTCCATAGCTTCCTCCCGATCGGCCCGCGGCATGGAAAACGCCGCGAGCCACAAGCAAAACTAGTTGCAGGCAGAGATCACTTCGTATTGACGACCTCCTGAACCAGGGCCTTCATTTCCGGCGTGGTTGCGAACTTGTCCCAGACCGGCTTCTCGGCCTCCACAAAGCTCTTGCGGTCGATGTCGGAAGCCGGAATGATCTTCGCGCCGCCTTTGATGACGGCTGCCTTGGCGTCCTTCTCCTTGGCCTCCCACAGCTTCACGTAGTACGGCACGGAATCCTTGGCCGCCTTGCGGATCGCGGCCTGCTCGTCCTTGGCAAGCGTATCCCAGATCTTCTTCGAAAACACCAGCACCTCCGGCGGCATCGCGTGCATCGTTTCGGAGAAAACCGGAGCGGCTTCGAAGTGCTTGGTTTCCTCGTACGAAGGGTAGTTGTTCTCCGCCGCATCGATCAGACCGGTTTTGAGCCCGGTATAGACCTCGGCGAATGGCATCGGCGCTGGCGAGGCGCCCATTGCGCTGATCAGGCTGACCCACAGGTCGGAGGGTTGAACGCGAACCTTCAGACCCTTCATGTCCCCTACTGACTTGATCGGCTTCTTGGCGTACATCGACCGGGCGCCACTTTCGTAGAAGGCGAGGCCCACAAAGCCGGCTTTGTCGAACGCGGCGAGGATCTTTTCGCCCTGTGGGCCGTTCATCGTCTTGCGGAAGTGCTCGAGGTCGCGGAACAGGAACGGAAACGCCGGGATCATCGACTCGGGCACGATACCGTGGAAGGCCGACGTGTTGACCCGCACCATGTCGAGCGCGCCGATCTTCACCTGCTCGACCGTGTCCTTCTCGGAGCCGAGCGAGCTGTCCCCGAACACCTTGATGTTGTCCTTGCCGCCGGTAGCCTTGGAAAGCTCGTCGCCCATGTATTTCACGGCCAGGTTAGTCGGATAGTCCTTCGCGTGCACGTCGGCTGAGCGGAACGTGCGCGCGGTCGTGGTCGTCGCGGTTAGAGCAAACAGTACGACCGCGATCAGACCAGATAATTTCTTGAACTGAAACTTCATAACGCCTCCTCGATGGATAACAAGCGGCTTTCGCCATTGATCTGATACGCGATGCTTAGCGTACCCTTCGCACTTCGTTGTCTCGGCGACGCTTCGCCACGCCGTGAAAACAATACAACACTTTCCGCGGACTGCCAGCATGCTCTGGCTCGACCTGCGCGCATGGGTCAGTAGCTCCCGCGGTCTGGCGATGCTTTGACTTTTCGTCCAGCCATCTTGGCGACGACCTGTTGCGCGCCTGCGGCCATCAAGCGCGCATCGGAACTGACCGTTACGAACTGAAAGCCCTTCTCGATCCGCTTCAGCGCGGCCTCCGGCGTGCCGTTGTGAATTCCGGCGACCAAGCCATGTGCCTTGGCCCTCGCAAGGATGTGATCGATGGCCTCGACGACGGGAGGGTCGACGTCGTCGAACGTCGGCGTGCAGCCGAGCGCCAATGAAAGATCCGATGGGCCGATGTAGACCGCGTCGAGACCCTTCACCGACATAATGTCGTCGAGATTGTCGAGCGCCTGTTTGGTTTCGATCATTGCGAAGACGACGATCGTGTCGTTGGCGTGCTTGGGATAGTCTGTTCCGCCGTAAAGCAGCGCTCTTATCGGCCCGAAGCTGCGCGTGCCGCGGGGGGCATAGTGGGTGACCGCGACCAACCTTTCAGCATCCGCCCGAGTGTTCACCATTGGACAAATCAAGGCGTAGGCGCCAGCGTCCAGCATCTTCATAAGAATGCCTGGCTCGAGCCACGGCACGCGAACCACGGGCACGGTATTGGTCGTCGAGATCGCGGTCAGCATGTTGACCGCTGCCTGGTAGTCGACGACGCCGTGCTGCAGATCGATGGTCAACGAGTCCCAGCCCTGGTGCGCCATCGTTTCGGCCGAGAACGCAGTGGGAATCGCAAGCCAGCCGTTGAGCACTGCCCCGCCGGCTTTCCAGATGGAGCGGATTCTGTTCTCGCGCATCGCTATCCTCCTGCTATTGGCCTTGTCTTGTCCGAATCAGCGCACAAGGCTGGGACGCTTATTGTCGAACTTCCAGCCCGGGATCAGGTATTGCATGGCGACCGAATCGTCGCGCGCCCCAAGCGCTTTCTCCTGGTACATGCGGTGGTGCTTTTCGAGCTGCGCCATGTCGATCTCGAGACCCAGGCCGGGCTTCTTCGGCACCGCCACCTTCCCTCCGACGATCTTGAACGGCTCGCGCGTCAATTGCTCGCCCTCCTGCCAGATCCAATGTGTATCGATCGCAGTGATGTTGCCAGGAGCAGCCGCCGCGCAATGCGTAAACATCGCGAGGGAAATATCGAAATGGTTGTTCGAATGCGAACCCCAGGTAAGTCCCCACTCGTGGCAAAGCTGCGCGACCCGTACTGAGCCGCCCATGGTCCAAAAATGAGGATCCGCCAGCGGGATCGTGACCGATTGCAGTTGAATGGCATGGCCCAGCTCGCGCCAGTCGGTGGCAACCATGTTGGTCGCCGTCGGCAATCCGGTCGCACGGCGAAACTCCGCCATCACTTCGCGCGCCGAGAAGACGCCCTCGGCACCACACGGATCCTCGGCATAAGCCATCACTCCGTGCAAATCGCGACAAAGCCGCACAGCGTCCTTCAACAACCAGCCGCCATTGGGATCGAGGGTTATGCGTGCCTTCGGAAAGCGCTCATGCAGCGCGCGGATCGCATCGACTTCTTGTTCGCCCCGCAATACACCGCCCTTCAACTTGAAGTCGTTGAATCCGTAACGGGCGTGCGTTGCCTCCGCGAGGCGTGTGACTGCTTCTGGCGTCATTGCCTTTTCGTTGCGCAGTCGGAACCACTCGTTGTCGGCGTCCGGCTCGCTTCGATACGGCAGATCGGTGCGGCGCCGGTCGCCGATATAGAACAGATAACCGAGCATCTCGACTGAATCGCGCTGTTGCCCCTCACCGAGTAGCTCCGCGACGGGAACGCCCAGGTGTTGCCCGAGCAGGTCCAGCAAAGCTGCCTCGAGTGCCGTCACGGCGTGAATTGTGATGCGCAAGTCGAACGTCTGCAGACCTCGTCCCGCAGCGTCGCGATCCGCAAAGCGGCTTCGCACACTGTTCAGAATGCGGTGATAGCCGCCGATCGATTGACCGACGACCAGTTGGCGCGCGTCCTCCAGCGTCTGCCGAATCTTGTCGCCACCCGGTACCTCGCCAACGCCGGTATTTCCCGCACTGTCTTTCAGGATGACGATGTTCCGAGTAAAGAAGGGACCGTGCGCGCCACTGAGGTTCATCAACATGCTGTCGTGGCCGGCAACCGGAATCACTTGCAGTTCGGTGACCACCGGAGCGCCGAGGCGGTTGGCCGCTGTGTTGGATGAAGACATGAGCATTCTTCTTAGGATCGCTTAGGCCGCGCATCGAGCGGAGTGAAGTCCAGGGTGACGAAACCTCCCCCCTGGTACTGCTGCGCGATGGGATCGAGTGGATTCGGCTGCTTCAGAATCTCTGCAGCGAAATCCTCGCTATTTTGTTTTGGCTTATAGCCGAGCTTCTCTGCACCGGTGTTGTCCCAGTAACTGCGCGTGTTGTTCGACACGCCCCACACTGCCATGTAGCCGACGTCGGGAACGTTTATGCATTGCATCATCAGGTCCACCAGATCCTCGGTGCCGAACCACGTGCTCAATTGGCGGAACTCGGCGGGAGGCTTGCCCATCGCAGTGCCGATGCGCACGGAAATGCCCTCGATGCCGTGCTTGTCCCAGTACATGCGCGTCATCGCCTCGCCCCAGACCTTCGACAAGCCGTAAAAGCCGTCGGGCCGAAACGGCGCATCGAGCTTGAGCTTGTCCTTGACCGAATGCATGCCGAAGGCGTGGTTCGAGCTGGCGAAGATCACGCGCCGCACCTTGTTGCGACGTGCACCCTCGTAGACCTGGTGCAGGCCGACGAGATTGTTCTCGATGATCTCAGGCAACGGCCGCTCGACACTTGTTCCCGCCAGGTGAATCAGCACGTCGACGCCGTTGAGCAAGCGATCGACGACGGCGGGATCGCGCAGATCGCCGTGCATGATGTCCTCGCCCTCATGCAGCGGCGCCAGAGGATTCCGGCCCCCCGCCGAGCGCAGATCGACACCGCGTTTCTGGAGCTCGGTACGAAGAATCCGGCCCATATTGCCCGAGGCTCCGGATAGCGCAACTTTGGTCATCTCAGTCATCCTTTGTAGAGTGCCGCGGGCGCCCCGGCGACACCTGGCTCGAGCATGAAGACGCCCCCGGCTTGCGGTGTTCGCGCGAGTTCCGCCGCGGACAAATTCTCACGCAGCGAAGTCACGTACAGTGTGCGCCCGTCGTGCCCGCCGAAGCACGGCATCGTCGGGTGCGTCACCGGCAACTCGACATATTCGATCAGTTCGCCGTCTCGACTGAACCGGTTGAGCCGTCCGGCGGATACGCCGCAATTCCAATAACAGCCTTCCTCGTCCGTCGCACCACCATCCGGCCGGCCCCACTCGGGCAGCATCGACAAGAACACCTCGCGCCTGCCGATCGAGCCCGTCTCCGGATCGTAGTCGTAGCGGAAGATCGCCGTACCGCGGGAATCGGAATGGTACATCGTGAGGCCATCCGGACTCCATGCAAGGCCATTGGACACCTTGACGCCGCCGGCCATGCGCGTGCAACGGTGGTCTGCATCCAACCGATAGAGGTTGCCAATCGGTTCCTTCTCGGCCCGCTCGTCCATCGTGCCCGCCCAGAACCGGCCTTCCGGCGACACTTTGCCGTCGTTGAGGCGATTGGTCGCAACTTCGGGTTCCGGATGGCAAAGAAACGTGAGCGCTTCGGTCTCGAGATCGAACAAGTGAAACCCGGTGCGCATTGCGGCGACGAGGCCGCCGCGCTCGCGCAAGCCGATGCTGCCGACTGCAGTTGGCAATTGCCACGTTCGACGATCACCGGTCTCCGGTTGCCAGCGAAAAATTCGACCTTCCGGAATATCGACCCAATAGAGCGCCGCGTCGCGCTCCGACCACAGCGGCGATTCGCCGGTCGTGTTGCGTGCATCGACGGCGCACTCCACTGCGACCTTCAAGCGCGCGCTCATGTTCTGGCGCCGCTCGGTTTACAGGCGCTTAAACCCGTGATGTTGCGGTAAACCGCAAAAGCTGACTGTCCGGCATAGCCGGTCAACGTTCCGATCGATGGCAGATCCGGCGCGAATCCACGCGCGCCGTCGGCAAGAACGACTTCGGCCGCGACCGTGGGATTGCCGCGCGAATCGAGAATCTCGAAGCCGGTGACTCGGTCAATGCTTGCCATGGGCGGGGTCAGACGGTGGCGATGCGAAGAAGGTTGGTTGCGCCCGGTGTTCCGAACGGCATTCCGGCGCTGATCAGAATCGTATCGCCCTGCGTGGCGAATTCCTCTGCGACGGCGCGCCGGCATGCTTGCTCGACCATTTCGGCGACATCGGAGACGTCCGGCGTCTGCACCGAATGCACACCCCAGACCAAGGCAAGGCAACGGGCCGTCGCGAGGCTGGGCGTCATACTGAGGATCGGCGGTATCGGCCGCTCGCGGGCCGCACGCAGGCTGGTCGATCCCGAGGTCGTATAGGTGACGATAACCGCGACCGGCAGGAGTCCGGCGATCGTATCCATCGCGGCACATATCGCATCGGCACTCGTCGCTTGCGCCGGCGTTTGCGAGGCGTCCAGCAGTTGGCGATGATAGGGATCGGATTCAACTTCCACGATGATGCGTTCCATCATCTCCACGGCTTGGAGCGGATACTTGCCGGAGGCCGATTCAGCAGACAACATCACTGCGTCGCCGCCGTGGTAAATCGCCGTCGCGACATCGGAGGCTTCCGCGCGTGTCGGCACCGGCGAGCTGATCATCGATTCGAGCATTTGAGTCGCGACGATCACCGGTTTGCCCTGGCGCCGACAGGCGCGCACGATGCGGCGCTGGATGGAAGGCACTTTTTCCGCCGGCAATTCTACGCCCAAGTCGC
>WNGI01007161.1_pt1 | contig 10197 bp, 8 predicted proteins | sample 5400621 | NCBI WGS metagenome assembly WNGI01 (sample SAMN13153374, study PRJNA577476) | soil metagenome | isolation source: 20 cm soil or saprolite under Garry oak tree replicate 1 | place: USA:California | collected 2016-06-15 | reverse complement strand
CGAATGCTCGATGCGGCCGCGTGTGCGTCGCGAACGACGTGCACGATTCGCGCTCCCGGAAAAATTTCGAGCCAGGCAGAAGCAAATAACGTCGTGCGCGGTTCTTTCCAACCCCACTGCGCACCAAAGTTGAGCCGCGCCCGGAGCCAAAATCCTTTCGGATTGAAGCGATAGCCAAAGATCCGAGCGACATCGCGGCCAACATTTGTCCGCAAGTAGGAAATGCAATCCAGCTTTCCTTCCGGTGTCTCGATCCATTTCAGGAATGGTTGGGGATTATACCAGGCTGCCCCGACTCGCCGCAGATAGTCCTCGTGTAATTTTTGCAACGCCCGCGGCTCGCTATGACTATCGAGATGCTGGCCGATTTGTAATCCGACTAATTCGAGCGCGCGGGCCGTCGCAGTTGTCCCCGAACGATGCGCGCCAATGATGAGCACCGGCTGGCTTTGTCGACCTTTCATTCGGGGCAATTTCAGGCTGTGTACCCGAAACGCGCATCCAAATGTTTGAGCGCGTCAGCGGCGAACGCTTGGTCCTCCGGCGAAAGATACTCGCGATAGCCGCCTACTTTGCCGCGACGGACTTTGAAAGATTCCGGATTCTGGACATCGCGCGACCGCAGAATTTTCGAATCAAAGACACCGGCCATTTCCAGGCGTTGCATGTTGGCGAAGTCGGAAAACTCGAGGGCGTGTTTAAATGCTTCCGGATCAGGCGAGGTGTCCCCGAGCGTGCTCAGCAAAGTCCGGAAATTCTGTTCCGGTGCTGCCCGCAATGACTCGTAATGGAGCAAAGTAAAATTTTTGCGGTGTCCGAACTCGGCAAACCAGTTGTTCATCGTTTTGATAATCGAGAGGATTCCGTAACGACGATCACGGAGAAGATCGCCAATACCTTTTTGTTTCAATTCCTGGGGCGTTTCGCGCGTCCGGTGGACCAGCTGCATGTAAAGCGAGACAAAGGCGTCCCGAGGATCGCGCACCAAGAGTATCACATGGGCCCGAGCCAGCTCCCGTGCCGGCACCAGATATTTACCGCGAACCCGCTCCCAGAGCGTTGCTTTCATTCGCTGTTCCGCGAAATCATGTGAGAAGATCATGCGCGGAATATCAGGCTCATGATAACGATCAGGGCGAAGCGTGAACGGTTTGCCGGTCCGTTTGCAAAAATAGGCGCAGAGAAAAGTACGCACCCAGGTGCGTCCGCTTTTCGGCACTGAGATAACGATTGCGTCACCACCGGAAAGTTCGCGCGCGCGACTGCTAAGGTTCCAGCGTCCAAAACTGCGGCGCCCTCTGGAATCCGGCGATTCTCCCGGGATGCGTGCCACTTCGCGTAACAGCTTCACGTAACCCTGGGCAAAGCTCTCCAATGAATAGCGTTTTTCGATCAGTTCTCGTCCGCGCAACCCGAACGTTCTTCGTTGCTCCGGATTTCGGATCAAACTGCTGAGTGCCTCGACCCAATCGTCCTGTGTCCTCGCGAGAAAACCGTTTTCACCGTGGGAAATGATTTCATTGTTAACGCCGACATCGGACGCGACCACGGCCGTGCCGACTCCCATGTATTGCAAAATCTTGTAACCGCATTTGCCCCGCGTCCAAACCGAGTCCCATAGCGGCATGATTCCGATGTCGAAGCTGGCAAGATTTGTCTGCTCGGTCTCCAATCGCCATGGATCGTTTTCGACGTGCACGCGGTCGAGTTGCAAGGGTTTGTCCGAGACCACTTTCAGTTTCAGACCGGGAAACATTTCGCTCAGTCGCTGAAGGGCAGGCTGGATATGCCGGAGATAGGGTAACCCGTCGCTCAACCCAACCCAGCCGATGGTCAGTCCGGGTTCATCGAAGTTTTGTTTCAAATGATACCGGCGAAGATCGATCGACGTTGGCAGAATAATTGCCCGGCGACCGGATGCTTCCGCAAAACAAGCGAGAAAATCGTTGCCGGCCACGACCGCCGCGCAATGTCTGACTGTTCGCAGGAATTTTTTGAAATCTTTTCCGCGCAAAGGTTGGCGATGCTTTTGGTCGCGAAACATCACGGCGTCGTCGAAATCAAATACGATCCGGCGATTGGCGTTTTGCAGCAGCCCTAGCTCGATTTCGTTAAAACCGATTGTCTTGAATAGAACGACCACGTCGTGCCGGCGCGCTTCTTTGAGAACGCGCAGGCGTTCCGTCACGCTGGAACGCCGAGTCGGAACAACCGTCGCCTCCACCCCGAGAGTGGAATAGTAATCAAGGCAATCCCGCAGCCGCAGCCGGGTGCTGGGAGCGTTGCCATGTTCAACGACACAAAGTATTTTCATGCAATTGGCGGCGAAGAATCTCTTTTCCTACAACTTCCTCGCCCGCCATTCCAGCGGTTAAGATCGCCTCCTTCCAGCGGAAGCGCTATTGCACGCTCCGCGTCAAACTTGTTACTCTCGCGCGACCGAGCGTCGCTTGAGCCGCGCTCCTGATGAAATCCAAAAAAAGGGTGCGAAGCAGCAAAACCGTCCCGAGCGACAAGGTCGAAATGCTATATCGCGGCATTCTCGATACCGCGCTCGATTGCGTCATTACCATCGGCGGAGATGGGCGCGTCCTCGAGTTCAATCCTGCCGCCGAGCGCGTTTTTGGTTTTAGTCGACAGGAAGCCGTCGGCAAAGAACTCGCCGAGTTAATCATTCCCGTGCGTATGCGCGAGCAGCATCGCCGTGGTTTGGCGCATTACCTTAAAACCGGCGAGGGGCCGGTAATCGGAAGGCGGATCGAGATCGCGGGTTTGCGCAAGGACGGCTCCGAAATTTTGGTCGAACTGGCCATCACTGCGCTCAAGGTAGACAGCTCCCCGATTTTCTTTGCTTATTTGCGCGACATCACCGATCGCACGCGCAACGAAGAGGCCAGCCGGCATCTGGCCGCGATCGTCGAATCATCGGACGACGCGATTGTCAGCAAAGATCTGAATGGAATCATTACCAGCTGGAACGGCGGCGCAGAGAAGCTTTTTGGTTTTAGCGCTGACGAAGTGATCAACAAACCGATCACCGTCATCATTCCGCCGGATCGCTACCATGAAGAGCAGCAGATACTTGATCGGATTCACGCCGGCGAACGAGTGGACCATTTCGACACCGTCCGCCGCCGAAAAGACGGCACGCTCGTGAACGTCTCGCTCACGGTCTCGCCCATTAAACATGCGGATGGCCGCGTTATCGGTGCGTCGAAAATTGCGCGTGATATTTCTGAGCGAGTGCGGAGCGCCCGCCGGCGTCTTGCCCAGTACACTGTGGCCAGTTTGCTCGCGGGTTCATGGAACCTTGAAGAAGCGGGCTCGGCGATCCTTCAGACGATCGCTTCGATCGGGGATTGGGTTCTGAGCGCCATTTGGATTTATGATGAGAGTGTTGGGCGGTTACGCTGCGGGGGGTTCTGGCACGCGGGTGCACCGCATTTGGAAAAGTTCGGTCAGTTTTCCTCCGCGATTCAATTTAGAATGGGCGAAGGTCTCCCTGGGCGGGTTTGGGAATCAAACGAGCCTGCCTGGATTTACGATGTGGTCGTGGACAAGAATTTTCCCCGGGCACCGGCAGCGCGGGAAGCGGGATTGCACGGCGGTTTCGCTTTTCCCCTTTTCGCCGGTCGCGCGATCAATGGTGTCGTTGAATTGTTCAGCGAACATGTGGCTGAGCCGGATCCCGATTTGCTCCAACTCGTCACCGCGCTTGGCAGTCAGATCGGGCTTTTTATTGAGCGTCGACGGGTCGAGCAGGAACTGGAGCGAGCAAAAGAGAATGCCGAAGCGGCCAGTGCCGCCAAGGATCGTTTTCTCGCTACCCTCAGTCACGAATTGCGCACGCCGCTCAATCCGGTTTTGCTCTGGGCAGACGGGATATTGAATCAGCCCGGGCTCGACCCGGAGCTCGAACAGGGGCTGCGCATGGTCTGCCGCAATGTCGAATTGGAAGCGAGATTGATCGACGATTTGCTTGATCTCACCCGCATTGCGCGCGGAAAATTACAGTTGCGACTGTGGCCGACCGACGCACACGAGGTGGTCCAGCACGCCATTGAAATCGTGCGCGCCGATGTCGATTGTCGGCACATTCAACTGTCGGTTACGCTTGAAGCGGCATCTCATCAGGTCAATGTCGATCCACCGCGCGCGCAGCAGGTTTTTTGGAATATTTTGCGCAACGCCTGCAAATTCACGGCGGACACTGGTAAGATTTCAGTTCGTTCTTATAACAGCCCGCCAAACTCGATCACCGTCGAAATAACCGACACCGGCATTGGGATTGAACCCGCATTTCTCGAGAAAATCTTCGATGCTTTCGAGCAGCTTGAAATGCGACGCGAAGGTCTCGGTCTTGGTCTTGCCATCAGTAAGGCGATCGTCGAAATGCACGGCGGCAGCATTCGGGCACAGAGCGAAGGTTTAGGCAAAGGAGCGACCTTCGCGGTTACGTTACCCGTAGCGTCGTAGGTCAGCGAAAGGAGGCCGGCATCTCGCTCCTACACTCGGCCCGTCCCCCAGCGCCGGTGGAGAAAACGCTCCCAGGGCGAGAACAAAATTTTATCAGCCAATAAACCGATCACGACAATCACGAGCATGATTCCGATGACCTGGTCCATTGCGTTTAATTCGCGGCCATAATGGAGCAGATGGCCCAAACCAAATCCGGTCAGAATCGTCACATAAATTTCCGCGGCCATTAACGACCGCCAGGCAAACGCCCAGCCTTGTTTCATTCCGCTGATCAAATAGGGAAGTGAGGCCGGCAGAATCACGTGCACCCACCTATGAAACGGGCCCGAACCCATTGTCCGTGCTGCTCGCGCGAAGATCGGCGGAATCGTTCGGACGCCGGTATCGGTTGCGATCACGACCGACCAGACCGTTCCCATTATTACGACGAACAACATCGCGCCTTCGGTTTGACCGAACCAGAGCAGCGCCAGCGGGACCCAGCAGACGCTCGGTAAGGTTTGCAAACCGAGCGCGAGCACGCCGATCGTATCCTCCACAAATGTGAGCGACGCAGTCAGAAGTCCGAGCGGTAAACCGATCGCAAGTCCGATGAAATACCCGATCAGGAGCCGGCGTAACGTGACCGATGCGGCGCTGACCAAACTACCATCGCGCGCGGCACTGATGAGATAATCCAGGACGTTATGCGGAGAGGGAAGCAACACGGGCGACCAAATCTTGGACCGCACCATCGCCGTCCAAATCGCGACCAACGCGACAAAAAATAAAAGTGCCAGCAAGCTGCGTCTCATGAAACGGCCGTGACCTCTTCTTCGGCGTATCCTTTTAAGGCGGTCGTAAGTTTCGCTGCGTGTTGCGCGATTTCGATGCTGTTAAAGTCGCGTGGTCGCGGCAAATTTACTTCAAAAACCTCGCGGATGCGGCCCGGCGTCGGCGACATGATCATGACCCGATCTGCCAGACACGCGGCTTCGCGCACGTTGTGGGTCACGAAAATGATCGTCTTGCGGCGCTTTTCCCAAATCCGCTGAATGTCGCCGTAAAGCTGTTCCCGAGTCATCGCATCAAGCGCGGCGAAGGGTTCGTCCATCAATAACACCCGCGGATTCGGCGCGAGCGCGCGCGCCAGCGCGACCCGCTGTTTCATTCCACCGGAAAGTTCGTGCACGTTCGTTTCCATGAATTTCTTCAGGCCGACGAGATGAAGGAAAAACTTTGCCACTTCGCGTCGCTCCGAATTGCGCAAACCAGGCTTCAATCTCAAACCAAACATCACGTTGCCAAAAACATTCAGCCACGGGAACAGGGCTGATTCTTGAAACATGACGAGTCGATGACGACCTGGCTGCAGCACCGGTTGATTGTCGGCCAGCACTTGACCTTTATCCGGTTTTTCCAGGCCGGCGATGATGTCGAGCAATGTCGATTTCCCGCAGCCACTCGGACCGACAATCACAATGAACTCGCCTTCAGCCACCTCGAGCGAGACGTCGTCCAGTGCATGCACTGTCTGTCGTTTTTGGCGAAACCATTTCGAGACGTGATCCACCACGAGTTTCGCGGGAGGCGGACCCTTCAGCTCTTCCTGGAGCGACATCTAGAGTTTCTCGAACAGTTTCGAAAGATCGGGCGCTGTCTTGATGAAACCGGCGCGCACCGAATTCTGCATGAACTTTTCAACTGATGCGCTCGGCGTTTCCGATGTGAAAACAATCCGCTTCCACGCCGACGCGATGACTTGCGGCGTCATGTCGCTTTTCGTCTCCGCAAGCAGCTCCGCTTTGATTAACCGTTGGGCCTCGTCCGGATTCTTGACGATCCAATCGGTCAGTTCGGCGTGTGCTTGAGCAAATTTTCTTGCCAGCTCGCGTTGCTCATTCAGAAACTTTGCGCTCGAGACCAGAATGGTCGTCGCGACTTCCTTGTCTTCGACAATCACTTTTCCAGATGCTTCCTGCTCCAGACGCGATAGCCATGGCTCGACTGTCCAAACTCCGTCCACTCTTTTTTGCTTAAACAGTCCCAATTGATCGGGGTTTTGTGTCGGGATCACTTGGGCGTCGCCGCCGAGCTGCGTGATTTTCAGTCCGCCCTCCGTTAACCATGCGCGGCACGAAATGTCCTGCGTATTGCCGAGTTGCGGTGTGGCAATTTTTTTGCCGCGAAAATCGGCGGGTGATTTCAAGTTCTGGTCCGCCTGAACAACCAGGCCGGCTCCGCCGTTGGCCGCGCCGGCGATTAGACGGGTCTCTTCACCATTGGATTTTGTGTAAGCGTTCAGGGCCGGCCCGGGACCGACGTAAGTCAAATCGATCGAGTTCGCGAAAATCGCTTCCATCGCGCTTGGGCCCGCGTTGTAAACGAACCATTCGATTTTGGTTCCATCGCCCAGCCGCTGCTCAAACCAACCTTTTCCTTGGCGCGAAAATGCGTGCGCGATCACACCTTGTGCGTGAGTGATATTTGGAAAATGGCCGACCCGAATCTTGGTTTCGCCGTAAACCGGACCCGCGGTCATGACCGCGAACAACATCGACAATGACAAGATCGATATTTTCATTCGCGAATGTCGATCTTGGCAGGGGATCGGCGCAACAACAATCGCCGAAACTCAGTCCGGCTCGGACCTACTTCAACGGTCGCGCTACCAGAATTCCTGAGTCGCTTCGATATTTCCTCAAATAATCTGAAAGCCGAGAGTCGACGACCACCTTGCCGTAGTTGTGCGGGGCCGAAGCGTGCAGGAAATGCAAAACGCCGTCCGGCGTGCGTAGCGCCAGGCCGACGTGTGACGTCGAATACAAGCGCCCATCGTGCGAAACAATTCCGATAATGTCGCCGCTCTGAAGTTTCGGTTCGATTTTCGCCACCCGATTCTTTGGAATTTGGTAGAGCGGTCGCCTTGAAACGTCCGCTTCCATTCGTGCAAGCGGCCCGAGCAGCGATTTGTTCGCCGCCAGGTAACGATAATGCCTCCACGCAACCGTCATTTCATGCGCCGCATGCGGCACACTTTGGCCACCAAGCCTCGTCGTCAGGTCTTCTACCAAACCGCGCTTGTCATTGTCGTGGAGCCAATCCTCCAAATAATGCAGCCGCGAGAGATATTCGCCCGTGCAGACGCCGCCGCGGTATCGGTCGACTTCGATGTAATGCAAAAAGTTTTCCGGCGTCCAATTTGCTTCCGATTCATTCAGCATCCGTGCAAATGCGAGTGATGTTTCAAAAAACGTCCAGCAATCGAGTCCGTTGAAATTCACCGAGGGTGACTCGATTCGATTATCGATCTCGAGCGTGTACGATTTGTAACGCGTCCCGGAGAGCGCCTGTCCAACCACCGCAGTCCGCTCGCCGATCGACAGCGATTTCCAATCGTTACTTTTTGCCAGCGAAATGAGACGGTTGAACTGCGCCTGACCCTTAAAGACCGTTTGAAATGGCAATCGCGTCTCGACCGCAAACGCGATCGCGCAAATCAAAACAATCGGAGCAATGACCTTCGAAGCCCTCATAGCGGTCAGAACTGAAAGCCAAATCGTGGCCCAATCAACCTTGAACTGTGGGGGACGCTGTTAGCGTCCCTCTTAAATTTCAGCGGGAAGCAAACTGCTTCCCCTACAGTGCGATGCTGCGTGAATCAGCGTTTTAATCGATCACGCAGCGAGTATGCGCGAGATTTCAGAAATTCTTTGGGTCTCTCGCCCCGGATCGGTTTCATGAAATACCGGAGCGAGCGGCGATTCAGCCGCGGCTCGTAGCCGAATTCCGGCATTAAATCCCGGCAGTGCCATTCCACCCAGCCGACCTCATCCTCATGCAGTTCGTTCTTCCAGCGCGTCACCGGCGCGGTGCTGATTTCCGCAAACCGAACACCGGCCGCGGAATTGCCCGCCCACGAGCGTCCAACCTTCGTCGGATTCAGCACAATATCGGGATCGAAATTGATCTCCAAATAATCGCATACTTCTTGCATCGACATCTTGGGATCGAGCGCAAGGTCTTCGTAGCCGACCACCAGACCTGGAATTTCCTTGGTCCGAATTTTTTTTGCTAGCTTTGCCGCGGCCCGCCAGTGCGCGACGACATAGTAAACCGAGAACCGCCGCGTCTTTCTCGTGTGCTCGAGCGCGATCTGCGCCGCCAGCAACGCGCGCGGATCACGCATCGTCAGCAACAGCTTCGCTTTCGGGAATCGATTGAAAATTTCCGAGACGTAATTGCGATTGGCCGGAGTTTTTTCAACCCAGCGTTTTATCCGGTCGAGCGGAACGCCTACGACCTCCGCGTACGCTTCCATCATCAGCACCAGCAAATCTCTGTTCATGTTGGCGGGATCGAAAGCCACCCGCTCGAACGTCTCGAGAAATTTTTGTTTTGGAAACTCGGCGTAGTCCTGCCGTCCGCGCATCGCCTGAAACCCGAATAACACGTTTGTCCACGATTCCTTGGTCAAATAATCGAATTGTGCCCGGCGTCCGCGCGTTCGGTATTTCGTCAGCACCGTCGGGAAATAGGCCGTGTCCTGCGGCATCACCAGCAGCTCGGGATGACTGTCGAGCAACGAAACGAGCAAGGTTGTCCCGGATTTCGCCGCGCCCGCGATGAAGCAGGCGCGCTGGTCGAACGGCAAGTTTTGCATCGACATCATTATAGGTGGGTCGCGCTCTCCGAGCGCGATGCTAAAACGTAAATCCTGTGGCCTAACCGCACAAACTGCCGATCATTTCCTGTAGACGTCGCCCTCTGGGCGACGCAACGCTTCGCAGAGCAAAGCGGCTACAATTGCTGTCATTCCGAGCCCTTCGACTTCGCTCAGGACAGGCTCCGTCGAGGAATGGAGTGAGTGGGACGAGCGACATGGACGGCGAAGCCGCGAGGGTAGCGGCGAGTGAGTCGGGAGACGAAGGAGTTCAATCTCTAAATGTTTCCGACTGCACTTGCGGCGACAGAAATAGTAAGAGATGTCTCGACTTCGCTCGACATGACAATTGAATCGCCTTTGCTCACTAAAACCGCCGTCGCCGATCGCGCCGATGCTTTGCTACCGGAGTATCGAGAAATAATCGGACGCATTCCGCCCGAAGCCGGCTTCGGCGGAATTTGGGAGAGCGAGATGTTCTTGTTTTATGCGGCCGTAAAACCGTTTGCGCCAAAGCAAATTCTCGAATCCGGCCGCGCTCGCGGCAAAAGCACGGTCATTCTCGCGCGCTGTTTTGCCGACGCGCGAATCATCAGCATCGAATACGATCGACAATCGGAAAACGCCGCCGCCGCCGAAGCGAAACTGAAGAGTGAACGGAATGTCGAACTTCTCTACGGCGATTCGCGCGAGATCTTGCCGCAACGATTGCAGTCCGGCGACGCGGTCTTGATCGATGGGCCAAAAGATTTCCGCGCGCTCAAGCTCGCCCTCGATCTCCTGCGGACCGGAAAACCGTGCGCCGTCTTCGTCCACGATTTCCCGCCAAACTCACCGCAGCGAAAATTTGTCTAGCGCAACTGGCCGAATGCTTTCTTCGGCGACGACCCGCTTTTCCAACGCTTTCAAAGCTTGGATAACGAGCGCGATCCCCGTCCAAATCCGCAGCGGCGCTACGGAATTTTTGCATGCTTGCCCCGGCCGGTGTCACTTTCTTACTGGCAAATACGAATTCGACTGTTTTTCGCGGCGTGGTGAATGTTTTTGATTCGCCCCGGCAAGTTTATATCGTTCAT
>WNGI01011671.1_pt1 | contig 10198 bp, 7 predicted proteins | sample 5400621 | NCBI WGS metagenome assembly WNGI01 (sample SAMN13153374, study PRJNA577476) | soil metagenome | isolation source: 20 cm soil or saprolite under Garry oak tree replicate 1 | place: USA:California | collected 2016-06-15 | reverse complement strand
TGGTAATCAAAGCGCTCAAGGAAAATTTCACCGGGCGCGATGGGATAACTCGGAATTACACGTCGGCCAGACTGCTCACTAAGAATAAGTTCAGTCAAGCTTTCGGCCGATTTGAAGCGCGTATCAAGATTCCGTTTGGTCAGGGCATCTGGCCGGCGTTTTGGATGCTGGGCGACAATATCGATACGGCCGGGTGGCCCGCCTGCGGCGAGATCGACATTATGGAAAACATCGGCAGGGAGCCGTCGATCGTTCATGGCACTTTTCATGGACCAGGCTACTCCGGCGCGAACGGCGTAGGTGCGGCTTACGCGTTGTCAAATGGCCGGAAGTTCTCTGACGATTTCCATACCTTTGCCGTCGAGTGGGAACCGAGTGTCATGCGCTTTTATGTCGATGGACTTTTATACCAGACGCGCACGCCGTCGGATCTGCCCGCCGGTACATCATGGGTTTTCGATCACCCTTTCTTTATTATCCTGAATGTGGCCGTGGGCGGTTCCTGGCCGGGAAATCCCGTTGCTACAACAATTTTCCCGCAGCAGATGCTCGTCGATTACGTTCGCGTCTATCGCAAGTGAGAAGCAGGAGGAGAGTCTGATGAATTACCGGGTCGTTAGTCTTAGCAATCTTAAGCGGCTTTGGGTTGCCGGAATGTTCTTACTCTGCCTGGCGGGTCCGACCCTGGCCCAGCGCAACCCAAGCGGACCCCCGCCCGGAGCCGGACCGCCGCCAAACAATAATCCGAATCTCGAGGATCGTTCACGGCGGGTCGACGAAAGCAGACTGCGCAGCGCGGAGATGGACGTTGGCGCGGAGGAGGCAAATCAAAAGCGTGTGCAGGCTGCGATCCTGAACATGAAAGAGGACTTTGCCCGCATTCAGGTCCTGCGCAATGACATTGCGAGAAATCTCGTCGCCCACAAACCGCTCGACTACAAACTGCTTTCAGAACAGACGACGGAAATAAATAAACGCGCCAGCCGCCTCAACGTTTATATGCGCGCGCACGTTCCTGAAGAAACAGAGCTAAACGGTTTAGCTGAACTCAAAAACGAAGAGATGATCGGCACCCTGGTAAAGCTGTGCAAACTCATTGATAGTTTCACCGAGAATCCCGCCATGAAGAATGCCAACATCGTTAACTCGAAGGAAATCGATAAAGCCAGGGCGGATAAAGCAAACGCTGATCGGGACCTGCTCGTGATTATCAAGCTCAGCGCAAACATTCAGAAGAAATCAGAGAACTTAAGAACCTCCCATTAGTGTTGAAATCGCTGACTAAGCGTGGACCGCGCAACTCCTCATTGCGTGCCGTCACATTGTAATTTTGATTGAATTGCCGTTCAGGGAACGATTATGAACTGGGCCTCTTGCTTTACGACCTTCTGTTGTGTGATGTCCCGGGTTTCAATCACGGCCGAGTATTCACCCGGCGACAGACCGGTAAGTTTGATGTATTTGGCAAATGTCAAATGAGGCGCTGATTCTGAAAGTGGTTCGGTGAGTTGGTAGTCCAAAGGCCTGATTGCCGGCTTGCCATTTTTCATCAACGTGAGCGTAACTCGCACTATTGTTTTTCCGGTCTCACGAGTAATGGCGGCGTTATAGATTTTGAAGAAGATAATCAAGTTGTCAGTCGTGTGAAATTCATGACTAGGCGAAGGACGAATTCGCACATTGCCTTCGCTTAGCACGTCACCGCTTCCAGACGTCTGTCTGAAGGGCTCGGCGTGACGGCTCAACACTGCTGCTGTGGTCCAAAACTCTGAAGCGTCAACGGGCAAAATAATTTTCTCTCGCTTGGCCGCCACTTTTCCCGACGATCGATCTCGAACAATCAGATCAACCGTGTAGTTACCGGCGTATAACATCATGTCCTGTCGATAAAAGATCTTGTCATTCAAGATTGACTGATATTCCTGGGCTGTCAGGGCAACGTCGAAGTTTCCTCCCAGGCGCGACAATATCTTGTCTTCGCCCTCATTCCGCACTACGCCAAGGACTTCCAGCTGCAGGCGCTGCTTATCGCCTTTGTGCTCGAACTGCACGGCGGCGGGAGGTATCTCCAATTTCCGATCGTCAGGTGAGAAGGGCACCACCTGACTCGGTGGAATCGCATAATAGCCCGGGCGAGCCACTATGCTGGTATCGGGTCTCTGAACCTCGATCTTTACTTTCCGAAAGCTGCCGTCAAAATTGGAATCAGTGCTGTGGTAGGCGAGCGTGTAACGCGAACGGATCTCAGCATCTATCCGTTGCAGCCCACCGGCTATGTCGTTGGTATTTTTTACGAAGCGCCCGCCAGTATCCTCTGAAATTCTATATAGGAGGTCTTGTTGACGATTCAAACCCTCCTGCCGGGTGATGTCAAAAACACTTTCGCCGGCTCCCGCTCTAATCCGGCTTTCCTGACTAGTGGCCCCTGAAATTCCCGCCAGCGCCGAGGAAGGGACAAGCGCTCCTGACTTGGGAGTGCCGCCTGTTAAGCCGGTCGAGTCAATAATATAAATTGCCACATTTGCGCGATTAGCAATATCGATGGTGCTTTGCACTTGCCAGTCGAGTGTTTCCGGCGCGACAAATCCTTGCGAAAACATCACCAGCGTCTTCTTGCCAGGGATGGCGCGCAACCCTTCGCAGATTGCGGCAAGCGCCGCTAACACGGGTCGTGTCTGTTGTACGCTTAAGGCCGAGCGCAGCTGAATGTATTGCTCAAGCACGCGCTGTGCAATCATGATTTGAGCAGCTGCCGATCCGGCAGCGCCGGCCCCGGGCGTAGCCGCGATGGGCTCAGTCGGTGCCCCTGAAACTTGATCGCGAATTGAGTTTATGTCTTGCGCGAGGCTGCGTGCTTCGGAGGTCTTGGAAACGGTAGAGCTGGTGTAGGCCCGATCAACTGCCGCGAGGAGTTTAGTTTTGTCCTGGGTGAATGGTTGCAGTAATTGCAAATTACCGGACACTGAAAATAGAGCGACCGAATCGCTATCGGATATACGCTCGCGAATATACTTCACTATCCCTTCGCGCACGTGTTTCAAGTTGGCCAGTTCGGTGCTTTGCCCGTCCAGCACCAGGGCAATGATGTTTCGCGGAAACCCGGTGGGGGTGGATGGCTTGGGTTCACTGACAACGGTTGCAGTTGCATGCCGACCAGCTTCATTGCTGCTGGTGAGGGTGGAGTCAAAAAATTCAATCTTCTGCGGCACGCCGTTTTCAGAGACCGTGAAGTCTTCCGCTTTGAGATCAGTGACGGTCTTTCCCTTCTTGTCTTTGACTAGCACGTCTACGCTGACCAGGTTGGAGGTCACCTTAATCACGTCGTCTGGAACGTCGCTACTCTGGGTTTGCTTTTTGTCTTGCGATCGGCCTGGGATGGCGGTGAGAAAAATGGATGCCATAAGGAGGCCCGAACAAAAGCCCATCCCGCGTTTTCTCAGAAAAGAAATATCGTCAAACATCCTTAACCTCATGTCATCTAAGAGATCCGAATTCCGTAAGGGCGTCCCTACAGTTGTTATTTTAACTCGAACTTTTCCCGAAGGCCGCCAATCATAACCTCAAACTCGCCCGCTTCTACGACTGGTTTGTTATTTGCGCCGATGAATGAGAGATCATCGCTGCGCAGCTTGAAGGTCAAAGTACGACTCTGGCCCGGTTCCAAGAAGACCTTTGCAAAACGTTTAAGCCTTTTGCCGGCGGGCGATATCGAGGCTGCAAGATCGCTAACATATAGTTGGACTACTTCCTTGCCGGCACGGCGTCCGCTGTTAGTTACAGTAACGCTTACCGAAAGATCAGCGTTACCAGTTATCGTCTTTTGACCCAGGCGCAGATCGCTATAGGCAAAGGTTGTATAGCTCAGCCCCCGACCAAATTCGAACTGAGGAGTGAAGGCCATATTTCCAAAGGCAGTATCCTCGGTTTCGAATGCTTTGTGATCGTACGTGATCAATCCGTTCGGTGTGCGCGGATAGGTAAACGGAAGTTTTCCTGACGGATTAAAGTCCCCATATAACACATCAGCAACTGCCTGTCCGCCCTCATTGCCAGGGTTGTAAGCCATCAGCACGGCGCCGGCTTTATCAACAATGCGGTTGATTATTCTGGGTCGTCCCTCCACCAACACCAGCACTACCGGTTTACCCGTGGCTTCAATCGCCTCGGCAAGTCTCAATTGCGGTTCAGCGAGAGTTAGATCAGTAATGTTGCCGGGAGTCTCGGTATAGGATCCTTCGCCAAGACAGAGCATCACCACATCAGCAGAGCCGGCGGCACGCACAGCGGCAGGAATGTCGACTTCCGCTTCCACATCAGTGGGCGTGTTGTTTGACGAAGATCCCGCAGGGCGCGTGATCTTCGTGCCGGGAAAGAAGGTGACGTTCGCCGTCCCTGCCTTCGCTTCGATCGCGCGTCGAATGGTTGGACGATCGCCGGGATAGAGTGACTCTTCCGAACCCTGCCAGACATAGGTCCAGCCGTTATTGAGGGAGATCAACGAGTCGGCGGTAGGGCCCGTGACCAGCACTTTCCGATCCTTTGAGAGTGGCAACAGGTTGTTTGTATTCTTCAGCAGGGTCATTGATTCACGCGCGGCTTGTAGGCTGGCCTGTCGTGATTCGGGCAGCCCGATCTTTGACTTGAGAGCAGGATCGGGTATTGGCTTCTCGAAGAGGCCGAGCTCAAACTTCACTCTCAAGATTCGCCGCACGGCTTCATCAATTCGCGACTGCGGCACGGCGCCTTCCTTAACCAGCGCGATCAGGATATCGCTAAAGCTGTAGTCGAGCGGCACCATGCTCATGTCGATGCCTGCCATCACGGCCATCCGGGTTGCTTCTTTCTCAGTAGCCGCGACGCGCCAAATAGTTACCAGCTTCTTTATGTCTTCCCAGTCAGAGACTACAAATCCTTTGAAGCCCAGCTCATCGCGCAGGATGTCTGTTAACAGGTGATGATTAATATGCCCGGGAATACCGTTAATCTCCGCGGAGTTGACCATAACGGTGCGTGCACGTGCTTTGACGGCCGCCGCAAAGGTCGGAAGGAAGTATTCGCGCAGATAGTTTTCCGGAATCCAGGCCGGAGTTCGGTCTCTGCCCGTCAACGGGAAGCTGTAGCCCATATAATGTTTCAAGCTGGAGGCGACACGATCCTGCGAGGCTACGTTTGACCCTTCCAGTCCGCGTACAAAGGCGACACCCATTACCTTGGCGAGATATGGATCTTCACCAAATGTTTCATAGAAGCGGGGCCACAGCGGTTGGCGGCCGATATCGAGCACCGGCGAGAAGCTCCAGGGGATACCAGCGGCCCGCGTTTCCATAGCAGCGATTTCCGAACCCCGTTTCATCAACTCAGGATTCCAGGTTGCGGCCATGCCGATCTCCTGCGGAAAGAGAGTTGACCCCTGGATATAGTTTGCGCCATGGATCGAATCGATGCCATAGATCACAGGAATGCCAAGGCGCGTTTTCTTCGTCGCTACTTCCTGGATCTGCCTGATAGTGTCCTGCCACTTCTCAGGCGTTAGAGCTTGCTCCGAGACGTTAAGGATTGACCCGACGCCGTATCGCACGATCGCTTTCTCGAGCTTCTCAGGATCGATCTCGATGTTTTGATCCCGGCCCTTTGAAATCATGCCAATGGTCAACTGGGTCATCTGGCCCACTTTCTCTTCAAGGGTCATGCGCTTGAGGAGGGCCTCGATTCTTTGCGAATTGTCAGGTTCCGGTCCGGCCGAGTTAATGGCATTCTGAAAAAACTCGTCACTGTCAGTGATGTCTGCGGTTACGGGCCCGCGACGGTCCGCCGATGGACCTTGTCCGGCTTCCTTGTTCGTAGTCGTTCGCTCCACACCAGCGTTGCCGGAAGTGTCGGCTTTCGGTAACGGCAAACCAAAGCATATTAAGAGCGTAACAACCGCCAAAGCGAGCGCAGGTTTTTTCATTGTCTTCTTGTTTTCCTTCAGGAATGGATCGGCGGAACTTGCCTATTCTCTCATTGGAGAGTGAGATTCAAGAAGCCGGAAATGGCAACCCAATTCAGGTTTTTCTGTGCGATCTCCGTAACTTCCGTGGCACTGTGGTGGATAACTGGGAACGAAGACTCACCAGACACAGGCGCGGTCTGGTCGCAGGTAAGAACGGCGGTAGAAAAACATCGTACGCCATGCGGAGCCATCTTATTAGCACCATGGCTTCAGCCCGGTGATGAGGATACCTGAGGAAAAAGGAGAACCGTTTGAACGGTTTGGCGATGTGTGACTAGAAACCGTTAGAAACGGTTCAGGGGATCCTTTCGGATGAACTTAATCACCGGGCTGAAGCCACGGTGCTAATGAAATCGCTCCGCGTTGTTCACAGCAGAGGAGGTACCGAGAACTAGCAGATCAGATAGTCGCTTTCGACAGAATCCTGACTCCTCAGCTTCCGGATTTCTTCATCAACTTAGCGACCTCGCGCCAGGTAACGAGCTTAATGTTGTTCTCCTGAAGCAGCTTGCGGAAAGCATCACTCGTAACAAACTGAAAATCGCGCTGTCGCCATTCGGAGCCCCAGTTGGGATGATCAAACGCCACCCCTCTCATCTCCTCATTGTCGTACGCCAGATGTACGATCATTTCCGTGATACCCGGCTGTAGGTTTCTGATCGCGTCGGCGTAGTACTTAGACCAGCCCTCAGCAGTTACGCCGGGTTCAATGCTAATGATGCCATTCATTACCACATCATCAGGACCAAGCAGCGAGGGTAGAAAGGGCGCTGCCGCAAACCATTGCCTGGAAACTCTAATCAGTAGCTTGTTGTCATGTGCTACTCGGAAGAGAGTCTCAAACAGGGCCTGATTTTGGTAAAGCGTGCCCATGTGAGAGTCGAGGTGGGTCGGTTGAATACCAAGTGCAACGGCACGCGAAATTTGTGCGCGTATCTCTGCTTCTGCTTCCTTGGGATCAATGTGCGCCGCCGCTTCCGTTTCCGTCAGGTAGAGGTAGCCGCTACTATCCAGAAGGGACGAAACCCGCTCTTTTGGCAGCACTGGTCCCCAGCGGTAAAGACTCCACTCGCTGGTGAGGGTCAAGTGCAAGCCTAGATCCGCTTCGGGATGAGTTCGCGCATAAGCAGCTATCTCGGGAAGCCAGGAACATGGAATCATGATGCTGGCTGAACTGACTAGCCCACTCTCGAGTCCTTTGATTGAAGCCATGTTGATGGAGTGGGCCATCCCCAGGTCGTCAGCGTGCACGATGAGCAGCTTTGCATCTGCAGGGTAACCAAGTCGTTCCAGCAGGGTTTTCACGTTCGCCGGGGAAGCTGAACCTGTCCTCTCTGTCCGATGAGGAGCTGCTGTAGACGTGGCAAAGATGATGCATGTCAGAATTGCGGTAAAGAATTTCAGTTTCATTGTTCAGTTCTCCCAGGTTGTCTTCCGCCAGCAGGCCTGGCGGGACGAGAGGTTTACCGTCGGCAAGCTTCATAGAACTTTGCAGCGTCGATGAAAGAGCAACTTTTGGTTTTAAGTCTTTTGCTCAAACTTTTTATGACGTCCGCTTAACTAATCGGCCGATGCCGATGCATGTAAGTATTAGAGCAGCAAGGCCAGCAACAACAGCAATGGGCCACCCAATCGGATTAGGATGATATTCCACTAACGCAAGCCCCATGAGTGCTAACAATCCTGCGCCTGTCGCGCACAGCAGCCATTGCCACCATTCGAAGGTCCGTTTGATCAAGCGGATGAAGCCAATGCCGGTGAATATCACAGCCGCAAGACCAGCCACAGCCGCGATGGCCCAGCCAGCCCGAATACCATGATGCTCCACTAACCCAAGCGCAAAGAATGCTATCAATCCCGCGCCGGCTGCGCACAACAGCCATTGCCACCATTCAAGAGCGCGACGAGTGGGGGGCGAAGGATCCATTTCGGAAAACCGATGGCGATTATTTGTTGTGGTAGAACGACTCAGATTACTACACGAATTGTAAGCGGAGCAATTTAGGAGAGGAAAGGGTATGACTTCTCTGTGCCCCTCCGTGTTCTCCGTGTCTCTGTGGTGGACTACCTCGGAAAACGCTCGCCACAGAGACACGGAGAACACGGAGGTGGCACAGAAATAAACCAAGACCCCCATCCTCCCCGGCAAAAGTCTCTTTACACAACTCAGGTTTTAGATATCATGTGCCTCGTTTTTCATATCCATCCACATGAGCTCCGCATCCATGGAAAGCGAAAAGGAAGGCCGCCCTCTGCTACGACGCTTTGGTCTGCTCCAGGCGATCGCCTTAAACATGTCGAACATGATCGGGGTGGGCCCGTTCATCACTATCCCGCTTTTGATGTCGGCGCTGGGTGGCCCCCAGGCAATGCTGGGCTGGGTTGTCGCAGTTTTAATTGCCATCCCGGACGGAATGGTTTGGAGCGAACTGGGCGCTGCGATGCCGGGCTCCGGGGGTTCTTACCTTTACCTGAGAGAGGCTTACGGCCGTGAAACCTTTGGACGTCTGATGGCTTTTCTCTTCATCTGGCAGTTCATTCTTAGCGGTCCACTGGAAATAGCATCAGGGTATATCGGCTTCGCCAGATACACCGGCTATATCTGGCAGGGAATCACGACGCGCGAGACCATGATGGTTGCCGCCGCCGTCGGGATTATCAATATCGTATTGCTATATCGCCGCATCACTTCGATCGGCACGATTACCGTTAGTTTGTGGATCGGAACCTTGCTGACCACGCTGGCAGTGATTGTTACCGGAGCAATGCATTTCAGCGCTGCCCGCGCTTTTGACTTTCCTCCGGGTGCGTTCAGCTTCTCGCTCGGCTTCCTCTTCGGTTTGGGCGCCGCCTCGCGAATAGGCGTCTATGATTATTTAGGCTATTACGACATCTGTTATATCGGTGACGAGGTGAAAGACCCGGGACGGACAATTCCACGGTCAATCATTATCAGCGTAATCGTCGTCGCGATTATCTACTTCGCCATCAACCTTTCCATTATCGGAGTAGTGCCCTGGCGCGAGTTTGTCCCGGCTGACGCACGTCCGCAATCGGGTTTTATAGTCTCGCTCATGATGGAAAAGATCTACGGCGCAAAGATCGCGACTGTCTTCACTGCCATGGTGCTCTGGACTGCATTCGGATCCGTCTTTGCCCTGTTACTCGGCTACTCAAGAATTCCCTATGCCGCAGCCCTGGATGGATATTTCTTCAAAGTGTTCGGCCGGCTCCATCCGACCAAGAGATTTCCATATGTCGCGCTTATTGTGCTCGGTGTGATTTCCATCATTTGCAGCTTCTTCTCGCTTGATGCCGTCATTGACGCGCTTATTTCAACCAGGATCCTGGTCCAATTCATCGGCCAGGTCTTCGCTCTTATACTTCTAAGAAAGCGGGCGCCGGATATGCCGCGGCCTTACCGCATGTGGCTCTATCCGCTGCCAAGCATTATTGCCCTCGTCGGTTGGATATTTATTTTTGCCACCACGCCGTGGCCTGTTATCGTGCTCGGCCTGGGCACGCTGACCCTGGGTGGCGTCTTTTTCCTGGTCTGGTCCTGGTATAACGGACGCTGGCCGTTTCTTCCCGCCGTCCCCGACGCTGTCGGTTAATAAATGCTTCGGTGGTTATGAATTGAGATTGCATATGCGAAAACGCCTTGTCTCCGGAAGCATTATTCTATTGTTGAGTCTCACCGCGTTTGCCAAAACCCAGAGCGGTCCCGGCTTACCTCAACCTGCGAAGCTTTTCTTGCGAAAGGGCTGGAGCATTCAGTCTTCCGCGCGCGTTACTGAGAAGGGCGATGCCATTTCGCAGAACAAATACCAACCAAGGAATTGGTATCCTGCGACCATCCCGTCTACTGTTGTCGGCACTCTGGTGGAAGACAAAGTCTACCCGGATCCGTTGGTCGACAAGAATCTACGAGAAATCCCCGGCTGCAGTTATCCCATCGGCGCTAACTTCTCCAATCTCCCGATGCCGGAGGATAGTCCCTTCCGAGTTTCATGGTGGTATCGAACTCAGTTTCGTCTGCCAGCCAGTTATCGCGGCAAAAACGTCTGGCTGAATTTCGACGGCATCAACTTTCGAGCGAACGTCTGGCTCAATGGTCAACAGATTGCCACGTCTGATCAAATCGCCGGCACCTTTCGCATCCATGAATTGAACCTTAAGAATGCTGGAAATCCCGGCGAGTTGAAT
>WNGI01023108.1_pt1 | contig 10200 bp, 12 predicted proteins | sample 5400621 | NCBI WGS metagenome assembly WNGI01 (sample SAMN13153374, study PRJNA577476) | soil metagenome | isolation source: 20 cm soil or saprolite under Garry oak tree replicate 1 | place: USA:California | collected 2016-06-15 | reverse complement strand
GACGTCACGCCCCAAGTCGGTAGCCCGGTCGCCGTCTTGGCGCCTGCCGCTTCGAGCACGCGACGGCACTCCGCGTAGCTCCCGCCCGCCGCCCTCAACTCGAAGCACATGCGCACCGCGACCGCGTCGGCGTTCTTGACCAGCTTCGACTTCATGCCGCTCCCGGCCTTGTCGTACCCGACGGGAGTCACCCCCTGATAGACGCCGTTCTTCGCGCACTCGTCGTTTGCGATGGCCCAGTTCTTCTTGAACCGCTTCCACTGCTCGCGTGCGATGGCTGCCTTGATCGTGAAGAGAAGCTCGTGGTCGCCGGTCGCCGTGTCGAGTCCCTCGCACGCCGCCACGAGCCGCGCTCCAGCCTTGTCGAGTGCCTCATAGACCTCCGCCGTGCCGATGCCGTTCTCGCGTGACAGACGGTCCTGAAACGCGACGATGATGCCGGACGCCTCGCCGCGCTCGCACGCTGCGACCGCCTCGCCAAGCTCGCGCTCCTTCCAGGGCTTCGAGCCCGAGACGCCCTGCTCGATAACTTCCGCCGCTAGCTTGACGTCGTGCTGCTTCGCCCACGCGCGGATCGCGTCGAGCTGCGCATCGAGCGAGATGGTCTGCTCCTTCTTGCGCGACTGCCGGATGTAGGGGATGAGTGGCTTCACTGACGTACCTTCCTGCTCGCCCCGCGGGGGGATTCCACCGGGCCTACCTCTCATCTTCGTCAGATAGGGAAGAAGTGCAACCCCCGAACGGAGCGGGCAAGTCGACCACGACCGGCATGCTCACGACCACGATCGCCCCGACCAGCGGCAGTGCCCTCGTCGCAGGCTTCGACGTCGCCGGCGAGCCGCGCGCCGCCCGCAGCGTCAGCAGCGTCGTCTTCCAGGAGCCGGTTGTCGACAGGGCCCTCACGGGCCGGCGCAATCTCGACATCCATGCCCGCCTTTGGCGCACAGACCCCATGGTGGTCCAGAGCCGGGTCGGTGAGCTCGCAGCGACCCTCGGTCTGGCCGAGCTATTGGATCGGCCGGTCGGAAGCTACAGCGGCGGCGAGCGCCGTCGGCTCGAGATTGCCCGCGCACTCGTTTCCCAGCCTCAGGTGTTGTTCCTCGACGAGCCGACCGTCGGTCTCGACCCGCGCATCCGCCACGAACTGCTCGACGTGATCGGGCGCCTGCGCGATCGCAACGAGATCACGATCCTGCTCACGACCCATTACCTCGACGAGGCCGAGCGGCTCTGCGACCGGATCGCGATCATCCACGCCGGCGAGATCGTCGCGCTCGACACCCCCGGCGCCCTCCTGGCCGGCCTCGGACACGAGCTCGTCGAGCTGCGGGTCTACGGCGACGCTGCGACCGCGCTCGCTTCGCTTCGCACCCGCGGCATCGCCGGCGACGACGCATTCACCATCGGCTCCACCCTCACCGTTCCCCTCCACGACCGCACCGCTGCGCACGCGATCTCCGTCATCCACGAAACGGATCTCGCGGCCAGCTCGATCAGCACCCGCCAACCGACACTCGACGACGTCTACCTGCAGTTGACCGGCGCACGTCTCGCCGACGCCGCCTGAAAGGAAGAGAAACAATGACCACCATCAGCCCCGAAGTAGCGCTGCCCCGACCGCGGGTGCAGCACAACCCGTTCGCGCCGCTCGCAACTCTCGCGGCGCGACGCTTCCAACTCAGCGTCCGCACCCCTCGCGAGCTGGTCGTGCCTTTGCTCACGCCGATCCTGTTCGCGCTCGTGATCGCACCCGCGCTCAAGGAGGCGCTACACACCAGTGCCACCTACGAGGCGTTCGTCGCCACCGGCACGATCGGCCTGTTGATCCCGCTCAACACCATGTTCGCCGGGCTCGGCGTGATCGTCGACCGCGAGAGCGGTGCGCAGCGGGAGTTGCTCGCCGCCCCGATTCCGCGTTCGTTGCTCGTGCTCGGCAACCTCGCCGTCGTATTCGCGGTCACAGCGTTGCAGGTTGCGGTGCTGATCGGCGCCGCGATCGCCAGAGGCATTCACTTCAACGCCACGGCCACGGGCGTCGTCTGGTTCGTTGCCGCTGCGGCCCTCTTCACGGTGGGCATGTACGGAGTGGGGGAAACCCTTGCCAGCCGCATTCCGAGGGCAGAGGAGTACATCGCCCGCCTCCCCGCGATCGCGATCGTGCCCTGGTTCCTGGCCGGCTCGCTGTTTCCGATCAGCGCGCTACCCAGCGCCTTGGAGTGGTTCGGGAAATTCCTTCCGCTCACGCACGGGCTTGCGCTCGTCCGTTACGGGCTGCTCGGGGATAGCAGTGGGCTCCACGACATCTGGAACATGCACAGTGCGACGATGATGGCCACGCTCAGCCTTGGCGTCGTCGCCGCCTTCGCCGCTGCGCTGACGGTGATCTCCATCAGCGTCTTCAACCGCGCCGCGGTGCGGTGATGGACATCAGGCGACTCAACGTGTCTCTTCCGGGACGGAGGCATAGGCTCGGCGCACACGCGAAGGAGGTGCGAGATGCCCAAGGCATCCAAGACGACCGCGTCGGACTCCATGCAGATGGAGGGCTACGAGGGTCACTACGAGAACTTCGACGGCGGCTATACGGTCGCGTTCGAGACGTACACCGCGGACGCGGATCCGGCCGAAGTTTTCAAGGGTCTGCCCGACGATCGCTGCCAGTGCGAGCACTGGGGGTACGTGATCAAAGGCAAGGTGGGCTTCAAGACCGCGGACGGTGAAGAGACGTTCGAGACGGGCGACGCCTACTACATGCCGGCGGGTCACACACCGGTGCTCTATGCAGGGACCGAGATCATCGAGTTCAGCCCCACGAAGGACTTGCAGCAGACGATGGACGTCGTCTCGAAGAACATGGCGGGCGCCGCGGTCTGACCCGAGAGAACTGGGTAGCCCTGCCGCTGATGCGGCAGGGCTACGCCGCTTGAGGTTCGAGGACGCAAGTGCTTAGCTCGTCCGATGGCGGTCCTCGGAGCCATCGTAGGAGCGATAGCCGGTTTTGCGATCGGCATTCTCTTCGTCGAGGTGATCTTCGCGAACAATCAGAGCTGGCCGGACGTCGTGCCGTTCGTGTTGGCGATCCTGGGCGCGCTTGCCGGAAGCCGAGGCGTTCGCGGGATCCGGAGTAGAACCTCGAACCCGAATTGAGCCGACGACCGCAGACGAGTCCCGGCAAGCGCTTGTCGCGGCCTACCTCGGCTGCAGCATCCGAGCCGAGTTGCCGGACGGGTCGCGGAAGCCCGCATCGATGCCATAGGGCTGCTCCGTGGGCTCCTGCTGGAACTCGACGCCGCGCTTCTTGAGCTCTTCGTACGTGCTCTTGACATCGTCGGTCGAGAAGAAGAGGCCACCGGCTGCGCCCTTTGCCATCAGCGCCGTGATCTGGTCGTGTGTCTCCTGGTCGAACACCGGCGGCCCGGGCACGGCCATCAGAGCCAGGGCGACGTCCTGTCCGGGCAAGCCGACTGTCAGCCAGCGGAAGTTGCCCAACTCGGGCAGCGTGATGTCGTCACGGAGCTCCATTCCGAGCTTCTCCGTGTAGAAGGCGAGGGCTTCGTCCTGGTCGTGAACCCAGACGTTGACGTTGGTGAGGTTCTTGAGCATGTCGTCCTCCGATGTCGTGGAACAGTCGGGACGACGTTAGCCGGGCCGATCGCCGTTGTCTTCTCGAAAACTGCTGTATGGCGGACGCGCGTATGCCTGCAGCACGCAGGTCGGTATCCGAACACGAGCGGACGCCGGCGGGTAGCTCGCACGGTAAGCGGTGGGCGACATGCCGAACGCGCGGCCGAAGCTCGTCGTGAACGACCCGACGCTGCGCAGTCCGACGGTGAGACAGATGTCCGCGACCGTGCGGTCGGTGTTGCGAAGCAGCGCAGCGGCGCGCTCGAGTCGGCGCGTCAGGAGGTACTGGTGCGGCGTCTCGCCGAAGGAGCGCCGGAACTCGCGGCTGAAATGCGCCGTCGAGAGCCGCGCGGCGCGTGCGAGCGCCGGCACGTCGAGATGCTCTCGGTAGCGCGCGTCGATGAGGTCCCTGGCGCGGAGAAGGTGGCGGGCCGGCGGGACGGGCGTGATCATCGGCTCAGTATTGCTGCAGCCGGTCACGCTGTACGTGAGGTCTCAGCGTCGGCCGCGCCGGCGGCGACGACCGAAGGGCGGACGCTTCTTCGCAGTATGCCCGAGCAGCTCGCTCTCTTCGAGGCTGCTGCCGGCGCCGAGCACGACGCACTCGAGCGGCGAGTCCGCGACGACGACGGGCAGCCCGGTTTCCGAGCTCAGCAGCCGCTCGAATCCACGTAACAATGCGCCGCCGCCGGCGAGCGTGATGCCGCGGCTGCTGATGTCCGCGGCGAGCTCGGGCGGCGTTGACTCAAGCGTCCGTTTCACTGCGTCGACGATCGTCTCGATTGGCTGCGCGATTGCGGCACGCACCTCGTTCGAATCGATCGTGGTCCGTCGCAGCAGTCCGGTGATGCGGTCGCGGCCGGCGACTTGAGTCTCGAGGGTTTCGGGCAGCGGCCACGCGGCGCCGCATGCGATCTTCGCCGTCTCGGCGGTCTCGGGACCGATGAGCAGGCGCGCGCTCGCGTCGACGTGCCGAACGAGCGCATCGTCGAGCTCGTAGCCGCCGACGCGGATCGACTCCCACACAATGATGCCGCCGAGCGCGAGAACCGCCACTTCGGTGGTGCCGCCGCCGATGTCCACGATCATCGTCCCCTCTGCCTCGGCGACGGGTAGTCCGGCACCGATTGCCGCCGCCATGGGCTCCTCGATCAACGACACCCTGCGTGCGCCGGCGGCGAGCGTTGCTTCCTCGACTGCGTTCCGCTCGACATCGGTTGTCCCGCTCGGCACGCAGAGAACGACGTGCGAATAAGAGAGGCCGCCGCCGCCGCCGGCGCGCCGGATGAAGTAGCGCAGCATCTCGGCCGTCACGTCGAAGTCCGCGATCACGCCGTGCCTCAACGGGCGGGTCGCGCGGATGGTCGCCGGCGTGCGTCCGATCATGCGGCGGGCCTCCTCGCCGACCGCGTGGACTCGGCCGGTTACCTCGTCGATTGCGACGACGGAAGGCTCGAAGACGACAATTCCGCCGCCGCGAACGAAGACGAGAGTGTTCGCCGTGCCGAGATCGATCGCGAGCTCGCGACCCCGCTGGAAGCGCCGTTGTGCCACAGACCCTCGCTCAACGGTAGCGGGGCTGTGAGACGGCCGCGGGCTTGGTTAACAGCGTCACCCCTACGCTGTGGCAATGACCACCTGCCAAGCCTGCGGCCATGAGAATCGGCCCAAGGCTCGGTTCTGCGACTCCTGCGGTGCGCCGGTAGCCGTCGCCGAGAGCCGGGAGCTCCGGAACCTCGTGACGATTCTCTTCTGCGACGTCGTCGGCTCGGCCGCGCTCGGCGGTGCGTCGACCCGGAGCCTTTGCGGCGGTTGATGGGCAACTATTACGAGCAGATGCGGCCGATCGTCGAGCGGCACAGGCTCGCTGCCGGCCTGTAATCAGCCGCGGGTCAGCAGTTCACCCGCGTGGGGGATACAGCTCCCACCGTCCGTGACGACGATGAGCTCGAAAGGGCCGCAAGAGGCATAGCGGCGCGGTCCAGAGAGAAAGGTTCATCAGCTTGTCACGCGGCGTGACCCACTCCGAGTCGAGTTCACATCTACCAAGAATTCAAGGTGCACTGCGCGTCATGCTCCGCGCACGCTTCGCCGTCGAGGAGGGTCAGACGATGGCCGAGTACGGCGTCGTCCTGGCAGTGATCGCGGTCGCAGTTGTCGTGGCCCTCGGCTTGCTCTCCACGTCCATCTCCGCCGCATTCGATGCAGTTCGCAGCAGCCTGTAGCTCGCTGTCCGTGAGCCATAGCCCAAGCCGGCCAAACGAATGAGTGAATCGTTCGAGGTGTCAGGGCTATGGCTCGGCGGCTGCACCCGCCGGTAGGAAAGAATGCCGCCAAACGCGGGAGGAGCATTCGGATGAGCGAAGCGAAGAACCTGTTCGGCGAACAACATGTGCAGCGCTACCGGGAGACCGGCGGCGAGGTCGGTCACCGGTGGAAGCGAGGCTCGAAGATCCTTCTGTTGACGACGAAGGGCCGGAAGAGCGGCGAGCCGGGCACGACACCGCTGATCTACGAGGAGGACGGCGACCGCTACGTGATCGTCGCGTCGCAGGGTGGCGCGCCCACAAATCCAGGCTGGTACCGGAACCTCGAGAAGGAGCCGGACGTCGAGCTGCAGGTGCTCGACGAGGTCTTCCCCGCGCGTGCGCGGACTGCAGAGGGCGAGGAGCGCGAGCGGCTATGGCAGCTCGTCAACCAGCAGTGGCCGGATTACGACAGCTACCAGAGGAAGACCGACCGGGAGATTCCGGTAGTCATCCTGGAGCGCACGTCCGGCTAGCGAGCGCACGAGAGCGTGCGCGTCGCCTCGCCGTAGCTACGGATCCCTCCGAAGAGATGCGGCGCTAAGAAGCCGGTCTCGGTCGCTGACGGTTGGATCGTGAATGCCGGAACGCGTGACATGCTGGTGACGAGGGGCCGGATCGGTTGGAAGTACTTCGAATGCCCGCAGGCGATCAAGGCCGTGTAGAGCACCTTCTCCTGAAAGGCTCGGGTCTCGGGCAGGCTGAGGGCCAGTTCGACCGTGTATCCGCCAGGTGAAAGCGCGGACGAGCCCAGGATCGCAAACTGCGTCCCTGGCTCTGCTCGGAGACGCCTGCCGAACGCAAGCGGGATCGAAGTGATCGGAGCCTGGACGGATATCGGCAGTTGCGACTCGGTCGCACTAGTCGACGTCGCCTGAACATCCGAAGCATCGGTCGGAAGCTGCACGATCAGCGGTCCGGCGCAGTCGAGTTGGTAGGGGGTTCCGCGCGGCAGCGGGCGTGTGCGCAGATGGACGACGTAGAGCTGTACGAGCACGGCCGATCCGGTCGCCTCCCTGACGTCAAAAGTTCCCGTGACGGAGCAATTGACCTTGACGACCTGCCCGGCACGTGTCGTCGTCCCTTTGACGCGGTGCGGATCGAACTCCAGTTTCGCTGACTGCTTCACCGTGACTGGTGGTCCGCCGAGAAGCTGAACGGCGATCTGGCCTTCGAACGCACACCCGGCTGTCACGCTGGGTAGGACGACGAGCACGAGCGTAACCAGGATCAGTCGAGGCCGGCCCGAACGCATGCCGCCGCCAGAGTATCGGCGGTCGTAGATGATCTGCGAATGAGTCTGGACAGCTTCGCGCGCGTGCCGCTGCTGTTCGGCCCGTCGCCGGTGCATCGACTCGAGCGGCTTAGCGAACACCTCGGCGGCGAGGTCGAGATCTGGGCGAAGCGCGAGGACTGCAACTCGGGTCTCGCGTACGGCGGCAACAAGACTCGGAAGCTGGAGTACCTCGTCGCGGAAACCCTGGCGCAGGGCTGCGACACGCTCGTCTCGATCGGCGGCGTGCAGTCGAACCACACGAGGCAGGTCGCCGCGGTCGCCGCGAAGCTCGGCCTCGGCTGTGTCCTGGTGCAGGAGCACTGGGTCGAGTGGCCGGACGCCGTCTACGACAAGGTCGGGAACATCCTGCTCTCGCGGATCATGGGCGCCGACGTGCGGCTCAGTGCGGCCGGGTTCGACATCGGTATCCGGCCAAGCTGGGAAGAGGCGCTCGCGTCAGTCGAGGAGCGCGGCGGGAAGCCGTACGCAATCCCGGCCGGCGCTTCCGATCACCCGCTGGGCGGGCTCGGGTTCGCACGCTGGGCGCAGGAGGTAGCAGAGCAGGAACAGGAGCTCGGCGTCTTCTTCGACACCGTGGTCACGTGCTCGGTGACCGGCTCGACACAGGCGGGGATGATCGCGGGCTTCGCGTTGCAGGACACAGAGCGCAAGGTGCTCGGCATCGACGGCTCCGCGACGGTCGAGAAGACGTGGAACCAGATCGCCCGCATCGCGCGACAGACGGCCGAGGCGATCGGCCTGGGCCGGGAGCTTCGCGACGATGAGATCGTCCTGCTCGAGGAGTGGCACGCCGGCACGTACGGCATCCCGGATGCGAAGACGATCGAGGCGATCCGCCTTTGCGCTCGCCTCGAGGGCATGCTCACCGATCCTGTGTACGAAGGAAAGTCGATGGCGGCGTTGATCGACCTCGTGCGTTCCGGGCGCGTTCCATCAGGATCACGCGTGCTGTACTCGCATCTCGGTGGACAGCCTGCGCTGAACGCCTACTCAGGTGTCTTCTGACACGTCTGACCGGCGACATGCCGACCGCGCCGCCGAAACTCGACGTGAACGACTCGACGCTGCGCCGTCTGAGGGCAGGAATCGAATCCGCGCAAGATTTCAAACGTTCTAGGCTGCCTGCGTGACATACCCATTTGCCGTTGATTCCCACCAGCCGTTCACAATGAATCGATGAGCAGGGGCGACGTCATCCGCCCGTTCCGATGGGACGTCACACGGCGAAGTCAACTCGGGTCTCTGCCCGAGATCGAACTGCCCGAGACGTATCCGCAGTTCGAGGAAGACCTGCTGACGTGCTCCGCTCGCATTCTCGCGTTCGCGGGTGACAGCGATCTTGTCTTCGTTGGGCGTTCGCCCCAGCCCCTCTTCGATTTGCTGAGCGGTTTGCTCGCTGAGACAAGCCGGAGCGATCGGCTGCGGCTACTCAACGTTGGGCTGCGACGCGTCGAAGCTCCGAGCGAGGAGCAGCTGCGGGCGATTTACCCCTACTTCGCAGAAGTCGGTCTCGAGCCGCATGCGTTGGCGCGAGGTAGGCGAGGGACTGCTCTCGTGGATGTCGTCGACACGGGCGAAACGCTCGGCACGCTCCTGACTTTCCTGAAGACGTGGAGCGACAGCCTCCTCGCGGACTGGCGGCCGTGGCCGGAAAGATCCGAATTGTTGGGTTGACATGGCGTGAGAAGACCAGCCCGAACACGTGGCGCTGGCAGCAGCACGCGGAGTGGGTCAAGCGACTGCGACCGTCTGAGATCAAGAACGTCTCCGTGCCACCGCGCCTCGGCACCTATCTCGCCGCCGAGGCGCCGAAGACGAACTACTCGTTCACGCCCGATTGGTGGGGCGACGAGGAGGTAACCAGGCCAGTTAGGGATCACGAAGCGCGCCAGGCGCTCGCCCTCGCAGTTCGCCTCTTCGATCTCGGCCGGATGACCGAGACTCGCCGTCGTTTCGCCCGTACCCTCGCAAGCGAACGGGCGATGAAAGAGAGTTGGTTCCGCGCGCTCATCCTGGAGCTCAAATACTGAGCATGACTGGACGAGAAACGGGCACGTCCGAAAATTGGAGGTGGCGGGAGTCGAACCCGCGCACGATTTCAACCGCCGTACTTCCCTCGAAGAATACGAAGGCCTCCCTCAGGCGAGGCCTTCGTCAACAGATCGCGAGTCGTGTTCTACGAGCAGCCGGTGTTAGTCCCGCAGTCCCTACAGGTGTAGCAACTGCCGGTCCGCACCATCCGCCCGCCGCACTTCGCGCACTCCTGCGCATCCTCGAACGCATTGAAGAGCGCGGTCTGCCCAGGCGGGGCCATCTCCACCGGCGCCTTGATCGATGCCGGCGCGTCCCCGCCGTTGCGATAGCCCTCCGCCAGGCGGGCTCGCACCTCGGCCGACAGGATTCCGATCTCCTCCTGCTGGTCGACGGTCAGGAACTTCTTGCCCATCCACCTGAAGATGTAGTCGACGATCGACTTCGCGGCTCGGATGTCCGGGTCATTCGTCATCCCGCTCGGCTCGAAGCGCATGTGCGCAAACTTCGACACGTACACCTCGAGCGGCACGCCGTACTGCAGGCCGAGCGACACCGAGATCATGATCGCGTTCATGAGGCCGGCGAGGGTTGTGCCCTCCTTGGCGATGTCCACGAAGATGTCGCCGGGCGTGCCGTCGTCGTACAGGCCCACATGGATGTAGCCCTCGTAGTCGCCGACGCGGAACTTGCGGCCGACCTCGACGCGGTCGTCCGGCAGGCGGCGCCTGCGCGACGCCGGCAAAGGCGGAGCTGCGGTCGCGGCGTCGAGCAGCGTCGCCGCGCCGCCGTCCTTCTTGCCCGACAGCGGCTGCGCGACCTTGCAGTTGTCGCGGTAGATCGCGATCGCCTTCACGCCGAGCTTCCACGAGTCGACGAAGAGCTTCGCCACCTCGTCGACCGACACCGTCTCCGGCAGGTTCACGGTCTTCGAGATCGCGC
>WNGI01007158.1_pt1 | contig 10200 bp, 7 predicted proteins | sample 5400621 | NCBI WGS metagenome assembly WNGI01 (sample SAMN13153374, study PRJNA577476) | soil metagenome | isolation source: 20 cm soil or saprolite under Garry oak tree replicate 1 | place: USA:California | collected 2016-06-15 | reverse complement strand
CTTCGCCTTGCTCGATGACGGGGACGATCGTCTCGCGGACCAGCGCTTTGAACAGCGCGTCCTTGTTTTCGAAGTAGAGGTAGATCGTGCCTTTGGTGACGCCGGCACGGCGCGCGACGTCTTCGAGCTTCGTGGCGGCAAAGCCCCGGTCGGCAAAGACCTCCAGCGCAGCGCTGATGATCTCTTCCGGACGAGCATTCTTCCGGCGGCGCCAACGGGGTTTTGCGACTGCCTGCGGCATAGTGGGCTCCAAAGTTAGTAACTGAACGGTCAGTAACTAACCAGGGTTCCCCTGCCGCCGTCAACCCCTCCGGTAGTACAGGATGAGGTCGGTACTCGGCGGCGTGGCGCCAAGCTGGCGCAGGAACGTCACGATCTGGCCGCGATGGTAGGACGAATGGTTGATGAAGTGGCGAAACATCTGCCGGTACGTGTGGACGTATTCGCCGCCAGCGGAAGGCTTTACCAGGCGCGTCTCCTCGAGGCGAGCCACGGTCATCCCTGCCAGGAATGTGCTCCGCTCCGCCTCGACCGCTTCCCACCGCCTGCGGACCTCGGGCAGCGATTTCAGATCGGCTCCTTGTGGAACCGTAGGATTGGGTTTGCCGACCCACCGGTGCAGCCACAGCTGCTCTGCCCACGCGATGTGACAGAGGGTGCCGTGAATCCCGCCGTAGCTGCTCTTCAGGTCGCGGAAGTACTGCTCCTCGGGCAGCCGAGCGACCGTATCGAAGATCGTGCGGTTCGCCCAGGCGTTGTAGTCGAACAGCTCGAGGAACTCTTGCAAGGGGCTGGGGGCTGGGGCTTGGGGGTTAGTGAGCTGCCGCAATTTCCCCGGCATCCATTACCGAATCCTTCACGTCCTTGCTCTCGATGGTCTGCTTGTCGCCGATCACGGACCCTTCGACCTTGGCGTTCTTTACCTGCACACCCTTGCCGAGGATACTGTTGGCGACGGTGCTCCTCACGATGCTGCTGCCGGCCTCCACCGCGACGTTGGGACCGATCGTCGCGTCCTTGAGCGTGACGCCGTCCTCGATGTAGACGGGTTCCTTGATCTTCACATCCGCCGACACCTTGGCAGGGCGTTTGCCGCGGCCGTGCTCGAGCAGATGCTGGTTCGTCTCGAGCAGCGTATCGACCTTACCGCAGTCGTACCAGCCGCCGACTTCGCTGACGAAAAGCTTCTTCCCGTTGTCCACCATGTACTGGAACGCATCCGTGAGATAGAACTCCCCGCCCTTCCCCGGAACATTCTTCAGGACGTGCTCGATTCCGTCGAACAGCGTGCGCCAATCTTTTACATACTGCAGGCCGATATTGGCCCGCTTGGAAATCGGCGTATTGGGCTTCTCCACGATCTTCGTCATGTGGCCCTGCTTGTCCGTCACGACGACGCCGAAACGCTGATAGTCCTCGACTTCCTTGGTCCAGATGATGCCGTCGGCGGTTGTGTTTTTCACGATCGACAGATCGGCGTCGAACAGCGTGTCCACGAAGATGACGATCACCGGTCCGTCCACGTACGGACGGGCGAGATTCACCGCGCCGGCCGTCCCGTCGAGCACTTTCTGCTCGATAAACCGCGCGGGAATCTTGTAGTTCTTCCGGACGTAGGCTTCGACCTTCTCCTTGAGGTGCCCCGTGATGATGATCAGCTCCTCGAGCTGCCCCGCGCGTTCGAGCGCCTCCATCACGTAATCCATGACCGGCCTGCCCGCGACATTCACGAGCGGCTTGGGAACACGTTTGGTCAGCGGCAGGAGCCGCGTGCCTTTGCCGGCCATCGGCATGATGACTTTCATGTCAGGGCACTCGTCCGTAGCGGTCCTTGAGACGGACGACGTCGTCCAGCTCGGGCGTGGAAGCTTCCAGGAGATCGGTCACGAGGACGGCCTCGAATTGGTGGATCTGTTTGGGGGGAACGTGAAACGCCTCGCCGGCGCGGACGCGCTGCTCGCGTAGCGTCTCGCCCTGCTGGGTCCGCAGGATGATCTCGCCGGAGAGCACGTAGATCGACTCATCCTTCTTGTTGTGGTACTGCAGCGAGAGCACATGCCCCGGCTCGATATGGAGGATCTTCCCGACGTAGCGGTCGGCTTTCGCCCAGATGATCTCGTAACCCCACGGCTTTTCGACCCGGTAGGGGATGTTCACGCGAGCCTCAGTTTCAAAGAGGAGGGCAAAGTAACGCATGCCGTCACACACACCCCGCAGCCGACGCAGCCTTCAGGCTTCAGCACCGGTCGCCCGCGATCGTCGAGCGCGAGTGCCTTCTCTCCGATCGGACACGCGCGGGCGCAGACGCCGCACTCCGCTCCCTGAAATGTGATGCAGCGCTGCGGGTCGAGCTCAAGCACTCCCATATGGACGGTGTCCCACGGCACCTTCGTCAGGGCACCCGTTTCACACGCCGCGGCGCACGGCATGTCTTCGCAGGCGATACAGGCGCGCGTGGTCGGATCGATGTAGGGCGTGCCGGCCGCCAGGCCACCGCCGTTGGCGGGCGTCTTGAGAATCGCATGCACGGGGCAGACGTCGATGCAGTCGCCGCACCGCGTGCATGCCGCCACAAACGCGACTTCAGGCGCCGCCCCGGGCGGGCGAAACCAGCGCTTCGGCGCGACGCGCTCTTCCGTGCGCTTCGCGACCTCGTTGAGAAGCTTGCCAAAGGCATTCTGGAAAAACGCGCGCCGCTCGTTCAGAAGCTTGGCTCCAGGCTCACTTGCCAGCGGAATCGCACGCGCTTGTCCGTGCCGTCGGCCGCGTAGTCCCAGCGGTTGACGATGAGTGGGACCTCGAAACGCATCGTCCATGTAAGGTCGTTGAGGCGATGGCGCGTCACGAGACCCACACCTGCGTCATAGAGTGTGGTTTGCGCTCCGCCACCTGATGCTGGAACGACAAGCGAATCGACCAACCCGCCGTCCGCAAACGCTTCGAGTGTGATGCGATTGAGCAGGCCGTCGTCACGCCGGTAGACGGTCTTGGTGCCTTCGAGGTTCACCGCGAGCGCAAAGCGGCCGCCGAGGTCGGGCCGGAAGGCGCGGAGATTCGCGTCGCCGGGTGACTGATAATGCAAATCGGGCCGCACGAACAGGGCGCCGCCACTCCGCAGCATCGGATTCGTGAACGTCGTGTAGGGATCCGCGCCAGCCACCATGATGCGACGTTGCAGCGGAGGAGGGCTGCTGGTGTCCGCCCCATAGATGCCGAAGAACAACCGGACACCGAGCGCCGGCGTCCGCACACTGGCTTCCGCGGTGCCGCGGGCGAACCCCTCGAAATCGAAGCGGCTCTTGGACTGTATCCCGGCGCCCGGGTTGCGGTATACGATGCCACCCGCGACCCCGGCCCGGTACCGCCAGACACGATTGCCGCGCACGCTCGTCTTCGACCACCACGGTCCCAGCTCGACCGTGCCGGCATTGTCCCACAGGCGGCGATCCACGTAGCCCACGGTGCGCACGGCCATCCAGATGGCATCGACCCCGACGTGAACATCGGGCCCGAATGACAAGTGCTTGCGAAGCGAGCGGTCGGTGTGGATCGCGGCGCCGATGCGTCCCTCCACAGCCCACCCGGCCACCCACGCCTCGGTGCGCGGCATGGGGTGACTGACCGGATTGCCCAGTCGCATGTACAGACCAAAGCGCTCCGTGGCGTTGGCGGAATAGTTGGGATCCAATGCATACGACATCACGAGCAGATGCTTCTCAAAACGGTCGAGGTAATTCTGCCGCGACCGCATCCCGATCGTGACGCCGCCGAAATCGTTGTACCACAGCGCCGGCAAGAAGCTCGTGACTTTGCGATCTCGCGGCGGTTCGATGCGCTTCGAATAATCGAGCCGTATCAGTTTCCGGCCCCCGCCCCAGTAGTTATTGAGGGCATTCCAGTCATGCGTCCGTTGTCGGGGGTCGATCACCAGCCGCTTCGGCTTGCGGTTCGTGATGAACGCGACTTGCTCCCGTTCCGCCTGACCGCTGAGACGCGTGATGATCGAATCGTCGACGGCAAGCTCGATCGGCATCCAGCCGTCGCCGCGCCGCTCGATCGTCACTGCCGTCTGCCATCTGCCATCAGCCATCTTCCTGCGCTTCACCTTACCGATCTTGTAGTCGATCAACGGCGTCCCGTGCAGCCACTGTGCGAAGAACCATTTGAGGTCCTGGTGCGAGACCTCCTCCGCGACGTCGCGGAACGCCTGCTCGTCCACGTGCCTGAGGCGCCAGCGCGCGTAGTAGGTGCGCAGGATCTTCCGCATCGCATCGTCGCCCACGATGTAGCGGAGCTGCGCGAAGAACAGCGCGCCCTTCTCGTAGATCATCGTGTTGTAGGTCGCGAAGTCGCGATACTGCTCGCTGATCATCGAGACCGGCTCGCTCCAGCGGTCGACGTCCCACAGCCGCAGCTCGGCTTCGACGCCGGGATAATCCGAGCCGCCGCCGTGTGATTCGAAGAACCAGTCCGTCTGGAAGCTCGTGAACCCTTCGTCGAGATACCCCTCACGCCACTCATTGTTGGCGAGGATGCCCATCGTGTAGTTGTGGCCGAGCTCGTGGACGATCAGGCCGAGGCCGGCGCTGCCGTCCATGATCATCATGGGGAATTCGGTGCCGCCCCCCTCGATGCGATGGACGTTCGTGATCTGCGGCCACGCGAACTTGCCGTACAGCGAGTCGAGCCAGCCGAGCGCGATCTCGGTGCCTTTCACCGCGATGCCGTTCCCCCATGTCGCGCTGTCGCCCGGCTGGTAGAGCACGTGCACCACGACGTCTTTGTAGCGGCCTTGCTCGTAGCGGTAGTCGGGGTTCATCGAAAACGCGAAGTGGTGCACCGAATCGGCGAAGAATCGGACGCATTTGCGGCCTTGAGACGCCGTGCAGGCGTGCGTGGTGCGTGGTGCGTGGTAGTAATCGCGCTGATAGTCGATGGGGCCGCCTCCGACGGCCGCCTTCTGCCACCCTGGGTCGCCTTCGATTGGCACGCCCGTGGCACCAATGACCTGGTCCGCAGCGAGGTCGAGTGAGACATCGTAGCTCGCGAACTCGCCGTAAAACTCACCCGCGGGATAGAGTGGATGGTCTTCCCACCCGTACCTGTCGTACACGACGACCTTCGGATACCACTGCGCGAAGTCGAATCGCCGGCCCTGCCTGCCCTGTCGCCGAGGCAACGTCGAGGGCCGAGCCTTCCAGGAGATCGTGACGTCCATCGAATCGCCCGGCGCGAGCGCGCGCGGCAAGCGCCAGTGCGCGATCGTCGAATCGGGTGCGTATGGATAATCCGGTGTGCCAAGCGACGCTTGCGTGATCCGTTCGAAGGCGTAGTCGGGATCCTGCATGTGCTGAAAGCGCACGCGGCCTTCCGCGGAGTCGACCAAAGACCAGCGCGAACCCGGCCGAAACGCGTTCAGGTACTGATGGACGTAAAAGTCGCGCAATGTGTCCGGCGACTGATTGACATACGTGATGCGGACATTGCCGCTCAGCACGCCGCTCGGCTCGTCGACTGAGGCGAGGATCTCATACGCGACGCGCTGTTGCCAGTACGTCGAATCGACCGCAAGTGGAAGCATGGCCCGGGAATCTCGCGTGTTCTGGGCCCGAGTCGCAAGGAAAGGACGACGATCCTCGCGCGTTCTGCCCCACAATGAGCCTCCACTCTTACCAGGAGGACTCATGTTGCACCGCAGTTGCGCTGTGGCGGCGCTGCTCCTCATCGCCGCTTGCAGCGACCGGACCGTGACGCCGCCATCGGAAGCTCCGGTGGCCGCCGTCGCGGCCAATGCCCGGCGTCCCGAAGCGCTCGCCAGGATGGTGGCAAAAGGGCTCAAGAACCCGGCGTTTCGGGCCTACCTGAAGGCGCAGCTCGACGCCTCACCCTATCGTGAGCACAAGCTGCAATTCGAGACCTTCCTCGGGGCCAACGGAAGCAGGGCCCTGGGCGAGATCGCGGTCGAGAACGGCACGACCAAGGACGCACTGGAGACTCAGGCCAAGGCGGCGATCGCGCTCGAGGTCTATTTCCCTGTGCCCGCGCATCGCGCGGCGTGGACCGGCGACGAGCAGGTGCTCGTGGCCACCGCGGTCACGGACGACGATCCGCCTATCGCGTTCGATCCCGACGGCCGGCGCCAGGTGCTCGACCCAAAGACGCCGCCGGCCATTCCCGTCCTGGCCCTCGTGCCGGTCGAAACCGACTTCTCGCACCGCCCCGCGCGCGTCATCGAATGCATCGACGATTGTGGGGGCACGATCGGTGGCGGCACCCCACCGCCTCCGCCCGCACCCGGTCTGTACATGACCAAAAGCCATTTCGTACAAGACTTTGAAGGCTGGTTGAAGGGGTCGCCCGAATTTGAGGTACACATGCTGGGCCAGAAGGGGACGACGGACTCGCTGTATGACTATCAGTGCGCGGGTGAGCATGCCGGCGGACCGTACACGTTCGACCAGAACGATCTGGATTGGTCAGGCAACGTGCTGCTGTTCTCAAAGGCGCAACTGAATGCGTACAACGCGGCGCACGTTCAACAGAACCTTCGGATCGTCGTCGTCGAGGACGATGACACCGCATGCCAGATCAAGACGGATGTCGGACGCGCAGAACGGCTCTTCCAGGTCGTGGACAGCCTCTATAACAACTTCACTGGAGGCAACGACTCGAGCACGGCAGTCGTCAAAGCATACAAATACGCCAAGGCGGCAAAGAGCCTTTGGCAGGCTATTGCGTCGTTCTTCAAGACCAACGATGACGTCGTCGGTACGGCCGTTGAAGACGACATCGTCGGCGCGACCTATCCGGGCTACAACTGGTTCGTCAAAGGCGACAACAACGTGACAAACGGCTGGATCAACCTGGTCATGTACTGAGGGATCGCGAATATGCGTTGGAGTATGGCCCTACTGGCCCTCGTGGCCGTCACAACGGCCCCTGCCACCGCCCAGTGGCACGTTGGATTCGAGATAAGTACAACGCATTACCGCCGGTCGTCGCGCGACACGGCCAACAGTGGTGGTCCGGACACCTTCCGTCCCGCTGACGCGACACAATTGGGTGTGCGCGTGGATCGCGCTGTTGGCCGAGCGCGCCTGGCATTGCGGGCATCGTATGCCAGTGTAGGCCTCACAGCAGCGGGTCCGGGATTGGTACTGATCGACAACTCGACCGGCCAACTATTGGAGGGACAGCTGCTGGCAAACTTCCAGGTGGTGGGGATTGGGTCGAGCGGAGCGATACGAGCGGAAGTGGGACCCTCCCTCCACCTTTGGAAGAGCGGTGACGAGCTGCGCTCCCGCGCCGGCGCGGTAGCCGCGGCAGCGTACGAGTGGCCGGTCACGAACCGGTTCTCCGGCGCGATCCGGCTCGAGGGGACGATTTCGAAATCTTGGTTCGATGCCGGTGACCTGCCGCCCGAATTTGAGCGGCAGGCCACCCTGCGCTACGGCGTGGGACTGGGGCTGCGCTACCGACTCTAACCGGTCACCGCAGGATAATCGCGGGGACGTCGCTCTCTTTCACGAGCTTGTTGAACGCCGGGATGTCCGTGTCGAGCAGCGCTTTCATCCGATCGAGCTGCACCTGCAGCGCCGCTGCCAACTCGCTGAATACCTGCTCTGATTGCGCCGTCGGCGCGGCATCGGCGCTGCCCACGACGCCCGCCAGCGCCGCGATCTTGTTGTTCAGCCGGATCGGGTAGTTTAGCGGATCCTGACTCGAGCGGTTCTTCACCTGATAGATTGCCTCCTCGACCGCGGCGAGCCGGGCCTTGACCGAGTCGGCCAGCTGCGCGATGCGCTTGCCGGCGTCACCAGTGAGACTGCGGGCGCGCGTGGCGGCGCCATCGAGCTGCTCGCGCACTTCGCGAATCCGCCGCACCGCGTCGTTCGCGGCACTCACGCGGTCGCGAATCTTCAGCAGCAGGTCGAACTGCGACTGATAATCCGCCGGCGTCGTCTTCACCCGCGGATCGGGCAGCAGCGTGAACTGCCGCGTCTGCGACCAGTCCCCGACCGTCAGCCTCACCTTGTACGCACCCGGCACCGCCACCGGCCCCGCCGTGCCTCCCGCCCAGTAGATCATGCCCTGAAAGCGGCTCGCGTCGGCATACCGCAGGTTCCAGGCGAACCGGTTCATGCCGCCTCGGACCTTGAGGGAATCGGTCGGCGATTTCGGCTTCGGCGTGAAGCGCCGCACCAGCGAATCGCGGCTGTCCAGAAAATCGAGGCTCACGTTGGTCGCCGAATCAGGAGCGGTCTTGAGATAGAAAAAGACGACAGCGCCGCCCGGTGGATTGCGACCCACACCCACGGGTCCGCCTCCCTCACCCCCACCCCCGAACCCCCCGCCCAAGCCCATCCGGTACCCCGTGCGCGGAGTATAGAGAAAGCGCGTCGCACGACCGACAGAGTCGGCGAGCTGCTGCAACGGCGTCAGGTCGTCGAGGATCCAGAACGAGCGGCCGTGAGTCGCGGCGACGAGATCGTTGTCCTTGACCACCAGGTCGTGAATCGGGACGACGGGCAGGTTGCGCTGGAGCGACTGCCAGCTCGCGCCGTCATCGAACGAGACATACACGCCGAACTCACCGGCGGCGTAGAGCAACCCGCGCCGCGCGGGATCCTCGCGGACGACGCGGATGAAGTGGTTGGCGGGGATCCCAGCGGTGATGCTGCGCCACGTCTTGCCGTAGTCAGTCGTCTTGAAGATGTACGGCTTGAAGTCGTCGAGTTTGTACCGCGTCGCGGCGACATAGGCGGTGCCGCCATCGTGTGGCGACGGCTCGATCGACGAAATCAGCGACCAATCGGGGAGGCCCGAGGCTGGCGGCGTCACGTTCGCCCAGGTCTTGCCGCCGTCCCGGGTGACATGCACCAGGCCGTCGTCACTTCCCGCCCAGATCAGCCCGGAGTCCCTGGCACTCGGCGCGATCACGAAGACGGTGTTGTAGTACTCGACGCTCGTGTTGTCCTTCGTGATCGGCCCGCCGGACGGACCCTGCTTCGACTTGTCGTTGCGCGTCAGATCGCCGGAGATTGCTTCCCAACTCTGGCCTTCGTTTGTCGTGCGGAAGACGACGTTGGCGCCGGCGTACAGCACGTTGGGATTGAACGGCGACAGCACGACCGGGAACGTCCACTGGAAGCGGTACTTCAAGTCGCCCGCACCCCACCCCATCGGGTTGTCGGGCCAGGGGAAGATGTTGCGCTCCTGACCGGTGCGGACGTCCAGGCGCGAGAGGTAGCTGTAGCTGCCGGCGTAGACGATGTCAGGATCGTCGGCCCGCGCGGCGATCCAGCCGCTCTCGCCGCCGCCCACCTCGTACCAATCCTTCTCACCGATCGAGCCGCCATCGGTCCGGCTCGCAATGCACACCGTGCTGTTGTCCTGCTGCGAGCCGCAGACCCTGTAGGGGACGTGCGTGGTGGCAATTACGTGATAGAACTGAGCGGTGGGTTGGTTGTCCTGCCCCGTCCACGTCGCGCCGCCGTTGTTGCTGACGTTCGCCCCGCCGTCGTTGCTGTTGATCATGCGGGCCGGATCGTTCGGCGCGATCCACAATCCGTGGTGATCGCCGTGGGGCGCTCGCAGCTGCGTGAACGTCCGGCCGCCATCGACCGAGCGATAGAGACTCGTGTTCAGAACGTAGACCGTCTCGGGATTCTTCGGGTCGGCGTGGATGTGGGTGTAATACCAGGCGCGCTGGCGAAGATTGCGCTCTTCGTTCGTGCGCCGCCATGTGTCGCCGCCGTTGTCGGATCGGAAGACCCCGCCGGAATCGGCCTCGACGATCGCCCAGATGCGGTCGTGATTCGCGGACACCGTGACGCCGATCTTCCCGATCACGCCCGTCGGCATGCCGTCGTTACGCGTGAGCTCCTTCCAGGTGTCGCCGCCGTCGGTGGACTTGAAGAGTCCGGAGCCAGGCCCGCCGCTCGACAGGTACGAGGGCCCGCGGCGCGCCTGCCAGATCGATGCATAGAGAATGCGCGGATTGGCGGGGTCCAGCGCGAGATCCACGGCGCCGGCGGAATCAGACCGGAACAGCACCTTCTCCCACTTCGTGCCGCCGTCTTTGGAGCGGAACACGCCGCGATCGGGATTGGGCCCGAACGCGTGGCCGAGTACCGCGACGTACACGAGGTCGGCGTTCGCGGGATGGACGCGGATCGCCCCGATCTGCCCGGCGTTCCC
>WNGI01007154.1_pt1 | contig 10201 bp, 10 predicted proteins | sample 5400621 | NCBI WGS metagenome assembly WNGI01 (sample SAMN13153374, study PRJNA577476) | soil metagenome | isolation source: 20 cm soil or saprolite under Garry oak tree replicate 1 | place: USA:California | collected 2016-06-15 | reverse complement strand
GAGGACGAGCCCAACTTCTCGATCCCGCACATTGTCAGCGATGAGCGCGACGACCCTTTCTGCCTCAGCTTCATTCCTGTGCGGATAGAGGGCAACGTAATCCTCGCCGAACCACGACTCGAACCACTCGACTTCCTCCGTTGTCACTTGTGGTACGGCTCACCGCGAACGATCGTCCCCGCGCGATAGAGCTGTTCCGCGAGAACCAGTCGCGCGAGCTCATGGGAAAGGGTCCATGGCGCGAGCGACATTTTCGTGCGCGACTTCGCGAGCACTTCGTCTGAGAGTCCGTAAGCCCCGCCGATGACAAATGCTATATCGCGGGCGTGATCCCGCTCGCCATTCAACCATTGCGCAAACTTTTCAGAGGTGAAGCTCTTTCCGGCGCCATCGCAGGCGACGATGTGAGAATTTCCGGCGCTCTGCAAGAGACGCTCGCCTTCGCGCTGGCGCACGAGACGCGGATCGCGCACTGCACGTTCTTCTTTCACCTCATGAACGTCGAGCGGCCAGTACCGCGCCGCCCGAGTCTCGTATTCATGAATCGCCGCCGCGAGACCCGCGTTTCGCGGTTTCCCGACGACAGCGAGAGTGAGTCGCATCAGGCGTATATGCCTCGCAGTCGATGTACCGTTGCAACGCGATTGATGGCGAGCATGTAGGCCGCCGTGCGCATGTTCACCTTGTGCTTCTTCGAAAGCTCGAGAACAGCCTGGAAGCTGTGAACCATGATGTCGCGCAGGCGATCGTTGACCAGCTGCTCCGTCCAGAAATATCCGCCGCGATCCTGCACCCACTCGAAATAGGAAACGGTGACGCCACCGGCATTCGCGAGGATGTCAGGAATTACGAAGACGCCATTTTCTTCGAGAATCGAATCTGCCGCGGCTGTCGTCGGGCCGTTCGCGCCTTCGCAGATGATGCGCGCGCGAATATCGCCGGCGTTCTTTGTTGTGATGACGTTCTCGAGCGCGGCAGGAACGAGAACATCGACATCGAGCTTGAGGAGATCGCCGCCGCTAATCAATTCGCCCTTGTTGTATCCATCGAGGTGCCGGTGCTTCGCGACGTACGCGATTGCATCGTTCACATCGATTCCGTTTTCATTGTAGATGGACGTCGTCCGATCGCCGATCGCGACGACTTTGCAGCCTTCGGCCGCGAGCAGTTGCGCTGCAACTGAGCCGACGTTGCCGAACCCTTGCACCGCGACTGTGGTGCCGAGGACTGGCATGCCAAGGTGCGCGAGCGCCTCACTCGTGACGATCATGCAGCCCCGACCCGTAGCCTCGCGACGACCCATCGATCCGCCCATCTCGACTGGCTTTCCAGTAACTACCGACGTCGTGGTATGACCGACATGCATGGAATACGTGTCCATGATCCACGCCATCACACGCTCGTTCGTGTTGACGTCGGGAGCCGGCACATCCGAATCGGGACCAAGAACGTTGATAATTCCCGCCGTGTATCGCCTCGTCAGACGCTCCAGCTCACCCGAGCTCATGGTGTGCGGATCGCAAACAACTCCGCCCTTCGAGCCGCCAAATGGAATGTTGACGACGGCACACTTCCATGTCATCCACGCTGCCAGCGCCTTCACTTCCTCGAGCGTTACTTCCATGTCAAATCGAATTCCGCCTTTCGCTGGTCCACGGGAGGTGTTGTACAAAACGCGGAATCCGGTGTAAACCTCGACCTCCCCGTTGTCACGCATTATCGGAATCGAAATGATGATTTGCTTTTCCGGATTGCGCAAAACCCGGTAAAGCCCGGGTTCGAGGTCGAGAAGATCGGCAGCCTGGTCGAAGCGAAGCATCATCGCTTCGAACGGATTTTCTTCGTTGAGAAATGTGTCTTTGTCTGGTCGGACTATTGGATAACTGCTGGTATGCGATTGGCGAATGTCAGTAGCCATGAGCGGTTATAGAGTGATTCGGGACAACATTTCAGCGAGAGTTTCCTCGCCGCTTTCGACGTCTAAAGCTTGTAAAACATACCATAATGGCGGCGCCGAAGCAGGCCAGATCGAGGCGAGTTTTACTGCATCTTTGAGAGTGCAGACAACCAAAGCATCTCGCGCGCCAGAAGTTGCCATGACGTGGTCGATGTCGTCGCTCGAATAGTTATGGTGATCGGGAAATGGACGCGGGACGACTAAAGCTCCGTGTTGGGTGAGCTGGTCGAAAAACAGATTCGGCTCCGCGATACCTGCAATCGCAAAAACCAACCTTGCCTCGATCGTCGAGAGGGGCATCCTCTCCTGATTATTCGCTGCCGACCGCAGGTCGCCGAGTGAGAACTGAACTATGAGTTGTGGGACCTGAGGTGCTGCACGAGAAATTGCATCGTGCGCCGCAGTCACACGAGACGAATCCGCAGTCTTCCGGGTAATCACCACAAGCGACGCGCGTCGCAGTGCGGAGAGTGGTTCGCGCCACGGACCAGCCGGAAGTAACCGATGAGAACCCCAATCCCTCCATTGCTCAGCTGCAACCAACGCGATGTCGATCTCACGGGCGGCCGCGCGATGTTGGAACGCGTCATCTAACACCGCGACTGTTGCGCCCGTTTGCGCTGCTCTCGCAATGCCACTCGCTCGACGAGCATCGACAATCACCGGAATTTCCGGATTCAATCTTTGATGAACCAGAACTTCATCTCCGCCGTATCCGCGAAGTACGACGGCCGGTCGCTGCCCGCGACGCAAGAGCTCGGACGCAATCCACGCAGTGAACGGAGTCTTCCCCGTCCCTCCCACGGAAAGATTTCCAACACTTATCACAGGAATTGTAGACGCTTCAGTCGCGAAAAAATCGTGGTCGTACATCCACCCACGGGCAGCAGTAATACCGCGGTATCCGACCTCGAATGGGAGAAGCGCCACACGCGCCGCGCGAGAGATTGGATCACGCCCGCGCCAGATGCGCTCGATCAGCCGCAAGCGCGCCGTTCCGTTTCTTCCATCAACTTCTGGAACTCGGGCGCTTCGGCTGCTGCATCGCGCGATGATTCCACTGACACTCTCGTCGGCTCGCCATACGCGACAGTCACTTTCGCGAATGGTTTCGGAATCATGAAAGTGTCCCAGCTCGACAATCGCCACGCGCTGTCCGCATGCGCGGCAATCGGGAGAATTGGCGCGCCAGTCCTCTGCGCGGCAATCAGCGCACCCGGAGCATAACTGCGTGCAGGACCTCTAGGCCCGTCAGGAGTCACAGCAACTTCTCTTCCCTCTCGCAGCTCCTTCGCCAGCGCAAGCAGCGCGCGCTCGCCTCCTCGGCTACTCGATCCGCGAATCAATCGGTAGCCGATCGATTTTGCGAGACGCGCGATCAATTCTCCGTCGCGATGCTCACTCACCAGAATTGCAACGCGCTCTCCGTGATGATGCCAGATCAACGGCAGAAGCTGGCCATGCCACAACGAAAAAATGAATGGGACATTGTTCGCCCGCAGCCGCTCCAACGATTCCCCGCCGATCACGCGATACCGCCAGGTACTCGCGAGCGCGCGCAACGCAATTCCTCCTGCGAAAACAGCCGCACGCGCTGAAAGCGGAAACTCAGTGGACTCCTCTTTGCTCACGGAATCAGCTCGCTCGCCATTTGCGCAACACGCGAGGCCGCACCCGGCGATCCCAGTCGCGATCGGACTTCAGCAAGACCGTCGAGCACCCTTTGTCGCTCAGCGTTTCCAGGTTCGAGCAGCGGAACAAGAGCCGGCGCAACTTTATCGGGACGCAGATCATCCTGGACGAATTCTTTCGCGACCTCTCGTCCAGCGACGACATTCACAAGTCCGATGTGTGGAATTCTTACCATTGCCCGCGCAAGCAGATACGAAATGAATCCGGTCCTGTATGCGACGACGAGCGGACAATCTGCAATCGCCGCCTCGAGCGTAGTCGTTCCGCTTTTGCAGAGAGCAGCCTCAGCCGCGCGCAAAACTGTGAACGACGCCGATTCAACTCGCTTGTAGGGACACCGGGCGGGATCGAGAGTCACCGTCGGCGCGACGCTGACAATCGTTTGCAATCCCGGTACCTGACTCTCGACGACACGTGCTGAAGCCACGAAATCGTCGAGATGGCGATCGATCTCCTGCTGTCTACTCCCGGGGAATAGAGCGAGCACCGCTCGGTCCACATCGAGACCGAGTGCCTCACGAGCCGCTTGCTTCGATGGCAAATCTCCCGCGCGATCGAGCAACGGATGTCCAACGAACGTCGCGTTCACTCCATAGCCGCGCAACAATTTTTCCTCGAACGGAAGTATCACTGCGGCGCGGGTGACGATTCGCGCCAGCTCCGGAAGACGTCCCGCACCCCAGGCCCACACCTGGGGAGTGACGTAATACAGCACGGGTACGCCGGATTCAGCGGCAGCGCGCGCCGCTTTCATGTTGAATCCGGGATAATCGACGAGGACGAGTAAGCTCACGCGTCCGCGCTGGAGCATCGACCTCAATTCCGAGAGAAGCTCGAAATGTCTGGGGAGGTGGCGGATCACCTCGACGAAACCCATCACCGCCATTTCGTCGTAACCGGCGATTAGCTCGACGCCCGCGCTTTTCATTCGCGGACCACCGATGCCGGTCAATCGAAGCTCTGGCCTTATTCGCCTGAGCTCCTCCGCTACTCCCGCTGCATGAAGATCTCCCGACGCCTCTCCGGCGACGAAGAGGACGTCAGCCACGAGCGGTTGCGAGCTCTCCCGCGAGAGCGGGCGCCGTCCGCTCGATCTCCGCAACGATCTTGAGCGCGACTGATAGTGCCCGGCGACCATCTTCGCCCGTCACGAGCACCGGACCATCTCCACGAATCGCGGCGATGAAGCTCTCGAACTCGAGACGGAGCGGTTCGCCGTCGGGCGCGATCAGCTTGATTCTGTCGACAAAGCTCGTGATGTCGATTGGGCCTGACGGGGGATTTGCGGGATCGATCTTCTCGCGAAGTCGAAAGAATTCGCCCGTGCCGGCGGCGAGATCCAGCGAGATGTATCCGCTGTGCTGAAAAATCCTGATCTTCCTCACTCTCTCCCGGGAAATGCGACTCGACGTAATGTTCGCCACAGCGCCACCCGTGAACGTCACGCGCGCATTGGCAATGTCGAGCATCGGTGTCAAAACGGGAACTCCAACAGCACTGATCGACTCCGTCGTGTCCCCGACGAGAGTGAGTACGAGATCGATATCGTGAATCATGAGATCGAGCACCACGGCAACATCCGACCCGCGAGGATTGAATGTTGCAAGCCGCTCGCTCTCTATGAATCGCGCGCCCGAGACGTATGGCAGCGCGGCGCGAACCGCGCGATTGAATCGCTCGACATGGCCTATCTGAACGATCGCTCCATTGGCGCTCGCCATCGTCAGGAGCTCGTCCGCTTCGTCCAGCGTTGTCGTTATCGGTTTTTCGATGAAGACGTGCTTCCCTCGGCCCAACGCCTCCTTTGCCACGCCGAAGTGCGAGGAAGTCGGGACGACGATTGTCACCGCATCGACATCCTCGAGCAGCAACTCGAGATCGGAATAAGCTTTGACGGTGAGCTCCGACTCGACTTGCGATGCGCGGTCGCTTCGCTCCTCGACAAAACCCATTAGACGAGCTCCGTCGACATCGCGCAGAATTCGAACATGATGGTAGCCGAGGCTCCCCGCTCCAACTACGCCAATTCTGATTGGAGGGGTCAAATAACTACTCCACGCTCACTCGCCTCGACAAATCGCAATAACTCGAGAACCTCAGGATGTTGCTCGAGCTCAGTTTCTGCACGCTGCATCGCCTGAGAGAGATTCAGATCGGACCGGAAAAAAAGTCGATATGCGCGCTTGAGCTCGCGCACGACGTTGTCGGGGAATCCATTGCGCTGCAAACCCACGCTATTCAATCCATACAATTTCACCGGATTGCCCACCGCCTTGAGGAACGGCGGAATGTCCTTCGAGACACGCGAGCACCCGCCAATGAAACTGTAACGTCCGATACGCACAAACTGATGCACGGCCGACAGTCCCGAGATGGTCGCCTTGTCGTCTACAGTCACATGACCCGCGAGCTGAACGGCATTCGCCATGATCACGCCATTTCCGATATGACAGTCGTGTGCGAGGTGAACGTACGACATCAACAGGCAATTGGTGCCGACCGTCGTCTTGAATGATTGAGAAGTGCCGCGATTGATCGTCGAGTACTCGCGCACGACCGTCCCCTCGCCGATCTCGACTGACGTGGGCTCACCCGCATACTTGAGATCCTGCGGAGCACCACCGATCACGCTGCCGATGCCGATCTTCACTCCTGCTGCAAGTCGCACATCCTTTTCCAGCGTTGCGCGCGGTGAGATGACGCAGTCGTCGCCGACCTCGCATCCGTCACCGATGATCGCGAACGCCCCAACCTCGACGCGCTCACCAAGCTGCGCTTTCGAGGAGATGATCGCAGTCTGGTGAATGCCCTCACCGCCGCGGCGTTTCATTTATCGCGGACCATCGCTGCCATGTCTGCTTCAACGACAAGCTCGCCTTCCACCTTTCCGACTCCGTGCATCTTGCAGACTTTGCCACGAATCTGAATTACGTCGAGCTCGAACCTTATCTGATCGCCGGGCTTTACCGGCTTTCTGAATTTCACGTTATCGAGCGACATGAAGTAAACCACCTTCGACTCGGCGTCCTCGACCGATCCCATCAGCAGCATTCCTCCCACCTGCGCCATTGCCTCGATGATCAACACCCCGGGCATCACGGGATGTCCCGGGAAATGGCCCGCGAAGAATGGCTCATTGATCGTAACGTTCTTGAGCCCGACGATGCGCTTGTTCGCTTCGATCTCGATAATTCGATCGACGAGCAGGAACGGATATCGGTGAGGCAAAACCTTCATGATGTCTTCTATTCCGTACACGAAACTCCTCCGCTGATCGCGTTTTGCGCCGGTCGACGCAGCACCGTTTCCATTTTTTCGAATTCCCATTCGCACGAGCTCTTTCACCAGCGTCACGGTTCCGCGATGACTCGGCTTGTGCGCAACTATCCTTGCTTGCACATGAGCGCCCGCGAGCGCGAGATCGCCGACGCAATCCAGCATTTTGTTCCTCACTAACTCGTCCCACCACCTCAGAGGGCCACTGAGTAGCTCAGATTCGCCGAGAACAACCGCGTTTTCGAGTGATGCGCCTTTGATCAACCCTCGCTCGCGCAGCCATTCGACCTCGTGCACGAATCCGAACGTCCTCGCAGACGCTAGCTCGTTCGCAAAGAGCTCCGGAGTTATCCCGAAGCGCGACGACTGTCGCCCGATCAACGGATGCTCGAACTCGATGGTGACGTCGAGCTCCAGAGCAGATGACGGATACGCTTCGTAGACAGATTCTCCGTCTATGATCCTCACCGGCTCGCACAGAGTCAAATAATCCGGGTGTCCAACGAGCGTCGCAAGTCCCGCTGCGTGCAGCGCATCGAAGAATGGTCTCGCGCTACCATCGAGTATCGGCGGCTCAGGGCCGTCCATAGCAATCGTCAAATCGTCGATGTTATGCGCTGAGACTGCCGCGAGCACGTGCTCAACCGTGTGCACAACATTCGGATCCGTTCCGAGCTGCGTCTGCCGTTCGCTCCCCGACACCTGGTCAACGAGGGCAGGAATCGGAGCAGAATTCGGAACATCTGTCCGAACAAAGACTATCCCCTGTCCAGGCGGCGCAGGCTGAAACGTCAACCGGCACGACTCGCCCAGGTGAAGTCCGCTTCCCTCGACGTGAAATGGCTTCGCTACCGTGAGGCGACTCAATCCAAGCTCTTCTTGTCTAGTATTCCTTCGATTTTCTTTAGAATGTCGGGAAGCTTGAGGAGCGCGCCTGTCGCTCGCAGCGATTCGCGATGCGGGCGCGCGGGATATCCCGACCATGACTCACCGTCCGGTACGTCTCCGAACACTCCGGCCTGACCCGCGATGCGTGCTCCCTCTCCGATCGAAATGTGACCGCCAATGCCCGCTTGCCCGGCGAGAACGCACCCGTCGCCGATGCGCGTCGATCCTGCGATTCCAACCTGCGCCATGATCAAACAAAGTCGACCGACTTTCACATTGTGTCCGATCTGAACGAGATTGTCGATCTTCGTTCCATCGCCGATCACAGTGTCGTCGATGCTTCCTCGATCGACCGTCGTGTTTGCGCCAATCTCGACATCGTTTCCAATAATGCAGCCGCCGACGTGCGGAATTTTCGCGTGCTCGCTGCCACGCGATACATAACCAAATCCATCTGACCCGAGGACGCTGCCTGAGTGCGCGCGTACTCTCATGCCGATCGAGGTTCCCGCATAGACGGTGACGTTCGGATAAATCTGCGAATTGTCTCCGATCGTGACTCCGTCGCCAACTACAGCGTTAGATCCGATCCAGACGCCATCGCCGATTGACGCATTGGCACCGATGACAGCGTACTCATCGAGTGTGACTTCTTTTCCAATTCGCGCTCCCCGACCAATCCTCGCGCTCGGGCGAATGCCGGGCTCGCGAGTCCGCTCAGGATAAAACTTCGGCAGGAGAGAAAGCAGCGCATCGTGCGGGTTGTCGACGACGATTCGAGACCGAGCATTGCTCGGAGTGTCGGCAAGTTCTGATGTCACGAGCACCACGCCAGCCTGTGTGTCGCGAAACATCGGCGCGTATCTCGCTTGCGATGCGAAGCTCACGTCGTCGGGCGTAGCGCGGTCCAGTGGACACACTCCACTCACCGTCGTTGCTGGATCCCCTCGCAGCTCACCGCCGACAATGTCCGCAATGGCAACAGCGGTGAGAGTGCAAGCACGCTCACCGCCGAGAGAAGAAGTCTGCTTGTCCGTGCCGATCATCTATCAGGTGGTCGAGATACTCCAGCCGGCTTCGTGGTTAATGCGTTGCCCTTTGCCGGAGCAGCAGCCGGCTTCGGCGCCGCTTTCATCCGCGCCATGACCTTGTCCGTAATGTCGAGACTCTTGTCAGCCGCAACGATCACACTCGTCTGCGAGCCGACGTCGAAGATCATCGCATAATTGTCCTCGGCGCGAACCTGCTCGATGATTTTTTGCAGCTGCTCCATAATCGGCCGCACAAGCTCTGCCTGCCGACTCTGCATTTGCTGGTCGAGTGTCTGGGCGCGCTTTTGATAATCTGCTTCCTTCGTGCGGATAGACGCGGCGCGAGTCTCACGAGTTACGCTGTCGAGCTTCGGCGCTTCCTTGTCGAAGTTCGCAGCGAGAAGCTGAAGCGAATCGCTCATCCGCTGCAGCTGCGCCTGATACGCTTTGACTTCCGTATTGAATTGATTCTCAGCTTCGGCGCGACCAGGCGCGTCCGCGAGAATCTTTGCCGAATTCACATATCCGAATTTCGGCGCTGCTTGCGCCATCGCTGAGCCGGCAACGACAGCACTAAACGAGAGTGCGATCACAGTCGCACGAACGAAACCACGCATGTATTACTCCCCGGTGTTAAAAGAGCTGTCCTAGTTTGAAATGCAGCTTCCATCCTGGCGCCGGCCGTCCGGCCAGATCCAGGCGATCGAATCCATATCCAAGATCGACCCCAATGGGTCCGAGTGGGCTCACCAGAGCCGCCCCGACCCCCGCGCTACGGAAAAGACGAGTGGGGTCGAATTCGCGCGGATGTCCCCAAACGTTACCACCCTCAAAGAATGTATCGAAATAGAGCGACTGATTCACCCTCAATCCGAGCTCGGCAGTGCCCGTGAAGAAAGCGTTGCCGAACGAGGTCCGCCGGGCGCTCGCCCCTTCAGCTGCTGTAGCATCATACCCTGAAGGCGTAATCGAGAATTCGTCGTACCCGCGGAGAGGCTCGCCATACTGCGTTCCGCCAAGGGAAAACGACTGCGAATAGAAGAACGGACCCGGATTTCCGAACAACATTCCCGACCTCGCACTCAACCCCAGGACGATAGCCATTGGCTCGCTGCCAAGTCCATTTCCACCGCCAAGCGCGCCAATCGGCACATAAGATCTCAGTTCACTCGTATATCGCTGGAATGCCGCGGTGCCGCCAAGCGGTCCACCATTGAACTGCGCTAAGTGTCTGCGACCCGCCTTCCGCCGCGAACGGCAATCCCACTCTGGTGTCGTGCGACGCAGTGACTCCAACCGTCGAACGGAAGCAATGCGCGCACTCATTCGCGATGGTGCCGAGCAAGCCTTGATCGCC
>WNGI01007150.1_pt1 | contig 10203 bp, 8 predicted proteins | sample 5400621 | NCBI WGS metagenome assembly WNGI01 (sample SAMN13153374, study PRJNA577476) | soil metagenome | isolation source: 20 cm soil or saprolite under Garry oak tree replicate 1 | place: USA:California | collected 2016-06-15 | reverse complement strand
CGGCCCGGATCCACGCCGCCTATCGGCCCGAAGTCCACGAATGGAATCGTCTCGAGGCGCTGGAGCTCATCGTCGAGCATTGGCTGCCGGTTGATTAGGGACTTGGTCGGCGCGTAAGCGACCGTTCACTTTCGCCGTCGCCGGGTGACTTATTGTGCAATCGCACCTGCGTCAACCCTTTGATTTGGTTAGCCGTTGTATTTTGGTGCAGTTTTGTTCCCCGCGGTGCAATAAAGCTTGTGCGCCGCAATATTTACGGTTAGATTACAGCGGTTTAGCTCTGCCCGGCGCAGCACCCGTCGGCGCGCATACGGCGCAAAAATACAACAGGAGAATCGTTCATGCGTTTGACCGGAAAGGTCTCGATCATCACGGGCGCGGGCCAGGGAATCGGTCGTGCGACCGCCCTCAAGTTTGCGGCCGAGGGCGCCAAAGTTGCGGTCTGCGATATCAACCTCGAATCGGTTAAGGAAACGATGCAGGAAGTCGAAGCCGAAGGCGGCGAAGCGGCCGCGTATCGTGTCGACGTCACCGACAAGGAAAGCATCGCCCGGATGGTCGAAGGCGTCATGGCGAAATGGGGCAGGATCGATACCCTCGTCAACAACGCCGGTATCGTGCAGGACGCACAGTTCAAAAAGATGACCGACGAGCAGTTCGAGCGGGTGATCGACGTCAATCTGAAAGGCGTCTACAACTGCACCAAAGCGGTCGTCGACATCATGCTCGAGCAGAACTCCGGCGTGATCCTGAACGCGTCGTCGATCGTCGGACTGTACGGAAACTTCGGCCAGACCAATTACGCGGCGACAAAGTTCGGCGTGATTGGGATGATGAAGACATGGGCACGCGAGCTCGGCCGCAAAGGCATCCGCGCCAATGCAATCTGTCCGGGATTCATTGAGACGCCAATCCTGGCGCACATTCCCGACAAGGTCATCAAGATGATGGAAGAGAAAGTGCCGATGGGCCGCCTCGGCAAGCCCGAGGAAATCGCGAACACGTATGCGTGGCTCGCATCCGACGAAGCGTCGTACATCAACGGCGCGGTAATCGAGGTGTCGGGAGGATGCACGATCTAGAGGTCCGCGCAAAGTTTCGCTCGCTGCGCTCGCACGATACTTTGCGCGGGTAAGAGTTTCCTCGGCCGGCTGGGATAGCGGCGCGAGCAGTCGGCGAGGGGCCCCACAAAGTGGGGATCGACGACAAGTGCGAGTCGACGCACGAGACCGACGCCGCGACGCTGGCGAAACGAAATCGGCACAATGAGGTCGAGGCCCTGCGCCGGCCTCGCGTCAACTGCGGAACGCCTGCCAACTGACTGCCTCCGCGCCCGTTTTGCCGAACGTGCAACGTTTGTCAACCGCAGAGCGTTAATCGGCTGCCGCTCATCGGTCGCAACGCCTCATCCGTTGGTCGAGTTGAGCGGCCTGTCGCCAACAAGGTACGATGCGGCGTCCTCGTACGGAATTCTGCTCATGCGTTTCTTCACCTTGCTTGCAGTCGCGATATTCGCGCCGGCGATCGCTGCTCCGGCCCTCGCACAAAAGGCTGCCGATAAGAAGGCGGCCGAGAGCGTCCTTCCCCAATACAAATCGATCGGCGGTAACCCCGGTCCGCAATACAACTACGTCTGTCCCAACACCGATGGCAAAGGCGGGCTCGATTGCTATTTCGACGCCGTGCAGCATCTGTACACGATGTGCCGCCACATCAAGAGCATCGAGGTCATCGAGTTCGGCTATGAAAAGTCGGAGGAAGCCGTCAACGGCGCGAAGAGCGAATACTGCGTCGACAAGCAGAAGCTCAACATCACGCGCCCGTATCAGGCTGCGCTCCGCGAGGCGTCAATCTCCACGCAGGCCGTCGAGGGCGTGCGCAGCCTGCAGGAATTCTGGCTCGATGCTCTCGTCAAACTGAAATGGAAACCCGGCGAATCGGACGACGAGTACAAGGCCCGCGTCGCGCGGCCCTACGAAGATTTCCGCGAACGCATCGACGGCATCCGCAAGATCGTCTCGATCGTCACGGAAAACACCGCGCCTGCGCCGAAATCCGGCCGTGACAAGAAAGAACGCAAACGCATTTGATGTGCCGCATGCGGATGAAACGGTCTCGCGGGTAACCGTGGCGAGCGCCGACGTTCGCACGGACGACGATGCTTCGAGCGACGCGGCGCTGACGTCGATCTTCGGCGCGGGCGGCGTCCTGTCGCACTCGTTGCCGGGGTTCCGGTTTCGTGCGCAACAACTCGCCATGGCGCAGGCCGTCGCTCGCGCGATCGCGTCGCGGACCGAATTAATCGCCGAGGCCGGAACAGGCACCGGCAAGACGTTCGCCTATCTGGTCCCCGCACTGCTCTATGGCGGCAAGGTAATCGTGTCGACGGGCACGAAGACCCTGCAGGATCAGCTCTATGAACGCGACATTCCGCTCTTGCGCGACGCGCTTCGGGTACCGGTGACGATTTCGGTGCTCAAGGGACGCGCAAATTACGTCTGTCATCATCATCTCGAACGCGCGTCGCGCGAAGACCGCCTGCCGTCCCGGGACGATAGCCGCCATTTGCGAAAAATCATCGCGTTTTCGCGCGCGAGCGAGCGCGGCGATCGCGCAGAGCTCGCGGACGTGCCCGAGAACGCATCGATCTGGCCGCTCGTCACCTCGACGCGCGACAACTGTCTGGGTTCGAACTGCCCGTTCCACAAGGAATGCTTCGTACTGAAGGCGCGCAAGGACGCGCTCGACGCCGACATCGTCGTCGTCAATCATCACTTGTTTTTTGCCGACGTGATGCTGCGCGACGAGGGGCTCGCGGAGCTGCTGCCCGCATGCAACACGGTGATCCTCGACGAGGCGCATCAGCTTCCCGATACCGCAACTCTTTTTTTCGGCGAGCAAACCAGCGCGGGGCAATTGGCCGAGTTGGCGCGTGACGCCGAAATTGCCGCACGGACAAATGCGCGCGACGTTCCCGGTCTCCCCGATGCCGCTGCGGACGTCACTCCCGCGATCCGCAAGCTGCGGCTCGCCGCAGGAGAGTCCACCGGCAAATTCACGCAGGACACGATCGCGGCGCGTCCCGGATTCATCGATGCGCTCGATGAGCTTGCCGCAGCGCTCGATCGGCTCGCTGCCGAGATGCAGCACTACGCGGAGCGAAGCGAAGATCTCGCGAGCGTCGCGCGCCGTGCCGATGAAGCCGCGGCGCGTGTCGCACGATGGCAAGGCGGTTTGACGGCCGAAGGCCGCAGTGCCGGCGGCGATTGGATCCGCTGGATCGACGTCACGCCGCAAAGCTGGCAGCTCCAGTCGTCGCCGCTGTCGATCGCCGATATCTTTCGTCGGCAAGTGGAGTCGACGGGCCGTGCGTGGATTTTCACGTCGGCAACGCTGGCTGTCGCGCGCGATTTCACCCATTACACAAACGAGCTGGGACTCTCCGATGCCGCGACCGGCTGTTGGGACAGTCCCTTCGATTACGCGGCGCAAGGTTTGCTGTACGTGCCACGCGACCTGCCGCCGCCGAACACGCGCGAGCACACCGATGCGGTCGTCGATGCGGCGCTGCCTGTCTTGAAGGCAAGCGGAGGACGCGCATTCATGCTGTTCACGACGCTGCGCGCGCTCGCCGCGGCACGCGAACGTCTCGTCGACGCTTTTCTGCGCATGGGACTCGACTATCCGCTATTGGTACAAGGCGACGGTTCGAAGACCGAGCTGCTGACGCGATTTCGCACGCTGCGCAACGCCGTCTTGTTGGGCAGCGCAAGCTTCTGGGAAGGCGTCGACGTTCCCGGCGATGCGCTGTCGGTCGTCGTCATCGACAAATTGCCGTTCGCGCCGCCGGACGACCCGCTGCTCTCGGCGCGCCTCGACAAGCTCAAGGCCAACGGCGGCAATCCGTTCCTCGACTGGCAGCTGCCGCAGGCGGCGATCAGCCTCAAGCAAGGCGCCGGACGTTTGATCCGCACGGAGACCGACCGCGGCGTGCTGATGATCTGCGATCCGCGCCTTACCGACAAACCCTACGGACGCCGGATCTGGCAAAGCCTGCCGCCGATGCGCCGCACGCGCGATCTCGACGACGTCCTGGCTTTTTTCGATTCGACGCCGCCGGCGTCGGATGCGGCGGATGCCACTCTCGCGCTCCAGCGCTGAATGAGTTTTCGTGTCGTCGTGCTCGGCGGGTACGGAAATTTCGGCGCGCGCATTGCCCGCACGCTGGCGCGCGATCCCGGTATGGCGGTTACCGTGGTGGGCCGCGAAGCCGCTCGAGCGGTCGACACGGCAACGGCGATCGCGCTCGAATGCGGCAATCGGGTCGACGCGGCGGCTTTCGATGTATCGGCACGCGATATCGGCGCACGGCTACGAACGCTCGAACCCAACCTCGTCATCCACACGTGCGGTCCGTTCCAATCGCGTGATTACGGCGTAGCGCGCGCTGCCCTTTCGGTCGGGGCGCACTATGTCGATTTGGCCGATGCACGCAAGTTCGTCTGCGGCATCCGGGCGATCGACGACGCCGCGCGCTCGCGCGAGTTGCTCGTCGTCAGCGGCGCAAGCACCGTGCCGGGATTGAGCGGCACCGTGATCGATGCCTTTGCGCATGAATTCGAAGCGCTGCAATCGATCGATCTGGGGATCGCGCCCGGGAACCGCACGCGGCGAGGTAGCGCGACAGTCGCTTCGGTCGCGAGTTATGTCGGCCGCCAGTTCGGCGTCTGGAACGGCGGCGTGTGGCAACCGGCTTACGGTTGGCAACGGCTGCGACGTCATCGCTATCCGCCTGCCGTGGGTACGCGGTGGCTTGCGGACTGCGACGTCCCCGACCTCGAACTTTTTCCCGAGCGCTATCCCGGCGTGCAATCGGTGCACTTCGGCGCAGGGCTCGAGTTGCCCTTGCTGCACTTTGGCCTGTGGCTCTTATCGTGGCCATCGCGCTGGCGTTGGATTGCGCCGCTCGACGCGCACGCCGAAGGTTTGCGTCGGAGTAGCGAATGGTTCGCGAAATTAGGTACCGATGTTGGTGCCATGCATGTCGAGATGCACGGGTTTCGTCGCGGCCATCAGCTCGACGTGATATGGACGCTCGTGGCCGGCCACGGCGACGGTCCACAAATTCCTTGCACCCCCGCGATCGTTATCGCGCGGAAGCTCGCCGCTGGAACGCTCGTCGCGCGCGGTGCTCTGCCATGCATTGGGCTATTTTCGCTCGAGGAATGCTTGCGCGAGCTGGAGGGCTACGACGTGCGGACGATCGTCGAGCGGACGCTGATTTAGCGCCCTGAACCTGGGCTACCAAAACTTCCACCACGGCTTCGCCGGTGTTCCTTTGACATAGACACTGTCGGGAAAAGTCTTGACCAGAATTTGACGTGAATCGTCGGCAAGCTGATTGAGACCGAGCTTTTCGTACGATTTGACGAGAACATCGAGCGCCGGCTCGTTCGATGCCGTCTGCGGTGTATTCATCAGCGCGGCCTGTGCGCGATTAGCCGAGGCGACATACGCGCCGCGATTGTAGTAGTAGCGGGCGACATTGACTTCGTACATGCCGATCGCGTTGGTCAGATAGCGCATCCGTTGCTTCGCATCGTCGGCATAGCGGCTGTCCGGAAAACGTTGCACCAGATCCTTGAACGCCGAGAACGACTCGCGCATCTGCTTCGGATCGCGCTCGGCGAGATCGAGCTCGTAGACGTAACCCAAAATACCCTGGTCCTCGCGAAAATAGACGAGGCCCTTCAGGAAATACGCGTAGTCGACATTGGGATGATTCGGATACGTCCTGATGAAGCGGTCGCATGCCGCCGTCGCGGCAGCTTGCTCACTCGCGCGCCAGTTGGAGAACGCACCTTCGAGAATCGCCTGCTGGGCGTAGCGGCCGTACGGATAACGCGACTCCAGCGTTTCGAAGAGCTTGATCGCCCGCGTATAATTCCCCTCGAGCATCGCGTCATGCGCGCTGCCATAGAGCTTTTCGGCGGACCATCCCGCCGTTTCGTCTTTCACGTCGGGCAACAGGCCGCAGCCGGCCAGCGCAAGCACCAACAACATGCCCGCGATCCACGTTCTAGCCTGCGGCCTTTGTTCAATCATCGGTGCCATCCTTCGTGAGTCGCGCGAATTATAGCGGAGCGGACGCCGCGATCCGCGATGACGCTGTCGCGGCTCCGCTCGAGCTGACTGTTCCGTCCGACCTCGCCGGGCTGCGCTTCGACCAAGCGCTCGCGCGGCTGGTTCCACAACATTCCCGCAGTCGCCTCAAGGACTGGATTGACGCCGGGCGCGTCACGCTCGATGGCGCGATCGCCGAGGGCAAACGACGGCTTTCCGGCGGTGAGCGGATCGTCATCGAGGCGGTGCAGGACGCACTCGCCGTTGCGGATGCGCCGCAGGCGATCGAGGTTGCCATCGTTCACGAGGACGAGGCGATTATCGTTGTCGACAAACCGCCGGGGTTGGTTGTCCATCCGGGCAGCGGCAACCGCGACGGTACGTTGCTGAACGCGCTGTTGCATCACGCGCCACAGCTCGCCGCGCTTCCGCGTGCCGGCATCGTTCATCGACTTGATAAGGATACGAGCGGGCTTCTGGTGGTTGCGAAAACAGCTATTGCGCAAACCGATCTCGTGCGGCAGCTGCAGGCGCGCACGGTCGAACGCGAGTACATCGCCCTCGTGCACGGCAACGTCTCACGCGCGATAACGATTGATGCGCCGATCGGCCGGCATCCGCGCGTCCGTACGACGATGGCAGTCGTCGCGCGCGGCAGACCGGCGCGCACGCACGTCAAACCACTCGAGCGTTATGGCGCGGCAACGCTCGTGCAATGCACGCTGGAAACCGGACGAACGCATCAAATCCGCGTTCATCTTGCGGCGATCGATCATCCATTGGTCGGCGATCCGGCATATGGCCGCCGTCGCGGCTCTGCCGCGCTGCCGGCCTTCCACCGCCAGGCCCTGCACGCAATTCGCCTGGCCTTCATCCATCCGGAAACAAAAAAGCGACGGCAATGGGAAACGTCGTTGCCGGACGACATGGAGCGTCTGTTGTCGCAGTTGCGAACGAATAAACAATGACGATCGCGACTACGTCAACGCTTGCCTCGCGTATCGCGCGGGACGGTCTCGACTGGATTGTGCCGTCGTGGCCAGTGCCGGCGGACGTTTACTCGCTTTCGACGACGCGAACCGGTGGCGTGAGCGTCGGCCATTACGCGACATTGAACCTTGGCACGGCGACCGGCGACGATCCGACAGCGGTCGCCGACAATCGGCGCCTTGTCGCAGCGTACATTCCCTCTGCTCCCGTGTGGCTTCGCCAAGTGCATGGCGCAAACGTCGTTACGCTCGATTCGGCGGAAATCGATGCGGCTTGCACACGCGCCCCAATCGCTGATGCGGCGGTCACGCGCCAGCGCGATGTCGTGCTCAGCGTGCTGATCGCGGATTGCCTGCCCGTTTTGTTCGCTGAAACCACCGGCAACGTCATCGCCGTCGCGCACGCGGGTTGGCGCGGTCTTGCAAGCGGCGTTCTGGACAACACAGTTGCGGCGATGGGCGTCGATCCGGCCGACATCGTCGTGTGGCTTGGGCCGGCGATCGGCATGAATGCGTTCGAGGTGGGAAAAGACGTCGTCGATGCATTCGCGAGATCCGACGTCAACAAAGGCTTCGCCCCAAAGGGACACGGCAAGTGGAACGCCGATCTGTACGCAATCGCCCGCGCACGACTCGAGCGATGCGGCGTACGAAACGTGAACGGCGGCGGCTATTGCACATTCACGGACAGCGCACGGTTCTTTTCGTATCGCCGCGAGCGTGAAACGGGTCGCATGGCGGCTTTGATCTGGATCGCCTCGTAGTACCCTATCGAACAATAACGACAACAACGGTCCATCGATTTCATGCGCACTCTCCTATCGATTGTCGTTGCGGCGCTTGCCGGCGGCGTGCTGTCGACGCTCGCGGCCGCTGCGACGTTGCGCCTTGCGTCGTCGTGGATTCCGCGACTCGTCTCGTTCGCCGTGGGTGCGCTTTTGGGCGCCGTATTCCTCGAGCTCTTGCCGCACGCGTTGGAGAACGGCGGCGTCCATTACGTGTTGCTGATTGTTCTGATCGGTCTTCTCGCGTTCTTTCTGCTTGAGAAGCTCGTGCTGTGGCGCCACGCGCACGGCCATGAGCAGCATGCGCACGACGACGAGGAATCAGAGCACGATCACGCAATGCACGGCCACCCGATCGTCGACGGCGGCCGTCCCGGATTGATGATCCTGATCGGCAACAGCGTGCACAATTTCTGCGACGGCGTCGTCATCGCCGCAGCGTTTCTCGCGGACCATGCGCTCGGCGTCGCAACGACGCTGGCGATCGTCGCGCACGCCGTACCGCAACAGGTCGGTGATTTCGCAGTCCTGCTGCATTCGGGCTTCGGTCGCAAGAAAGCGTTCGCGTTCAACGTCGGCGCAGGATTCGCCACGCTGGTCGGTGCGCTGGCCGCATATGGCGCATTGGCCGGAATGGAACGTGTACTGCCGACAGTCCTTGCGATCGCCGCCGCGAGCCTGCTCTACGTCGCAGTGGCCGATTTGATTCCAAGTCTTCACCGTCGTCCTGAACCGATCGAAACGGCAAAGCAGGCCCTGCTTATCGGACTAGGGCTTGCAACGATCGGTATCGCGCACGTTGCGCTCGAGCATTGAACGGCTCGACACGATCGATGTTCTAACATATTGAACACCGCTTTCGCTCGCCCCGTCATCCATGTCAGCGCTCAACACTTCGCCGGTCAATCAAGGGAGCGAGCTTGCCGCGCTCTGGCAGCAGCTTGCGGAGGAATGCGCGAAGTGGTGGATGACGCCCGCGTCGCCGCCGTCGCTGCCGGCAGAGCACACCGTCGCTGAATCGGCTCAGGCGATCGCGCCGTTGTTCGATGCTCGTGCCATCGCGGAACTCACTGAACGGTTCGCGCCGCGTTTTCAGGCGTTGTGGGCGCGCGTGATGAGTGGCCCCGCAACGTCGAGATCGGACGCGACTGCGCCGAACGAACGAGATCGCCGCTTCGCCGCTCCAGCATGGCGCGATCAGCCGTATTACGCGTTCATCAAGGACGCCTATCTGCTCTACGCCGAATATCTGACAGAGCTCGCGTCGCTCGCGCAACTCCCGCCCACGGATAAACGTCGGCTCGAGTTTGCGACACGGCAATATATCGACGCGATCGCGCCGACGAATTATCCGGCGACCAATCCCGAAGTGCTGCAGCGTGCGCTCGAGACCGATGGCGCAAGTCTGCTGCAGGGCTTCGCCAATCTTGTCGGCGACGCACGCAAGGGCCGCATCACGATGAGCGACGAGGGCGCGTTCGCCGTCAGTCGAAATCTGGCGGTGACCCCAGGGAGCGTCGTGTTTCGCAACGAGCTGATCGAGCTCATTCAATACGACGCGACGACGCCGACTGTACACAAGCGGCCGCTGGTGATGGTGCCGCCGTGCATCAACAAATTCTATATCCTGGACTTGCGGCCGGAGAATTCATTCGTTCGCCATGCGGTCGGCCAGGGGCACACGGTGTTCATGATCTCGTGGCGCAACATACCGCCCGAGCTCGGCCAACTGTCGTGGGATGACTATCTCGAACGTGGGGTACTCGCCGCATTCGACGTCGCGCGCGAGATCACTGGCAGCAAGACGCAGAATGCGCTCGGTTTCTGTGTCGGCGGCACGATGCTTGGATGCGCGCTCGCCGTTCTCGCAGCGCGCAACGATCGGTCGGTGGCGAGTGCGACGTTTTTGACGACGATGCTCGACTATTCCGATCCCGGCGAGATCGGCGTCTACATTTCGCGCGAGTCGCTCGCGGCGCGCGAGCCGGCCCTTCTTGCCGGGCAGCGCGTGCACGGAAGCGAGTTGGCGAGTGCCTTCGCGAGTTTGCGCGCCAATGAGCTGGTGTGGAATTACGTGGTGAACAATTACTTGAAAGGGCAAACGCCGCCGGCATTCGACCTTTTGTACTGGAATGGCGATTCCACCAATCTGCCGGGCCCGATGTATGACTATTATCTGAAGGAGCTCTACATCGAAAATCGCCTGCGCGTGCCGAATGCGCTGACGATGGCGGGCAAGCGAATCGATTTGCGAAAGATTGCCATCCCATCGTATGTCTACGCGTCGCGCGAGGACCACATCGTGC
>WNGI01007149.1_pt1 | contig 10203 bp, 13 predicted proteins | sample 5400621 | NCBI WGS metagenome assembly WNGI01 (sample SAMN13153374, study PRJNA577476) | soil metagenome | isolation source: 20 cm soil or saprolite under Garry oak tree replicate 1 | place: USA:California | collected 2016-06-15 | reverse complement strand
TCACGACACCTTCCGATAAGAGCTGAAGCATCCGCATTTCGCGCCAAGCCCGGTTGCGCGCATGGGAAGTTCTTCGAGTAGCTTCACGACCGCCCGCCGAAGATTCGGCAGGATGCTCAAATCCCTTGACAGCAGGTTGAACCAGTCCCGGGGGGGGTCGGGGCTCGATAGGCCCGCCACGCTGCGCTGGCTTGTTCCAGATGATCGTTGAGAATTCTGACGGCCGGCAGCCGCCATGTCGCCACTTGTTCGGGCAGGTGGCCGCCGATGGCGACGTCCGACTGGACCAACGCCAGCTTGGAAGCGATCGTCCCGTAATGTCGCAGATAGTCCAGCAGCCAGATCAGCGTCAGTTGTGAATTCGGGTCCGGGCCGACCCATAACTCGATCGTCTCGCACCGCTCGCAGAGGTCGATCAATCCGCTTTCATTCGAACCGATTTCTCCGAAATGTTTCCGATAAACGTTCCACAGCCAATGATCGGTCATCTGAACATGTTGCACGGAACGCGGCGCCACCGACGTTGCGAGCTCGGCATCGGATGGCAGCGGTCCCCAAACGAACCGAAAGCCGAACGGAAGCACGATATCAGCGAGGCCGGCGTCCCTCAGGGTTCCCGCTCCCGTGTCGTCCATCGCCAGGATCAGACGCGTCATGTACGTCTCCGAATAGCCGAGACTGCATCACCGCTCACCCAGCACCTCGCGCGCCGACAAATACTGTACTGTCGGACAACGCGTGGACTACGGCGCAGGCGGCGGAGTAGAGAATTTCGTTGGTGCACAAGTTCCGCATTTCAAAGAAGCTCTATTTCTGCACCCCTGACTGCTCGCGCTGCATCTCCGCTGGCAGGCATTTTTATCGGTAGTGCCGATGCTGCCGCGGGCCGCAATGCATTCGCCGTGGTTTTGTATGCATATGTAAGTGGAAATTTGGAAGCACTTGATACATTCTTCCTCGGCAAATCCAACATTGACTAAATGCAGGAGAAATATTGTCGCGACCGCGGCTGCATAAATACTTCTCATGCACCACCGTCGGCTCTTGCCTCGCACCGCAATTCGGTCGGTCTAACAAGCTTCCTCATCCAAAAACAAAACGGGCGCTGACAACGTCGGCAACTCAACGTCCTCGGCGCCCGTCTTTATCGAAACTTAGCGCGAACCAGGTTTCAGAAAACCTCACTCCTCCGCCGGCTCTTCGCCTTCGGTGTCGCGCTCGGGGGAGCCGGCCAGGATCTGCTCGGCGATCAGGCCGGAGTTCTGGCGAATCGCGGCCTCGATCTTCGCGGTCATGTCGGGGTTGGCTTTCAGGAAGGCCTTCGAGTTCTCGCGGCCCTGGCCGAGCCGTTGGCTGTCATAGGAGAACCAGGCGCCGGATTTCTCGACGATACCAGCCTTGACGCCGAGGTCGAGAATCTCTCCCATCTTGGAGACGCCCTCGCCATACATGATGTCGAATTCGACCTGCTTGAACGGCGGCGCCAGCTTGTTCTTCACCACCTTGACGCGGGTCTGGTTGCCGACCACCTCGTCGCGCTCCTTGATCGCGCCGATGCGGCGGATGTCGAGGCGGACGGAGGCGTAGAATTTCAGCGCGTTGCCGCCGGTGGTGGTTTCCGGCGAACCGTACATCACGCCGATCTTCATCCGGATCTGATTGATGAAGATCACCATGGTGTTGGATTTGTTGATCGAGGCAGTGAGCTTGCGCAGCGCCTGGCTCATCAGCCGCGCTTGCAGGCCGGGCAACGCATCGCCCATCTCGCCTTCGAGTTCGGCGCGCGGCACCAGCGCCGCCACCGAATCCACCACCAGCACGTCGACCGCGCCGGAGCGCACCAGCGTGTCGCAGATTTCCAGCGCCTGTTCGCCGGTGTCGGGCTGCGAGATCAGGAGCTCGTCGATGTTGACGCCGAGCTTTCTGGCATAGACCGGATCGAGCGCATGTTCGGCGTCGATGAAGGCGCAGATGCCGCCCTTCTTCTGGCCCTCGGCCACGGTATGCAGCGCCAGCGTGGTCTTGCCCGAGGATTCCGGCCCGTAGATTTCAACCACCCGGCCGCGCGGCAGGCCGCCGACGCCGAGCGCGATGTCGAGCCCGAGCGAGCCCGAGGAAATGGTTTCGATATCCATCGAGCGGTCGTTCTTGCCCAGCTTCATCACCGAGCCCTTGCCGAACTGGCGCTCGATCTGGGAGAGCGCGGCGGACAGGGCCTTGGTCTTGTCCATGGAAGATCCTTCGACGATACGCAGGGCGGTGGCGGACATAGGTCGTGCTCCTTATGGCGGGGATTCGCTAGCGGGACAAACGGACGGCCAGAACTGAGGAGCCTTAAGTTGGGGAGTGGCTGATCAGCGACTGATGGAACAACGTACCTCATTTGTTCTTTGTTCGCAATATGTTCCTTTACCGATTGTGTGAAATTCTAACTTCTACCTTTAGTAGTGCGATTTGAGGGTGTTAGCGAACTCGTTTCGTTAAGGGGATGCCAATTTCAGCCCTCCCCGATCTCCGTGAAACTACCGGGTGTTCCGCCGATGGAACGCCCTGTCGGGTTGCTTTCGCTGCGAGCGGCTCGAGCAAACTCATCGACGAGCAAAATTGAACAGACAGCCTTCAGGTTATAATCGAACTTGCTGTCGATGAGTCGTGGTCGGGGATTTCCGATGATGCACAAGGGCATAGAGTACACGGCGGCATTGGCAGGCGAGCCGAGCATCTGGAGATGGCAATTCCAGATTGGCGAGACCATCAAAACCAGCAAGACGGAAACAAGGATCAACCTGCTGGCCATCCGCCGCGTTCAGCTGCGGATTGACCGCGAACTCAAAAAGGCCGCGCACAACATAAGTCAGTAGTTCTACGGAGCGGGGGGCGGGCCAAATTTAAGCATTCATCAATTTTTGTGGCCGCGCAGGGTCGGCCGCGGAGTGCTGGGCCGCGCCGGCAACTCGCTGCCAGAAAGCGTTTCCGGCCGGTAATCCCTGCCATTTCAAGGTTTTAGTCGCCCCTCCCCAGGCAAAGCGTTCAAAGCCCGCCTGAAGCTCGGCTGCAAGACCGCTTGCACACTTCGTGCGCGGCCCTATTGACACGGATCAACACGCGGAACCGCATAGTCGTCAAGCTGAACGCCATATGGCCAACCTCGTCTTCAAGTGTCCCCGGACCGGCATGAACGTGCAGCACTGGCTTGCGGACGAATCCGCGCCGGGCGATCCGTCCTGCACCTACGAAACGGTGCATTGCCAGGCCTGCAGCGGGCTTCATTTCATCAATCGATCGAGCCGCAAATTGCTCGGCGAAAAAGAGGAAGAAACAGAGGAATAAGCCGCGCCGCCATCATTGGCGGCCTGCCCACCCGCATCGACAAGCGAAGCCGGCCGCCACGTCGCGCGCGGTGCGGCGAATTTAGTGCTACCAATCGGAAAACAGGGGTGGCCGTCATGGCGTCTGGGGACGCGAATGTTCCTCCAAATCCGGAGGACCCAAATGACGCCAAGCGCATTTGCGAGAAATGCGGCGCCGAAATGAAACAGCTGGGCGTGCTGCCCGCCGTTTCCGACCGCGCCGTCCTGAAGATTTTCCGATGCTACAATTGCAGTCACGTCGTCTCCGAGTAGCTTTCGGCTTCGCCGGCTCTCATCCGCCAACAGAGATTCCGAACCTAAATCACGGTAGCGTAGCGGGTTTTTCAGGGCCAAATCACCGTTCGCGCCATGGGGTGCAACAAGATAGACGGATTTCGGATTGAAACACTAGTCGGCGCTGCGCAACCGGCGCATCGTGAATTCGATCTCGCCGCCGGGCAATTCGCGCCAGCTTTCGACCCCGCTCATATAGGCCGCCTTGGGATAGCGGGTGAGGAAATCGCGGGCCTTGACCCGGGCCTGGTCGCGCGGCAGCGAAAAGGTCTCGCGCAGATAGCCGTCGTCCGGCTTGTGCCGGCCGGCCATCCGCTCGGCAAGATCGCGGGGACGAGAAACCATGTCGCAACTCCAGCACACCTACGACCAGCTGAATATAGCGCTGGCGGCAACCAATCCGAGTCCCCCTTGAAGGATGGCGCACTCGTGCCCAATTGAGTCGCATACCGGACATAACCCTGATATAATTCCAATATTACCGGCAGGCCCCGCAGGCGCCGGCGACTGAGAGCCCCCAAGGGAAGTTCCAAGACGCTCCCGCGCCGCCGCGAGGGAGGCCAATGGCGCTAACCCCGGAACTTCGCGAACGGGCCGAATTTTGCCACCGCCTCGCCCGCCATTGCACCGATCCGGACCGGCGCGACAGCCTGATGAAGCTTGCGGAGGAATTCGCCGCCCGGGCCGACGCCCAGGAAAACGACGAAACCGGGGTCTATCGGCTGGCCCGGATGAGCGAGGCGCCGATTGACGGGCCTGTCGCCACTGGCGGAGGCTCAACCATGAGAGCAAGCATGCCTGATCGACGGACCAACCGACTGCTCTCGCTCTTGTCGGATGACGACTATGAGCGACTGCGCCCGCTTTTGTCGCACGTCGTTTTTGATTACAAAAAAAGCCTCTACGAGGCGTCACGCCCGATCGAATATGTGTATTTCCCCATCGACGGCGTCGCCTCGCTGGTGATCACGACGGCCGACGGCTCCGGTGCCGAGGTCGGCACGATCGGCAGCGAGGGAATGGTCGGACTGCCGATCTGCCTTGGCGACCGCGATGCGCCGTCGTCGGTGTATGTGCAGGTGCCGGGGACGGCGCTTCGAATGGATGCCGGCCTTTTCCGCGCCGAACTCGCGCACAGTCCGACATTGAACCTGATCATGCTCCGCTATGCCCATGCTTTCTTCAACCAGGTCGCGCAGTCGGCGGCCTGCGCCCACCTGCACCGGGTGGAGCAGCGCTGTTGCCGATGGCTGCTGATGACCCGCGACCGGATGCCCTCCGGCGACTTTTTGCTCACCCATGAATTCTTAGGCATGATGCTCGGCGTGCGGCGAACCACGGTCACCGACGTGATGGGCGCCCTGCAGAAGGCGGGGTTTATCCGCTACCGGCGGGGTCACGTCACGATCCTCGACGCCGAGGCGCTGCACCAGCGAAGCTGCGAATGCTACGACGTCTCGAAGCTGGAATTCGACCGGCTGCTGGGCGATACGCCGACGGCGCCCAGGGCCGACAAGAAACATCGGCTGATCAGTGAAGTCGGATAATCCCGAAACATGCCCCGCTGCGCGCTGCGTCCGTTTTCCGACAATAGTTTTCGGTCGACGGAAGTACGGCAATTGTCATTGCAATTGCGGCCAATAGCCGATCAGGCGGGATAGCGCGGTCCCTGAGCCGGCGCTATGACGGCTACCGGACCGACAGGGCCCCTGCTTGTTTCTATACATCGAGGTTCCGCGGTGCGCCCTCTCGGAGAGCGCCCTTCCCAACCCCTGCGGTACATCGGCCCGACCGAACGGGCGGGATATTGCAGTGGCAGCGTCGATTTCAAACACCGGTGTCCCCTTGGACAACAAGCTGCTCGCCTCGCTGCCCCGCGATCACTTCGATCGGCTTCTTCCACATCTGTCGACCGTCTCGCTGCCGCAGGGAAATGTGTTGGCCGAAGCCGGCGACGAAGTCGATCAGGTCTACTTCCCGCATTACGGCATGCTGTCGCTGCTCGCGGTGCTGCGCGACGGCAAGGCGATCGAGACCGCGACCGTGGGCCGCGAAGGTGTGGTCGGCGCGATGGCCGGGCTTGGCCTGTACAGGTCGCTGGTCCGCGTGGTCGTGCAGATGCCGATAGCCTGCAGCAAGATCGCCGCCTCCCATTTCAGGACGGTCGCCGCCTCCAGCGATCCCGTACGCAATCTCTGCATCCGCTACAATGAAGTGTTGCTGTCGCAGGCGCGGGTGACGGCCGCCTGCAATGCGCTGCATTCGATCGAGGCGCGGTTCTGCCGCTGGCTGCTGCAGAGCGCGGACCGGGCCGCGAGCGACACGGTCGCATTGACGCAGGAGTTCCTCGCCGAGATGCTCGGCGTCAGGCGCACCTCGGTGACGGAAGTCGCGAGCAAGGTGCAGGCCGCGGGCGCCATCACCTATTCACGCGGCATGATCAAGATCCTGGATCGCCAGATGCTGGTGCGGATATCGTGCGAGTGTTACCAAACACTGGTCGATCAATCCGCCCTGCTGGCCTGATTGCCCCAACGTCGGCCCGATGCCCGAGGCGCTTTCCTCAAGCATTCCGTTTGTCTCAAGCATACGGTCTAGTTCGCGGTGCTGCCGGTTTTAGTCCGCGGTTTCGCGGGAGCCGAGGCCTTGGGCGTTTCCGTGCTACGCACATTGCCCCATGGATCGGAAGAGGCCTTGGCATCCGGTATTTTCTTGAGCGATTCCTTGTAGGCCTTTTGTTGGGCGGCCTCCTGCTCTTTTTCCTCCGGTGTCTTGGACGGCAAATCCGATAGCAAGTTGATGTTGGGAGTCGACATTTGCGCGTAGGCCGGCCCTGTCAGCAACGCGATGGCGGCCGCTATGCGGAAAACTCTCATGGGAACGCTCCGTGCATTTTTCCTGGGCAGTATATCACCGCGCGGACTTCGACGCCAAGCCGGCCTCATCATCAAGCCGACTGCGACATCAAGCGTGCCCACAGGCGTGCCCCAGATCCCTCGCCGGATCATGCCTAAAAATGGTCCGGGTTGGAGGATCTCGACGGTCGCATCCAAACGTCCCAGATCGGACCGCATTTGGTGCAGCCATCTAGGGCAAGACCGGTCGCGATCAAGCCCAGATTCAGAGCCAATCGCCCAGACATGGTCGGCGACCTGCGGCCCCGATCATAGGATCGCAAGTCGGGCGTTTTCAAGCCGCGCGGATGGCATGTCGCTTTCCACCAAGGCATTCTACAATGATGATTGGCGCTCATTTCGGGCTGGGAGTCACCGCTGATGCAAGGGAAACAACGAGCAGAGGGATTCGATATCGCGGAAGCCAGGCGCGTCCTTGGCGAGGTGTTTGCGCCATGGGTGCGGGACCTCGGCCTGTCGGTCGCCGCCATTGAATGCGACCCGCCGCCCGGCGCCGCGGCCGACTGGCAGCCGGGCGCGGTGCTGCGCATGGCCTTCTCCGAACGGCTGTGCCGGCATGGCGGCATCGTCTGCGGCCAGGCGCTGATGGCGCTTGCCGACACCGCGATGGTGATCGCGATCCAGGCCGCCATCCGTGGCTACCGGCCCATGACAACCGTCGATCAAACCACGCATTTCATGCGCGCGGTCATGTCCTCGGACGTACTGGCGGAGGCGCGCGTGGTTCGGCTCGGCCGCACCATGAGCTTTGGCCGCGTCACCTTGTCCAGCGCCGCCGACAACAAGCCGGTGGCGATGGTCAGTAGTGCCTTTGCGATGCTGTGACAGCGAGGGATCGGTTGGTGCCCCTGGAGCCTTCACATACATTATCGTCAACGAAACCTGAACCGGAACCGAAATAGCCGGGATATTCTATTCAATTGCCTGTAATTCCGCTGAGCTATTTTGAACCTAGAATGATCGACGGTATTCGGTTCAGCAGCGATGGATGAGAAACGGGAAGCGCCCAGGCACAGAGTGCTCAAACACGGCGTGCTCGCCTTTGACGGCGGCGGCTCCGTCGACTGCATGGTCCGAAACATCTCGCCAAATGGCGCACGGCTCGATGTCGCTAGTCCGATCGGCCTGCCAGAGGCCTTCACCCTCCTGATAGAGGTGGATCACTTCAAGCGCCATTGCCACGCGGTCTGGAGCCACGACAAGCTCATCGGCGTCGTCTTCGACTAGAGCGGGATGACTTATCTTCGAATCGTCATCCCGCTCTATCTTTTTGTTTGAGCATGATCCTTTCGGAAAACCGGTACCCACTTTTCCGGATCATGCTCTAGATCTCCTTCCGAGCACGATCTCTTCGAAGAACCGCTGCCCATCCCCGGGTCAAACCCGAGGGCATGCTTTTCCGGATTGCGCTCCAGTTCAGCGATCAGTATCCGCCCCGCGATCGGCCCATTTGGCCGCCGCCTCCGCCGTAACCGCCTCCTCCGAAACCGCCGATACCGATGCCGATGCCAATGCGGGGTCCGGGCGCCGGTTCGTAATAGTCGCGTGGCGGTGGACGGCGATAGACGACCACATCGTCATCGACTTCACGCACGCGGCGCGGCGGCGGCGCGCTGGCGCGCTTCGGCGGCTCCGGATCGGCGCGCTTCTTGGGTGGCAGATCGACTTTCTTCAATGGCAACGGTGGCGCGCCACAGGGGCATGTCGGCGCGGCGAGCGACACGTTGGTCGGCGCGGCGGTTCCGCCCGGCGAGGCGGGCGCGGGCGACGAATTCGGTGCACCACCGACAACGGCGGCGACGCTCGCCAGCGTGTTGGGGCGGTTGCGCAGTCGATCTTCGAGTTTACGCGCAGTCGCCGTGAGATCGCTGTCGGGGTATTGCAGCAAAAATGCGCGATACGCCGTGGCGCTATTGACGATCACGGCATTGTTCCACGCCACCATTCGGCGATGGCGATCCAGCCATTCACGCGCCTGCGGGCCGAATGGCGGTTGCGCGAACAGCCCGACGAACGCCTCATAGGCTTCCTCGGTGCCATCGGCCACGATCAATTCATTGGCGGCCTCGACCGGCTTGCCCTGCAAATCCCTGCGCCATTCCTCGACGGTGCGCTTCTTGTCAACAGGCTTCGCGGCCGCCCCGGCTGCGCCCGGGAAGAACCTGAAATCGTCGGTCAGTGAGGAACTATCCCACGGAGTCTGCCGGCCCTCGGTCGCCTTGTTGACGGAAACCCGGACGCGCTTGAAAGTGTCCTCGATCGAAATCCCCGGCTCCTTGGCCGCTGCCAGCAGCGCCACGGTGTAGGGACTGTCGGCGCCACTGCCGTCCTCGGCTTCCGCCCCCGGCGATGTCGAAAACGACATGAAGGTACCGGGAGATCCAGTCTTGGCGTCGACGATCGCGAGCCCATGGCCGGCGCTCTTGTTGATCGCGGGGAACGGATTGTTGCGGCAGGCATCCAGCAACAGGATGCGCGTCCTGCTCGGCACCGATGTCAGCGTGTTCAGAACGTCGTTGAGACGAACCGCCTGCAACGGGACGTCGGCTTCCCGCTTCGGGTCGACGTCCACGGGCACCAGATAATTCTCGCCGTCGATCTGCAGGCCATGGCCGGCGTAGAACACCAGTGCAACGGTGTCGGGGCCTTTCGCCGCGACCTTGGCCGCGAACTCGCCGACCTGTTCGCGCATATCGTTCTGCGACAAATCGGCCGCACTCGTCACGTCGAACCCGGCATCGCCAAGCAATTTTGACATCGCCTTGGCGTCGTTCGCCGGATTGGGCAGCGGCACGACAGAACGATAGGCCGATTGGCCGATCACCAGCGCGAGCCGGTTCTCCGCAAGCGCCGCATGCGTTCCCAAGACATGTGTTCCCAGCAGAAGCGAGCCTGCGACGATCCCGTTGAACAGCGAATAACGCGGCATGAGGCGACCTCCGGCAATACAGCTGCAAGATTAGTCGCCAAATTCGGAAGGCGGTTCAAACGCAGCGTCCATGCGCGGCAAGAAACCGACCCAATTCAACGTTCAATTTGTCGCAGGCTGCAATTCCCGGGGGGCAGCGGCGGTTATTTTGGCTTTTTTGTCGATTCCGCAGGCCGCGCGATGCCCCACGGATCATATTTTTCCTTGGAATCCGGGATTCTTTCGAGTGCGGCCTTGTAGGCCGTCTCATCAATTTTCTGTTCCTTCGGTTCGGCCTTCGTTGCGTCGCCTTGATGGCGCTTGGCATTCATCTGGGCCTGCGCCGGCATCGCCATCAGCGCCAGCGTGACAGCCGCAATCGTGAAGATTTTCATCGCCGGTGGTCTCCTCGAGATTCCTTGTCCAAACGACGATAGCCGTTTCGCAAGCGGTTTTCAGCAATTGTTGATCGCCAAGGCCTGCAAAATGCGTCGCGCCCGCGCGCAATCCCGGCAGACGCGGAGTAATCTCGATGGATGCGGCGGCAAATTGTCTATGCGGTGTTGATGGCGGGCACGGCGCTGACGCTCGTGGGTTGCGGTTTCGCCGACAGCCGCTCGCCGGTGCCGGAATTCATGCGCGCCAAAGCCAGCGATCCGCTGCCGCCCGAACCGCAACCCGATGTCAAGCGATTGGTCCGCGAAAAGCTGGATTCGGTTTTCACCACGACCTCATA
>WNGI01007147.1_pt1 | contig 10203 bp, 8 predicted proteins | sample 5400621 | NCBI WGS metagenome assembly WNGI01 (sample SAMN13153374, study PRJNA577476) | soil metagenome | isolation source: 20 cm soil or saprolite under Garry oak tree replicate 1 | place: USA:California | collected 2016-06-15 | reverse complement strand
CGGAGCGCTGCGATCATGTGGGCTACATTTATATGTCCAAGTTGATCGTATGCGGTGAACCGGACGAGTTAAAAAAACTGCCGGAGGTAAATCCGCCGGGAACGCGCCGGCTCGATGTAACTTGCGATCACGTGACGACTGCCCTGCATGCCGTGCATGAGATGTCCGGAGTGCGCAGTGCCACGGTGTTCGGTCAATCGATGCATTTGCTAGTTGATGAAACCGTGAAGCGCGCGCAGATCGAGGAACAACTGCGCAAAGTCGGCATCAGTCATGTCGAGATTCACGAAATAGGTCCTTCGCTCGAAGACGTGTTTGTTGAGCTTTCAGCGAAGCACGCTGGCGAACAACAAAAAGCCGCATGAGATTGGTCACTGCGCCGCGCGAATTAATCATGAATGAGCGAGCGTGCAATTTTCCGGGGAGCACAGGCTACCAGCCTGTTGTCGTCGGCAGCTTGCCGACGACTTCCAACGCAATACACGAATCCAGCGCAATGAACGTTCGATGGGCTTTTCGGCAGGCTGCCGAAAAGGACAGGCTGGCAGCCTGTGCTCCCCGGACACCTGGAGACCGCGGCTCCTTGTAAAGAATATGAAGCACAAACTTTTTCGCGGGCTCGGCGCAATTCTCTTTAAGGAGTTCATCGTCGTCTGGCGCGATCCGTTGACTCTCTTTTTCTTTTTCTTCCCGCCGCTGATCGAGATGATCGCGTTCGGCTACGCACTCGATAACGACGTAAAACACATGGCGATGCTCGTTCTGAACGAAGATCGCACCGTCGAGAGCCGTCAGTTGATCGACCGTTTTGTGAACACGGAGAGTTTTCGCGTGGTGGGTGAAGTGCAAAATTTGGAGCAACTGAAGAGCGAAATGCGCAAAGGTCGCGCTTACGCCGCGCTGGAGATCCCGCCGAATTTCACTCGCGAACTGATGGCAGGGCACTCCGCGCAGGTGCAATTGCTTGTCGACGGATCCAATTCCACAACCGCCTTGCAGGCTCTTCAGACCGGACTGGGCGTGGCGCTGACGCAATCACTGGAATCGCTCTTACGAGAGACCGGCCGGCAGGGGATGCCGATCGATGTTCGTCCCCAAATGCTTTACAACCCGGCAATGCGCGCGCCGAACTTCTTTGTGCCTGGCGTTATTGGAGTGGTCTTGCAAATCGGGACGACGGTTGCTGCCGCCATGGCCCTGGTGCGCGAACGGGAACGTGGCACGCTCGAGCAACTACTGGTAAGTCCATTGAGCCGCGCAGGCCTCATGCTCGGCAAGCTGGTTCCATATTTGTGCATCGGTATGGCCATGGCGTTGGTTTTGTTCACAATCATGCGGTTTGTTTTTTCTGTCCCAATCGTCGGCAATGTGTTCGCGATGATGTTTTCGACACTTGTGTATGTGTTTGCGTTACTTAGCCTGGGTTTGCTCGTCGGGACCAAGGCCGAAAACCAAATGCAGGCGCTCCAAATGTCGATGGTGTTTTTGTTGCCGAGCGTTTTCTTTTCCGGATTCATTTTTCCAAGAGAAACCATGCCCTGGATCTTTTACGCGCTCGGTGCGCTCTTCCCCACGACTTATTTCATCGCGCTGATGCGGGCAATCATCCTGCGTGGCGCAAATTTTTTCGAATACTGGCCAAATCTCGCCGTGCTCATTGTGATGTCCAACTTGCTGTTCATTCTCTGCGCGCTCCAGTTCCGGAAAAAGATCGCGTGACGTGCGGCGCGATTCCTGTCTGGGGAGCGCGCGCGTCTCGCGTGCTGGCGAGCGCGTCCTCGCGATCGCGAACTCCCTCTACGACCACCCGGGCGCCATGGCGTTACACAAGAAAAGATTGTTGCGGTGGGACACCGCAACCAGCACGCGAGACGCGTGCGCTCCCCGGAAGCCGCGCGAATGCGCTTCTGGTTATCAAGTTCCTTTGTAATCTGCTAGCTGCGTGTCCAAACGAATTCTGTTCAGCGCGCTGCGCATTACCGTCGCGGTCGCCGCGTTTTTCGTGTTACTCTGGTGGTTTGGAATGAGAATGCCCGGCAAAAATATTTCGAACGCGGCTCCGCTATCACCAGATGAAGTGACGTCACGCGAAGAGTTGCGCGCCGACGTGCAAAAGCTCGCTGGCGAAATCGGCGAGCGAAACATGTGGCATTACACCCAGCTAAACGCCGCTGCAGATTTCATCGAAGATTCTTTTTCGCGCGCCGGCCTTCACCCCCGGCGCGACAGTTACGAGATACGCGGGCAAGCCTGCCACAATATCGAGGCAGAAATTCCCGGCGCCCAGGGAGCGGCGGACTCCAGGCCGCCGCCGTCGATCATCCTCATCGGCGCGCATTACGATTCGGTGTTTGGCTCGCCAGGCGCGAATGATAACGGCAGCGGTGTCGCTGCAATGCTCGCACTAGCGCGCCGCTTTGCAGGAAAAACTACACAACACACGGTGCGCTTCGTCGCGTTTGTGAATGAGGAGCCGCCTTATTTCCTCGGCGGAGACATGGGTAGTTTCGTCTATGCGAGTCGCTGCAAAGCGCGCGGGGACAAAATCTCCGCGATGATCAGCCTCGAAACGATTGGCTATTTTTCCGATGCACCGCATTCGCAGACATATCCATCGCCGGGCCTTGGCATCTTTTATCCGAAAGTTGGCAACTTCATCGGATTCGTCAGCAATGTTCCCTCACGGGCATTGCTCCGTCGGGTCGTCGCACTCTTCCGCAAACATGCAAAGATTCCATCCGAAGGCGCTGCGCTTCCCTCATTCATTCCCGGTGTCAGTTGGTCGGATCAATGGTCGTTTTGGCGACACGGTTACCCTGGGATCATGGTCACCGACACGGCACCGTTCCGTTATCCGCACTACCATTCAGCGAGCGACATGCCAGACAAACTCGATTACGATCGCTTCACGCTGGTGGTCAGCGGCATTCAGAAGGTGATTGAAGATCTCGACAAGTTGTAGCCACGGGGGTGACCTCGGCCAGTTCGAAAATTCACGACTGATCCCGTGATTACGGACTCGGGCGCGGCGGCGGAGTCGGGCGTAGTCTCGGTGTTCCGTGAGGCCGGGCAGTCGGCGTTGGCCTGGCCGTAGCTGTAGGGGTAGCTGTTGACGTAGCACTGACCGTGCTCCTAGCAGTAGCTGTTGCAGTTGGCGTAGCGCTGGGCGTACTCGTAGGTGTAGCTGTAACTGTAGGCGTCGCAGTTGGCGTAGGCCTGAATGTGGCACTTGCTGTCGCAGTCGGTGTACATGGCGGTCCTTGACACCAGGTAATGTTGACCGTGTCCACACGCCAGCCTTCGCTGGATCCACTGGTGTCGCTGGCCATCCGCCAGCGCAGCCTGCCCTCTATGACGATCGAAGGCAGAGACACCACAGTCGTGATGAAGCCACCCGAGTTGCCGCTCCAAGCTCGACGACCAGCAATTGGGCTACCCCGATCGGTGCTGATTTGTGCGGTTATAGCCCCCAAAAGGAAGCTGCCACCTGCGTCAATGATGTCGTGATACGTTTGCCCCTGGTCAACGCTGATCTCCAGCACGCCGCCGTCGAAGCCAAGATTGGGGTCCACGTCTAACGCTTCAAGATTGAAATTCTGCCGGAATGAGTAACGGAATTGTAATTTTGCGTGAGCGTTTGTCATGGTTTCGGCAAGACAATTTCGTATCGCTTGCGCGCCGGCGGTTCTGGGGGGAGCGCAAGCTGCTACCCCTGCAGCCTTGCCGACGGCATCTGGGCGGAAAAAAACGCCGGTGTGCAAAGAAGCTCTTCGGCAAGCTGCCGAAACGAACCCCGAAGGCTTTCGGGGTGTTCCTCAGAATTTCACCGTCGCTTGATTGGAACAGGTCTGGGTTCCGGCTGCGCACACTCTATAGGTGTACGTGCCATGGCCGCGGCCACCTATGGGATCGGTGTAGAAACCGGGGATGTTCGGCACAGTGGCAATCAGCGCGCCGTTGCGATAAATGTCGATGTTGTTCGAAGTCGCGCCGCTCCAGGAGAGATCCACCGTCTGTCGCCCACGCACTTTGTAGCCACGCGCAGTGAGCGTGATTTGGCCCGGTGTGGGTGTAGGCGTAGCCGTGGGAGTCACAGTCGGCGTAGCTGTAGGTGTTGAAGTAGGGATTGCTGTCGCCGTCGGCGTTGCAGTGGCGGTCGCTGTCGCAGTCGCAGTAGCACTAGCAGTAGCAGTAGCAGTAGGCGTAGGAGTCGGTGTCCCTGCCGGCAGCGTGAAGGCATAGACTTTGTTGTTGGCGCCAAAGTAAATCCTGCGGCGAGCGACCGTGCCGGTGTTCCACTGTTGGGTGCCGGTCATCAGTTCGTTGACACCGCCGCCTGCGTAAATGACGGCACCGGTGTCGCCATCGTAGCCGTGTAAGCGCTGGTCACCTTGAACGCCGGCGACCCACACAAGAAAGTTGTTTGTGCCATCAGTCGTTGTCACCCAGGGCGAGCCCCGGCCATTCTGCGCTTGGCTCCAGGCGCTCACGATTGTGGGTGGATTTGTAGCGGTAACTTTGTAGGCCCTGATCGCGCCGGCCTCGTTATGAAAAGCAAAATACGTTCCCTGGCTGGTGTGGTATGTGACAGCCGACGTCCCTCTGTTAGTTCCAGAGACATTAGCTTGGGCCACAGGTGCAGTGATACCGCCGAGATTGTTGCGATTAACCAGGTAGGCATTCGAATCTTTGCCGAGAGCAAGCACCAACTGTGAAGGCGTAGCTCCAGGCACATCGATCAGCGTCGCGCTAACGCCGCCCAGATCGGTGTCGCCATTATCGAGATTTAACCAGTTCGTAGGCGCCCAGTAATCGGTGGGCTGACCGCTCCAGATCGGCCCGACTTGCAAGCGGATAATTGCTTCGCCACCGCTCCAGATGCCTCCAGTGTTAAACGTGTTGCCAGTAACCACGAACATGTTAGTTCCATCGCTGGCAACACCACCATGTCCCCAAATTCCGCCACCGATCGCTGTTGTAGCCCAGGCGCCCACAGTAGAAGGGTTGTTTATCGGCACGCCGACAACCCACCCGTGATAAGTGCCGCAATCGCCCAAGTGTCCGGACCAGGCAACGTAGACAATGCCGTTCACAAGAGCCAACCCACCGCGCTCGTTCTGCACTAAGGAGGTAAAAGTCATGCCGTTATAGGTGGCCGTGGCGTTCACATCCACAGGCCAGCCAGCATTCGTGGCGCCGGTGTCCACGTTCAACGAGTAAATGAAGTGCTTCTTGGTCGGGCCATCGACCATTGCGTCGAAGAAAAGTGATCTCGAACCAAGATCGACAACCGGCGTGCCCGTAATCCCGAGCGGACTGATGTTGCCGCACGGAAGACCTGAGGTAACGGGCGGGCCGACGTTGCGCTGCCAAATCACCGTGCCAGCAACTGCGTCGAGCGCATAAATGTTGTTCGACTCGGTCACGGCAATGATCATCGGCCCGTTCGGACCACCCTCGATGTAAAGCGGTTGGGCGTAAACGTTGCCAGAAATCGTGCCGTCAAAACTCAGGTCGCGCGTTAGATTCGCAGCGGCTGAAGGGGTGAACCCTGCATCGATGTAGACGCCGTCGCGGGAAAGATTGTTGTGCTCCTGGGTGACATTCACCTGTGCGCTCGTTGGCAGAATCGTGCCCCAGACGCCGGCGGCGAGAAGCAAGAAAATGCGAATCGAAAATTTCATACGCCCGGCGATTAGTAAGCCCACGCTACCTTTAACGCGATCCGCCATCTGTCTGTCAAGGATTATGGCAGAATTATTCGCCGGATTCTTTTGCTGGTTTTTTCTCGGGCGTCTTGGTCTGAGGAGGAGAAGGAGTTTTCGCAGGCTCCTTGGATGCGGCAGATTTCTCGGCACTGTCGGGTTTCTTCGATGGAGACTCCTTTTTGGCAGCCTCTTTATACGAATCGCTTCGGTAATCGGTGGTGTAGAACCCCGATCCCTTGAAGATCAGACCCGCGCCGGTGCCCAGCAGGCGTTTCACCTTGCCGTGTCCCCACTTGGGCAACCGGCAGAGCTCTTTCGGACATTCGCGGAACGGTTCGTCGCGCATTGACTGGAATGCGTCAAAGTTCTGACCGCACTTTTGACAAGAATACTCGTAAGTTGGCATGAGCAGACTGGGATGACGCCCGCAAGTCTGCATTAAACAACTTACAATTCAACTCAACCCCGGCGATCAATCTCTAACCACGAATGGGCACTAATGAATACGAATTTATAAGACAAATCTCCGCTATTCGTGTCCATTCGTGTTCACTAGTGATTAATCGTGAAATTTGAATCGACATGAACAGTACGGAGACAACCCGACGTAATTACGGCATAAACGAAATCGCGCAGCTTTTTCCGCCTTTGCTGCAGATCAAAAATGAATCGCTGCGCGAAAAAGTCGCGGCGGTATGGAACGAAGCCATCACTACAGGCTGCGGCGGTAAAGGCTGGACTTTCGATGAATTGCGCGCGGTGAAGTTCACGCTGCTGGCTGGCGATATCGATATGACTTTCGTCGAGCATCTCAACTCCTGTGCGCGACAATGCGTCGCCATTGCCGACGTGCTGGAGAGTTCGTTTCGCTGCGGCATTCCCATCCAGCTCGATCATCTCATCGCGGGCGCACTGCTGGCCGACGTGGGTAAACCGCTCGAGTACGACAAGGACGCATCAGGCAAAGTGATTCAGGGGAAATTCGGACAACAGATTCGCCATCCGTTCAGCGGCGTCGCGCTGGCTCACAAGCACGGGATTCCCGGCGAAGTTTTGCACATCATCGCAACGCACAGTCACGAGGGCGACAAGGTGGAGCGCTCGATTGAATCAATCATCTTCCATCACGCTGATTTCGTGGACTTCGATATCGCAAAGCTCCTCGGCAAACGCGGGGCAAAGAAGTGACGCGTTCGAGTTAAGATTCTGCCCGCGAATCACGTAAATTGACGCGAATTTTCTGGTTCATCTGTTATCCTTTAGCGTGATTCGTGTGATTCGCGGGAAACTCAAAAACTGATATGGGTCTCACGCTTGTTGAAAAGATTGCGGCACGTCACGCGGACGGGCTTTCGCCGGGCACGGTGGTGCGCAGTGGCGATTTCATCTCGATTCGACCGCGTCACGTGATGACCCATGACAATACCGGCGCGGTGATCCCGAAGTTCAAGCAGATCGGGGCGACTACGATCGCTGATCCCGCGCAGCCGGTCTTCGCGATTGATCACGACATTCAAAATACTTCGCCGGAAAATCTGGCGAAATACGCGAAGATCGAAGCGTTCGCCCGCGACCGCGACATCGATTTTTACCCGCCGGGCACAGGCATTTCGCACCAGGTGATGGTGGAACAGGGCTATGTCGTCCCGGGCGCCATGGTCGTAGCGAGCGATTCGCACTCAAATTTGTACGGCGGCGTGGCCGCGCTAGGCACGCCAGTCGTTCGGACGGATGCGGCCAGTATTTGGGCGACCGGAGTGACATGGTGGCAGGTCCCGCCAGTCGCCAAAGTCGTGCTCAAGGGAAATCTTTCGCGCGGCGTAGTCGGCAAGGATGTGATCATCGCTCTCTGTGGACTCTTCAATAAGGACGAGGTGCTTAATCACGCCGTTGAATTCGTGGGCGAGGGGGTAGCGAATCTGCCGATGTCCGCGCGTATGACCATCGCCAACATGACCACCGAGTGGGGCGCGCTCGCCGGCGTGTTTCCGTTTGATGAAGTGACCGTGAACTATCTGCGCTCGCGGGTCCCCGAGTTCACCAATCCCAAGCGACCGGGAAGACGCGGCTCGAAAAGTCGCTCCGGTTACACCAACGCCGACATCGACGCGTGGTGGAAGAGTCGAACGGAACTCAGCGCCGACTCTGACGCGCAGTATGCCATCGAGCTCGAGCTAGATCTTGCGACGGTAGTTCCGCACGTGTCCGGGCCTAACGAAGTTAAGACGATGGTGTCGCTCACTGAGATGGAACGGAAACGGGTGCCGATTCAGAAAGCGTATTTGTTGTCGTGCGTGAACGCGCGTTTCGAGGATTTGCACGATGCCGCGGAAGTGGTGCGCACTCGAGGCGGACACGTTGCGAATGGTGTCGAATTTTATCTCGCGCCGGCCAGCGCCGAAGTGCAAGCCAAATCTGAGTCGAACGGTGATTGGCAAACTCTGTTAGGCGCAGGCGCAATTCCGTTGCCGCCCGGTTGCGGCGCGTGCATCGGACTGGGTCGCGGTCTGGTGCAAAAAGGCGAAATCGCGATCAGCGCCACAAATCGCAATTTCAAAGGCCGCATGGGCGATCGCGAAGCGTACGTCTATCTGGCCTCGCCCGCCGTCGTGGCTGCCAGCGCGCTGGCCGGATTTATTTGTGCGCCAACAAATTTTGCTGAACGACCCGCCGGCACTGCAATCCGACGCCCGAAAAAAAAATCCGGGCCTGCGGCATCAGTGCAGATCATGGAAGGATTTCCCTCCAGCGTGCGCGGTCGTGTTCTGTTCATCGACAAAGACAACCTGAACACCGACGGCATTTATGCCGGCAAACACACATACCGCGACGACATGACTCCGGAGCAGATGGCGGCGGTCACATTTGAAAATTACGATCCGAAATTCAACGAGCTCTATCAGTCTGGCGACGTCGTCGTTGCCGGATTCAATTTTGGAACTGGCTCGAGCCGCGAACAAGCTGCGACCGCGTTGAAGTTCAAAGGGATTCCATGCGTGATCGCCGGCAGCTTTTCGGAAACCTACAAACGCAATGCGTTCAACAACGGTTTCGTCGTGTTCGAGTGCCCCGAGCTGGTGACGCATCTGCGTACGAGTCTGACAGATCGCGCCGCTACGACTATCGGCCCGGAAATCACAATCGATTACGCCAAATCCATTCTCGCTCTCGACGGAAAATCCTTCGCATTTCCGCCGCTCAGCCCCGCCGCTCAGGAACTGATCGTCGCCGGCGGCGCCGAAAATCTGGTCGCGTCCCGAGTTCGCGCCAACGCACAATAGTTGCATTCTGGGGAGCGGTCGCCGCGGCGACCTGGTCTCGGCGCCCTCGCCGAGACGAACTTTAGTCTCGTTGGATCAGAAAAATTCAGCGCGCCGGGCCAATCGTTATTTCGCGATGCCGACGATTTTGCGGACATGTTTTTTTTGCTCGATCGCGTCGAGCATAAATGCCGCGACTGCTTTGCGAGAAACAGTGAAACCCATCTTGGGAGCAGCACCCTCCCGGCTTCGATACGTCGTGTAATCCTCCTGAGTGAGACGCGGCGGCCGAGCGATCGTCCAATCGAGATCGTTGCTTTGCACGATTTCTTCCATGGCAAGCGAATCGCGCATGTGATTTCGCATGATGAAACTGGCGATTCGATTCGGAATGCCGGGAAAATGTGCTGCGGCCGAGAGAACGACAAGGCGTTTCACTCCGGAGCGATTCATTGCGCGCGCAGTTGCAAGTGCGCTGTCATGGAGCATTGAGCTCGGCTTGAAAACCTTTCGTGGGCCCAGTGTCGAAACGACTGCGTCGTGATTTTGCATCGCGTCACGAAGTTCGTTTTCGTCCATCGCATTCCCTTTGAGGACGGTTAGTCGTTCATTTTTCAAGTGGATGTTTTCAGGCGAACGAACAAACGCGGTGACATGGTGACCTCTCGCCAGCGCTTGCTGCACAATCTCTTGTCCGGTCCGACCGGTCGCGCCGATGACGAATAATTTCAGATGCGTGTCCACGGTTTGCCGCGGTCTCTATGATGTGGCGTCGCCGCCCTTCGAGTAGGCCCGGGCGGCCCGCAGTTGCACCAGTCCGGGTCGATCTTCATCCGTCGTGTTTGGTTCGTCGTGCCAGATCCACCACTCGTACGTCGGAGTCTGCGGGTAGCCCTTCGGCGAGTCCTCCCACTCTTCCTGGCGCCCGAGCGCAGTGATGTCGAGGTAGTTCCAAGTGTTTCCCATCTGCTCGTCGCCGCGGTTATTGATGAAGTAGGTTCGGAACACGCTGTCGCCGGCCCGGATGAACGCGTTCGTGCCGTGCCACTCGTCTACTCCGAAATCCTTGTCGAAGTCGTCCGTGATGGTGTACCAAGGCATCTCCCAGCCCATCCGCCCTTTCACACGCTCGATGTCCGTCTGCGGCGCGCGCGAGGCGAACGCGAGAGTGGTGTCGCGGGTGTTCAGATGGGCTACGTGGGCAACTTGGTCGGCCACCATGGAGCAGCCGACGC
>WNGI01014109.1_pt1 | contig 10209 bp, 10 predicted proteins | sample 5400621 | NCBI WGS metagenome assembly WNGI01 (sample SAMN13153374, study PRJNA577476) | soil metagenome | isolation source: 20 cm soil or saprolite under Garry oak tree replicate 1 | place: USA:California | collected 2016-06-15 | reverse complement strand
GATCCGTACATCCCCTTCCGCAAGATCTGGCTGGAGCGGGCGCGATGAGGCTCGCGTCGCTCCGGGCGAAGCTCCTCTGGGGCACGATCCTCGTGATCACGCTCGTGATGACGGGCGTCTTCGTCGTGGTCGACCATCGCCAGGGCGTCGCGATCGTCGACGAGTTCCAGCGGCGTGGCGAGGTGCTGGCGCGGAACCTCGCGGCGATCTCCTACGGCCCGCTGCTCCTCTACAACTACACGGCGCTCGAGCAGAACGTCACGCAGGCCGCCGCCGAGGACGACGTGCGCTACGCGCTCGTCCTCGACGCCGACGGCAAGGTGGCCGTCCACAGCGGCCACCCCGAGCGTGTGGGGAGCGCGATGGAGGGCGCGGTGCCTGCGCGCGCCGCCGCCGCGGGCGAGCCGCTGATCCAGGAGTCTGTCACGTCGCGGGGCGAGTCCATCTATGACTTCGCTGTGCCGGTGCGGGTGGAGGGCCGCAAGTGGGGCACGATCCGTGTGGGCCTCTCCAAGCAGCGCATGGACGCCGAGATCCGGAAGACCCGCCTGGAGCTGGGCGCGCTCACCCTCGTCACCCTGTTGCTGGGCTGCGGCGCGGCCGCCGTGATGGCGCGGCGGATCGCCCGCCCCGTGCAGCAGCTCGCCGAGGGCGCCGCGGCGCTCTCGCGGGGCGAGGCCGCCCCGCGCATCGAGGCTTCGACCTCCGACGAGATCGGGCGGCTCGCGGCCGCGTTCAATCACATGGCGGTGGAGCTCGCCGAGCGGCGGCGCGCGCTCGAGGAGGCGCACCACGAGCTGCAGCGGCAGTTCGTCGAGCTGGCCGACCTCAAGAGCTACACGGACAACATCCTGGGCTCGCTCGCGAACGGGATCGTCACCGTGGGCCTCGACGGGCGCGTCGTGACGCTCAACCCCGCCGCGGAGCTCCTCACGGGGTTCTTCAAAGGGGAGGTATCCGGCCGGTACTGCAGCGAGATCTTCGCCCACACGCCGGCGATCTCCGACATTCTCATGGAGACCCTGGCGAGCCGCGCGCCGATCACCGGCGTCAACTTGACGCTCCGCCGGCGGAACGGCAGCGCGATGCCGGTCGAGTTCAGCACGGCGCCGCTCAAGGGCGGCGAGGGCAAGGACCTCGGCGTCATCGGCGTGTTGCGCGATCTCACGCTGGTCCGGCGGCTCGAGAGCGACCTGCGCCGCTCGGACCGGCTCGCCGCGCTCGGCACGCTCGCGGCCGGCCTCGCCCACGAGATCAAGAACCCACTGACCGCACTGGTCACGTTCAGCCGTCACCTCGAGCGGAAGTTCGACGACGTCCGCTTCCGCGAGCGGTTCCAGAGCGTCGTGCCGCACGAGCTGGAGCGGATCAACGCGATCGTCGAGCGCCTGCTCGAGCTCGCCCGCCCGGCGCGGATGAACGTCGCCCTCGTGCGCCTGCCCGGGCTCCTCGACCGCGTGGCGGAGCTCTACGCGAACCAGATCGAGGCCCAGCAGATCGAGGTCGTGCGCGAATACGGGCGCGACGTGCCCCCGATCCAGGCCGACCAGGAGGGGCTCTACCGGGTCGTCGTGAACCTCGTGGCGAACGCCCTCGACGCGATGCCCGCCGGCGGCAGCCTCACCCTGCGCGCCGGCTGGAGCGAGAGCGGCAGCCAGCCCACGCCCTGGCGCCGGCGCTCGCCGGACCGGCGCGTGCGGATCGAGGTCGAGGACACGGGCGATGGCATCCCGGCGTCCGAGAGCGACCGCATCTTCAATCCCTTCTACACGACGAAGGAGGGCGGCACGGGGATCGGTCTTGCCCTCGCGCACAAGATCGTCGAGGACCACGGTGGCACGATCAACTTCAGGAGCGGTCGGGGCCCCGGGACCGTGTTCACCGTCGTGCTGCCCCTCATCCCGGAGCCGTCGGCCGGCGCCGGCGACGACGCGCCGCGCTGACGCCCCTCGACGCCGCGAAGTGACCGGGCGCTACGGGTTCAGGCGGCGGCGGAGGAAGCCCAGCAGGCCCTGCGGGACGAACATGACCATCAGCGTGAAGATGATGCCGACCGGGATCAGGTAGTACTCGGTGAAGAAGCGCGAGAGGCCCTCGCGCAGGAGCAGGAAGAAGGCCGCACCCGCGAACGGCCCCACCAGCGTTCCCATCCCGCCCATCACGTTGAAGATCACGACCTCGCCCGACACGACGAAGAAGACGAAGTCGGGCGCCGCGAACTTGTTCTGGATGGCGTACAGCACGCCGGCCAGCCCGGCGAAGAGCCCGGAAAGCATGACCGCCACGATCTTGTAGCGCTCGACGTGATAGCCGATCGCGCGCGTGCGCGGCTCGTTCTCGCGGATGGATTGAAGCACCATGCCGAATGGAGACTGGGTGATGCGCCGGACGAGCAGGTAGGAGACCACGACCATCCCCAGCACGAACCAGTGAAAGGTCACGGGCGTGAAGCGGTCGCTCCAGAGGCCAGGGATCGCTAGACGCGGCTGGCTGAAGGTGAGGCCGTTCTCGCCGCCCGTGACCTCCGTCCAGGTGAAGATGATGACGTAAAAGATTTGCGAGAAGACGAGGGTCGAGATCGCGAAGTAGATGTCGCGCAGGCGGGTCGCAAAGTAGGCGACGAAGACGGCCGCGCCGCCGGCGGCGATTAGGCCGTAGAGCACGGCCAGCCAGAGGCTCGGCGGTGTTACCGTAAGAAGCGCGGCGGCCGCGCCGTACATGCCGAGGCCGAAGAACGCCGAGTGCCCGAACGAGACCATGCCGGTGTAGCCGATGAGGATGTCGGAGGACATCGCCAGGAGCCCCCAGACCAAGATCTCCGTGGCAAAGCGCTGCCAGAACGGCGGGAGCACGAGCGGGGCGGCGACCAGGAGGATGCCCACGACGGTGAACCCGATCCAGTAGCCGACGGCGGGTGGCGTGGGCCGCGCGGCCGGCCGGGCGGTCATTTGGGCGTCGGGACGAAGAGCCCGGTGGGGCGGAAGAGCATCGTCAGGACCAGCACCACGAACGAGACGATCACCGCCTGGGCGGGGCTCACGACGATCGCGGCGTAGGCCTCCAGCAGGCTGACGAAGATCGAGGCCAGGATCGAGCCGCCGAGGTTCCCCATGCCGCCGACGACGACCACGATGAACGCGCGGAGCGTGAAGTCGAAGCCCATCGTCTGGGTCACCCCGGCGAACGGGCCGAAGAGCACGCCGCTCGCCGCCGCCATCGCCGAGCCGATGGCGAACACCGCCGTGTAGACCAGCGGCACCGGGATCCCCATGGCCTGAGCCATCACGCGATCCTGGGTCGTGGCGCGGATCCAGATACCGTACTTGCCGTACTTCAGGAACAGCCACAGGCCGCCGAGAATCAGGCCGGCCAGGAGGGCCGTGGCGATGCGGTACCAGGGGTACTGGAGGTGGAAGAGCGTGAACTCCCCGGGCACCGGCTCGCTGATCCTGCGCACCGACGGGCCCCACTGCCAGAGCGCGTACTGCTGGAGCACGAGCGAGATGCCGAACGTGGCGAGGATCGTGGTCAGCGGGTCGCGCCCGATGAGCGGCCGTAGCGTCGTCACTTGAAGGAGGGCGCCGAGCACTGCGACAACGATCGCCGCGGCGACCAGCGCGAGCCAGTAGTTCCCGGTCACGCCCAGCACGCTGGCGCCGACGAACGCGCCGAGCATGAGCAAATCGCCGTGGGCGAAGTTGACGATGTCCATGATCCCGAAGATGAGCGTGAGGCCCGAGGCCACCATCGCCAGCACCATGCCGTTGACGAGGCCGTGGAGCGTCTGGATGATGATCTGCTCCATGTCAGACCCCGAGGTACTCGTGGATGACGCGCGGGTCGGCGCGCAGGTCGGCCGCCGACGCGTGGTGCCGCACGGCGCCCTTCTCCATGATGTAGACGCGCCCCGCCGCGTCGAGCGTCAGCGGGACGTTCTGCTCGACGAGCAGGATGGCTACCCCGTCCCGGTGGAGCACGTGCACGATCTCCTGGATCTGGGCGACCATCCGGGGCATGAGCCCCTCGGTGGGCTCGTCGAGCAGGATGATCTTCGGCTCGAGCACCATCGCGCGCGCGATCGCGAGCATCTGCTGCTCGCCGCCCGACAGCGTCCCGCCGGCCTGGTGGCGTCGCTCTCTCAGGATCGGGAAGTAGCGGTAGATCTTCTCGAGGAGCCGCTCGCGGCGCACCGGCGTGGTCCCGGGACGGTCGAGGCCCGTGCGAAGGTTTTCGAGCACCGTCAGCAGACGGAAGATCCGTCGCTCCTCCGGCACCCACGCGATCCCGAGCCCGGCCAGCCCGTGGGGTGCCACGCCGCCGAGGTCCCGCCCCTCGAACGCAATGCGGCCGCCCGTCCGGCGCACCAGTCCCATGATCGCCTTGAGCGTGGTGGTCTTGCCGACGCCGTTCCGACCGAGCAGACCGACCACCTCGCCCTCGCGCACCTCGATCGATACGCCGTGGAGCACGTGCGACTTGCCGTAGTGGGCGTCGACGTTTTCGAGGACGAGCATCAGGTCTTGAGATAGACCTCCTGCACCCGGGGATTGGCCTGGATCTCGGCCGGCGTGCCGTCGGCCAGCACCTCCCCGTAGTTCAGCACCGTGATCGTGCGGGCCAGGCCCATCACGACCTCCATGTCGTGCTCCACGATGAGGATCGTGAGGTCACGGGCGATGCGGCGGATCAGGTCCACGGTCGCGTGGGTCTCGGCCACGCTCATGCCGGCCGTCGGCTCGTCGAGGCACAGGAGCTTCGGCTCCGTGGCGAGCGCGATACCGATCTCGAGGTTGCGCTGCTCGCCGTGCGAGAGGTTCGCCGCCAGCTCCTCCTCCTTGCCGGCGAGACCGACGTCGGCGAGGACGGCGCGCGCGCTGTCGATGACGTCAGCGTACGCCCGGTGGTGACGCAGCATGCTCCAGTTGTGGTGGCGGGACTGGCTGGCGATCCGGACATTTTCGAGGACCGTGGCGCCCGGCAGGATGTTGGTGATCTGGTAGGAGCGCGCGATCGCCTTCCGGGAGATGGTGTGGGGAGGCAGGCCCGCGATGTCCTCGCCGTTGAAAATGATCCGTCCACTCGTGGGCCGGAGCACGCCGGTCAGGCAGTTGAAGAAGGTGGATTTGCCCGCGCCGTTAGGGCCGATGATGCCGCGGATCTCACCCGCGGGCACGGTGAGGGACACGTTGTTGAGGGCCGCCAGCCCGCCGAAGCGAACCGTCAGCCCCTCGGTTTTTAGTATCGATAACGGTGCGGTCAGAGTGGGCACGCCCTGGCGGGGATCGAGGAGCGCCCCGGGCTCCCCGGGGCGCTCCGAGCGTCGGCGGGTATGGGTGGCCATGTCGAGGCCCCCATGTCCCTAAACGAACTTGCAGGCCGGCGGGACGACCGTCTTCTCCTTGGACACCACCTCCACGATCTTGTGCTTGTTGTTCTGGATCGTGAAGATGAACTCGCGGAGGAACGCCTGATGGTCTTCCTTCCGCAGGGTCTTGTCGCCCTGCGGGAAGTCGTCGCCTTCCTTGACCTCCATGCCCTCGAGGGCCTCGATCAGCTTCATCGTGTCTTCCCGACCACGGAACCCGGACCTCTGGATGCCGAGCTTCAGGAAATTCATGGCCTCGAAGTTCGATTGCACGTAGCGGTCCGGCAGCGGGCCCGACGGATCGATCTGCTTGAGAGCGGCGACGGCCTGGTCGAAGAATTTCCGGTGGTGCGGCGTGTTCAGCGGCGGGTCGAGCACAGGGACGTAGCGGTTGATGCCGACGAATCCCTCGATCTTCTGGCCCAGCGCGGGCAGGTGCGTGGACTCGGCGATGGCGCCGTCGCCCGCGAACTTGTACTTCCTGGTGAGCCCGAGGTCGTAGATCGCGCTCGTGAAGTTGACGGCGTTCGCGCCGAAGAAGATGCCGAAGATGCCGTCGAAGCTTCCGCTGATCTTCGAGACGAACGGCGCCATGTCGGCAGTGCCCAGTGGGATGCCCGTGGTGCCGACGATCTCGCCGCCGTTCTTCTTGATCTGCTCGATGTAGGCGTCGCGCGTGGACTGGCCCCATGCGTAGTCGAGGAAGGCGATGTGCCACTTCTTGCCCATCTTCTCGACGAGGTACGGAGAGATCGCGACGGCCTGGGCCGGGGCATAGTCGAAGGGCCGGAAGACGAAACGGCTGCACTTGGTCGTCGTGATCGTGGTGTCCAGGCAGACCCCGATCATCCAGACGGTTCGGTGCTCCTCGAAGACCGGCATGCAGGCCAGGCAGACGTTGGAGAGATAGCCGCCCTCGGCGATGTCGACCTTGTCCTCGAGCACGAGCTTCTCGGCTTTGCGGCGGCCCACGTCGGGCTTCGACTCGTAGTCGGCGATCACCAGTTCGATGGGGCGACCGTTGAGCCCGCCCGACCTGTTGATGCGGTCGACGGCCATCTGGGTACCGACCAGCGCGGTCTTGCCGCCGGCCGCGGCCGTGCCGGAGAGCGGTTGGAGCACCCCGACCTTGTACGGCCTGGCTTGCCCGAACGCCGCGCGCCACGGCGCCGGGACGAGCATCGTCGCGCCGACGGCGCCGGCGGCGGCCGTCCCGAGCCCGAGGAACGTGCGGCGCGTCGTCTTGCCGCTCCACCACATGTCCTTCGCCCAGGGTTCGTCCTGCCAGCGCTCGGTCATCGGATCCTCCCTCGACGCACGCGGATGCGTCGTTTCACGCACCAGGATCGCTCTGTATAGACTACCCGATCTGACCGCGCAAGAGCTCCCCGGCCTAGAGGGTGCCCGGGTACCCTCCGCCGTCGATCAGGAAGTTCTGACCCGTCATGAAACCGGCCTGGGCGCTGCAGACGAACGCGCAGAGGTCGCCGAACTCCGCGGGATCGCCGAAGCGCCCGGAGGGGTTCGCCCGGTGGCGGTCGCGGACGACCTCCTCGATGGTCCGGCCACTGGTCTTCGCCTGGATGGCGATCGTCGAGCGCAGGCGGTCGGTGTCGAACGGACCGGGGAGCAGGTTGTTGATCGTGACGTTGTGGCCGACGGTCTTGCGCGCGAGCCCGGCGACGAAGCCCGTGAGCCCGGTGCGCGCGCCGTTCGAGAGCCCGAGGATGTCGATGGGGTGTTTCACCGCGCTCGAGGTGATGTTGACGATCCGGCCGAAGCGGCGGGCGATCATCCGGTCGACGGTCGCCTTGATCATGAGAATGGGCGTGATCATGTTCGCGTCGACTGCCCTGATCCAGGTGTCCCGGTCCCAGTCGCGGAAGTCGCCCGGCGGCGGACCGCCCGCGTTGTTGACGAGGATGTCGGGCTCGGGGCAGGCGGCGAGCACCGCGGCGCGCCCCGTCTCGGTCGTCACCCTCGCGGGCGAGCGACAGGGCGCACGCCTTGCCGAGTCCCTTCGACGCCGCGCACACGATCGCGTGGCGCCCCCTGATTCCCATGTCCATGGAGCGCTTCTCCTCAGGCCACGAGCCCGGACGCGGCGAGCGCCCGCTTGATCGCCGTGCGCTCGGCCGCGCTGACCGGCGTCAGCGGCGGGCGCACGTGCGCCGCGGGGATGCGCCCGAGCAGCACGAGCGCCTCCTTCATGCGGTTGTGCATGTCCACGAACGGGGGCGCGTAGAAGACCCGCACGAGCGGGTCCAGCCGGTCGTTGATCCGGCGCGCGCCGTCGAGGTCGCCCTTCTGGCAGGCCTCGAACAGCTCGGCCTGGAGGTCGGCGGCGACGCTGCCCATGCCCGAGATCGCGCCGTCGGCGCCGAGCACGAACGTCGCGGCGGGAAGACGAGGACGCCGGTCGCGCCCGCGGCCCTGGCGTCGCGGGCGAGCTCGACCGCCTCCGCCGTGCCGTCGGCGTAGACGCCCGCGACGACGGGGCACCGCGAGCCGACTTCGTCCAGCGCGATCACGAGGGCGCGCGTGCGCTCCTCGCGCGAGAGCGACGAGACCTCGGCGGCGTGGCCGTTGGCGACGATCCCGGTGACGCCGCGTGTGTCCGCGAGCCCGCGGAGGTGCCGTCGGTACGCGGCCTCGTCGATCGAGAGGTCGGCCTTGAAGGGTAGGATGTTCGCCGGCATGACGCCCGAGAACTTCACCATGTCGATACCTCGTCCGTGATGGCCTGGGTGGAGACCACGCGACCGTACGCCCGTCCGATGATATCAGGAGTCGTGTGCTGGATCTCGGGCCAGCGGGTGGCCACGCCGTCCGCGAGCGTCTCAGCTGGACATGGGGGCCCCGACATGGCCCCCAAACCCCCCGGGTGGCGCGGGACGCCCCGGCGGAGCCGTGGCGCCCCTCGATAACCCGACGGGCTCCTAGCGGAGCGCTGGGCCCGAGCGCACGTGGGCGGCCTCGGCGAGGCGGGGGAGAATCTCGCGGGCGATGAGCTCGACCTGCGCGGGCTCGTAGCGGTACGGGATCAGGATGAGGCGGTCCACCCCCGTCGCCGCGTGGGCAGAGAGCTGGGCCACGCACTCCTCGACGCTCCCGCGGATGGCGTGCTCGATCGTGGATTCGCTCCACGCGGCCACGTCCCACTCGGTCTCGAGCCACCGACGCAGCGGCGCCTCGGTCTCGGCGCGCGAGCGACCGACGTAGATCGCGAGCTGGTTCGTGCCGGTGAGCGCCTTCGGGTCGCGCCCCGCCTCGTGGGCGAAGCCCACGATCTTCGCCCACGCGCTCCGGTAGCTCTCGGCCGTGTAGAAGTACGTGAGCCAGCCGTCGCCCTTCGTCGCGACGCGCTTCAGGACCGCGTCCACGTAGCCGCCGATCAGGATCGGCGGGCGAGGCCGCTGGACGGTGCGGGGGCGCATCACCGCCTCGCGCAGGTTGAACTCGTCCGCCTGGAACGTCACGCGGTCCTCGGTCCAGAGCCGGGTGAGGATCTCGAGGTTCCGCTCGAAGAGCCGGCCGCGCTGCTTGAAGGGGACCCCCACGGCGTCGAACTCGCGCGCGTACCAGCCCGCGGCGACGCCGAGGATGAGACGGCCCTTCGAGACGACGTCGAGCGTCCCGAGCGCCTTCGCGGCGACGGTCGGGTTCCGGAGCGGCAGCACCATGACGCCGGTGCCGAGCTTGATCCTGGTGGTCCGCGCCGCGATCGCCGTGAGGATGCCGACGGCGTCGAGGATCGGGAAGGCGGGCTCGACGCCGAGGATCACGTGGTCCCACGCCCAGAGCGACTCGAAGCCGAGCGCCTCGGCGCGCTCGGCGTAGGCGAGGATCCCGTCGACGTTCGGCGTCTCGGCCGGACCGACGAAGTTCTTGAGCGCGAGCCCCCACTGGGTCATGTCACCGCGCGTCCCGCGGCCCGGCGCCGCCACCCACGCCCCGCCATCAGCCGAGGAACCGCCGCTCGGGATCGAGCGCGCGCAGCATCTCGAGCTCGTCCGCCGCCGGCGGCGCGGTCGTCTCGAGCGTCGGCGCGAGGCCGAGCTCGAAGCCCGTGTTCGCGCGGATGGTCTCGACCGTCTCGCCGGCGTGGACGGCCTCGATGAGCATGCGCTTCGTCTCCGGGTCGAAGCCCAGGAGGCCCAGCGTCGTGACGACGCGCGAGACGCCGCCGAAGAGGAGGCCCGCGGCGCGGCGGGAGCCGTCGCCCCGGAGCCACGCAGGGCTCGTGACGAACTCGACGCGGGGAACGAAGCGCCGCTTCTCGTGCGCGGTGACGATGATGACCTCGCGGCAGAGCGAGGCGATGTCGTTGGCGCCGCCGGTCCCCGGCAGGCGCACCTTCGGCTTCCAGTAGTCGCCGATCGCGGTCGTGTTGATGTTCCCGTACTGGTCGATCTGCGCCCCGCCCATGAACCCGACGTCCACGAAGCCGCGCTGGGCGAAGAGGAAGGCGTCGGTGATGCCGGGCAGCATCTGCGCGCGCCGGCCCGCGCGCATCTCGTTGGTCGAGATCGGGAGCCGTCCCGGCGCGATCTCGGGGCCGATGATCCCGCCCTCGATCACCAGCGTGAGGCGGGGCGCGTGTCGCTGCTTGGCGAGCGCCGCGGCGAGCAGCGGGACCCCGACGCCCGCGAACACGGTCGTGTCGTCGCGGAGCTGGCGCGAGGCCATGACCGCCAGGAGCTCGGCGGCGTTGCAGAGACTGCTCACGCGCTCGCCGTCAGCTCGCGCGCGCGCCGGGTCTGACGCGCCAGGCGCTCACCGCCGAAGAGGTCGAGGTAGTCGGCGAAGGTCGGCGGCCCGTACGCGTAGCGCTCCAGATAGTC
>WNGI01007139.1_pt1 | contig 10209 bp, 10 predicted proteins | sample 5400621 | NCBI WGS metagenome assembly WNGI01 (sample SAMN13153374, study PRJNA577476) | soil metagenome | isolation source: 20 cm soil or saprolite under Garry oak tree replicate 1 | place: USA:California | collected 2016-06-15 | reverse complement strand
CCGCGAGCGCTGGCGGTTTCTCAGCGAACCTCGGGCCCAGCGTCTGGTCGCCGCCTACGGCTCGCGCGTCGCAGCCATCCTCGGCGACGCCAAAAGCCATGCCGACCTCGGTCCGGCCTTTGGGCCGGAACTCTCCGGCGCCGAAGTGTGCTACCTGATGGCCAAGGAATGGGCGCGCTTCCCGGACGATGTCCTGTGGCGGCGCTCGAAGCTCGGTTTGACCATGCCGCCGGAAGGGCGGGAAGCGCTGGCGGAATTCATGGCGGCGGCGAAGTACTAGCGGCGCTTTGCTCAGCCTCTCGCAACCACGCCGCGTCGCGCATCGATGGTCTTCGCTGCAGGCGATCAGCGATGATCTTGGTCGCCTTGTCGCCGCGTCCGCCGCGAAGGTAGGCCACAATCAGCGTATCCTCCCATAGCTCACGCTGAGCATGGCTGCCGCCGATCCGCACCACCGCTGGAATCAGCGGCTCGAGGATGCGGATCGCCTTCTCATGGTCGCCTTCCGCGAATGCGCTGACGCCAAGGCAAAGCCCGATGGCGGAGGGGCCCGGGGCCAATCTGCCGTCGGCTGCACGCGCTTCCATTTCCGCAAGTCTTGTTTCCAGAACCTCGCTGCCGGTTGCCGCCGCAGCCAGTGCGTAATGGACATCGGCAAAATGTGGCCCCGCCCGCGGGAAGAAATGGTCGCCATAGGCGGCCACTTCGCGCCAATAGGGCTCCAGACCGGTCTGGCCGGCCAGCGAGAGCCGCCACAGCAGCGACGTGGCATCGGTAAAAACGTTCAGTGGTGGATAGCGGGAATCCGGCGGCGTGAAGTGCTGCTGGTAGATTCCGAGCGCGCCGTCGAGATCGCCGGCTTCGAGCGCGGTGAGGGCGGTGTGCCAGCAAAGATGTGCGTGCAGGAAGCTTGATCCTTCATGCGCCGGCAGCCAGCTGGAAAGAAATTGACGGCCTGCCGCCGCGTCGCCCTGCTCGAACAGCGCATGCGAGAGCGCGTGCGCCGCATTGGCGTTTTCATCCCGCAGCGCCATGGCGCGTTCGGTCAAGGTCCGGCCGATGCTGGCGTTTCCTGCCTTGGTATGGGACCAGCCGAGATAGGTGAGAAACCACCAATCCTCGCCATAGTGCGCGGCGTTGCGCTCGCAAACCGCGAGTTTTGCGGCATCGTGGTCCGCGCGTCCCGAGAACGCGTAGAGGCCGAAGGCGCCGAGCAGCAGCGAGAGTATCAGCGCATCGCGAGGAAACTCGTCGAGATGCTGCTCCGCGCCGGTCAAGGCCATGGCTGGTTTCCCCTCGATGGTTGCGGCCATGATCTCGACGTGCTGGCGTTCGCGCCGGCTCGCAGCGGCGGCGAGCTGCCGGGCGAGCGCCGCCTTGGCGCGCGCCTCCGAGGCCTCCATGTTCATCTGGTGGACGCGCGCTCGCGCGACATAGGCGAGTGCGAAGTCCGGATCTTCGGTGATGGCGCGGTCGAAAGCTTCGGCGGCCCCAAACCAGGCAGAAAGCATGCGGTCGACGCCGTCGCGGTAAAACATTGCCGCGTCTTCCGATACGGTCGTCAGCGGCAGATCGTATCTGTCCCGGTTCATCTTGTTTTCCCGGCTAAACGAGGACGAACCGTATTGCATCATGAAACCAGCGCGTTGCGGAGGTTCGGCCGATAATATTGTGGCTGGTGGCCGCGGCTTCCTGGTCTGAAGTTCCGGACTGCTCCAGCAAGGGAACGTCGATACGCTCGATGCTCTGTCGATGCGCCATTTTCTAAAACCCTTAGCCGCGGGTTGGATTGTGGCAGCTCCGCGTCACGGCACCGCCGCCAGAAGCTGGCCACCCGCAGCGCAGACAAGGACCACCAGCCACGGCGGTGTTCGCCACAGGAACAACAACAGGAAGGCGATTGTCCCGAGGCCAAAGTCCGCCTTCGTGAGAATTCCCGATGTCCAGACGGGATTGTAGAACGCCGCCAGCAGCAGGCCGACGACCGCGGCGTTGACGCCGCGCAGCGCGGCCTGCATCGTTTTCCTGCGCCGCAAACCTTCCCAGAACGGCAGTATCCCGACCACCAACAGGAACGAGGGCAGGAAAATCGCCACAAGGCAAAGCACGGCGGCCTCCCAGCCGCCAATGACAGCACCGAGGTAAGCCGCAAATGTGAAGAGCGGTCCAGGCACTGCCTGCGCCGCGCCATAGCCGGCCAAGAAGGCGTCGTTGTTGACCCATCCGGACGGAACAACTTCAGCTTGAAGCAACGGAAGAACAACATGACCTCCGCCGAACACCAGAGAACCGACGCGGAAGAAGGTATCGAACAGGCGGACATTCTGATTGCCGGTCGCTGCCGCCAGGATCGGCAGCGCCATCAGCAGAACGGCGAAGACCGCCAACGCCAAGACACCGCTCACGCGGCTGGTCGGCAGCTTCAATCCCATTTGGTCTGAGGCTGGCGCTCCTCTGAGCAAGGTCATGCCAACGATAGCGCCGACGGCGATGGCGCCGATCTGCCCCCACGCCGAAGGTATCGCCAGCGCGATCACTGCGGCCAGCACTGCCAAACTGGCGCGTTCGCGGTCCGGTGTGAGGCTCCGCGCCATGCCAAGAATGGCCAGCGCCACGACCGCCACGGCCGCTACCTTCAAGCCGTGGAGCCAGCCACTGCCTAGCGCATTTCCGGATGTGGCAAGTCCATATGCGAAAACAACCAGAGCGACGGCTGATGGAAGCGTGAATGCCGTCCAAGCGGCAAGTGCTCCAAGATAGCCGGCTCGCAACAGGCCGATCGAGATCCCGACCTGGCTGGAGGCCGGACCGGGCAGGAACTGGCAAAGAGCGACCAGATCCGCGTAGGTCTGCTCGTCCACCCACTTGCGACGTTCAACGAACTCGTTACGGAAATAGCCGAGATGGGCGACGGGACCGCCGAAAGATGTCAGGCCCAGCTTCAAGAACGCCGTAAAGACCTCGCCGGCGCGGCCCTCGGGAGCATCGCTCATATGGAAGCACCAGTAGCGATCGTCAGGGTTTCATCGCCTCGCCGGTGAATTCCCGAATCCGGGTCTTGGCAAGCGCGAGTCCTTGCTTGCCCAGTTTGGTTGCCTTGTAGAGCTTTCTGGCGACGCGCCCCTCGCGCTGCGCGCGCGAGCTCAGATATCCTTTGCGTTCCATGGCGTGCAGCATCGGATACAGGGTTCCGGGACTGAGGCGGTAGCCGTGGCGCGCCAACTCGTCGATCATCCACTGGCCATAGATTTCGTGCTCCGCCGCGTGATGCAGAATATGCAGTCTGATAAAGCCGGTGAGCAGATCGTCGAACTTCATCGATCACGGTCATGTGCTTTGATTCCCATCATCGATGGACGATATCGGGAACCGATACTGTAGCCAAGCGTTTCCGCCCATCCACTCAGCAAAGGTGGCTGTAATGGCCGGACCGATCGACATCGAAAAGCGAAATTTGGTCGCGAGGACTGCCGTTGCTGGAGTGGCTATCGCGGGAGGTTTGATTTTGCCTTCCGCTCTCGCCGCTAAAGATAAGAAAAAGAGCGCCGAGAAAGACGAGGCAGAGGTGACGCCGCCCGAGGACTTAATGCGCGAGCATGGCGTGCTCGACCGGCTGCTACTGGTTTACGAAGCCGGCTTGCGGAAATTCGCGTCGAACCAGGATTTCGACCCCGCGATCATCACCAACGCCGCCGAAATCGTGCGGGATTTCATCGAGAACTATCATGAGAAGTCCGAAGAGGAGGCCGTCTTTCCGCGCTTCAAGAAGGCCGGGAAAATGGTGCCGCTTGTCGATACTCTTCTGACGCAGCATCAGGCGGGCCGCCGTGTCACGCAGATTATCCTTCAGTCCGCTCCCGGCAGCCGCAGGGACGGCGATGACCGAACGCGGCTGGCGGCCTCGATTCAATCGTTCATCGCCATGTATCGACCTCACGCCGCTCGTGAGGATACGGATCTGTTTCCCGTGCTTAGAAGCCTCGTCTCCGCGCACGAATACGACGCCATGGCTGAGGATTTCGAGAAAAAGGAGCATCAGCTCTTCGGCGAGGATGGCTTTGAAATGATGGCGAAACGGGTCGCCGGTCTTGAACAGCAGATCGGCATCAGCGATCTCGCCCAGTTCACCCGGCGCTGATGGCGCCGAAGAGAATGAAATTGTGGGGATGGTAACAACGGAATAGACGCCATGACCGGGTCGCGCCTTACAATTGGCTCGTCGCCCGCCTTCAATTTCGTATTGACGATGGGGGTGGTGAACCTGTTCGGCGACATGACCTATGAGGGTGGCGGAGCCATGAACGGCCAGTTCATGGCGACGCTCGGAGCGAGCGCTGCCATCGTTAGCATTACCGCAGGCCTCGGCGAATTTCTCGGCTACAGCCTGCGTTCCGTCTCCGGCTATATCGCCGACAGGACGGGGCGATACTGGCTTGTCACTTTCATCGGTTACGCCATCAACCTGGTTGCCGTTCCCGCGATGGCCCTGGCCGGAAACTGGCAGGTCGCCGCTCTCCTTATCTTGGCCGAGCGCATCGGCCGCGCCATACGCAAGCCCACGGTCGAAGCCATGCTCTCCTATACGACCGGCAAGCACGGCAAAGGATGGGTGTATGCCGTCAACACGGCCCTCGATGAGACCGGGGCCACGCTCGGACCCCTGATCATTGCGCTCGTTCTTTTGCTGAATGGCGATTATCGGACCGGATACACGCTGCTTTTGATTTCCGCCGTGCTGGCATTTGGCGCGTTGGCGGTCGCCCGCATTAACTTTCCGGTCCCTTCGCGTCTGGAAGAGGGAAGAACGGCGCCCGCGACCGGATTGAGCCGGTCATACTGGCTATACATGGCAGCCGCAGCGTGCTTCGCGGCCGGCCTGATCAGCTATGAGTTGGTCGCTTATCACCTGGTCACGGCCAAAATCGTCACCGAACACTGGATACCGGTCTTGCTCGCGTTTTCGACCGGATGCGGCGTGGTCGCCAGTCTCGTTCTCGGAAAGCTCTACGACAGGGCGGCCCTGCCAACCCTGCTGATTGCCGTGTTCTTGTCCTCGCTGTTCTCGCCCTTTGCATTCCTCGGCGGTCTTCCGGCGGTCCTCGCCGGCATGGTGTTCTGGGGCATCGGATACGCAACCCAGGACACCCTGCTCAAGGCAGTGGTCGCCGGCGTGCTGCCGGAGGGCGAACGCAATCTCGCTTTCGGTCTCTTTTACTCAGGGTACGGAATCGGTTGGCTGATCGGCAGCGTTGCGACAGGATTGCTCTATGATCAATTGCGTGTGGCCCTCGTCGTCTTCGCGGTGGCGGCCCAGCTCATTTCCCTGCCACTGTTTGTGATTGCCAAACGACAAGAGCCGTCGCGCTAACGGCACCCAGCGACCATCACGAAGACGTGCGCTCACGTGTCGTCAAACCTTGCGCGGTTCATCTGGACGAGCCTTTCGGTTACGCTTGGGTCCGCTTGATCATCCGATATGGTATGAGAAAATCCTCGAGCTCGTTCGACCTGAAAGATGCCTGGTTTTGCACGTGATGCTATGCCGACGCCAGTTTGCAATCGGATCCGCCGCGATCGTGTCGGGCGGCCTCCTCGGGGGCCTCGTCGGCAGTCGTCTCGCGCAAAGTGAATCGTCGCGCTTCGGCAGGCCTTTGCCGATTCCGCCGCTGATCGACGCGGCCAAACAGGGGAGCGCTGTAAAACTGACGGTCACGAACGGACGACACGCGTTCATCAAGGGCAAGCCGACCCGCTCCTATGGTTACTCAGGACCCGTGCTTGGGCCGGCAATCCGCCTGCGCCGTGGCGATGAGGTGGAGATGACAGTCGAGAATGCGCTTGATGAAGACACGACAGTGCACTGGCATGGGCTTCTGGTACCCGGACGTGATGACGGCGGGCCGCATCAGGTGATCAAGTCGGGCGGTTCATGGCGCCCGAAACTCAGGATCGATCAGCCGGCTTCAACCGCGTGGTTTCATCCTCACCTGCACCATGACACGGCGCGTCAGGTCTATATGGGTCTTGCTGGACTGATCATCGTCGATGATGGCTCCGACGCCAAACTCGGTCTGCCGAGCACATACGGGTTCGACGATTTGCCCATTATCCTTCAAGATCGCTCGTTCGATTCCCATGGATCGCTTTTGTACGATCTCGACCCTCTCGCTATCCAGTATGGGGTCCGAGGCGACACCATCATCGCCAATGGCGTAGTTGGCCCCGTCGCCAAGGTTCCAAGCGGTCTGGTGCGGCTGCGAATTCTTAATGCCGCCAACGCGCAAAATTTCGACCTGCGCTTCAGCGACCGGCGTGCCTTCCACGTCATAGCGTCAGATGGCGGTTTACTGTCAGCACCGGTCGTCGTTAAGCAGCTCAGAATCTCTCCGGCGGAGCGTTTCGAAATCCTTGTCGACTTCGCCAACCGCAAACCCGTCCTGCTTGAAACAGGGCCTGATACGGTCATGGGCATATTTGGCGCGGTGTCGCAGGCTGGCAGCGCCGAATTCGTGTCGATCATGCGCTTCGAACCGACCGCGACAGCGGGAACGGTGAAAGATTTTCCGCTTCGTCTTGTTGAACCCGTTGCAGCCGATTCAGGCCAAGCCGTCCGCCGCCGCCAATTCGTGCTGGACAGCGGGATCTGCGGAGGTCAACGGCCGACGGAGATGGGCATGCTTCCTGGCTTGTGCATCAATGGAAAGACCCATGATTTGGCCCGCATTGACGTTGAGACCAAGCTTGGAACATCGGAAGTGTGGGAAATCGTCTCACTCGGCATGCCTCATCCCTTTCACGTGCACGGCGCGTCATTTCGCATATTGTCACTTGGCGGCGCGCCACCGCCCGCCCATCTGACGGGTTGGAAGGACGTGGTTCTCGTCGAGGACAAGGCCGAACTTCTGGTTGCCTTTCATCAACCCGCGACGCCGGAACATCCCTTCATGTATCACTGTCACGTCCTCGAGCACGAGGATGCCGGCATGATGGGTCAATATGTCTGCGCGTAAAGCATCTTTGTGTAGCGGCCTCATGCGGCACGCATCAATGATCTTGCCCGTTCGCCCGACTAGTCACGGTGTCGTTTCCGAGGGTATCTTCGTCCAGCCTCCGAGAACGCAGGGAAAGAGGGGGGGAAGGACCGCCGATAATGCCGATAATATTGTGGCCGGTGGCTGCGCCGCGGTTGAGCCGGGCCTGATCGGCCGCTAGCGTGGGCCCGGATTGGGCCGGCGAGGAACATGGCTGAGGAATTACCGAAAATCGAACCGGCCGAGGAGTTGTCGATATCGCAACCGCCGGTCGTGGCGGCGACCGACGTGCCGTTGCTGCGCATCGATGCGGTGGTGAAGAAGTTCGGCGCCTTCCGGGCGGTGGATCGGCTGTCACTTGACATCAGGGCGGGGGAATTTTTCGCGCTGCTCGGTCCCAGCGGCTGCGGCAAGACCACGCTGCTGCGGATGCTGGCCGGTCTCGAGACGCCGGACCAGGGCCGCATCCTGCTTGGCGGCAAGAACATCGCGCAGGTGCTGCCCCATCAGCGGCCGGTCAACATGATGTTCCAGAACTACGCGCTGTTTCCGCATCTGACGGTGTGGGACAATATCGCGTTCGGATTGAAGCGCGCGGCCATGGCCCGTGCCGGGATCGAACGGCGTGTGACCGCATTGGTCGCGCTGGTGAAACTCCAGGGGCTGGAGCGACGAAAGCCCGACCAGCTCTCCGGCGGCCAAAAACAGCGCGTCGCGCTGGCGCGCTCGCTGGCGCGTCAGCCGCAGGTGTTGCTGCTCGACGAGCCGCTGGCTGCGCTCGACAAGAAGCTGCGCGAAAGCACCCAGCTCGAATTGATGGAGCTGCAGCGGCGGCTCGGCATGACCTTCATCATTGTCACCCATGATCAGGAAGAGGCGATGACGATGGCCGACCGGATCGGGGTGATGGATGCCGGCCGTCTCGAACAGGTCGCGACGCCGCGCGAGCTCTACGAGGCGCCCATTTCTCGCTGGGTCGCGGAGTTCGTCGGTGACGTCAATCTGTACGAGGGCCAGGTCGGCGCGCGCGAAGCGGGGCGGCTGGCGATTTCGACGCGGGATGCCGGAACCATCATGGTCGCGGAGCCGCGCCAGCCGGTCACGCGAACCACCGTCAGCGTCGCGATCCGCCCCGAAAAAATCAAGCTGTCGCGCCGCGGTCCGGCGTCGGACGCGGTCAACTCACAGGCCATCAACCGGCTGGAAGGGGTCGTGACCGACGTCGGCTATCTCGGCGGCCTCACCACCTACAAGGTCAGGCTGGACACCGGCGCCGTAGTACGTTCATCGATGGCCAATACGGCGCGGCTTGATCGGGATGCCTATCACGCCAGCCAGCGCGTGGTGGCATGGTTCTCGCCGGACGATTGCGTGGTGCTGGAGCAATGAGCCGGCGCCGCATCTTCACGCGGCCGGCGCGGTTCGCGGCGATTGCGCCCTATCTGTGGATGGCGCTGTTCTTCCTGGTGCCGTTCGGCTTCGCGCTGAAGATCAGCCTGTCGCAGACCGCGATCGCGCAGCCGCCTTATCTGCCGGTGTTCGATCTTTCGCTCGGCGCTGCGGCGATCAGGGCGGCGCTGGCGGCGCTGTCGCTGGATAATTTCAGGCTGCTGATATCGGATAATCTCTACGTGCTGTCCTATCTGCGCAGCCTCGTCGTCGCCACGGTCTCGACCTCGATCCTGCTCGCGATCGGCTATCCCATCGCCTACGGCATGGCGCGGCTGCCGCGGAACTGGCAGGGGGTCGCGATGATGCTGGTTATCGTGCCGTTCTGGACCTCGTTCCTGATCCGCATCTATGCCTGGATCAACATCCTGCAGCATGACGGCCTGCTCAACAAGATCCTGCTGGCGCTGCATCTGGTCTCGGTGCCGGTGGTGTGGCTCTCCACCGACAGCGCGATGTATCTCGGTATCGTCTATTCCTATCTGCCGTTCATGATCCTGCCGCTCTATGCGACGCTGGCCAAGATGGACCCGGCGTTGCTGGAGGCGGCGGCCGATCTCGGCGCCTCGCCGCGGCGGGCGTTCTGGCTGGTGACATTCCCGCTGTCCCTGCCGGGCGTCGGTGCCGGAATATTGCTGTGCTTCATTCCCATCGTCGGCGAGTTCGTGATCCCGGATCTGCTCGCGGGCTCCAACTCGCTGATGATCGGCCAGACCCTATGGCTGGAGTTCTTCACCAACCGGGACTGGCCGGTGGCCTCGGCCGCCGCGGTGGTGTTGCTGGTGCTGCTGGTGGCGCCGATGTTGCTGTATGACCGGTTGCAGCGCCGCCAGCTCGAAGGCGGCCGCTGATGGCCCGCTTGTCGAACAGGCTGTCGCCCTTCAACGTCGTCTCACTGGCGGTCGGGCTGGCGTTTCTGTATCTGCCAATCGTGATCCTGGTGATCTATTCGTTCAACGCCTCGCGGCTGGTCACGGTATGGGGCGGCTGGTCGCTGCGCTGGTATAGCGAATTCTTCAACGACCGCGCCATGATCGAGGCGGGCTTGATGAGCCTGCGGGTAGCGGCGGCCTCGGCGACATCAGCGACATTGCTCGGCACGCTCGCCGCGGTGGCGCTGTCGCGCGGCGAGACGTTCAGGGGCCGCACACTGTTCTCCAGCATGCTCTACGCGCCGCTGGTGATGCCGGAAGTCATCACCGGGCTGTCGCTGTTGTTGCTGTTCGTGGCCGTTGATGCCGAGCGCGGGTTCTGGACGGTGACGATCGCCCACACCACGCTGACGCTGTGTTTCGTCGCCGTGGTGGTGCAGTCGCGGCTCGGCGCGCTCGACCGCAGCCTGGAGGAAGCGGCGATGGATCTCGGCTGCGGCCCCACACGGGCGTTCCTGAGCGTGACGCTGCCGTTGATCCTGCCCGCCATCGCCGCCGGCTGGATGCTGGCATTCACGCTGTCGCTCGACGATGTGGTGATCGCGAGCTTCACCACCGGCCCCGGCTCGGCGACCTTGCCGATCCGGATCTATTCGGAGGTACGGCTCGGGGTGAAGCCCGAGATCAACGCCATCTGCACGCTGATCATCGGACTGATCGCGGTGGTGATCGTGCTGGCGTCGCTGGTCTCGAAGCTCACAAGCGAGCAGGGCGAGAGCGCCGCGCCGTTGTAACGATGACAGGTTCCGCGAAGCAATCCATCTGACGCGCGAGGACTGGATTGCTTCGTCGCGTAC
>WNGI01010441.1_pt1 | contig 10210 bp, 5 predicted proteins | sample 5400621 | NCBI WGS metagenome assembly WNGI01 (sample SAMN13153374, study PRJNA577476) | soil metagenome | isolation source: 20 cm soil or saprolite under Garry oak tree replicate 1 | place: USA:California | collected 2016-06-15 | reverse complement strand
AGGCCGTCCAGCGCTGCCGTCAGCATGTCCTGGTTGGAGGCCCGGGCGTACGGCCCGTTGGCGCGGGCGAAGGGAATGCGGTTGCCGCCCAGGACGGCCGCGCGGCGGAGGTCATCCATTGGCAGGTTGTCGGTTATATGGGCTCAATGTTGTAATAAATGGTACAGGTGACTATGGAGGTCGGGCGACTGCGCACCTTCGTGGACGGCCGGTGGGCGGCTATCCGGGAGGAGGTTCGGGCCCAGATCCGCGCGTCGGACCTGCTCCGACCTGTGGGCGGACTCTCCATCGAGGATTACCGCGCCCGGGTGCTGGAGCAGGCCCGCATGGTCAGCGAGACGAAGAGCGCTCGATTGTTTTTTCCGCGCGAGTACGGCGGCGAAGGCGACATGGGCGGCGCGCTCACGGCGTTCGAGACGATCGCGCTCGTTGACCTCTCCCTGCTGGTGAAAGTCGGCGTCCAGTACGGCCTCTTTGGCGGCGTGATCCGCCGGCTGGGAACCGAGCGGCACCACCAGCGCTACCTGCGGGCCGCGATGACGATGGAGTTGCCAGGTTGCTTCGCGATGACCGAGACCGGGCACGGCTCCGACGTGCAGTCGATCCGCACCGCGGCGACCTACGACGCGTCGCGCGAGGCATTCGTCATCCACACGCCCGACGATGACGCGCGCAAGGACTACATCGGAAACGCCGCGCGGGACGGACGGATGGCGGCGGTGTTCGCGCAGCTCATCACCGGCGGCGAGGGTCGCGGCGTGCATGTCTTCCTGGTCCCAATCCGCGACGAGCGCGGCCGGCCATGCCCGGGCGTGCGGATCGAGGACTGCGGGCTGAAGGGCGGTCTCAACGGCGTCGACAACGGCCGCCTCTGGTTCGACCAGGTCCGGGTGCCCCGAGACGCGCTGCTGGACCGATTCGGCACGGTGGCGCGCGACGGCGCCTATAGCAGCCCGATCGCAAACGAGACCAGACGGTTCTTCACCATGCTGGGAACGCTTGTGTCCGGCCGGGTCAGCGTGGCAGGCGCCGGGTTAAGCGCAACCAAGTTGGCCATGACGATCGCCATCCGCTACGGCTTGGTGCGCCGGCAGTTCCGCGCTGCCGGCAGTGATCATGAGGTGATCATCCTCGATTACCTGCAACATCAGCGGCGGCTCCTTCCAGCCCTGGCCACGACTTACGCGATGCACTTTGCCCAGCAGGGGCTGGTCGAGTCGCTCCACAAGGCGGCGGACGGTGACAGTGCGAACGAGTCGGAACAACGTCAGCTCGAGACGCTGGCGGCGGGCCTCAAGGCGGTCTCGACCTGGCACACCACGCAGACCATCCAGACCTGCCGCGAGGCGTGTGGCGGCGCGGGATACCTGTCCCTCAACCGCCTGACCGAGCTCAAGGCGGACACCGACGTCTTCACCACATTCGAAGGTGACAACACCGTGCTGCTGCAACTCGTCGCCAAGGGCCTGCTGACAAATTTCCGTGATGAGTTCGGCAGCATGGACACGGTCGGGCTGGTGCGCTACGTCGCGGACCAGGTGGTCGGGGCGGTGCTCGAGCGCACGGCGGCCCGCTCGCTGGCCCAATGGATCGCCGACTTGATGCCGGGCAGTGAAGAGGAGGCCAACCTTCTCGATCGCCGCGGGCGCACGTGGATCGGGTGGTGCTCGAGTATTTCGCGGCGGCGGTGGATCGCTGCGGCGATCCGGAGGTCAAGGCGCTCCTTTCTCAGGTCTGCGACCTCTACGTGCTGGCGCTGCTGGAGCGCGATCGCGCCTGGTTTCTCGAGCACGGGCAACTCTCGGCCGCGAGGGCAAAGGCGATCATCACGAACGTCAATCGGCTCTGCCGCGAGCTTCGGCCGCATGCGCGCCTGCTGGTCGACGCCTTCGGCATCCCGGAGGAGCTGCTCCCCGACCTGGTGAAGAGCCCCGACCCTGCCCTTCCGCTGGCGAGGAGGGTGACGACTCGTTGGGAGGACGGCCCCCGAAGTTGGGGGCCGTCCTGACCCTGACTGGAACCTAGATCGCCGAATCGATCGTGTAGTAGCCGACTACATCGACGATCACCTGGACGTTTGTCGAACCCTGGTTGAGAATGACGATCTTGCCATCCGCCCCCAGCCGGACCACCAGATCTAGGTCGCCCACCGTTTGGTTGGTCGTGAAATTGAGATCGGACGTTATGCCCGGACTTGTGCCGCTTGTATAGACAATCAGATTTCCGGGCCCTCCAGGTGCCGTAACGGTGACGTTAACCGCCACGGCGTCAGCGGGGAGGGGTGCGGTCATGCTCGGGATCCCCCCGATTCCGGCGACGACGACCGAGAGCGTTCCACCGCCAGCGAGAATCTGCCCAGCGCAGGGCGAACCACTGCCGGTCCGCGTATCACAGATGCGGACGGCGGGTACGCCATTAAAGAGATCACCGGTCGCCTCGTTGATCAGGGTACTGTCGGTAATCCAGGCGTTTACATCGGCAATCACGTCCACCGACCCCGTTAGATTCTTTATCGCGATCTGCCCACTCGCGTTTACAGGTACGAGCACACGATTAGCGATCGTTTGCCCCGCGTTGAAATTCAGGTTGCTGGGCGCATTACCTGGCGGGGAGGCACCCGCCTGGGAGGCCGTCAAAGTGCTCGTGGCTGTTCCATTCGTCGCCGTTAGGTTGAGGATGACCGCCTGCACGCCGGTGAGCGGCACTCCGCTGTTTCCGGTGGCCTGCAGGACCAGGGCATTAGCCACCCCGGAACCAACCGTGCCATGTCCCTGGCACAGACTCGGTGTCCGTGTGTCGCAGAGCCGGCTGGCGGGCAAAACGGGGTTGACAAGGTTATTCATTCCCGACCAGTCTCGGGGGACATATCCCTCGACGTCGACGATCAAATCCGTCGCCGCGCCCCAGCCATAGAACGTAACCTGACCGCCATCGCCAATGGGAACGATTGCCAAGTTGGCAATGTCCTGGCCGGTCGCCCAATTAAGGTTGGAGGTTGCCGGCCTTGGCTGGCCGGTCGCGTAAGCGATTAGCGCTCCGGGGCCGGGTTGGTTGGTGGTGGTCAGGTTCAGAACGGCCGCCACCGCGTTGGGACTCTGTGGACGCTTTTGATCGGCAGGATTGGGAATGCCGGTGGGGATCCCGCCCTGGCCTGCAACGGGGATGGTCAGAGTCCCACCGTTGGCGATGCTGTGGCCGGCACAAGCGAAACCGCTACCAGCGCGTGTGTCGCAAATCCGCGCGGCGCTGAGCGGGACGATCGGCCCCGCCTGGCGCTCGCTGGCGTAATAGCCCGTGGCATCGAGGATGATGTTGGTGGAGCCGGCGCTGTGGTTGGTGATCGCGACTCTTCCGCTACCCTGTTCGGTCAGGGCCAGCGCGAGGTCGTAATCGGAAATCGTTTGGTTCGTGTTGAAATTCAGGTCCGATGTTGCGGGTGCCGCGGAGCCGTCTGGGTAGACGGTTAGGCTTCCGCCTGACGTTGGTCCGACGGCGATGACGTTGAGCTGAACCGCGTCAGGAGGAATCGGCGCGTTCATTGCCGGGATGTTGCCCGCACCTGCGACCTGCACGGTTAAGGTTGCATTAGGAGCGAGCGTCTGTCCGGCACACGATGTGCCCGAGCCCGCCCGTGTATCGCATATCCGGTTAGCCGAGACCGCCGTCCAGGTGCTGCCGATCATGGCAGGATCCGCGCCATCGGTAAACCAAGCGCTGACATCCACGACGACGTCAACCGACCCGGAAGCATTGTAGATCGAAATCTGGCCGCCGCTGCCGACCGCTGCCAATACGCGATTCGCGATCGTTGCCGAGGCGCCCATCCAGTTCACATTGGATGTCGCAGGCCGGTTCTGGCCGGTCGGGTAGACGATCAGATTGCTCCACGCCGTGGTATCAGTTGCGGTAACGTTCACTGCCACTGCTGACACTCCGGCCAGTGGGACGTCGCCCTGACCACTGACCTGAACATTGAGCGTTGAGTTAGGCCCGATCGTCTGTCCTGAGCAGGGCGTACCCGTTCCGGGGCGCGTATCGCAGATCCGCGCGGCCGGATTGATGGGGTTCACCAGGCCCACGCTCGTCGAACTCCTGGGAATGAAGCCCTGGACATCGACGACCAAATCAGTGGCGCTGCCGGCCGCGTAAAACGAAACCTGGCCCTGGGTACCGAGGGGAACCTCGACCAGGTTTGCCAGGTACTGAGTGCCTGGCCAATTGATGTTGGAGGAAACTGGCCGAGACTGACCCTTTGGATACACGGTGAGGTAGCCGCCGCCGGTCTCGTTGGCAACGGTAGCGTTCAAGACGGCGGCCTGCGCATCGCCGGGGACCCCGCCCACTCCCGCCACCGTGACGTCGAGCGTGCCACCGTTGGCTATCTTCTGACCTGCGCAGGGCAATCCGCTTCCTGTCCTGGTATCACAGATCCGGGAGGGGGTAACGGCGACGACATTGCCCGAGGTGGGCGATGGCACGGTACTGCTGCTCGGGCTAGTTGACGGCGTCGGCGTCGGAGGCGGCGGCGTTGGCGTCGGGGTGGGGTTGGATGGCGCTCCGAAGTTCAGGTAGTTGGGCGCCGTCCAGTGGTGCTCGTTGTAAGTTCCCGGATGGTTGGGGTAGCCCCAGTTGTAGTCCTCGACCGTCGATGGCGTACCCACCACTTCCTCCCAGGCGACATGTCCGGCGCCGCCTACCTGCGGCCTGCCCTGGTATTGGGGCGCCTGGGCGACCCACTGGGGGCTCGGCGTTTGAGAAACCTGGAAACCAATCTTCTCGGCGTTCGCCGCCCAGTTGTTCGCGTTACCGAACCTGCCACTCTTCCCGTTCGGCCCGCGCATGGTGTTGTTGAAGTTGGAGTTCACATGGTTGGCGGTCCGGAACGCAGCGAACGAGGTGCACTCCCGGTTGTAGAAGCCCCATTGATCTACTACCGTGTCTTGCTGAGGACTCTTGAGGTTCGACGGATAGTCATCCGTTCCGGCTCGGGCGGTCAGAAGGTTCGTGAGGCCGAGCATGATGCCGGCGGCCGACATCAAGGCGATGACCAAAATGCCAGTTAACTTCCGTTGTGCTTGCATGGCCATGCCTCACTTACCGCTCACAATTTCGGCTGAATTCAGCATTGACCCGTTGTCGTAGTCGTGGCCGTGGCCCTGCCGGCCACCGGCGACCAGGACCGTCCCATCAGGAAGGCTGGTCGCGGTGCTGATGATGCGGGCGTATGCAAGCTCCGGGCCACTCAACCAGCGGTTGCTCGAGGGGTCATAGAGCTCGGTCGTTGCAGTTGCGCCCTGTGACGTATCACCACTGACCACGACGGCCCGGCCATCGCCAAGCAGCGCTCCCGAATGCAGACGGCGACCGCTGAGAGGAGTACCCGCCGAGGACCACAAGTTGCGGCCAGGGTCATAGAGCTCCGCGTCCTGTGACGCACCTTCTCCGCCGACAACGAGGACCTTACCGTCCTTGAGTTTCACAACCACCTGCTGCGAGTGAGGGGCGAGCGTGCTCGCCGCCGGCGACCAGCTGTTGTGGGCGGGATCGTAAAGCTCGGCGCTGGTCAGATACCCAGGCTGGCCGCCGCCCGAGCCACCGACGATCAATACCCGCCCATCGTCGAGAAGAGTCGCCGTGTGGGCGATTCTTGGGATCCTGGGACTCGCCGCTAACAACCAGGTGTTCGTCTTTGGTTCGTAGAGCTCTGCTGCTGTCGAAGTCAGTGAATTGACGGCAATCCCGACCACGAGCACTCGGCCGTCCTTCAGCAGGGTTGCGGAATGCAGTGCTCGAGCCCCTGCCATGTCAGGCACGGGTAGCCATGTGTTGGTGGTCGGCATGTATCGCTCGGCGCTACGCAGCTCGACGGCATTCGCACCGGTGGTTGCCGAAAACCCGCCGGCGACCAGAACGGTGCCATCGGCGAGCAATGTTGACGTGTGGCCGCTCCGCGGGACCGCCATGCTCGCCGTTGCGGTCCAGCTACCGTCGGACGGCTTGTAGATCTCCGACGACGGGATCTTGTTGTGCATGTAGCCGACACCGCCAGTGATCAGCACACGTCCGTCGCTGAGCAGCGCCGCTGCATGTTGGTCCCTGGCTTCGTGCATCGGGTGATTGGCCACGTGAGCCGCGGCAGGAGCCATCTCGAGCTCTGCGGGTTGCGCCCGGCTCCAATGGAGTGCAAACGCTGCCGCTGCGGCCACCACGAAAGCCAACGTCGCGGCTCCCGTGGCGATGGGCGGTCTCGGACGGGTTCGTTTCAGATGAGCACGACGGAGGCGTGGATCGACTCTGTGTCGCATGTGGGTTCCCTCCCGCATTGCCCCAGGAGCGCGTGCTCACGCGCCCCGTTAACCGAATGAATCGACTACATCAAATGTCGGCTTCCTTGTCAATGATGAAGCCCGCAAAAACTGGTTCGGTGTTCACCAAATATCGAATAGGTGCGCTATCAGACAAACGCCTGCACACATCGTGCTGAGGCCCCCATCCTGCCCCCCCAGGAGGAGGAACGAGTGGGTTAGGACGTGGGCTTGGCCCAGAGCAGCGCCCACGGTTGCGTCGCGCCCTTGACCTGGCCACGCACAGCGCCGCTTGCAGGATCGATCTGCCAGAGATTGCTGTTCGCGGCGCCCGCAGCGTAGAGCCATTTGTCATCGGCGCTGAGGCGGATGCTGTCAACCGCTTCCCCGTCGAGAATTCGGAGACGGACCCTCAGCGTGGCAGTGTCGATGGCCACCAGCCCGGTCTGGCCAACGGCGAACAGGGTTCGACCGTCGGCTGACAAGGCCGCGCCACCAATGCGAGGCCCCTTGGCGTCCGCGTCGGTGACCAGGCCGGCGAGCGGGTTACCGCCTGGGTTCAGCGCCACGGACTTGGTCCGGGCAATCGTCGGGGGATTTCCCGTGGTCATTTCGGCGACCATTCCCAGGGAGGTGTTGACGACATAGACCGGGCCGCCCTGCCGGCCGATGGCCAGCGACCAGTGAAATTGCTGCCCCATATCGCTGCCCGTTTTCGAGGGCAGGTCGACGCACCACGCCAATGGCTGATTGATGAGGGGGAGCGCGTGGATGAACGGACCGCTGTCGCGCAGGTAGACGGTAAACACCTGGTTGCCGTTTGGATCGGCGACGCTGTCGCCGCGGATGCCTTGCATCGGCTCGTTGGGCTCGCGCTTATCAACGACCGGCTGCGCGACGAGCGACCTGGCGCCGATGTCATAGAGCCGGACCTGGTAGTGATTGGGGTCGGCCATCTTCTGAATCAGATACAGGCCCTGACCATCGTTACTGAGCGCGTCGAAGCTGAAGTTGCCATCGACCTGGATACTGACGAACGGATCACTCAAAAAGCTCGAACCAACCAGGAAATTGGTGACGACGCCACTGCCAGCGTGCTTGCCCTGGCTCGTCAGTGCCAGCCACTGTCCATTCGGCGAGAGGCCCGCGCTCGTGCCCGCATATCCGAAGTCGGGAAGCGTGTATCCGGCCGGGATCGTGGTCTGCGCCAGCGTCCGCCCGGAGGCAGGATCGATGGCGGAAAGCCGAGCGGACCCGCTCAGTTGGGTGACCGTGTAGTAACGCGACCAGTCGGACGCGGCGGTCCCGATCGGAAGCTGGCGCGCGATATTTCCGGTCGCCGAGTCGCGAACCGTGACCTGCTGGCCGCCGTCTGAATAGCCCTCCTCGAGGAACAGGAGATAGCCGGCCGACGCCGGCCGGGTCGACTGCACGCGGCCGCAGGCGGTCAGAACGGTAACGGTGAGGATCAGGAGCGCGATCAGGCGACGGCTCATGGACACACCTCCGATCCCCATACAACCGAGCGCCCGTTTCGGTTCCCAAAGGGCCTGAAGGGCGCGCCGAGGCAGGCGGCGACCCTGTAGGGGAAGGCGCGGGTGGCCGACGGAAGCCGCGAGACGCAGCGGATGCTCGGGCCGCCAAGCCAGAGGGGCGGACACGGCAGGCATGTTTGCGGCGTTGGCTTGCCGACGATGATCAGGCAGCCGGGCGGGGAGACCTCATCGACGGCGTGGGAGATCGAACTGTTAGGAGCGGCTGCAGCGAGGGAGTTCCCGAAGCCGAACAGGGCGAGCGATGCGATGACGATCCCGAACCTGAGGACGAGCCTCACGATTCATCGAGCGTACCAGCGGGAGGAACGTGCCCCCACCCTGCCCTCCCCGAGAGGGGAGGGGAATATTGCGGGAGACGCGGCCCGGGGAGGCAACACATTGCGGGGTCGTTGCCACCAGGGGAACCGGAAGGGAGTGGCGAGTGCGGCCAGGTGATCCCGGAAGCCGACCCCGAAGGCGGTCGGCGTTCCGTTGTAGTCGCTGATCAAGGCCGGCCCGTTCGAACAATCCCACGTATCCCAGGTCCATCCGAGATACGAGATCCCATGCGCATCAGCCCAGCTCATGTACTGGTCGATGTAGCCGTGGGCGCAGTCGTTCTCGCCGATCTCGCCGGTCACGAGCGGGACCTGGGCCGCCAGCGTCGCGACCGTCGAGTTCCAGCATGAGAGCTTGCAGACGTTGAAGTTGTAGTTGTGGAAGGAGGCGACCAGCGCATTCGCCGGATCGGACGGCTTGTTGACCAGCCAGCCACTGAGGTCGTTGGACCACGCCAGCCCGCCGACCATGATGGCTTGAGTCGCGCCCGTCGCCCGAACGGCGTTGACCAGTGACTGCATGCCGGCCGTGTTCCACCCCGGTGTGTTGCAGCCGTTGAGCCAGCAGGACCAGCTGACATCGTGCGGCTCGTTGTAGAGCTCGAAGAGAACCGCCGGATCGGCTTTGAAGAAGGTCGCAACCGACGTCCAGAAGGCCGGCGAGTGGTCCGCATCGGGCATCACCTGCTGGCCGGTCGCCTGGTTGGTCCCCGGCGCGTTCCAGTGCAGCTCGAGAATCGCGTAGAGGCCGCGCTGATGCAGCAGGTTGACATAGGTCTGGATGGCGGACTGATAGGTCGCGCCGGCGTAGGCCGCATTGACGCCGTTGATGTTGAGCCAGCAATCTTCGTTCAGCGGAATGCGGACTACATTGATGTGCCAGGCCGCCATCGCGGCGACCGAGGCGGCGTCGTTCGGACCATCGAAGATGCCCCACCCCTGGATGCAGGCGTATTCGGTGCCCGAGCGATTGACGCCCAGCAAACGGATCGCCGTGCCGTCGCCATTAACCAGGTGGTTGCCGGCGACGCTGATCGACAATGGCGTGGCCGCCGCGGCAGTTGATGGGTTGACGGTCAAGGCGACCAGGGCTGGCCCCAAGACCAGCAGAAGCAGGCGAGCCCCTAAAGACCCCATGCCTCCAGTTAGCCAGCCCTCGCGATCACGCGCAATCCGGATCGCGTTACCGGATGGTAACAGTGAGACCTACGGGTCTACGTCACCGTCCGTATCAGGATCCTGGCGCAGGCGACCAGTTGGTTCCATCCCACAGCCAGGTGTCGTTGGTTGCCTGGTTGCTATTGACATCCTTGCCGCCGAACAGGACCACGCGATCGCGCGACCGGTCGTAGGCAATGGAGCGGAACAACTCAAAGGGCGGGCTTGACGATGGATGCTGTCGAGTCCAGTTGCTACCGGACCATGTCCAGGTGCTGCTCCCCTTGACGATTGTGCTGGCGCCGGATTGCTCGGTGATGGCCTCGACCAGCACGACGTCGTGGCGCGCAGCTTCGTGCGCCATGAACGCGGGGCCGCCCTGGGGGTTTGTCGATGGGTGCAATTGACTCCAATTGCTGCCATCCCACGCCCAGCTGTCGTTGAGCGTGCCCGTCTCGGCAGGCGCGCCGCCATAAAGCAAAGCCCCAGACCTGGCGCCCGCCGCCAGGGCGGCGCTGTTCCGATACGGCGGTGATTTCGATGGATGGCGATCGGTCCAGTTCTTGCCATCCCAGGTCCACGTCAGCGGCGTTTGAAATCGCGGCCCACCGATGCCAAACAGCAGGAGGTTCCCGTTGGTGGGGTCGTCGGTCAGCAGCGGGTTGCTCAGCCGTGCAGGCCCGGTCGCTGGATGCTCTTCCGTCCAGGTCGCGCCGTTCCAGCTCCAGGTGTCATTCCGCGTCGGATCGGCGTTCGCGGCCCCACCCCCAAAAAGGATGACTTTCCCTGAGGAGGCGTCAAAGGCGAGCGCGCCGAAGCTTCGACCCGGGGGTGAGACGGCCGGCTTGAGCTGGCTCCAATGACAGCCGTCCCA
>WNGI01007135.1_pt1 | contig 10210 bp, 5 predicted proteins | sample 5400621 | NCBI WGS metagenome assembly WNGI01 (sample SAMN13153374, study PRJNA577476) | soil metagenome | isolation source: 20 cm soil or saprolite under Garry oak tree replicate 1 | place: USA:California | collected 2016-06-15 | reverse complement strand
CGATCCTCACCGTCATGCTCGGGACCTATTCGCTCCTCCGGCTCAGCTTCGAGCAATACCCGTTCCTGGCGCCACCCACGATCCGGGTCACGGCCAACTACCCCGGTGCCTCGGCGTTGGCGGTCGAGCAGTCCGTGGCCACGCCGATCGAGCAGGAGGTGAACGGCGTCGACCGGATGATCTACATGAAGTCGTCGAACACCAGCGACGGCCGCATGCTGCTCGACGTGAACTTCGAGGTCGGCGTCGACCAGGACACCGCCAACGTGCTGACCCAGAACCGGGTCTCCTCCGCCCAGGCGCGCCTGCCGCAGGACGTCGTGGCCCAGGGCGTCACCGTGAAGAAGCAGAGCCCCAGCATCCTCATGCTGATCTCGCTCTACTCGCCCGAGGGGAGCTACGACGCGAACTTCCTGATCAACTATGCCTCGATCAATCTGCGTGACCAGCTCTTGCGGATCCCTGGCATCGCCCAGGTCGATCTCTTTGGCGGCACCGACTACGGCCTGCGAATCTGGCTTCGGCCCGACAAGCTCGCCAAGCTGGGTCTGACCCCGTCAGACGTGATCTCCGCCGTCAAGGACCAGAATCTCCAGGCGCCAGCCGGCCGGATCGGACAGGCGCCGACGCCCGCCGACCAGGCGTTCACCTTCACGGTGAGCGCGCCGGGTCGCCTCGTGACCACGGACGAGTTCGAGAACATCATCATCCGTGAGTCGTCCACCGGATCGGTGGTGCGCATCCGCGACGTGGGGCGTGCCGAGCTGGGCAGCCAGGATTACAACTCGTTCGGCCGGCTGAACGGCAAGCCCTCCGGCGCGATGGCGGTCTACCTGCTCCCCGGCGCGAACCAGCTCAAGGCGTCCGAGGCGATCTACAAGACCATGGCCACGGCCAAGAATCTGTTTCCACCCGGCCTGGACTACAAGATCGTCTACGACACCACGCCGGCGGTCGAGGCCTCGATCCACGAGATCGTGAAGACGTTCGTCGAGGCGCTGATCCTCGTCACGCTCGTCGTCTTCATCTTTCTCCAGAACGTGCGGGCCACGATCATCCCGCTGCTGACGGTGCCGGTCTCGATCGTCGGCACGTTCATCTTCTTCCCGCTGCTGGGCTTCTCGGTCAACACGCTCTCGATGTTCGGCCTCGTGCTCGCCATCGGCATCGTCGTGGACGACGCGATCGTCGTCGTCGAGGCCGTCATGCACCACATCGAGCACGGCTTGAGCCCGCGCGACGCCACCAGCCAGGCCATGAAGGAAGTGTCGGCGCCGGTCATCGGGATCGCGCTCATCCTCTCCGCCGTGTTCGTCCCCGTCGCGTTCCTCGGCGGCCTCACCGGGCAGATGTACCAGCAGTTCGCCCTCACCATCGCGATCTCGGTGCTGCTCTCGGCGTTCAGTGCGCTCTCGCTATCGCCGGCGCTCGCCGCCATGCTCCTCAAGCCCGCCCGCGCCCCGCGGGGCCCGCTCGGCGTCTTCTTCCGCGGCTTCAACCGCGTGTTCGACACCGCGACGACGGGTTACATCGGCGTGGCCCGCTTGCTCATCCGGCGCGCGGTGGTGACGATCCTGCTCGTCGGGGTCGTGGTGGTCGGAGTCGGCCTCCTCGGGCGCCGGATACCAGCCGGCTTCATCCCCGACGAGGATCAGGGTCTGTTCGGGGTGGCCGTCCAGCTCCCACCGGCGGCCTCGCTCGAGCGGACCAGCGCGATGCTGCGCAAGGTCGAGGAGATCCTGGCGAAGGTCGAGGCCGTCGATTCGTATCAGACCATCGGCGGGTATGGCGCCGTCACCAGCACCTACCAGCCGAACTTCGGCAGCATCTTCGTCCGCCTCAAGCCGTGGGAGGAGCGCCACGAGGAGGCGCTGCACGTGAAGGGCATCATGGCGCGGGTGAACCGGGAGCTCGTCCAGATCCCGGAGGCGGTGGCCTTTCCGTTCAACATTCCGACCATCAGCGGCTTCGGCGCGGCGGCCGGCTTCAACTTCCTGCTCCAGGACCGGAGCGGCTCACTGACCGTGGACCAGCTCGGGGCCCAGACGCGCGCGTTCCTGGCGGCAGCCCGCCAGCGGCCCGAATTCGCCTCGCTCTTCACCGCGTTCGATCCCACGTATCCCCAGGTGAAGGTCGAGCTCGACCGGGAGAAGGCGCGGACGCTCGGCGTCCCCGTGAGCGACGTCTTCCAGGCCATGTCGGCGGCAATGGGCGGCACCTATGTGAACGACTTCAACCGCTTCGGGCGTCTCTACCGTGTGTACGTGCAGGCGGACGCGGATTATCGTCGCAAGCCCGGTGACATCGGCGACGTCTACGTCCGCAGCAAGACGACCAGCACCATGATCCCGTTGTCGACGCTCGTCACCATCACGACGGTCCAGGGAACCGAGCTCACGACGCGCTTCAATCTGCTGCGCTCGGTCGAGATCAACGGCGCGCCCGCCCGCGGCGTCAGCTCCGGGCAGGCACTCGCCGCGCTCGAAGAGGTCTTCCAGAAGACGATGCCCAAGGAGATGGGCTTCGCCTACTCGTCGCTGTCCTATCAGGAGAAGATCGCTCCACCGTCCGCGCCGACGTTCATCCTGGCCATCGTGTTCGTCTTCCTGCTGCTGGCCGCGATGTACGAGAGCTGGCGCCTGCCCTGGGCCGTGCTGCTCGGCTCGCCGCTCGTCGCCCTCGGCGCCTTCTTCGGCGTGTGGCTCTCCGGCTACGACAACAACGTCTACGTTCAGATCGGCCTGATCATGCTCGTCGGGCTCGCGGCGAAGAACGCGATCCTGATCGTCGAGTTCGCCAAGGCCAAGCACGAAGAGGGCCAGTCGGTCGAGGCGGCCGCGTTGGAGTCGGCCCGGCTGCGCTTCCGGCCTATCTTGATGACAGCGTTCGCCTTCATTCTCGGCGTCGTGCCGCTGATGCTGGCCAGCGGAGCGGGAGCGGGCGCCCAGAACGTGATGGGCACTGCCGTGTTCTGGGGAATGCTGATCGCCACCGGGCTCGGTGTCTTCCTCATCCCCGGGAACTTCGCGTTCGTGGAGGGGCTGGGCAGGAAGCGCTCGGTGACGAAGCATCCCGTGACCGAGCCCGACGAGCGCCTGCGCGTGCGGGGTGAGCAGCACGCGTGACACGTCGCTCGCTGCGGTCGACGGCACTCCTGTTGGCGACGGTACCGTGGGCGGCGCTCATCGTGGTGGCGCTCCTGGTGATGGTCCTGTTGGCGGCGCTCCTGTTGGTGGGCTGCACGGTCGGGCCCGACTACCGGCGCCCGCAGGTCGCGGTGCCGCCAGACTTCCGCGGTCTGGCCACTGACACCCCCGGGGGAGCGGAATCTCTCGGGGACATCGCCTGGTGGAAGATCTTCCAAGACGAGACGCTGCAATCGCTGATCCGTACCGCGCTGGCCGAGAACTACGACTTGCGTATCGCGGCCGCTCGCATCCTCGAGGCTCGCGCCCAGGTCACCATCGTGCGATCGGCTCAGTTCCCGGATGTCAGCGCGTCGGCGAGCGCACCGTACGTCAGCCTCCCGGGCGACCGGGCGCCCTTGCAGTCGAGGGAGACCTTCAGTCCGCTCGGAACGTTCGACCTCGTCTGGGAGCTCGATCTGTGGGGCCGCCTGCGCCGGGCCACCGAGGCGGCGCGTGCGCAGTTACTGGCCTCGGAGGACGTGCAGCGGTTCGTCGTGACCACGCTGGTGAGCGATGTGGCGACCGCGTATTTCCAGCTCCGCGAGCTCGATCTGGAGCTGGAGATTTCCCGAAGGACGCTGACCACCCGACAAGAAGCGGTTCGGCTGGTGACGCTCCGCTATCAGGGAGGCGTTGCGGCGCTGATCGACCTGCGGCAGGCGGAGGTCTTGCTGTACACGGCGGCCGCGACGATTCCCGACGTCATGCGCCGGATCGAGCAGACCGAGAATCTCATCTCGGTCCTGCTCGGGCGTAACCCGGCCGCGGTTCCGCGGGGCCGCCCACTTCTTCAGCAGTTCTCGGGCCCGATCGTGCCGCCCGGGCTGCCTGCGACGCTGCTCGAGCGCCGGCCCGATGTCCGCCAGGCCGAGGACGAGCTCGCGGCGGCGACGGCCCGGATCGGCGTCGCGAAGGCTGAGTACTTCCCGAAGGTCTCTCTCATCAGCTCGGCTGGTGTCGGCGGGACGCTGATCACCGGAAGCTGGTTCGGCCCCACCGGCCTGCTTGCGATCGGTCCTCAGGTGAGCGTGCCCATCTTCAACATGGGGCGCGTCGGGGCTGGCGTGGATTCGGCCGTGGCTCAGGCGCAGGCGGCCCTGGCCAGGTACCAGCAGACGATCCAGCAGGCATTCCGCGACGTCTCGGATGCACTCGTCGAGCACCGGAAGCGGAGGGAAGCCCGCATCGAGCAGCAGGCGCTCGTCAACTCCCTGACCGACGCGGCGCGGCTGGCCAACGTTCGCTATCGCGGCGGCGTCACGAGCTATCTCGAGGTGCTCGACACCGAGCGCCAGCTCTTCGACGCCGAGCTGCAGCTGGCCCAGTTCGAGCGCGACGAGCTGCTCGCCGTCGTGCGGCTCTACCGGGCGCTCGGAGGTGGCTGGACGGCGTCGTAGCGGTCTCTCCTCCTCGGGCTAGTCATCGGTGGGGGCGCCGATCTCGGGGATGTCCGGCTTCGTCCAGGTGCTATCCGGGTTGAACTTCTTCATAGCTTGGGCGAGGGCGCGCGTCTTCGGCCCGAGATCCTTCTGGTACACGACGCCATCGTGATTGACGAGGAAGGTCATCACGCCGGAGACGCCGTACTGCGCGGGGAAGGCCACCAGCGCAAACCCCCCGATCATGCGGCCGCGCACGACGTAATCGTACTCGCCGCCGGGGGCATCGGCGCCCTGAGCGGTGAGAATGCGGTAGAGATACCCGTGGAGCGGCGTCGGCCCGCCCGACTGGTCGCGCCGATACCCCTCGGCCCGCGCCCGAACGACCAGGGAGCCCAGCGGGCTGAGCGGTTCGTCGGGGCGGGTGGGCCAGTAGAGCCCATCGCGCTTACCGGGCGTGCTGGCGAACTGCTGCGCGTACTCGCGGATGCCGTCGGCGTTGCGATCCTCCGAGTAGTAATCCCGCTGCGCGTCCACGTAGGCCAGACACGTCTCGATCGTGTACAGCTCGTTCCGGCCGATGCGCCGCGCGAGGATCTCCTCGCGTCCCTGCTCCGGATCGAAGCGCCAGCGCTCTCCGTCTTTCACGAGCGGGATCGGAAACGGCCAGTCGTCGTTGCCGACCTGGAGCACCGTGGAGTTACCGCTCGCGACGAGCTTGTTCGCTCCGTCGTACGCGCTCAGGAACTTCTCTCGGCTCTGCTTGTCGGCCACCGCATCGCCGGAAGAAACGAGCGCGCGGCTCTCACTGCCGAGGATCCCCAACAGCGCCTTGGTGTCTCCCGCGCGCAGGGCCGCGACGAGGGCCTGCGTCGCCTCCTCGGCTGACGCGAAGCTCTTTGGCGGCACCACCGCCGGTTTCGGCGCGGTCGCCGGCTTTGCGGCCGCGGGTGCTTCCGGCTTCGCGGGCGCGGGCGCCTGGGCGTGTGCCGGCCCGCCCGCCTCCAGAGCGAGCGCGAACATGGTCACGAACACGAGCCACGACATTCGCAGAATCATCGACGACCTCCTCCGCGGCCGCCACCGCCGCCGCCGCGACCACCGCCGCCGCCCCGAGCTCCTCCTCCACCAGTCGATCGATTGAAGCTGTCACGGCTCGTGTTGCCGCGGTTGCTGAAGCTCTGAGAGTCACGGCCGCTTCCCACTCCCTGGAAGGCGCCACCCTGCTGGCGGCCTTGACCGGCGCCACCCTGGCCGACACCGCCAGCGCGGGGTGATGCCTGTGCTCCACGGTCGCCGAGGCCGCCGCCTCCCTGCTGACCGATTCCGCCCTGGCCGCGCGCGCCCTGCTGCCCGAGCCCGCCTTCCCCACGCCCGCCTTGCTGTCCGACTCCGCCCTCGCCGCGCCCACCCTGCTGACCGAGCCCGCCCTGGCGGTCCCCCCGAGCACCCGCTTGACCAATCCCGCCCTGCTGCCCGCGGCCGGCGTCGGACCCGGTGCGGCCACGGAACGCCTCCCTGGACTGAGCGTTGCCAGGGCCGCCCTTGTTGAAGCGCTGCTGGGTGGCGTTGTCACGGTATTGCACGCCCTTGCGATGCTCGGGGTTGTGCTGCCACTGGTTTCGGCCTTGCCCGCCCCCTCCCTGGGCTCGGTGCTCGATGCGGGCGTTCGCGACGTTCGCGTTGTTGACGTTCCGCGTGAAGTTGTCCGACCTGTTGGAGTTGATGTTGACGTCACCGCCGCCCCAGTTGCAGTTTCCCCAGAGCGCCGCGCCCACCGCGGCCCCGGCCGCAAACGTGAACAGTCCAGCGGCGAAGTAGCCCGCGGGGTAGGGAGAATAGGGCGGGTAGGCCGGTGGCCACTCGCCATAAACGGCCGTCGGGTTGTAACTCGGCACGTAGACGACCTCAGGGTTCGTCGGTTCGATCCGGATCACCGTCGGTGGGCTCTGAACGACCTGCACGTTGGTTTGGGGCGGCGGGGTCTGAACGACCACGGTGGTCTGGGGCGGCGCGGCCGGAGGCGCTGCCGCGGGGGGCGGTGGCGCCGCCGCGACGGCGGGCTCCACGATGACCTGCTGCTCCGGGCCGCTCTTCAGCTGCCCCGCCGACTGGGCGCGGGCGCGCAGGCGTTGAATGGAGGCGAGCACGTCCTGCTGTTGAGCCAGGAAGGCGTCGCCGAGCTTCTGAAGCCAGTCGAGCTTCTCGTTCAGCATCGTGAGCACCTGGGGGAAGAAGACCAGCGACTTCACGCTGTCGTCCCAGGACTGCTGCTTCAGCGCTTCGTCGAGCTGATCGCCCTTGAGACTGGGATTTTCCTTCACAAAGCGCGCGGCTTGAACGACCTCGAGCGGATACGTCGAGGCCATCAGGATCTGCGCCACCAGGGCGTCGGGGTGGAGCGCGATCGGCGCCACGAGCTGATCGATTTCCTCGGTCTTGAATGTTTTCGGCGCATCCTGCGGTATTGCCGGAAGGGGCAGGAACACGACGATCAGCACGACCCAGACGAGGACTTTTCTCAGCGTTCGCATACTCGCCTCCCGCGCCGCTATTCCACTCGGTGTGTCGGCACCCGGCAATCAGACTTTAGTCTGATATGCTCGGTCTCCGACGGGGGAACGGATCCATGCGACGACTGTCTCTGATCGTCCTGAGCGTGCTCGTCGTCGTGGCGGGATGTGGGACGGCGACGGTGACGACGACACAGCCACTGACGGGAGATCGCCCCCGGCCAGACCGGGTGATCGTCCAGGACTTCGGGGTGAACGCGCCGGCTGACGAACGACGCGACGGACAGGCGGTCGCCAAAACGCTCACCGACACCCTCATCGCGACGCTGAGCGATCATGGTGTCGACGCCTTCCACACGAGCGCCACGCCGCTCCCAGGAGCCAGGACGGCCTCGATCCTCGGCGAGGTTGTGTACGTCCCGGGTGGCCAGGAGATCCGGGCGCGAATCCAGGTGTATCAGGGCGCAGGAAGCAACACGCGCCTGATCGCCGAGATGGAGGCCAATACCCCGAGAAGCCTCATTCCCGGCACGGATGCGCGGCGTACGGCCGAAGCCATCGCGGCTCGCATCGGCGAGTTCTATCGCCGTCAGGGATGGCCCTGGCGGTAACCGGGTCCGATGTCCCGCACGCGCACCTCGCGCTGCGGCAAAGGAATCTCGAATCCGGCCTCACGCAGCGCAGCGTACAGGGCCACGGCCAGCTCGCTCTGGGTTTGCGCCCAGAGATCGAAGCGGTCCGTCCAGACACGCACCTCGAAGCGAAGGGCGCTTTCACCGAACCCCAGGAAAAACGCGGCCGGCGCGGGGTCGGCGAGGACGAGTGGGTGCGCTCGTGCGACCTCGAGCAGGATCTCGAGCATCTTCTCCGGGGGTGTTCCGTAGGCGACTCCCACGCCCACGTCGATGCGGCGCAGGCGGTCCGACAGCGTCCAGTTGGTGACCTTCTCGCTGATCAGGCTCGCGTTGGGGACGATGACTTCGGCGCCCTCGCCCGTGCGTACGGTGCAGGCGCGCATGCCGAGCTCTTGGACCTGGCCCGCGACGTCGCCGACCTGGATGGCATCGCCCACGTCGATCCGTCGCTCGAACAGGATGAGCAACCCCGAGACGAAGTTGTTCACGACGGTCTGGAGCCCGAAGCCAATCCCGACGCCGAACGCACCGGCCAGGATGGTGAGCTTGGTGAGATCGACGCCCAGCGCCGCCAACGCCAGTAGCAAGCCGGCCAGGAGGAGCGCATAGTGCAACAGGCTGGACACGGCTCCGGTCAGTCCCCGACCGAGCGTCAGTCGGGGGTAGACATCCTCATCCAGCGCGAAGCGGAGGAGGCCGGAGAGGATGAAGGACCCGGCCACCGTGATCGCGAACACCAGCACATCGCCCAGCGAGATGCTGAGCGTTCCACGCTGCAGATGAGCGTCCATCGCCGCGTCGATCAGCTCCACCGTCGCCGGCCAGAGGCCGAGATACCGGAGCGAGACGATTACCAAGGCGACGACGCCGAGCCCACGCAACACGCCGTAGGTGCGCCGCTCGAGAAGCGCGCGGTGGCGCTGGACCATCCCGAGGGAGCACAGAGGACGCACGCGGAAGGCGAACGCCACCAGGGCACTGGCGACCCGGAGTCCCCCGTACAGCACCAGCGCCAAGTAGCCGGTTCCCAGGACACCCGAGCCGAGGAGCAGGCCCAGGGTCATGTCTCCCGCGGCGCCGGCCGCGAAGGCGACGACAAACACGGCGAGCACCACGCGAGTGATGAGGCGCAGTGCGCGCTCCCGACTCGAGATCGCGCCGGCCGGCCTCTGGCGCCGCCTTGACACGAGCCACCACCCCAGCACCACCATCCCCGCGGCCATCTCGAGCAGGAAGATCTGCTGCTCCAGCAACGGGACCACCGAAGCAAAGTTGCGGATGATTTCGGCCAGGAAGAACGCGCCGATCACGTTCTGCATGCGCACGAGCACCGGATCGAGCGAGAGCCGCGTGATCCGGAGGGCGGGGAGCAACACCACGATCTTGCCCAGGGTCGCGATCGCGCGCACCGGTGCGGTCAGGTAGATCCAGCCTGAGAGCAGGACCGTGAGCACGAGAGCCGCCGAGATGGGTCGAGCGAACACGAGCACGCTGGTGGTCTCGAGCTCGGCGGACCCGGCCCATTGGGACGCGCCACGTCGGACAGCGCTCATCAGCAGCACCAACCCGAGAAATATCGCGACCTGAACGGCGGCCTTCCAACCCTGGTGCCCAACGAATTGCCGGAGCTGAGCAACGTCTGCGGCGATGGCACTGCGAATCCGGTCGGGCAACTCCAGGAAGGCGCTGGCGCGCTGCCGGGTGTCCCAGAGCGGCACGCTGTCCTGCGTGAAGAGTCGCCCGGCGATGCCGCGCCGGAGCGAGGCCACACGCCCCAGCATGTCCTCGCAGCGTCCCACCTCCTGCGCGACCCGATCCTGCAGGATGAGGATCGCGCCGCGCTGCGTTTGCAACCGTGCGCGCGCGGCGGCCACGGCGGTCAGCACGCCGTCGATGCGCTCGATCACCTGCGCCGGTGCTCGCGAAGCAACGGCGTCGGCCCGGGCCCGGGTCCACCTCTCTCGATTCGCCGTAAGGTTCTTGAGCGCCTCTTCGATGGCGGTGGCGCGCTCGGCGAGGACGGTGACGTATCCGGCCAGCTCGGCGCGGGTCGCCTGCCACTGAGCCGCGATCCCGTCGAGCGTCGCCGCGACCGGCTGCGCGTCGTCGAGCAGGCGGCTCGAGGTCTCGGTCTGCCCCACGATCTGGGCCGTGATCTCGGGCAACCGCTTCTCGATGGCGCCAATAGCCGGGCTGGGTACCGCGAGGGTCTCGAGGTCTCGGAGCTCCTTGCCGATGTCATCGGCTCGCCGGGCGACTTCGGGCACCGGGATGGACTGCGCCGCCGGCTTTTCCGTCGCCGTCGGCGCCGGAGGAGCCTTGGACGGAGCGGTGCTCCCCGGAGGCGCTTGCCCCCACGCCGCAGGCAGGCCGGCGGGCAGCCAGAGTGCCGCCAGCATGGCGAGCATCGAGAGAACACGAGCTGTCATGATGTGGCGACGATGCCGCCAGCAGATCCCGTTCCCGGTTGCTCGTGAAGCGGAATTCAACACCGA
>WNGI01022476.1_pt1 | contig 10212 bp, 8 predicted proteins | sample 5400621 | NCBI WGS metagenome assembly WNGI01 (sample SAMN13153374, study PRJNA577476) | soil metagenome | isolation source: 20 cm soil or saprolite under Garry oak tree replicate 1 | place: USA:California | collected 2016-06-15 | reverse complement strand
CGCGGCTCGACCGGCTTGATCGGCTCGCCGAGGATCAGGCGAGATTCGGCGACGCGGTGCATGATCTGTTGACCGCGCTGGAGCTCGGCGACGAACGCAACGCCGAGGCCGATGATGACGACAGCCAGGACGACAACCGCGACGGCGAGAATGACCAATCCGGCGCTGAAGGCTCGCCCGACTCTGACGCGGCGCAGGAAATGAGCGCCGACCAGGCGCAGGCCTCCACCGACGAAATGTCGGAGAGCGCGATGGAAAGCGCGCAGGCCTCCACCAGCGACACTTTTGACGACGGCGAACTCGGCGACGACGAGACCCCGGGCGAGGCGACCAGGCCGAATTCGCGCGGCGCCAACGAGCCGCGTGGGCCGGAATATCACGCCTTCGCACCGAAATTCGACGAAGTGATCGCGGCCGAGGACCTTTGCGACCATGATGAGCTGGAACGGCTGCGCAGCTATCTCGACAAGCAGTTGGCGCATCTGCAAGGCATCGTGGCGCGGCTCGCCAACCGGCTGCAACGCCGGCTGATGGCGCAACAGAATCGTGCCTGGGAGTTCGATCTCGAAGAGGGCATTCTGGACCCGGCACGGCTGTCGCGCGTGGTCACCGATCCCTATCATCCGCTGTCGTTCATGCATGAGAAGGAAGCGACCTTCCGCGATACCGTGGTGACGCTATTGTTGGATAATTCCGGCTCGATGCGCGGACGGCCGATCACGGTAGCTGCGACCTGCGCCGACATTCTGGCGCGCACGCTGGAGCGCTGCGGCGTTAAAGTGGAAATCCTGGGCTTCACCACGCGGGCGTGGAAGGGCGGGCAATCCCGCGAGGCGTGGCTTGCCGCCGGCAAGCCGCCCAATCCCGGACGCCTCAACGACCTCAGGCACATCATCTACAAATCCGCCGACGCGCCGTGGCGGCGCGCGCGCAAGAATTTGGGCTTGATGATGCGCGAAGGGCTGCTCAAGGAAAACATCGACGGTGAGGCGCTCGACTGGGCGCATAAGCGCCTGCTCGGCCGCGCCGAGCAGCGCAAGATCCTGATGATGATTTCCGACGGCGCGCCGGTCGACGATTCCACCTTGTCGGTCAATCCCGGCAATTACCTGGAGCGGCACCTGCGTCACATCATCGAGGAAATCGAGACCCGGTCGCCGGTCGAACTGATTGCGATCGGCATCGGCCACGACGTCACGCGCTATTATCGCCGCGCGGTCACCATTGTCGACGCCGAAGAGCTCGGCGGCGCCATCACCGAAAAGCTCGCCGAGCTGTTCAGCGAAACCCATGGTGCAGCCCCCGCCAAGACGGGCCCCCGGCGCCGATTGCATTCCTGAGAACATGCGCGCATCCGTCAGCCGCCGCCGCTTCCTGAAATCCGCGGCGGCGGGGCTTTCGGTTGCCGCCGTATCTGCGCGCGCTTATGCGCAGAAGGCGATCGCGCCCGACGCCCCCCTGACCGGACCATCGGTCTCGATCGCAGCCCCGGTCTCGATCGAGGTCAACGCCCGGCCGATCCCCGCGTTCGACACCCGCGACCGCACGCGGGTGCGGTTCGGGTCGTTGGAATATCGCAGCGGGCTGATCCTGACGTCGAGCTTTCGCGGCTTTGGCGGGCTCTCGGGATTGCGGCTCGACGCCAAGGGCGAGCGCTTCATTTCGATCAGCGACAAGGGAAGCTGGTTCACCGGCCGCATCGTCTATAATGGCCGCGAGATGACCGGGCTCGACGATGTCGAGGCGGCGCCGCTGCTCGGGGCTGACGGCAGGCCGATCACCGCGCGCGGCTGGTACGATTCCGAATCGATCGCGCTGGACGGCTCTCTGGTCTATATCGGCCTGGAGCGCGCCAACGAGATCTTGCGTTACGATTTCAGCAAGGGATTTACGCGGGCGCGCGGCGAGGTGGTGCCGACGCCGCCGGCGCTGCGCAGGCTGCCGCGCAACAAGGGGCTCGAGGCGCTGGTGATGGTGCCCAAAGGCATGCCGATGGCCGGCACGCTGATCGCGCTCTCCGAACGCGGTCTCGATGCGCAGGGCAATTTGATCGCCTTCCTGATCGGCGGCAAGGCGCCCGGCCAGTTCAGCGTCCGCCGCGACAATAATTTCGACATCAGCGATGCGGTGCTGCTGCCCTCGGGGGAACTGCTGATCTTGGAGCGGAAGTTTTCCTGGCTTACAGGTGTCGGCATCCGCATCCGCAGCATCCCGTTGAAGACGATAGCGCCGGGCGCGGTGGTCGACGGCCCCGCGATCTTCGATGCCGATCTCGGCAATGAAGTCGACAACATGGAAGGCATCGACGCTCATGTCACGCCGGAGGGCGAGACCGTGCTGACCATGGTCTCCGACGACAATTTCTCGATGCTCCAGCGCACGCTGTTGCTGCAGTTCACGCTGGTGGAATAGATCGTCGTCCCGGCCAAAGCGACGCGCGAGCAGGACCCCTGCGCCGCGACCCGGGGATTGGGCACTGTGGCAGATACCATCTTTCACAAGCAAAGCTTGCGGCTATGGGTCCGGCGTTCGCGGGGACGACGATAGGAACAGTTCTTGCAACGCTCCCGTTGGTCCCGAGTGAATGGAAATCCCCATCACCGGTCCTTGAAACCGGAGCGGTTGATGAGCGGGTTCATCCGATTGATCTGTATTCTGGCGGGTTTCTTCGCGGTCGCCACCGTGCACGCGGAAGGCTGGCCGTCGCGGCTGATCAAGGCGACGATTCCGTTCGGTGCCGGCAGCGCCGCCGACGTGGTGCCACGCCTGGTATTCGATCGGCTTGCCGCCGAACTTGGCCAGCCGATCGTGATCGAGAACCGCGCCGGCGCCGGCGGCACGCTGGGCACCGCCGTGGTGGCGAGGGCCGATCCCGACGGTTACAGCGTCCTCGCCCATTCGTCGGCGCTGACGATTGCGCCCGCGATCTTTCCCAATCTGGCGTTCGACGCCACCAAAGATCTCGCGTCGGTGCTGATGATCGGCGCCAGCGCCAACGTGATGATCGTTCCCACCTCGCGGCCCTGGAAGACCGTGCAGGACTTTATCGCTGAGGCAAAGGCAAGACCGGGATCTATCTCGTTCGGCTCCGTCGGCATCGGCAGCGCGGTGCATATCAGTGTCGAGAAATTCCGTCTCGCCGCCGGCATCGAGGCCACGCACGTGCCCTATCGCGGCGGCTCGGAGGTGATCACCGATATCCTGGGTGCGCGCATCGATTTCTATTTCTGCCCGCTCGCGACCGCGCTGCCGCTGATCCGCGAGGGGCAGGTGCGTGCGCTATTGGTGTCGACGCCGACGCGCGTCGCCGATCTTCCGGATGTGCCGACGCCGCTTGAGGCCGGGTTGAAGGGCGCCGAGAGCGCGATCTGGTTCGGCGTGTTCATGCCGTCGAAGACGCCGCGCGACATCGTCGAGAAGTTTCATGCTTTGGGCCGGAAAGTGCTGACCGACCCCGCGATGCAGCAGAGCCTGAAGAAACTCGGCGTCGAAACCCTGGCGATGACGCCCTCGCAGATGGACGATCTCGTCATGCGTGAGACCGCGGCCAACATGGAAGTGATCAAGGCCGCAGGAATCAACCAATGAAGAATCAAGCAATAGGGCGATCAAGCAACGGTGTCATGCGGTTGAGGAAAGCGCGGCGGCTCGTTAGATAGGGAGGCAACGATCTCCCCTCCTATCCGGAAATCCGCCAAAATGAGTGCCCTGTTTTCTCCGATAAAACTGCGTGGCCTTGCGCTGCCCAATCGCATCATGGTGGCGCCGATGTGCCAGTACTCCGCCGTCGACGGCGAGGCCAATGACTGGCATTTCACCCATATCAACACGCTGGCGCTGTCGGGGGCCGCGGTGTTCTGCATCGAGGCCACGGCCGTGGAGGCGATCGGCCGCATCACGCCGGGCTGTCTCGGGCTGTGGAACGACGCGACTGAAGCCGCGCTGAAGCCGATCATGGCGTCGGTGCGCAAGCATTCCAAGACTGCGGTCATCATGCAGCTCGCCCATGCCGGCCGCAAGGCGTCCAGCCATACGCCATGGGACGGCGGCCAGTTGATCCCGATCTCCGAAGGCGGCTGGCAGGCGGAGGGGCCCTCGACAGTGCCGCACAAGGCGGGCGAAGCTCTGCCGCTGGCGTTCGATGCGGCGGGTCTTGCCCGCGTGCGAGAGGCTTTCGTCGCGGCCGCGAAGCGCGCCGAGCGGCTCGGCCTCGACGGCCTCGAGCTGCATAGCGCCCACGGCTATCTCTTGCATCAGTTCCTCTCGCCGATCTCCAACAAGCGCACCGACCAGTATGGCGGATCCCTGCAAAATCGGATGCGCTATCCGCTGGAAGTATTCGACGCGATCCGAGCGGTGTTTCCGGCGGAAAAGCCCATCGGTATCAAAGTATCGGCCACCGATTGGGTCGAGGGCGGCTGGGATCTCGCGCAGACCATCGAGTTTGCCAAGGAGCTCAGAAAACGCGGCGTCGACTGGATCGACGCATCTTCCGGCGGCGTGTCGCCGTTGCAGAAGATTCCGCTCGGCCCCGGCTATCAGGTGCCGTTCGCGCAGGCGCTCAAGCAAGCAACCGGCGTCACCACCATCGCTGTCGGCCTGATCACCGAAGCCAGGCAGGCCGAGGAGATCGTCGCATCCGGCCAGGCCGACATGGTCGCGCTGGCGCGGGGCATGCTCTACGACCCGCGTTGGGGCTGGCACGCAGCGGCCGAACTCGGCGGCCACGTGGAGGCGCCGCCGCAATACTGGCGCTCGCAGCCTTCGACCCAGAAAGCGTTGTTCGGTGCAACGACGTTCGGGACGCGGTAGTTCTTTCGTTTCCTCTCCTCTTCCCTTCTTCCACAAGGGGAGAGGGAAGTGAGCGTTTCGCGACACATGCGAAGCTCACCCCGGCTACTTTGTCATACCTCCGCCGCACCTTTCGCGTGCTATCCTTTCGTTTGCGCGCACAAGACGCGCTCGAAAAACGAACGAGAGGAAACCCCATGGAAATCGGATATTTCGCGATGCCCTCGCATCCGCCGGAGTGCGAGCTGAAAGAGGGTCACGACTGGGATTTGCAGGTGCTGCGATGGCTCGATGAACTCGGCTATCAGGAAGCCTGGATCGGCGAGCATCACACCGCGCCTTGGGAGCCCCACCCGGCGCCTGATTTGCTGCTGGCGCAGGCGTTCTTGCAGACCAAGAACATTCGCCTCGGCCCCGGCGGTTTTCTCTTGCCCTATCACCATCCCGCCGAGCTCGCCAACCGCGTCGCGATGCTCGATCATCTCTCCGGCGGCCGGCTGAATTTCGGCGTGGCGGCGTCCGGCCTGCCGAGCGACTGGGCGATGTTCAACGTCGACGGCATGTCCGGCCAGAACCGCGACATGACCCGCGAGGCGCTGGAAATCATCCTGCGGATGTGGACCGAAGATGCGCCATTCACCCACAAGGGCAAGTTCTGGACGGTGACAAAACCCGACACCATGTTCGACTTCCTGAAACCGCATCTCAAGCCAAAACAGGCGCCGCATCCGCCGATCGGCGTGGCCGGCTTGAGCAAGGGCTCCGACACCCTGAAGCTCGCGGGCGAACGCGGCTTCATTCCGATGAGCCTCAACCTCAACCCAGCCTATGTCGGAAGCCATTGGGATTCGGTGTTGGCCGGCGCGGCGCGGACCGGTCGTACGCCGAGCCGCCGCGATTGGCGTCTGGTGCGCGAGGTGTTCATCGCCGATACGGATGAGGAAGCCTGGAAGCTTTCGGCCGGCGACATGATGGGCGGCCACTTCGGCTTCAAGGATTACCTCAAGCATGCCCCCGACGTGCCGGACACGGACGTTACCGTCGACTATTGCGCCCGTCACAACTGGATCGTCGGCTCGCCTGCGACGGTTACCGACAAGATCGAGAAAATCTATCGTGAGGTCGGTGGCTTCGGCACGCTCCTGGTGTTCGGCTTTGACTACAAGCATAAGCCCGAGGCCTGGCACCATTCACTGACGCTGTTGAAGCACGAGGTGATGCCGCGGCTGAGGCATCTCGATGCCGACCTCGTCCGCGCGGCGTGATGCCCGCAAATGAATGTCGCGGGACGGTGAAAGCCGTCCTGCGTTTTTCATAATGGCGGTACTCAGTTACGTCCTCGTCGTCTTCGCGTGCGCGCATCAAACGTCTGGCAGCGACGTGGAGCGAGATGAGAAAGAACAAAGTTCCGTCCTTTTCTGTGCCAGAATGGCACACCAAATTTTTACCTGGTATTAGCCACAATTTAAATTTAAGTTATGCCTGCAGCACAGCGGTTTCTAACAACGGTCGGTTGACGTTGTCGGTGCTGGCATTTGAAGGTTGCCACAAAGTTTATTCTTATTTTTTCATGATCGGTGCCGGCGTTATGTCTGCTCCACTCCCGACAACTGATCTTCGCGAAATGAACGGGGCGCTTCTGTTTCGTGCCGATGGCCGGCATTCGACGGGAAATGGAAATTGCTCAATGCTCTGCCGCAGCGCGGCTTCACTTCACGGTGCAGTTTCCGCCCACGCCAAGTACAGTTTTTATTGAATGGAATTACGATGACATGGGTAATGAGATCTTGGGCAACTCGGACCAGGGTAACTAGAGTTGCGGTCTTGTTGATCGTCACGTTTGCGCTTTGCGGTTCAACGATCGCGAAATCCCGTCGAACACATGACTCGCAGCAGTCATCCAGCACTTTGGAGGGTGCGCCGATCCGTTTCGCGACCGAGATCGCTCGAGTCGTGAATGACGGCGGCAACATGCAGGTTCTGCCGATCGTAACCCGCGGTCCCACTGAAAACGTCAATGATCTGCTCTATCTCAAGGGCGTTGATGCGGCGATTATCAACAGCGACTCGCTTGAAGAGTACAAATCGCAGGTCCCGCAAATCCAGCAGCGTATTACTTACATTCTGAATTTGTTTCCCTCCGAACTGCATATCTTCGTTCGGCCGGAGGTCAAATCGCTGGCGGATCTGGCCGGCAAGAAAGTCAACTTCAACACGCAAGGGACCGCCGCCGCCTATTCCGGCCCCCTGATTTTCAGCCGGCTTGGCGTTGAGGTGGAGAAGACGTTTATCCCGCACCCGGTAGCGCTGGAGCAATTGAAGCGTGGGGAAATTGCCGGCGTCGTCTTTGTGACGTCGAAGCCGGTTGACGCATTCGTAAAGGGAAAATGGGAGCAGGGCTTCAAGTTCCTGCCTGTCGAATACAGCTCGAAATTCGAGGATTACTATCTTCCCTCGTACCTCGAGCCAACCGATTATCCCAACCTTGTCGCCAAAGGCGAGCGCATCGCCACGATCGCGGTTCCGACGCTTCTTGCAACGTTCAACTGGCGCCATGGCTCGCCGCGCTATCGTCGGGTTGCGCGTTTTGTTGATGAACTCTACGGCCGGGTCGACAAGCTACAGTCGCCCGGCTTCGACGCCAAATGGAAGGACGTCAATCTGAAGACGCGGGCCCCCGGCCTAGAGCGTTTTCAGGCCGCTCAAGAGTGGCTGGATCGAACCAGTTCCACCAAGCAAAGTGGGCAACCGTAATGAAGGCGCCGCTCATTGCCATCGTGCTCTGCCATGTGAGCGCCGCCGTTTGCGCCCAATCTGCGAATGAGACAGCCGCAGGCTTGCAGTCTTGTTTTCAATCGGCTCGCCGCGCCGACGTGATTTGCGCTAACCCCGGAAATGATCCGGCTCAGCGCCTGGATTGCCTTCAGAAGGCGCGCACTGCACAGCTCGAATGCCTGAGGCAGGTTCTGCCGGAAGCGTCGGCTGGATCCGCAGCTTCGGAAAAAACCGCTGCCATTGGCGGGTCGGAGCTGCCTTCGGGAGCGGCTTCGCCGAAAAAGCCTCCGGCGGCAGCTGCGCCAGCGATACCGACGAGAGCTGTTGATGCTCCCGCAAAACCCGGGGATACGAACTGGGTCGTGAGTGAGACGACTTCACCTGTGGATTACGCGCCTTTGATCACAGCGGCGATTCGCTTGCCGTTCAGCGTGAAGCATGCGCCGAGCATCCTCGCTATGCGATGCCGGGGAGGACGCACCGAATTCCTGGTCCGCACGGAGGGAACGTGGCGCGCGCCGCGCTCTGGCGAAATCCAGGTCGAATATCAAATCAACGATCAGCCTGTCGTCAGGCTGCCCTGGACAGCCTCTGCCGATCGAAAGACCGCGGTCTACAAAGACGACCCAGTCGGACTGCTGCAGTCGCTCCCGGACGGCGCGCGACTGAAAATCAACGTGCTCGATGGGCCGGATCCCAGCCACGAGGCGACATTCCAGCTCGCGGGATTGAATGGTGTCCGGGAAAAAATCGCGGCGGCATGCAAGTGGGCGCCGGTTGCAAACAAGATAACATCGGAGAAGCGGTAGAGCGCGATCCGGAAAAAGGGGAGGCCAGTTTTCCGAAGAGATCATGCTCAAACAAAGAGATGACATCATGATCCGATTCAAAGCAATCGGATCATGGTCGAGACTGCGCGGGTCGAAGTCGAAATTTCGCGGGCGGTCGTAGGCCGGTTTACGGCCGAATATAGCTCCAGCCCTTCTCCTGCATCTCCATCAAGCGGACGACGCCCGACGGAACGATGACGGCCTCGGAGAGCACGCTGATCGGGTGACCCTCTTTTTTCTCCATACCTTCCTTGGTGTTGTTGCACGCGGAAAACTGAATCTTGCTGGGAAATGCCGCATCCTTTAGCGCCTTGATGCGATCCTTTACCGGCGATGTATCGTCGCGCAGCATGTGCAGGCCGGGGCCATAAGTGACGATATCCACGTCCGCGTCCTGACCCTTTGCGCGATAATACTCGATGACGTTCGTGGCGTTATTCAGCGCCAGGTTCATGACCGCCGGATCATTCTGATCGACTTGAATGACGACACGATGGGGTTTGGCGGCAACATGCGTCTTCGTATTATCTGTAGAAACCTGCGGTTTCTTATTGGCTGCCGCCGCCGCCGAAAGCAGCGCTAACGAAGCAATAGCTACGAGTGTCGCCTGGCGAAAAAATCCACGCATCTCAAACTCCTTTGAATTCAAATACTGCGTTTAAAGCGAATACTGCGCTTAAAGCGAACCAGAGTAACCTCATCCAAGTCAACAAAATTTCGTCTCGCGCTAACATAGTACCGGTCGGCGTCGCTCGCTGAACCGGTCGGTGCCGGTTAAGTGTCGCTCGCGGAAGTAGCGGCGTAAGGCCGTCACTGTGAGTGCAGCCGATAGTCCGGAAGCCGCCGACCACAGTTAACATTGCCGACCACGGCAAGAGTTTTCCGGAGCCGATTGCGCGGACGATGCATTCGAAAAGCCCGCTATTTCGGCGCCCACCTCGCATTAGCCATATTCGAAATTCAAGTTATGCCTGCAGCACAAGGAGTTTTGGCAACGGGCAGTTGAATTTTCAGTACTGACATTTGGAGGTTGCTATGATGAACACCATTTCAAACGTTTCGATTCACACTATTCCCGATACCCGCTCCGACCTTCATTCTCTCACGATCATCGCGCTGTTTGGCGGTCTCGTTCTGGGTACGGCGCTCTGTCTCGCAACTTACGGTCTGGATTTGAGCGCCGGATTTTTCTGACGAACCGTGATGGCGTCCGCATCCTGGCGGTCGGCCGATACGCACTATTGTTAGATCGGCCGCACGGATTTGGAATTTTCCTTCGTGTGCGATCACCATCGATTAGTCGGCGTCGCGAACCGCCACGCCCAAATGGAGTAGTCATGTCGAAGAGATCGGTGATGCTGAGCTGCATGTTGATGCTGGCTGCCGCGGCAACGTCGCAAGCCGCGCCAAATTCCAGCAGGATGCCGGAAGCAGAAGTCGCGGATTCGCATCGCGCAGGCGACGCCGCCGCCAACTCAAATGTCAGGGCAATACAGCCGCAAGTCGCGACCGCAGAGCGTGCGGCGGCATCGGGCTCGGACGCGAATAACGCCGAGCGTTCCGATGCCGCGGAAACCGCGCGGCGCGGCGAAGCCGACAAGAGCGCGGCGGCGTTGTCGGACAACGCGAGCCGTCGGTTCGCTCTTGTCATGGTGCGCCCCGAGATCAAGTCGATCGCCGATCTCACCAATAAGAGCATCGCGATCGATGACAGGCAGTCCACCTCCGACGCCGATGTCCGAGCCGCGATCATGGCGGCCGGGGCGCCTGAATTCCAGTTGAGCAAAGGCCAGGCCAAGGCGATCGACCGGCTGAT
>WNGI01008974.1_pt1 | contig 10212 bp, 9 predicted proteins | sample 5400621 | NCBI WGS metagenome assembly WNGI01 (sample SAMN13153374, study PRJNA577476) | soil metagenome | isolation source: 20 cm soil or saprolite under Garry oak tree replicate 1 | place: USA:California | collected 2016-06-15 | reverse complement strand
GAACCGGCCAACACCGAGTTGACGACCGCCGCGCCGGCGAGTTGGGCGATGGGCGTGTCGGCGGAAACCAGCGCCATCACGGCCGTGGTGCCGCCGGTGAAAAAAACCAACTGGACGTCGAGCCCGTTTTTTTCAAAAATGCCCGCGTCCTTGGCGAACCAGGCAGGCAGCGCGTCGCCGCTGATGGCGCTGTAGCCGACGCTGATTCTGGTCAGTTGTGCTTGGCTCACACCGGCCCAAAAGGCAGCGGCTAAAAGGAAACCAATGGTCACCGACGTGGTTCTTCGCTTGATCATCGAGCGATCCTTATCCTCTGTTTGAGAGTGAGGTTTAATGATAATATTCCAACGTTGATTATGCGAACCCGGGCTGTTGCTTTATCCGAGGCGCCTCGCTACAGAATAAAGCAACCTACCTATACCTTATATTAAGGAGCGGTCAATGGCGCAAAAGTACGTGAACAGTTTCGGCACGCGACGGGTACTGAAGGTCGGCGGCGGCGATAGCTACGATATCTTCAGCCTGACGCAATTGGAGACGGCGGGTTTCAAAAACATTTCGCGCTTGCCGGTTTCATTGAAAGTCTTATTGGAAAACTTGCTCCGGCAGGAAGACAACCATCACGTCAATAAAGCCGACATCGAGGCGCTCGCGAACTGGGATCCCAAGGCGAAGCCGGACAAAGAGATCGCCTTCATGCCGGCGCGTGTGCTGATGCAGGATCTTACAGGCGTGCCGGCGGTGGTCGATCTCGCGGCGATGCGCGAGGCGATGAAACGGCTCGGCGGCGATCCCAAGCGAATCAATCCGCTGGCGCCCGTGGATTTGGTCATCGACCACTCGGTGCAGGTCGATTTCTTCGGTTCGCCGGATGCGTTTCGCAAAAACTCCGAGATCGAATTCGAGCGTAACGTCGAGCGCTACGCGTTCTTGCGCTGGGGCCAAACCGCCTTCGACAATTTCCGGCTTATTCCGCCGGACACCGGCATCTGCCATCAGGTCAATCTAGAATATCTGGCGCACGGATTCGCATACGACGATGATCAATGGCTTGGGCGTCGTCGGCTGGGGCGTCGGCGGGATCGAAGCGGAGGCGGCGCTGCTTGGTCAGCCGATCATCATGCTCGCCCCCGAAGTCATCGGATTCAAGCTACACGGCAGGCTGCCCGAGGGCGCGACCGCCACGGACCTCGTGCTCACGGTCGTGCAGATGTTGCGTAAAAAAGGCGTCGTCGAAAAATTCGTCGAATTCTACGGCCCGGGGCTTTCCAGTTTGAGCCTCGCCGACCGCGCGACGATCGGCAACATGGGACCGGAGTACGGCGCGACCATCGGTTATTTTCCGGTGGACGATGAGACGCTGCGCTACTGGGAGCTCACCGGCCGCGATCCCGATCTCATCAAGCTCGTCGAGACCTACGCCAAAGCGCAGGGCATGTTCCGCACCGATGCTTCGCCCGACCCGATGTTTAGCGATACGCTAGAGCTCGATCTTGGCAGCGTGGTGCCGAGCTTGGCCGGGCCGCGCCGGCCACAGGACCGCGTGCCGCTAACGGAAAGCAAGAAGGCGTTCAAAGAAGCGCTGCCGTCTTTAATAAAAAGCGGCGACGTCAACAAGAGCGTCGCTGTACAAATGAACGGCGATAAATTCGACTTAACTCACGGGTCGGTCGTAATCTCCGCCATTACAAGCTGCACGAATACTTCAAACCCGTCCGTGCTGATCGGCGCCGGCCTTTTGGCTAAGAAGGCCGTCGAGAAAGGATTGACAAGTAAACCCTGGGTGAAAACCAGCTTGGCACCGGGATCGAAAGTCGTCACGGAATATTTAAAGGACAGCGGTTTGCTGCCGTACTTGGAAAAAATCGGCTTTCACATTGTCGGTTACGGGTGCACGACCTGCATCGGCAACAGCGGACCGTTGCCCGAAGCGGTGGCCAATGGTATCCAAGAGGGCGATCTTGTCGCCGCAGCGGTGCTCTCCGGCAATCGCAATTTCGAAGGGCGGATCCACGCCAACGTGCGCGCCAACTATTTGGCTTCGCCGCCGCTGGTCGTCGCTTATGCGCTCGCCGGCAGCATGAACGTCGATCTTTACAATGATCCGCTGGGCAACGACTCGCAGGGCAAGCCGGTTTACTTGAAAGACATCTGGCCGTCGCCGCAGGAGGTCAACGAGACCATGCGCAAATCGGTGCGCCAGGAGATGTTTAAAAAAGAATACAGCCAGGCCACCGAAGGCGATGAGCAATGGAAAAGGATGCCGGTGCCGCGCGGCGAGCTTTTTCAGTGGGACATGCAATCGACCTACGTGCGCCAGGCGCCCTATTTTGACGGCATGACGAAGACACCTGCAGATCCCAAACCCATCACCGGCGCACGCGTTTTGGCTTTGCTTGGGGACTCGGTTACGACGGATCACATCTCGCCAGCGGGTGCCATCGAGAAAAGTGGCCCGGCAGCGCGCTACCTTACCAACAACGACGTGCTGCCGAAGGATTACAATCAATACGGCGCGCGGCGCGGCAATCATGAAGTGATGGTGCGCGGCACATTTGCAAATATTCGCCTCAAGAACATGCTAGCTCCCGGCACCGAGGGAGGCGTCACGGTCCATCTGCCGGACAAGAAGCAAATGTCGATCTACGATGCGGCGATGCAATACCAAAAGGAAGGCACGCCGCTGGTGGTTATCGCGGGGAAAGAATACGGCACCGGCTCGTCACGCGACTGGGCGGCGAAGGGGCCGCGGTTGCTCGGCATCAAAGCGGCGATAGCGGAAAGCTTCGAGCGTATCCATCGCAGCAACCTGATTGGCATGGGCATCGTGCCGCTGGTGTTCAAGCCTGGCGAAAATCTTAAGACCCATGGGCTCACCGGTTTTGAGAAGTTCGATATTCTCGGCATCGGCCCAGGGTTGAAATTGCGCCAGGAGTTGACGGTGAAAGCGACGGCGGATGACGGCAAGACAACCGAGTTCAAAGTGATCTGCCGCATCGATACACCGGCGGAACTGGATTATTACCGGCACGGGGGGATTCTCGAATATGTCTTGCGGCAACTGCTGCAGAATTGATCAAAAAAGTTTCTGGTTGCGAGTTTCGAGGTCCTAGCTAACGAGAACCAGAAACAGGGAACTAGAAACTGATTACTAGACGCGAAGCGCTGGCGACCTTGGGCAAAACCTCGCTGGCGCTTTTTTTTGCCGATTCAATTTTTCGCGGCACTGGGACGGCCGCTGAAGGGACTGCTATGGCGACACCGGATTTTATCGGAAAGTTCACGGCCAATAACCCTGGCATCATGACCTTGCAGGGAACCAACCAGTATATCGTCGGCAAAGAGACGGGCCTGGTTATCGACGTCGCGCTGAGCGATGATTCGAACATGGACGGCATCATCGAACAGGCCGAGGCGATGGGCGTCAAAAAGATCGACAAGATATTGCTCACGCATATTCACAGCGATCATTGTAGCGGCGCGCTGGCGCTGCGCAAACGCTGCGGCGCCAAGCTCGGCATCCATCGCTCTCGTAAGGGCTATCTCGGCGGTGAAGACTTTCAGTACGACGACAATGATCGGATTTCTTTCGGCGACGGCGATCTCAACGTGCTGCACACGCCAGGCCACGAGTCCGGTCACTGCTGTTTCTACGAAGGCAGCGATCAGGTGCTGTTCAGCGGCGACAACATCCTCGGCTACGGCACTGCGGTGATTCATCCACCCGACGGCAACATGACCGACTATATGAAAACGCTCGAGCGGCTACTCGGATTCAATATCAGCCTGATCCTGCCGGGTCACGGCCCGCTCATCGGCAAGCCCGAAGCGAAAATTCGCGAGTACATCAAGCATCGCGTCGAGCGCGAGCGGCAAGTCTTGGCCGCGTTGCGCAGCGGACGGAACACGACCGGCGATATTACGCAGATGATTTATGTCGACGTGTCGGTAGCGCTGCAACGGGTCGCCGAGTTCTCCGTGCTGGCGCATCTGGAAAAACTGATGCGCGAAGGGCAGGTCAAGAAAGAAGGCAGCCGTTACCTGCTCATCAGTGAAAATTAACCGACCGTCGAGCGGACTCGAAGCGAACAGCTGACGTTTCAGGTTCGATTTCCAGATCCCGCCACGCCTCCTCACCGAGCTCGGTTAGACGATCCGCTGACGCGGCTTGCAGAGCCAGCACGTTGGGACCGCGCGCTTGCAGCAGCCAAGCGCGGCCGTCCTGCTGAGTCGCGATCAGCGTATGGAAGTTTGGTTGGCGCAGCGTCTCGAAACGGACGCCCTGGCGACTCTCCAGAACCTTGCGGTAACTTTCGAGAAACTCACCGGCACTGGTTTCGTCGTGCCAAGAACTGAACCAGAAAATATTCAGTAGAGCATCATTCTGAAACGAAAAAAGCTGATCGCCGCGCCATGCACTTGCCGTTTCGGCTGTATCGTTCGGCGCGTGCCTGCTTCGAAGCAACGCGCGGATCAACAACTCGCCGAGGCTTTGCTCGACGATCGGCCGATTGTTGAATCGACGGAGCACCGCCGTGGGGAAAAAACGCAGGGGCTGTTCGCGCTGAATGAAGTATTTTCTGGGGTGAAGAACTTGCGCGGTCGTGCTTGGAGGGTTGGCATAGAGACCGTTGACCCCCGGCCATCCATTGGCGGCAAACGCCCAATTCACATACTGGCTCCCGTCGCGGTAGGGAAAGCTGATTAGCTCGCGCAAAAACTCCGGCAGGCGCGCGGCCAACTTGTCTATCTCCGCGGCAACTTGAAGCATGCTCCGAACTTGCGCGGCTGAGAGTTTGCGGTTGTCCGGTCGAGCGGCGCGGCTCACTGCCGTAAACAGCGCGTCGCCGGCGCCGACGGCGCGAAGCGCTGCGCGATGATCTTCGAACATGGCGGAGTCGATTCTTTCGCGCCAACCGAACCGTTGTTCTTGCAGCGCGTGCGCCATGGCGATGACGGCGGGCAACTCTCCAGCGGTGGCTGGATTGATTTTTTCGTAGGGCGTGCCTAGGCGGCCTACGTCGGAGGATATGCTGATCACGCCTTTGGCGCGATCGTAACTGAACAGTTGAAGTATTTTTTCATATTCCGCCAGAGCGGTGGTTAGATCAACGTCGTTGGACAACAAGCCGATGCTCTTATACACCCATTCAATCTGCGGGATTGGCACCGCGCCGTAATACTCAGTTGGAGCAAGCTGCGATGGAATTTTGCTCGCTTGTGCGGGTCGAATTTCAACTCGCAGGGTGCGAGTAAGCGGCAGTTCACGCCATTCGGCCACGCTCTTGGTCAACTGAGCAAAGGCGTCCGGCGCGGGACGAGTGATTGGCGGCGGTGACAAACATCCGCTGAGCGCGGCAAAAACAAGCAGCAGTCGACTCGGCGATTTGAGCAGGCGACAAAACGTTGCCGGGATTGTTAGCGCGTTCGGTTCATCCACCTATTTCTCCATGATGATGACCGAGTAGCCGGCCTCGGTGAGTTGGCGGGCGCGCTCTTCGGCGTCGGACCGGCTCGAGAAGGTTCCCAGGCTCACTCGGTAATAGGTGGTATCCTTGGATTGGAGCGGTGCGATGGTTACATCGCTGAATGATTTGGCGACGCGGTCGCGCAGCTGCCGAGCGTTTTCCAACTGGGAAAACGAGCCCACCTGCAAGGTATAGTCGAGCGACGCGCGCACCGTCTGTATGGGTATCGGGCTGTCGAGGACGTCGATGCGAACCAGCGCCGTGCCGGGACCAATCATGTTGAGCGCTTGAGCAGCGGCGAAAGAGAGATCGATGATCCGTCCCTTGGCGAACGGCCCACGATCAGTGATCGTGACTTCGGTGGCGTTGCCGTTTTCCGTGTTGGTGACCATGACCCGTGTGCCGAGCGGCAGCGTTTGATGCGCCGCAGTGAGCTCGTTCTGATCATAGACATCGCCGCTTGCGGTGGCCTTGCCGTGAAATCCAGGACCATACCATGATGCGATGCCGTTCTGGCTGACCCGGCCCTCCGGCAGCGGGGGTAGGCGCACCTTGCCAGGCGGTATCGAGCAACCAAGGACGAACGCGAACAGCAGAAGCAGATTAAGCGCTCTGGCGCGACGTAACTTAGGGTCAGAGCCGATCAATCTGGACGTGAGCGCGACCCGATACGTCATTGCCAGCGAATATATCGGAAAGCGCAACGAGAGAAAAGGCAATCCTGGCAAAAATTTGCTTAGGAGATGTCCGTATTCAACAACTCGTAAGCGAAAAGCCGGCCTTGAACGCCAAAAATCCGCGCGTAGAACGCGACGAGCGGTGAAATCGCACGGTTGCGTCGTGGGTCAATCTTGGGCGCAGCACGCGGTTTACGCGGCATGGTGTTTATGATAGTTTACGAACGACTTTGAAGGAAAGGTTCTTTTATGTCCGGTCATTCTAAGTGGAGCACGATCAAGCATAAAAAGGCGGCCAAGGACGCTAGGAAGGGAAAGCTTTTCACTAAGTTCATCAAAGAAATAACCGTCGCAGCGCGCATGGGCGGTGGGGATTTGAATTCCAACCCGCGCCTGCGCACCGCGGTGCTGACCGCAAGGGCGCAGAGCATGCCCAACGACAACATCGAACGTGCGATCAAGAAGGGGACGGGCGAGCTCGAAGGCGTGACCTACGAAGAAATCCAATATGAAGGTTACGGCCCCGGCGGCGTGGCGATCATCGCGCAGGTTTTGACCGACAACAAAAATCGCACGGTCTCCGAGATTCGCCGGATGTTCACCAAGCATGGCGGCAACATGGGTGAGACCGGCTGTGTTTCCTGGATGTTCGACAAGAAGGGATGGATCACCGTCGAAAAATCCCAAGTCGATGAAGATCGACTAATGGACATTGTGCTCGACGCCGGTGCCGAAGACGTGCGCGATGAAGACGAGATCTTCGAAGTGGTGACCCTGCCGGAAGATTTCGAAAAGGTCAAAGAGCGTTTGGATCAGGAAAAGATCTCCGTATCGAGCGCGCAGGTTACACTGGTGCCGAAGAATACCGTCGATGTCGATGCCAAAAACGTGGAACAGGTTTTGAAGCTCAGCGAAGAATTGGAAGATCACGACGACGTGCAAAGCGTCGCCGCGAACTTCAACATTCCCACCGAACTGATGGACAAGGCGAGCTAAACCAGTGGCGCCGATGCCAAAGAGCAGCGCCAAACCGCCCCATCGCGAAATCATTCTCGGCATCGATCCTGGCTCGCTAGTGACGGGCTGGGGACTCGTCGAGGCCGCGGGCAATCAGCTTCATCACATTTCCCACGGAACGATAATTACCACTGCGGCCATCGGTTTGCCGTTGCGCTTGAGCCGGATCCACCACGGACTGCGCGAAGTCATCGAGCGCTGCCAGCCATCTATGGTGAGTCTGGAAAAAGTATTTTTTTCGCGCAATGTTCAAAGCGCGCTAAAGCTCGGCCAAGCGCGGGGTGTGGCGCTGCTGGCGGCGGCGGAGCGTGAGCTCGGCGTCGCCGAATATTCCGCCGCGGAAATCAAAGTTGCCGTGGTGGGTTACGGCCAAGCGACCAAAGAGCAGGTGCAACGGATGGTGAATGTGCTACTCGGTCTGCGCGGTGCAATCCGCGCCGACGCAGCCGATGCGCTGGCCAGCGCCATTTGCCATGCGCATCGTCGGACGTTTCAAAATCTGGTGATTCGATCGTTAAATGGGCGGGTCAAAGCGACTAGCTGGCGTGACTATCTCGAAACGGCCTCGCGGCGCTAAGGGCGGCGAAGGTCGCTTTCCCATCGCATGCAAATCTCGACGTGATCGCGCAAATTCATGGGACGTTAGCCCAAAAGATTCCCGGCGAAATCATCGTCGATGTCGGCGGCGTGGGCTATCAGATATTTATCCCGCTGAACGTGTTTTACCAATTGCCGGAAATCAACGCGCCGGTGAGCCTGCAAATTCACACCCATGTTCGCGAAGATGCGTTGCAGCTTTTTGGGTTTCGCGATTTTCCCGAGAAACAAATCTTTCTGCTGCTCATCGGCGTCTCGGGAATCGGTCCGAAGCTGGCCATCAATATCTTGTCCGGCATCCCGGCAGAGGAACTGGCTCGCGCGCTGCGAGAAGGCGATCAACCGCGGTTGATCGCTATCCCTGGCGTGGGCCGGAAACTCGCCGAGCGCATGATCGTTGAGCTGAAGGACAAGCTCGCAACCTTGGCGCCGATCGGCGCCGAAAGCGCGAAACCCGAAGTCGGTTCGCAGCTGATGCTGGATGCAGTTTCGGCGCTGGTCAATCTGGGTTATAAAAGACCTGACGCGGAAAAGGCGGTGCGAGAGGTTCTCAAAAAAGGCGACCATTCATTGGAAAGCGTGTTGAAAGAGAGCCTGCGGCTGCTAAGCCGGTAAGGGCTTGGCGGCCCCGGCGCTGATTTGAATCATGCTCAACGGAACCAAAATCGACGAAGACCTAACTTTCGAAGTTAACCTGCGGCCGCGCGGGTTCGACGAATACGTCGGCCAAGAGCAGATTAAAGAGAATCTAAAGGTCGCGATTACCGCAGCTCAAGCGCGCCATGACGTGCTCGATCATATTCTTTTCCATGGTCCGCCGGGATTAGGCAAAACCTCATTAGCCTATATCATCGCCCTCGAGATGGGGGTCAACATTAAAGCCACGTCAGGGCCGGTGGTGGAGCGTCCTGGCGATCTTGCCGCGTTGCTGACCAATCTCGAAGAGGGCGATGTTCTGTTCATCGACGAGATCCATCGTCTGAACCACGTCGTCGAAGAAGTACTCTATCCGGCGATGGAAGATTATCAGATCGACATCATGGTCGGTCAGGGGCCCGCGGCGCGCTCGATCAAGCTGCCGCTCAAGCACTTCACCCTCATCGGGGCGACGACGCGCTCCGGGCTTTTGACTTCGCCGCTGCGCGACCGCTTCGGCCATATTCATCGGCTCGACTTCTATGACACCGGCGCGATCACTAAAATTCTCAAGCGCTCGGCCGCTATTCTCGCTGTTCCCGAAGAGAACGACGGCATCGCGGAGATCGCTTGCCGTTCGCGCGGCACGCCGCGCATCGCCAATCGACTGCTGCGCCGGGTGCGCGACTACGCGCAAGTGAAGGGTGATGGCACGATCACCAAGCGGCTCACGGACGACGCGCTCAACATGCTGGAGGTGGACCGACTAGGACTGGACAAGATGGACACCATGCTGCTCGTGACTTTGATCGATAAATTTGCCGGCGGTCCGGTCGGCGTCGAGACTTTGGCCGCCGCCATCGGCGAAGAGAAGGATACCATCGAGGACGTCTACGAACCATTTCTGATTCAGGCGGGGTTTATTCAAAGAACGCCGCGCGGACGTCTAGCGACCGCGCTGGCATTCGATCATTTCGGCAGAACGCAAAAAACCGCGGCTGCGAATCAGCCGCGTAAACAGCCGAGTCTATTTTGAGCGGGCCGGATTGCCGGAGCATTATTTCAAACTAACAGGGATACGGCTATGGCGGGGATTGGCAAGACACTAATCTATCTTGGCCTTCTTTTGGTGATTGTCGGAGTGGTATTTTCCCTGGCCGGCAAATTACCCTGGCTGGGACATTTGCCAGGGGACATTACGATCCAGCGGGAGCGCTTCACGTTTTATTTTCCGCTTGCGACATGCATTCTCATCAGTCTGATAATTTCTCTTGTCCTTTATTTTTTTAGAAGGTAGCCCTCGGTCAAGGCGTTTATGGAAGTAGCCAATCCCGCCAGCTATGTCGAGCAAAGCCTCAAAATCGAGGAGAACAAGCGCCGCAAGCGCGAAGGAATCGTCATCCTCGTCACCGCCTTGATGGTTGCGGCGCTGATTTTTTTCGAAGTCCAGCTGCCTGATGTTGCGCCGGAGTATTCGCTCGGCAGCAATATCGTTTTCTTCCTGTTGATCAACGTCAATATTATCCTGCTGGGTTTGCTCGTGTTTCTGGTCGTTCGCAACTTGGTCAAACTGGTCGTCGAGCACAAGCGGCGTATGCTTGGTTCTCGCCTGCAGGCGCGCTTGGTTTTGGCCTTTGTTGCGATGGTGCTGGTCCCCAGCGTGTTATTGTTCATGATTGCGGGAGGCTTACTGCGGCGATCGTTTGACCGTTGGTTTGATTCTCAGGTCGAAAGCGCGCTGCAAGGTTCGCTGGAAATCGGTCAAACTTACTATCAAAACTCCGCCAACAACGCGCTTTTTTATGCGCGTCAACTGA
>WNGI01007131.1_pt1 | contig 10212 bp, 11 predicted proteins | sample 5400621 | NCBI WGS metagenome assembly WNGI01 (sample SAMN13153374, study PRJNA577476) | soil metagenome | isolation source: 20 cm soil or saprolite under Garry oak tree replicate 1 | place: USA:California | collected 2016-06-15 | reverse complement strand
CAGCCCTCGACGAGGAGATGCGGATCGTGCCGCATGATCTCGCGATCCTTGCAGGTGCCAGGCTCGGATTCGTCGGCGTTGACCACGAGATAATGGGGCCGCCCGTCGGACTGCTTGGGCATGAACGACCATTTGAGGCCGGTGGGGAAGCCCGCACCGCCGCGCCCGCGCAGACCCGAGGCCTTCATCTCATTGATGATCCAATCGCGTCCCTTCTCGAGGATGGCTTTGGTGCCGTCCCAACCGCCGCGCGCGCGGGCGCCCTCGAGGCCCCAGTCGTGAAGGCCGTAGAGATTGGTGAAGATGCGGTCCTTGTCCTCGAGCATCAGGGCCGTCTCGATGAATCGTCGGTGGGAGGTTTCGGCGTCGCCGCTTCGCGTACGTTCGCCGGCTCGCCCGGCTTTTTGGCCTCGGCGTCGCTCAACGCTGGCTTGCGCGTCTGCCCGCCATTGCCCCGCGCATAGAGCGCGGGATCGGTGAGTGTGGTGGGACCTCCGCTGGGCGCCGAAAGTTGCCGTGCGACCTGAGGGCCGGGCTTCACCGTTTTGCCGGCCACGAGGTCGTCCAAGATTTTAGTGAAGCTCTCCGGGCTAAGGTCTTCGTAATAATCATAATTGGCCTGCGCGGCAGGCGCGTCCACGCAAGTGATTTGCGCCACAGGCCCGTTAACGCAAGCGCCGAGGCATTCGACCTCGATCCAGGAGAGCTTGCCGTCGGCAGTTACCTCGAGCGGCTCGCCGATCCTGTCGCGGCAGAGCTTGATCAGCTTGTCCGCCCCGCGCAGGACACAAGGCGTCGTGCCGCAGAGTTGGACGTGAAATTGGCCGACCGGCGCGAGGTTGAACATCGTGTAGAAGGTCGCGACCTCGAGCGCGCGGATCTTCGGCATGCCGAGGAGGTCGGCGACGTGTTCGATCGCCTTTTGCGGAAGCCAGCCGCCAGCCTGCTCCTGGGCGCGCCACAGCAGCGCGATGACCGCGGAATGCTGCCTGCCTTCCGGATATTTGGCGATCTCGCGCTTGGACCAATTAAGATTTTCGACCGTGAAGGCGAAGCTCTTGGGCTGGATTGCGGGATCGGCGAGGCGACGCACGGCCATCAGCGATCAACCTCCCCGAACACGATGTCGAGCGAGCCGAGGATCGCCGAGATGTCGGCCAGCATGTAGCCCCGGCAGAGGAAATCCATGGCCTGAAGGTGGGCGAAGCCGGGCGCTCGGATCTTGCACCTGTAGGGTTTGTTGCTGCCGTCGGCGACGAGATAGACGCCGAACTCGCCCTTGGGCGCTTCGACCGCGGCATAGACTTCGCCCGCGGGAACGTGAAAGCCTTCGGTATAAAGCTTGAAGTGATGGATGAGCGCCTCCATCGAGCGCTTCATCTCGGCGCGCTTGGGCGGAACGATCTTATTATCCTCGACCGCCACCGGGCCTTGCCCTTCCGCGGCACAGATCTTCTCCAGGCACTGTTTCATGATTTTGATCGATTGCCGCATCTCTTCCATGCGGATGCAGTAGCGGTCGTAATTGTCGCCGTTCTTGCCGATCGGAATGTCGAACTCGAGTTCGGAATAGCATTCATAGGGTTGTGCCTTGCGCAGATCCCATGCCGCGCCCGATCCGCGCACCATCACGCCGGAAAAGCCCCACGCCCAGGCGTCGGCGAGCGTGACCACGCCGATGTCGACGTTGCGCTGCTTGAAGATGCGGTTGTCGGTGAGCAGCTCCTCGAGATCGTCGCAGACCTTGAGGAACGGGCCGCAAAACGCGGCGATGTCGTCGATGAGCTTCGCCGGCAGATCTTGGTGCACGCCCCCGGTGCGGAAATAGGCCGCATGCATGCGGCTGCCCGAGGCGCGCTCATAGAAGCCCATGAGCTTTTCGCGCTCCTCGAAACCCCAGAGCGGAGGGGTGAGCGCGCCGACATCCATGGCCTGCGTGGTTACGTTGAGAAGATGCGACAGCAGCCGCCCGATCTCGCAATAGAGCACACGGATGAGCTGCGCCCGCTTCGGCACGGTGAGCCCGAGAAGCTTTTCCGCTGCGAGGCAGAACGCATGCTCCTGGTTCATCGGCGCGACGTAATCGAGCCGGTCGAAATACGGGATCGCCTGCAGATAGGTCTTGGCTTCGATCAGCTTCTCGGTGCCGCGATGCAAGAGCCCGATATGCGGATCGACGCGTTGCACGACCTCGCCGTCGAGATCGAGCACCAAACGCAATACGCCATGCGCCGCCGGGTGTTGCGGCCCGAAATTCATGGTGAAATTGCGCAGCTCCGTTTCGCCCGGCATCGCTAACCTTTTCCGTCGCCCGCCTTCTCGTCACCCGGCAGCGGGTAGGCTGGACCTTCCCACGGCGAGAGGAAATCGAAGTTGCGGAATTCCTGGGTCAGACTGACCGGCTCGTACACGACGCGCTTCTGCTCATCGTCGTAACGCACCTCGACGAAGCCGGTGAGAGGAAAATCCTTGCGCAGCGGATGGCCCTCGAAACCGTAATCCGTGAGCAGCCGGCGCATGTCGGGGTGGCCGGTAAAGAGCACCCCATAGAGATCGTAGGTTTCGCGCTCGAACCAGTTGGCGCCGGGAAACACGCCGATGATCGACGGCACCGGCGTCGCCTCGTTGGCCTCGACCTTGACGCGCACGCGCAGGTTCTGCTTGGGCGAGAGGAAATGATAGACGACGTCGAAGCGCCGCTCGCGGCCTGGCCAGTCGACCGCGGTGACGTCGATGATGCTCCAGAACTGGCAGCGCTCGTCGTCACGCAGGAAGCTGGCGAGCTTGACGATGTCGCTGGCGAGCACGTCGACGGTCAGCTCGCCATTCGCCACCCGATAGCCGATGACCGAGCCCGGAAGAGCGCCGGCGATGATCTCGCCGAGTTTGTCGAGCCTGTCGTCCATTGCGCGAAACCCATCAGCGTTCGATGGTACCGGTGCGGCGGATCTTCTTCTGCAGCAGCAACACGCCGTTGAGCAGCGCTTCGGCCGTCGGCGGACAACCGGGCACATAGATATCGACCGGCACGATGCGATCGCAGCCACGCACGACCGAATAGGAATAGTGGTAGTAACCGCCGCCGTTGGCGCATGAGCCCATGGATATGACGTAGCGCGGCTCCGGCATCTGGTCGTAGACCTTGCGTAGCGCGGGCGCCATCTTGTTGGTTAGCGTCCCGGCCACGATCATGACGTCGGACTGCCGCGGCGAGCCTCGCGGCGCAAACCCGAAGCGCTCCGCGTCGTAGCGCGGCATCGACATCTGCATCATCTCGATCGCGCAACAGGCAAGCCCGAACGTCATCCACATGAGCGAGCCGGTGCGCGCCCAAATGATGAGATCGTCGGCGGTGGTGACGAGAAAGCCCTTGTCAGCGAGCTCTCCGTTCAATCCGGCGAAGAAAGCATCGTCCGCGGGCTTGCCCGTACGCGGATCGACAACGCCCTTGGCGGGCGGGGCGATGATCCCCGTGCTCTCTAATCCCATTCAAGCGCTCCTTTGCGCCACTCATATATGAAGCCCACGGTCAGAACGCCAAGGAACACCATCATCGACCAGTAGCCGTAGAGACCGAGGTCGCCCAGCGCCACCGCCCAGGGAAATAGGAAGGTCATTTCCAGATCGAAAATGATGAAGAGGATCGCCACGAGGTAGAAGCGGACGTCGAACTTCATGCGGGCGTCGTCGAAGGCATTGAACCCACACTCGTAGGCGGAAAGCTTCTCTGGATCGGGCGCCTTGTAGGCGACGAGGAACGGCACGATCAGAAGCGCAAGCCCGATTGCGAGCGCAACCGCGATGAAGATCACGAGCGGAAGGTAGTCCAGCAATAATTCGTTCATCGGCGAGCTGACCTCCGACGTTCCGGCCCCGTACGGAAAGCCCGCCTGCAGCCAAGGTACCGTAGGCGCTTGCGAAATCGCCCTCGGTCACAGATCGGATTCGTTCCAAGGACAGGCGCGAGGAGGCTTAGCGCAGTGCACAATGGGAGGCAAGCCGGGCGGCCTGCCAGAACTCGCTCCCCGCGCAACTCGAGCCACGCTCAACCGTCCCCGCATGAGTTTTGCGCTCCATGGCGGTGAGCTGTGCTGAGAACCTCTGGGCTTCGGCCCGGTCCTCGCGCTAGGCTTCGTCGCAACCAGTATCGGTGCACAGGGAGGCGGCGGCATGCAGCGAAAGGTGATGATTTCGTGCGCGGTCACGGGCTCGGCAGACACTCCCGGCCGCAACCCTGCAGTCCCGGTGACGCCCGAGCAGATTGCACAGTCAGCCATCGATGCGGCCAAGGCGGGCGCGGCTATCGTTCACATCCACGTGCGCGACCCCAAGACCACGCGGCCCAGCATGAACATCTCCCTCTACCAAGAGGTCGTTGACCGGATCAGGGGAAGCGGGAGCGATGTCATCATCAATCTCACCACCGGGCCGGGGGCACGCTTCGTACCGGCCGCCGACGATCCGCAAAAACCCGGGCCGGGCACCACGATGAAGACACCGGCGGAGCGCGTTCAGCACATCGTCGCACTCAAGCCCGAAATCTGCAGCCTCGACATGGGCAGCATGAATATGGGCCCCTACGTGTTCATCAACACGCCAACCCAGCTCGAATCCATGGCGGTTGCGATCCGCGATGCCGGCGTGCTGCCGGAACTGGAAGTGTTCGAGACCGGCCATCTGCTGCTTGCCAAGCGGCTGATCGAGAGCGGCCACATCAAGCCGCCGGGTATGTTCCAAATCTGCCTCGGCATTTCCTGGGCGCAGCCCGCGACCACTGAGGCCATGACCTACATGCGAAGCCTGCTGCCCGCGGGTTCGCCGTGGTTTGCGTTCGGCATATCGCTGCATCAATTCCCGATGGTCGCGCAGGCGATCCTGCTCGGCGGGCATCCGCGCGTGGGGCTCGAGGACAACATCTATCTCGAGAAGGGCAAGCTCGCGCCGAGCAATGCCGCGCTCGTGCAGAAGGCGGTCAAGATCGTCGAGGTCCTCGGCGACTTCGTCGCGACCCCGGCCGACGCGCGCGCCATCCTCGGGCTGAAAGCAGCGCACTAGGCAGGAGTTCATTCGGCCGGCTATCCCTTCTCGCCCAGTCTCTCAAGATTGATGCCTTTCGTTTCGATGGCGTAGCGCCAGGTGACGGGCGCGCCCACAAGGCTGGTACCGACCAAGATCAAGAGAAGAAGGTCGGTGCCGATGTCCTTGAGCAGGATCGGAAAAGAAACGCGGTTACGCCCTGGGGCCGCTTTGAGGCAGGATAGCGCAAGCATCAGCCACTGCCTGCACAAGGAGCAGGGGCAGAGCGTATCGCGCTTGTCGCCTGCGCGGGTTCAGCCCTAGCTTGTGCAGCAGCGATCGCCCTCATCCGAACCGGTATTCTCATGAAAGAGACAGCGGAATTGGCGCGTTACGCGGCGACATGCCGTTACGAGGACATCCCGCCTGACGTCGTCGAACGCGCCAAGCAATGCATCACGGATACCGTTGCGGCTGTCGTGTTCGGCTATGACCTGCCCTGGAGTCGCATGATCGTCGCCTTTGCGGAAAAGAACGGCGCCGGCGGCAACAGCCGTATTCTCGGCGACGGCGCGGCGCGGGTGCATGCGCCGGCGGCGGCCTTGGCCAACGGCGCGCTCGCGCATGCCTTCGAGATGGACAATTTGACCTGGCCGAACACGGGCGTGCATCCCGGCGCCACCCTGTTGGCCTCCGGACTTGCGGTCGCCCAGGAGCGCCGAAGGGGCGGCCGCGACTTGATCACCGCCGTCGTCGCCGGCGCCGAGGTCATGATCCGCATCGGGCGCGCGACGCAGCACAGCAACGAGGGTCGCGGCTTCCATGCGCCGGGCACCACCGGCCCGTTCGGTGCCGCACTCGCCTGCGGCAAGCTGATGGATTTCGATGCCGAGCGCATGCAAAACGCGCTCGGGATCGCCGGCTCGCTCGCCTGCGGGTTGCTCGAATTCGCCCGCGCGGGAAACGGTGCGATGGTGAAGCGTCTCCATCTCGGGCGCGCAGCCGAGAGCGGCGTGCTCGCGGCTTCCCTCGCCGGGGAGGGCTTTACCGGACCGGCGAGCGTGCTCGAAGGCGAGTTCGGATTTCTGCGCGTGTTCTGCGGCAGCGAGTTCGATGCGCGCGAGCTCACCCGCGGCTTGGGCGAGAGCTACGCCACACGCTCAATCATGCTCAAGCGCTTTCCCTGCCACATCACGGCACATACGTCCGTGCAGGCGATTTTGGATTTGCGCGCCCAATATCGCTATGGCGCCGCGGATGTCGCTGCGATCCAAATCGCCGGCAATGACAAGATGGCGCGGGTCAACAACATTCCCTCCCCTGCCGACATCATGATGGCGCAATACAGCATCCCGTTCTGTGTCGCGCTCGCCCATGTCCGCGACCCCCGCGATCCGCGCTCGTTCGATGAAAGCGCGCTGCGGGATGAACAGATCCGCTCGCTCGCCCAACACGTAACGATCACGATCGCGAAGCATCGCCCTACCCCGCTCGCGGCGGATGTCACGGTTACTCTCAAGAACGGGCGCGTGCTGACGCGCTGCGTCACCGATTTCAAAGGAACACCGGAGCAGCCGCTCGATCGAGCGGATCTGCACGAGAAGTTCCTGCTGCTAACCCGCCATTGCCGTCCCGACCACATGGGCGACATGTTCGATCGCCTGCAAAATCTGGAACACGAAAGCAATCTCGATTGGGTCGGCGTTGGCGGGCCATAGAGGCCATGGCGCGCGCTCGTCGATGCTGAGGGTGGGCGACGGAAGCTCAGATGAAAGACGTGGAGATTGCGAGCGACTCCATTGTTCGACCGACCGAGCGCTGCCCTCATGCAGCTAATCGTCTGCTCGGTTTAATCATGCCCCTCGCGGCCGCCGTCATCACTTGAAGAGGTTTGAACAAGTCTGCACGTCCGCTAGACCGGCGGGACAGAGTCAGTAGTTGAAGGGATTGGGGGTGCTTACCGCTTCTCCGAGCGCGGATTTGCAGCCTCCCAAGGGCTCGCGCGACATCATCACCTGCTATCTTGCCCGCCAGCAGACGACGCAAGAAGCTCGCCAGAATATCCACTGCCTGAATCAGTGTTTTGGAACGAGAATCTACGAATCCCATCCGCTCAATCATCATCTTCCTGATGTCGTGGCCTTCTACAACCTCGCGTGGGCGGTCAGGGAACCACATCTCATGTCTCATCGCGAAGCTGCGATCAAAATAGTCGTAATTGAAGGATGGACCCTTGACCATACGGAATGGCTCGCGCCGACTGCGACTCTCCAACAGTGCGCAAAGGGTGTCCCGCCACCACTTTTCTTGGGTCGTGATACGGCGCGGGTCCTTTGCATCTATCGTCCATTGAAACTTCCCCAACTCCCGTGGGCGACGCTGAGCAAAGTACATCGCGACCTCTTCCGCGGCAGTATGGACCAATTGGCTCATCATCACGCATTGCAGGTATAGTTGACGAGACATCCGCTCCAAGACACGCCGCAGGTCCCAAACCGTCTGAACTAGGTCTGGATGATGTTCCGGAGTTAGATGTTTGGTGATGCCATCACACTGACGTATCTTGTGAAGATCCACACCGTCGAGAACCTCGCGGGAAACATCTATGGCGCAGGCGTGCATTAACGCGTCATGGCGAAACAGCACTTCAACGAGCGATTCAAGATGGGTCGTCTGAAGAAGACCGCCCTTCAACTCACCGCCCTTTCGCGGCCAGTCACGGCTCAGCCAGTCAATCTCGCGTCGCGCTCGACTGACCTCCTTGTGCGGAATGGCCAGCGAGCAAACGACTCCCCACCCAGCGGTCGGGATGAATGTCCCTCCCTCATCGATAAAATGATGCACTGCTACTTCTCCAGCCCAACGCAAATCGCGACCGCGCAGGAATCGCTGCTCGCTCATCGCCTAAGAACAAAGCCGGCGCAAAAAGTTGGAACGCGACGGCCCGAAAAGTTGGAACGCCGACGATCACGCCAGCTAACTCATTGAAAAATGGCGGGAGCGACGGGGCTCGAACCCGCGACCTTCGGCGTGACAGGCCGACGCTCTAAACCAACTGAGCTACGCCCCCGCGGGCGCGTTGCGGAGTTAAATACCAGTCAGGCTCAAGTCAAGGCAGCGTCCCAAAGGCCCCGTTCCTACGGGCAAATCAAAGGATTTGCTTTTGGCGATGCGCGCTCAAGGCCCGTCGTTGGCCACTTTCCGTGGATTGGCATTGAAAAAACCCGCATTTTTCGGCAATAAGTCATGGTCAGACCGTGTCCGAATCGTCTAATGCGACAGCGTACCAAGCGGCTTTGACGCCACTTTCCGGCAACCAGGAGGGCCAGCCATGGCAGCGAAGAAACCGGGCGCACCCGCGACCGTGACCTTGAAGCATCTCGCCGCGAATCTCTCGGAATCCCATGAAATGTCGAAGAAGCAGACCGAGGCGGTGCTCGGTGATCTGGTGAACTTGGTGACCAAACACCTCAAGAAGGGTGACCGCATCCGCATCGGTGGTCTCGGCATCCTGGTCGTGCGCAAGCGCGCAGCCCGCATGGGCCGCAACCCCGCGACCGGCGAACCGATCCAGATCAAGGCTAGCAAGAAGGTCGCCTTCCGAGCGGCCAAGGAGCTCAAGGAATCAGTCTGACGACAAGCCCGTCGTTGCGGGCACTTCTTTCGCATCCCGCCGGCGGCTGGCGCCCAGGCCGCCGACGGCTTTGTTTCTCGTTTTGCGAATGCGCCGGGCGCCCTTCGCGCGCAATTGGGGCTGGCCTGCCGGCCGAAGCGCCGCAGGCGCAAAGGCCGAGTGGGCGGTGACGGACTCGAACCGCCGACATCCTGCGTGTAAAGCAGGCGCTCTACCCGCTGAGCTAACCGCCCTTGCACACCTTTATCGCCGTCACGCGCGGGGAGGCAAGGATGGCAGGCCCCTGCTTTGCGGGGGCACTCGGCTCGCCATGCAACGGGTTCGGCCTTTCAAAAAAGACGGTGCCCCAACATGGGCACCGTCACTACGCTCTTTTAGGGAACTTGCGGGTGAGAGAATCAGGCGTCCGGGCGCCTTGCGATCTTGGCTGCGCGGAAGCCTGCCGCCACCGAATCCTGCTCGCACATGTAAGCGCCGGTTCTGGTCTTGCCATAATTGCGGCTCCCACTGCCGTGGTACAGGTGCGATGCCGAATTGACCCAGACGACGGCGTCGCTCGGGCAGTTTGCCTTGGCCTCGGCTTCGCTCGCATACTGGCTTTTGTCCGGCGCCGCGGATGGACGTGCCGCGATCGGCACGCCGCGGCACTCGGCCATGAACGCGCGCTTGGTTTTGCCGCTCGCCTGAACGGACGCCTTGTTCGCGGTCCAGTCGCTGTTGCATTGCCTGGCTGTCTTCGGCTCGGCCATCGCCGATTGCGACAAAGCCAGTACTCCCACCAATGCCGCACATAAAGCTGCGGCGACGTTCGGTTTCATCGCACATTACCTCCGGGAAGACACCGCCCAACGCTTACGGGGAAGCGTCAGCGGCAAAGAACTGCCGCGTCGGAAAGCTGCAAACTCGGGCGCAGGCCTGACCGGCCAGCTCTGGGATGTTCTCTTTTTGTTCTGAATTTGTCAAGACAAATCGTGAACATGGTAACAAAGAAAAACGGCGACCCCGAAGGGCCGCCGTCCACGGTTACAGGTTGTGCTCCGCCCGTCAGTGGGCGGTGAGGGTCGATGAATCCGCGTCCACCGCCGGCTCGGTCGTCACCGAGGTTTCGGTCGGTTTGGCTTTCTCCTCGTCCCATTCGATGGGCTCTGGCTTGCGCACGAGCGTGCGCGCTAAAACCTCGTCCATGCGCGAGACCGGAACGATGTCGAGACCTTTCTTGATGCTTTCGCTGATCTCGACCAGATCCTTGGCATTCTCTTCCGGGATCAGCACGGTTTTCATGCCGCCGCGCGAGGCCGCGAGCAGTTTCTCCTTCAGGCCGCCGATCGGCAGCACGCGGCCGCGCAGCGTAATTTCACCCGTCATGGCGACGTCGCGGCGGACCGGTATACCGGTCATCACCGATACGATCGCGCTGACCATGGCGACGCCGGCGGAGGGGCCATCCTTCGGAGTAGCCCCCTCCGGCACGTGCACGTGGATGTCCTTCTTGTCGAAGCGTGGCGGCTCGATGCCGAAGGCGACCGCGCGCATGCGCACATAGGAGGCCGCCGCCGAAATCG
>WNGI01008333.1_pt1 | contig 10214 bp, 9 predicted proteins | sample 5400621 | NCBI WGS metagenome assembly WNGI01 (sample SAMN13153374, study PRJNA577476) | soil metagenome | isolation source: 20 cm soil or saprolite under Garry oak tree replicate 1 | place: USA:California | collected 2016-06-15 | reverse complement strand
CTCGGCGTCGGCGTGGCCTACGCGTATAGCGTCGTCGCGACGCTGCTGCCCGGCATCTTCCCCCCGACATTTCGCGACGACAGCGGCCGCGTCGCCGTCTATTTCGAAGCGGCGGCGGTGATCGTGACGCTGGTGCTGCTCGGCCAGGTGCTGGAGCTGCGCGCGAGAAGCCACACCGGCGCCGCGATTCGCGCGCTGCTCGGTCTCGCGCCGAAGACCGCGCGCCGTGTCCGTCCCGATGCGTCGGAAGAAGACGTGCCGCTCGAACACGTGCATCCAGGCGATCGGCTCCGTGTGCGGCCCGGCGAGAAGGTTCCGGTCGATGGTGCCGTCCTCGAGGGGACGACGGCGATAGACGAGTCGATGGTCACCGGCGAATCGATCCCGGTCGCCAAGCAGCCTGGCGATCGCGTCATCGGCGCGACCGTCAACGGCACGGGCTCGATCGTCATGCGCGCCGAGCGCGTCGGCAGCGAGACGCTGCTCGCGCAAATCGTGCAGATGGTCGCGCAGGCGCAGCGCAGCCGCGCGCCCATCCAGAAGCTCGCCGACGTCGTCTCTGGCTATTTCGTTCCGATCGTCGTCGGCGTTGCCATCGTCACGGCGATCGTGTGGGCGACGATGGGGCCAGAGCCGCGGATGGCGCATGCGATCGTCAACGCGGTGGCGGTGCTGATCATCGCGTGCCCCTGCGCGCTCGGGCTCGCCACACCCATGTCGATCATGGTCGCGATGGGGAAGGGCGCGACCTCGGGCGTGTTGTTCAGGAACGCTGAGGCGATCGAGGTGATGCGCGCCGTCGACACGCTGGTCGTGGACAAAACCGGCACGCTGACAGTCGGAAAGCCGAAGCTGATTAGCGCGATGGCCGCGCCGGGATGGGACGAGGCGACGGTTCTGAAAATGGCGGCATCGCTCGAGCAGGGAAGCGAACATCCGCTGGCCGCAGCGATCGTCGGCGGCGCCGCCGATCACGGCGTGCCGCTCGCGAAGGCGGAGTCATTTCAATCCGTCACGGGAAAGGGCGTCGTCGGTCGCGTCGAGGGCCATGACGTCGTACTCGGCAATGCGGCGCTGCTTCAGGAGCACGGGATCTCTGCCGACGCATTTGCGCAGGCCGCCGGGCAGGCGCGGCAGCAGGGCCAGACGGTGATGTTCCTGGCGATCGATCGGAAGGTCGCCGGGATCCTCGGCGTGGCCGATCCGATCAAAGAGACGACTGAAGAAGCCATTCGTCAGCTCCACGACGAGCGGATTCGCATCGTCATGCTCACCGGCGATAACCGGACGACGGCGGAAGCCGTCGCCACACAGTTGAACATCGACGACGTGATTCCCGAGGTGCTGCCGGATCAAAAAGTGGCGGCCGTCAAACGTCTGCAGCGCGAAGGGCGCGTCGTCGCGATGGCGGGCGACGGCATCAACGACGCACCGGCGCTCGCGCAGGCGCAGGTCGGCATTGCGATGGGCACGGGCACCGACGTCGCGATGCAGAGCGCGGGCGTCACGCTCGTGAAAGGTGATCTGCGCGGCATCGCGCGCGCGCGGACGCTCAGTCGCGCGACGATGGGGAACATCAGGCAGAATCTGTTCTTCGCGTTCGTCTACAACACGATCGGCGTGCCGATCGCGGCCGGCGTCCTCTATCCGTTCGCTGGAGTGCTCCTGAGTCCGATGATCGCCGCCGCGGCGATGAGCTTCAGCTCGGTCTCGGTGATCGCGAACGCGCTGCGGCTGCGCCGCGCGAAGATCTAATTTCCGACCAGCGTTCGCAGCGAGATGTACGCGGTTCGTCGTCGCCGCATGCGCGGCAACATCCATCGTGTCCGTGACCGAGCTGGAAAAGGTCGGGGTTGCCGAGTCGCATATCGCCGTGCTGTGCGTTCAGGCATCCCTCTTGCCATCCGCGTCAGCGGAGAAGTGCGTATGACGACAACGAGAACTATCGCGATCGCTTTGGGTGGAGTACTCGCAGCAACGCTGGCATTCGCGCATCACGCACCGGGATCCCTTGGGACCGTTCGGATTGCCGAGCCGGTGATGGCCGGCGACACCATGCTTCAACCCGGCACCTACGAGCTTCGCGACACGGGAGAACACCTGAGTCCGCTGCCCGGACAGTCGCCGGACGCGGCGACATGGGTCGAGTTCGTTACCGGCGGAAAAGTCATGGCGCGTGAAGGCGCCGAGATGATTGAGGCGACGAATCAAACGGTCGGGACGAGCGGCCGTGCCCCGGCGTCGCGCCCACGCATCGAGCGTCTGAAGGACAACGAGTTCGTTCGCATTTCGACATACCGCGACGGCTCGCGGTATCTGATCTACCTGCGGCCGGCTGCAGGATCTAAGGAATGACGCGGAAGGCGACGAGCGTTCGGCCGGCGGACGTCGTGAGCTCCAGCAGGTAGTCGGCCGGGCCGAGCGGCGCCAGCGCGAGCTCCGCGGACTGCCATCGCGATCCGTCCGCATCATCGCGCGTGGTGGCCGTCACGGGAACCGCCATCCCGTTGCCATTTCGATCCAGCAGACGTGCGGTCACCATCTCCGCCGAGGGTGTCGGCACGTCGATGCGAAGACGCTCGCTGCGGCGGAACCGCAGGTCGGCGGTCACGACGTCTCTGTTGGCGGCCGCTGGCCCGCGACGATAGAAGATGGCGCCCGTTCCCTGCGGAGCAGCTGGCACGTTGATGCGCAGGACGTCATTCGCGGCGGCAACTGCCCGTGCGCCTTTCGTCCGCACCTGAAGCTGATAGTCGCCGGGAACCAGAGCGTTGGATGCGAGCGCGATGCGCGCCGTTGTCGAGCCGACTGCAAGCTGCGCGCGTCCTGTCGCGACGGTCTTGCCGGCTGCATCGAGCAGCAACGCATCCGCCTGGCCGCCGCCCGTCCATTCCTCCTGCGCCGTGCGTCCGACCTCGACGACCGCCCACACGTCCGCCGTCATCGCCGGCGTCCAGCCGGCGGCGGCATGCAGTCGAACCGGCAGCTCCCGCCCCGCGGTGCCGAGCGACGCGAGCGCTGCATCGACGGCGCGTGCGTTGGCGGCAACGGCGGGCGACACCGCCGGGGCGACGGGCGCGCTCGCGGCTAGCGCGGCTTCGGTGTTGGCCAGGTAGCCGCGGCGAGCACGGATCTGAATGCCGGGGCGTTTGACGCGAACGGTGATGGAGTGAAAGCGGCCGTCGAGCTTGCCCGAGGAGTAATAGCCAAGCAGGTAATACGAAGTGAGATCGTCCGAGATGCGGCGCAGCCCACGCGACAGGTCGTTTGAATCGACGACGGCGATGCCGTCGGTCGCCTCGGCGAGCGTCCGCAGCGAGGTATTCCTCGCGAAGAGACGCGCGCGATCTTCCGCGAGCGGGACGGTCGGATTCGCGTTGATCCCGATGCCCACGCCGGCAGCCGGGACGATGTTCTCGTCGAAGACCGCGAGGCCGCGCGGATCAATCGGATAGAACGACGTATTCGATCGATTCGCTTCGTCGAGCAGCGTGCGGAACTCCCGCTCATCGTCCAGCTGAGAAAGCACGAGGCGATCGCGCTCGCAGATGTTCGAATCGACGTAACCGGCGGCCGCTGCGGGATTGCCGGTGAGCGTGCCGGTCCGCGGATCGATCCCGACGGCCGTTCGCGGCGGGGCCTGGCCTTCGATCGGGCGCACGAGCGCAGGATTCGAACCGTAGAGACGCCACCCGTCGGTAATCGTGATGACGGCCTTCCGTTCCTCGCGCACGCCGCCCAGGAAGCGGACGAGATCCTGCAGCGCGTCGAGCGTCTGCTTTTCGCGGCGCCGGAGAATCATCTCCTGCGCGATGCCCTGATCGCGCGCCGTCGTTTCCCCTGAACGTGGAATGCCCGGGTAGCACTGAGCGTACAGATCCTCGACGGGATCCTTGAAGATTGTCTGATCGCGCTCGCCCCACCAGTAACGTGTAAGAAAGCCTTCGATCGTCGTCGTCCGCCGCGCCAGCGTGATGTCGCGTGCCGACATCCCGGGGGTCATCACGGCGATGAGATCGTCGGGCCCGATGAGGCGGTCGAGCGCTTCGATGAGCGGCGTCTTGATCCTGCGCGAGGCCGCCTGCTCGACGTGATTGACGTCGAGAAAGAGCACGAAGACGCGTGCGCGCGCTTCGAGTGCCGCCTGGCGCGACTCGGCAACGGTGTTCGGCTCGCGGCGCGTGTCCTGCGGGCCGGCGCTGCGGATGATGACATGTTCGAACTCGTCGATGGTCTGCGGGGCCTTGTCCTCGAGGATCTCGAAATCCTCCTGGCGCAAATCGGCGACCGGCATGCCGTTCCGCGTCGGATAGACGTCGACGCGCACGTAGTTCGCCTCGGTGCGGAACGTCGGTCGCGCAGGCTGATCCTGGGCGGAAAGGAAGGCGAGCGGAATGGAGGCGAGCACGAGCACAGCTGACGCGCGCCGCATGGGTGTCATTATGCGCGATAATCAGGCCATGAAGAGACGCTCGCTGCTGACGATGATTCCCCTGATGGTCGTTGGCGCGTCGCGCGTGGCGCGTGCGCAGCAGGCGGCGACCGTCTACAAGGATCCGACCTGCGGCTGCTGCGGCAAGTGGGTCGATCTGATGCGCAAGGAAGGCTTCACCGTCACCGTCAACGATGCGCGCGACATCACGGCGATCAAGGACAAGTACAGCGTGCCACAGCCGCTGCGCTCGTGCCACACCGCGCTCATCAATGGCTACATCGTCGAAGGCCACGTGCCGCTCGCGGACGTGAAACGTCTGCTGCAGGAGAAGACGGCGGTCGCTGGCCTCGCCGTGCCGGGCATGCCGATTGGCTCGCCGGGGATGGAAGTCGCGGGCGTCAGTCCGCAGCCGTACGACGTGCTGGCGTTTGGCAAGGATGGCAAGAGCCGCGTCTTTGCATCGCATCGCGGCGCCTGAGGACGGACGCACGGCCCGAATCCCGTGGACTAACTAGGAGGTCGGATTCGGGCCGTGGTGCCGGGTCCGCGCCGTGCCGAATCGCCTCAGCGTCCGGGAAGCGCGTTGATGTTGAACTCCTGCGGCGTGATTACACCGTCGCCATCCGTATCCTGCTGGTCGAAGGTGCGATGCGAGTATGGCCACTCGCCGAGCGTGATTCGGCCGTCACGGTTGGTATCGATCGCGTCGAACGACGAGCCGCTCACGGCGACTCCCATCTCCGCCCGGCTGAGGCGACCGTCATTGTTGCGATCGAGCCGGTAAAATGCATCGAGGCTGCCGTCCCACTCGTTGCGCTCGACGAACCCGTTGTTGTTCACATCGAGATAGCCGAAGCGGTCGTTGGCCGGCATGTTGTAGTCGCGATACTGCGCCGAATTGGCCGGCGGCACCGCGTCGGGCCGCAATTCATCACCCGACAGCACGCCGTCGCCGTTCCAGTCCCGCAGGCTGAACGAGGCGGCGCTGCCGCGCCATTCGCGTCTCGCAATCACGCCGTCGTGGTTCGTGTCGAGGTCGGCATAGAGCATCTGCGTATTCGTGGTGCCGCTCGTTCCGATGACGGATGACTGCGAGGACCCGCAGTAAACGACACCGCCGGATCCGGGCACGCCCCAGTCACCGAACACCCGCCGGTACTCCTCGGAGTCCAGAATGGCGTGGGCGACGGGATGCAGTCCCTGCGCCGCGGCCATATCGGTATACGTTCGAAGTCCGCCGGCGTCGGGCTGGCGGCCGAGAATGTGGCGATAGAGGTTCGCGACCGCCCGCTCATTGGCGACGGCACCTTCGTTGGCGTTGTAGAAACGCTGGTTGTGTTCCGGTGAATCGGCGATAGCGTGAACGACCTCCCGCACGGTGGAGCCGCTCATGAGCTTGTCAACCCACGCCTGACTGCCGGCGTCAGCCGAACGTTCGAGCATGTGGCGATACAGTTCATTGACGACACGCCTCGCATCGGTAGTGCAGGGCTGCTGCGCCGACGAAACCGACGGCAGAGCAACGATGACGGCCACCAAGAGAGCATTCCGCAACATACACACCCCCTGTCGCGAATGAACGGCAGAATCCGTGCCGCAACGGCAGGCGCCGCGTATACTGAGCCGCATGGCTGGGCGTGCGGTGGCACTCCTCGTCGCGCTCGTCATCACAAGCGCCCCCGTGGTGACGATGGCCTGCGAGATCACCTGTGCCGCGCGGGACGCGCACTCGACGTCGCCGCCTCATAGCTGCCATGAAGATGCCGTCCCGGAGGACGGGGCGGCTGTTGTCGCGATTCACGTCTGCGGACATGACGAGAGCCTACCGACCGCTCTCGAGCGCGCGATGGACGCCTTCGATACGCCGGCCATTACGCGCGACGCGACGTTCGCAATGCCGCCGGCGTGCGAGTTCGTCACGCAGATCGCGTTCATCGATTCGAGTCCGCCAACCCCCATCACGCTCAACTCTCAACTGCGTATCTAGACGCTCGAACTGTCGTTCGCAATTCTTCGACAGCGAGGGTGTATGTACGGAGTTCGTCTACTTATTGCGACAGGTTTCATTTTCTCGGCAGGCGTCGCCGCGGCGCAGACCGCGCGCGATGGGTCGGGCACGAGCTGGCTGCCTGACGAGTCGCCGATGTATGCGGAGCACGTGCAGCGCGGCGCATGGATGCTGATGGCGCACGAGAATGCGTTCCTGCAGTTCCTGCGCGATTCCGGGCGCAGGGGCGAGGACGATGTCGGCAGCATCAACTGGATGATGGGGATGGCGCAGCGCAACGCCGGGCGGGGACGCGTCGCCCTGCGCGCGATGTTCAGCCTCGAGCCGTGGACGATTCGCGGCTGCGGATATCCTGACCTGCTTGCATCGGGAGAGCTGTGTCGCGGCGAGGAGATCCACGATCGCCAGCATCCGCACGACGCGGCGATGGAGCTCTCCGTCTCCTACGACGCGCCGATTCGCGGCGACGCGCGATGGCAGATCTACGCGGCACCAGCAGGTGAGCCGGCGCTCGGACCGGTGGCGTATCCGCATCGCGTGTCCGCGATGCCGAATCCGGTCGCGCCGATCGCGCATCACTGGCTCGACTCCACGCATGTATCGTTCGGCGTCGTCACGGGCGGCGTGTACGGGAAGCGGTGGAAGGTCGAATCGTCCGTGTTCAACGGGCGCGAACCGGATGACCACAGGAAGAACATCGATGTCGGCGCGCTTGACTCTTTTTCTGGACGTGTCTGGTTTCTGCCGGCGCCCAGAGTGTCGCTGCAGCTGTCGGGTGGCCATCTGCGCGAAGCGGAAGCGGGCGAGCGTGGCGAGCCGCGGCGCGATGTGACGAAACTCACCGCATCCGCGACGTTTCATGCAGTGAGCCGCGATCGCGTGTCGGCATCGACGTTCGCCTGGGGCCGTAATTCCGAAGAGCGTCAGGGCACCAATGCGCTGCTGATCGAGACAAGTATCACGCTCCGTGATCGCGACACGTGGTTCGGCCGGCTCGAGGTCGTGCAGAAAACGCCGCATGATCTCGACGTGCCGCCGGTCAAGGAGACGTTCACCGTCTCCAAGATTCAGGGCGGCTATACCAGATATGTCCACGCCGCTCGCGGATTCAAAGCCGGAGTGGGCGCCTCGCTCTCGGCCGGCATCGTTCCATCACTGCTGAAGACCGCGTACGGCAACCGCGTGAACCCGGGCGTTGCCATCTTTCTGACGGTCCGCCCCGAGGCTATGCCCATGAACGCCGCCGCCGGCGGAGGTGCGTCCACGATGGTGATGGTGCAGACCGCGTTCGATCCCTCGAAGCTCACGTGCCCGGCCGGCTTCGACGCGAAGACCGCCGCGACGGCCGTGTACGAAGGCAAGACGTATTATTTCTGCTCGACGGAAGATCGCGATAGATTTCTGATCGATCCGAAGATGAGCCTGTCGATGATGCCGCCCAGGCCATGAGAACCGTCGTCGTGATCATCGTCGTGGTGTTCGCGCTGGGTCTCATGGCGGGCGCGTACTTCGTCGTCACCGGCGTGAGCGCGCGTCCGCAGCCGGGCGCGCTCGAAACCGCCACCGCGCACGCCGTTCGCAGCCTGGCGATCCGCGCCCGCGTGCGCGGCGTCACCAACCCGATCCCGGCGAGCGAAGCGGTGCTCAAGGAGGGGATGGAGCATTTCGCCGATCATTGCGCGGTCTGTCACGGCAACGACGGCAGCGGGAACACGGAAATGGGACGCGGGCTCTACCCGCGGGCGCCCGACATGCGCTTGCCCGCGACCCAGAATCTTTCTGATGCAGAACTGTTCTACATCATCGAAAATGGTGTCCGGCTCACGGGCATGCCGGGATGGTCCACGGGAACAAAGGAAGGGGAGACCTCGTCCTGGCATTTGGTGACCTTTGTCCGGCACTTGCCGAAGCTGACGAAAGATGAGCTCGCGGCCATGGAAGAGTTGAATCCGAAGTCGCCGCAGGAAATCCGGCAGCAAATTGAAGAAGAAAAGTTTCTTCAAGGAGGACCGCAGTGAAGAAATGGATGATCGGCGCCGCCGTGTTGGCGGCGGCCCTGCTCGTGGCGCCGCGCATGGCCCGCGCGCATGAAGGCCACGAACACACCGTGATGGGCACCATCGCGAGCATCGACGGCACCAACCTCATGGTGAAGACCGCCGACGGCAAGCAGACGATGGTGATGATGGACGCGAAGACCAAGATCATGCAGGGCAAGAACAAGGTGGATCTGAAGGGCCTGAAGGTCGGCGATCGAGTCGTCGCCAAGGGCGCGGAAGAGCACGAGATGATCATGGCGACGTCAGTGCAGCTCGGCACGGCGCCCGCTGCGGCCGCCGCGAAGAAGTAGGACTCTGCTTTAATTCACGCCTTAATTCGGCACGGGGGTTGCTCCGTTAGAGCTTGGCTCGCGCGGACAGCTCCCCCTGTGTCGCTGCCGACCAACCACGCACCTGCTGAGCGAGGTGCGTAGGTTGCGTGGTTCCCACGGAGCCGTTGTCGCCCCCGCTCCCCCCTTGCTGGCGATGACGACACAGGAACGCCTGACGGTTTTGATTGTCGAGGACGACCCAGCCACGCGCGAAATGTACGAGTACGCGCTGCGCATGGCTGGGCTGAGGGTCGTGGTGGCCAACGACGGATACGCCGCGCTGCGCACCATCGACCAGGAGGTGCCCGACGTCATCGTGTTGGATCTTGATCTACCGCAGGTCAGCGGCATCGACGTGCACGCGGAGGTGATGGCGCACGCGCAAACACGCATCACTCCGGTCGTCATCGTCACCGGCACCGAGTGGCAAGTGCCCGAATCGGTCAATCGGATCCTGCGGAAGCCGATCAACTCCGAGATGCTGGTGAATGCAGTGCTGCAGGCGCTGTCGTCGAAGGACGAACCGCCGAGCGGGAAGCATCGGCGCACGTAATGGCTTGCTGGCCGGAACGAGCGAAGCGAATCGAGGGCGGCGCGCAATTTGCTCCGTCCCTAATGTGGAACATGACTGAACGGCGTGACGAAGAACGGCTCCGCAAGCCGACGAACGCCAGCGGCGTGGCGCGTTCTATCCGGAGCGCCGCCACTCCGGCCGCATCCCAGACGTCTCGCCTCGCGATCGTGACAACAAACCCTGAGCGTCGACAGTTCCTGTTGACAACGGCTTCGCTGCGATCGCCTCGACGCGAATGGGCTCGTCGCCTCGTCTGCTCCTTCACTGGACCCATCGGCGTAGACTCACTGGTGATGCCGTTCAAGAGCCAGGCGCAGCGCCGTAAGTTTGCGCAACTTCTGGTCGAGGGCAAGATCTCTCCCCAGACCTACGAAGAGTGGAATCGGGAAACCGGCAGCAAGCGCCTCCCGGACCACGTGAAGCGGAAGCGGAAATCGAACTCCTCTCGCAAACGGACAAAGCGATAGTCGATCACCGCGCGTGGACCTCGAAGCGGTCAGGCGTATCGTCTGCCGCTTTCGCGCGCGTTGCGCGTTGGACTCGTTCGGTCCGTGCAGGCACGAGGGCTGTTGCGCGATCAGCCGGGAACCGACTAGACAACGTTCACGCAAACGCGGTCTGTCAGACCCTGACGAACAATTCAGGAACTCTTCAGATGCGGGCTCTCGTCTAGCTGACTACGATTCAGTGCCGAGTGTTCCAAGTCGACACTGAACATTTGCCATTCCACACGGGAGCTGACATCCGATGTCTCGCATTCGTACCGCGCTCGTCGTCACCGTCGTTCTCGGATTCGTTCACGCTGGCTACGCGCAGGTGCTCGGCA
>WNGI01007126.1_pt1 | contig 10215 bp, 8 predicted proteins | sample 5400621 | NCBI WGS metagenome assembly WNGI01 (sample SAMN13153374, study PRJNA577476) | soil metagenome | isolation source: 20 cm soil or saprolite under Garry oak tree replicate 1 | place: USA:California | collected 2016-06-15 | reverse complement strand
GGGGGTCGCGCGAATCGTATGCTCAGACGGCCCGATTTCGGTCCTTGGAATTGCACCCGTGGCCACCTGAGAGTCTGAGTTCGCGTGCTGCTGGTAATTCGGTTTAGGCGGCGCGTAGACCGACCTTCCGAATGTCTGCCCATTGCGCCTCAGTTGCAGGGGGATTATCCGAGTGAGTCGATCGAGATCTCATTGACTCGGGCCCTGTACTGCTCGTCGTCGACAATCGGGGGGTCGGCCGTGAGGTTGGGGAGTTTGCCGGCAGCCAGTGTCGATCGCCAGCGCTCAGCCTGCTCGAGGTCGGTGGTACGAACAAGCGTGAGAACGTACGCCCGCACCCGAGGGTCGTCGGGCCCCTCGTAGTAGACGTGTCCGATCGAGGAGATTTCGTCGCTCTTTGGACCGAAGTACGTGTAATAAGGCCCTGGCCGACTCATCGGAACGGCTCCTGGCGAACGACGATGTAACCCTCCTCGATATCCGGCTCTGGCTCTGGCTCAGGCTCGACAGGCGCGCGCTGAATCTTCCAGCGGTAGATTTCCCGAGAGGCTGCTAGGCGAATGCGTTCATCGTCTGACTTGAGCAGACCTAGGAGTACGTCAGCGGCTCGTGTTTCACCCGTGCGGTTGCGAAGCCGCTCGATCTCCGCGAGCACGGTCGGATCTTTCTTCCAGCGGCTGACCGTCCTTGGCGATACGCCGAGTGCCTTGGCAGTCTCTGCCCTGGTGCGCCCTGCGATCAGGCACTCGGCCAACTGTTTGATTCGCTCGGGAGTGAGCCGGCCCGACCACTTGCCGGACGACGCCTCGGTCGCGGTGCTGTTGAGATCGGAACTCATATGACGCTGATCGTATGCCGGCGTCCAACTCTGAAATTTCAGCGCGCCCGAAGGTGACCGATAGAGACCACGGACTGCCACCCCGTTGTCACTCACTGGCACCCCCTGGCAACCACCGTCACCGAGGAAAGGGCCCATGAGGACGCCAAAACCGGCATCAATCGTCTCCAGATTTAGCAACAAAAAACCCCGCATATGCAGGGCTTTTAGCTTGGGTAGATGGGCGGTACTGGGCTCGAACCAGTGACCCCCAGCTTGTCGAGCTGGTGCTCTCCCAACTGAGCTAACCGCCCGGGTCGCGGGGATTGTAGCCGCGCTCAGCCGACGGTCAGGAACGAGCGGCTGCCGGCGCGCTTCTCCGTGTACATCGCGGCGTCCGCGCGCGCGAGCAGCGTCCCGAGCTCCAGCTCATCCTCATGAAGCGTGCCGACACCGATCGAGATGCCGACCGCCAGCGTGCCCTCGCTCGTCGGAAGCGGATTATCCGAGAGCCACGCCTGGATCCGCTCGGCGACGGTCACCGCCTCCTCCTCGTCCGTCTCCGGCAACACGACGAGGAACTCGTCGCCGCCGTAGCGGGCACAGAGGTCGTACGCCCGCAGCTCGGCCCGGAAGGCAGCCGCCACCACCGCGAGCGCCGCGTCGCCCTCGAGGTGGCCGAGGCGGTTGTTGATCCCGCGCAGGTCGTCGACGTCGCACAGCAGCACCGACAGCGACCTGCCGAGTCGCCGCGCGCGGGCGAACTCGCTGCGCGCGGGCTGGTCGATGCCGCGCGAGTTGAGCAGCCCCGTCTTGTGGTCGGTCAGCGCCTGCTCGCGCAGCGTCGGCAGCGCGAGCGCCCGCTGGATCAGCACGAGCGGCAGCGCGACGACGACGGCGAGCGCCCACGAGTTCAGGAGCACGAAGCCGACGCCGACACCGACCGCGGCGACGACGCCGTCCTGGATCAGGCCGTCCACGGTGAAGAGCCCGCTCGCGGAGACGTCGTGGCCGCGCGCGAGCCGGAGCATCCGGGCCAGCAGCGCGTGGTTGACGAGCACGAAGGTGATGGCCGCGGCCGACGCGGCAATCACTCCCGCCGTCGTCGCCGCCGCGGTCACGTGCACGCCGTCCCGCGCGAACGCCGCCCGCACCGACCACGCCGCGAGCCCGCTGAGCACGACGTTGGCGATGTTGAAGCTCTGGATGTACCACGGATAGCGCTGGCGCAGCCACTCCGGCACGTGCTGCAGGACGCAGACCACGACCACGAGCTCCGGCGGCAGCACGAGCGCGGCCGCGACCGAGAAGGCAAGCCCGGTGTGGAAGAGCTGGTTCCCCGCCGTGTGCGTGGCGAAGATCTGCGCGAGGGCGCCGCCCGCGAGCACCGCGGCGAAGACCGGCCAGCGGACGTGGTGGTACGACACCGTGGACGTGGCAGCCGCGGCGGCGACCGCCGCGACGACCGTCGCGTAGAAGAAGGTGCGCGCGGTCGCCGGGAGCCCCGCCGCAGGCACCCGCCGGATGCGCTCGCCGTACGAGACGGCGCTCAAGCCGCGTGCTCTTGCACCAGCGTCAGCCGGCCGATCAGCCGCTTGGCGACTGCGCGCTCGAACGCATCGACGCACAGGTCGCAGAAGTCCGTGCCGCGGCCGCGGCGGATCTCCTCCAGCGCCTCCTCGAAGCTGCGCTCCTCGCGGTAGAGGCGCTTCGTCGTCATCGCGTCGAGGGAGTCGGCGACGTGGATGATCCGCGCGGCGAGCGGGATCTCGTCGCCGAGCAGGCCCTCGGGATAGCCGCGCCCGTCCATCCGCTCGTGGTGGTGGCGGATGCCCGGGACGACCGCGTCGAGGTAGCCGAGCCGCTCGATGATCCGCGCGCCCTCCTCCGGATGGCTGCGCATCACGACCCATTCGGCCGCGGTGAGCGGCCCTTCCTTGAGGAGTACCGCGTCGGGGACGCCGATCTTGCCGATGTCGTGCAGGAGTGCGGCCTGTTCGACGATGTCCAGCTCGTCGCCCGAGAGGCCGAGCTCCCGCGCGATCACCGACGCCGAGGCGGCGACGCGGCGCGAATGGCCGGCCGTGTACGTGTCCCGCGCGTCGACCGTCGCCGACAGCGCCTCGAGGGCGGCCGTCGAGCGCTCGATCACCGCGCGATGGGCCTCCTCGAGCGACGCGTTCTGCTCGACGATCGTCTCGCTCGCCTCCTCCAGCCGCAACACGGCGCGCTGCGTGAAGTGGATGAGGAAGAGCGGCGCGAGCGCGAGGGCTGCAAGGGGAAGGCTGTCGCTCCAGAAGTGCGCGAGAGGCACGGCCATCAGCGCGAGGACGAGCTCGATCGTCACGTCTTCTCCGTCGAGCAGGCCCGTCTCGCGCGGCTTCAGGCCGCGGCCGAGGTAGAGCATCGGCAGCAGCAGGAGCCGGTTTGCCACGACGAAGGTGACGGCGGCGCACGCGCCGGCCACGGCCTCGCGGCCGGGCGACGCCGGGAAGCCGATCGCCTGTCCGACGGCCCACGCGGCGACACCCGACAGCACGTAGTTCGCGATGTTGAACGTCTGGATGTACCAGGGGTAGCGCTGCTTGAGCCAGTCGGGCACGCAGTGGATGACGATGAGCAGGATCATCAGCTCGGGCGGCAGCAGCAGCGCGCCGGCGACGATGAAGACGATCGCCGGATGGAAGACGCGCCGCCGGTTGAGGTGGAACGAGAGGAGCTGCGAGACCGAAGCCAGCACGGCGAGAGCCGCGAAGCGGCGCCAATCGATCGTCTCGACGTGGTCGGCCGCGACCAGGATCCCGAGCGCGGCCGGCGCGACGACCGCAGCCCAGTAGAACCACGCCGTCGGAGTCAGCCCTCCGAGCAGCGTTCCGCGCAGCCGCATCGGCCGGCGGCCGGTCTCGACCGCTGCCGCGCTCACGGGCCGTCCGGAGCGACGTCCGCCGAGGCTTCCGAGCCCGAGGAAGAGGTCCCCATGGCGGACGCGGCGAGAGTGGCGGCGCAGGCGGTGCCGATCAGCACCGAGAGCAGTCGCCGACTCTTCGGGGAGGGGTTAAGCCACGGTTGCCGCATGGGGAGGCCGGAAGGTAGGTGCGTCGCGGCGCTCCGGCGTCCCTCGAAAGCGGTAGGCCGGGCAGGTTCACTCGTTCAAGTGAACGGTTCGTACCGCGAACGAAAAGTGGGTAAATCTCCTAGAAGATCTCCTGGCACCAGGGCAGCGGGCGCCAGGCGAACAGTGCGTCCGCCCGGCGGATCGCTCCCTCTCGCAGCTCTTGCACGCGGCCCGCGTCGCGGAGCTGCGTGAACGAGACCGCGCCGAGGTAGGCGGAGCCGAGGGCCGAGACGTCGAGCGCGAGGTCGGGCTCGGCGTCGGTGCGCTCGCACGCGCCGCCGTCGAGCTGCCAGCGTCCGTCGTTCCAGTCGCAGATCGCGTCGCGCACCTCGAGCACCAGCGGGCCGCCCTCGCCGTAACTGCGGCCCGAGAGCGCGGCCGGCAGGTCGACGACACGCACCCAGAGGCCGTCGCCCATCCGGTACTGCGGGCGGCGTGGATTGGCGAGCAGCAGGAAGAGCGGATGGTCGGGCGGCGCGAGAAAGACCTCGACGGTCGCCATCCAGTCGACGTCGAGCACGAACCGCCAGATCGCCGCCGTCGCCTGCGGCGTCGCGCCCAGTGCCTCGCGCACGACGAGTCGCGAGCTGGCGGAGCCGCCGTCGAAGCTGAAGTGCGTGCGGTAGATCGCGTAGGCAAGCGGCTCGCCGTCGTGCTCGAGCACGACGAAGCGGCGTGGCGCGTCGCTCTCGTGCTCCTCCTGGCGCAGGTGCCGGTCCTCCCACCACCCCTCGCTCCGCGAGGTCATGCCGGGACGCTCACGCCGCACGGAGTCGTAGATGGGCGGGAACAGCCGACGGGCCTCTTCGGGCGTGACGAAGCGGGCCGTGCCGGCGGGCTCGGGCAGCGCCGCGAACGCATCCCACTCGTGCGGGACCCTCAACTCGCCCGCCCACGAGGCGATGCCGTAGCCGAAGCGGCCGTAGATCGTCTCCTCGGAGGCCCACAGCGCTGCGATCAGCTCGCCTCGCTCGTGGACGTCGCGCAGCTGGGTGTCCATCATCGAGCGGAGGACGCCGCGGCGGCGATGGGTCGGGTGGACACCGACGGCGGTCACGCCGGCGCAGGGGAGCGAGCCGCCCGGCACGGAGAGCTCGAACGGGAAGGCGCCCGCGCCACCGACGATCTGTCCCTGCTCGAAGGCGGCGTGCATCCGGTCGTGCGGCAGCGTCTGGGCCCAGCGCTCGAAGAACTCCTCGCTCGGCGGCGGGTTGAAGTACTGGCCGATCGCGCCGATGGCGCGGGCGTACTCGTCCTGGTCGGCGCAGGGACGGACCTCGAACATGCCCCGACGCTACAGCTTCTCGAGCGGCGCGTACTCGAGCACGAGCTTGCGCTCGCTGCCGTCGTCGGCGAAGCGCACCGTCACGAGGCCGCCGGGCTCGATCCGTGTGACGACGCCCTCGCCGAGCGTCGAGTGGCGGACCGAGTCGCCGGTGGCGAGGTCGGGGACGTCCTCGCGCGGCGCGATCCGGCTCTGGCGCGGCGCGTTGTAGCCCGACCACGACGCCGGCCGCAGGCGCTCGCGCTCGACATGCGAGTCGGGCACCTCGTCGAGGAAGCGCGACGGCAGGTTGTGGTTGCGCCCGCCGTAGAGCATGCGCGAGGAGGCGTGCAGCAGCGTCAGCCGCTCCTGCGCCCGCGTCATCCCGACGTAGCAGAGGCGGCGCTCCTCCTCGATCCCCTGCTCCTCGATCGAGCGCGAGTGCGGGAAGATCCCCTCCTCCATGCCGATCAGGTAGACGGCGCGGAACTCGAGGCCCTTCGCGTTGTGGAGCGTCATCAGCGTGACGAGCGAGGTGTCGCCGCGAATCGCATCCTGGTCGGAGTAGAGCGAGATCTCCTGGAGGAACGCCGAGAGGGTCGTGTCCTGCGCCTGCTCGCGCCACTCGCGCGCGACCGAGACGAGCTCCTGGAGGTTCTCCATGCGGCCCTGCGCCTCGATCGTGCGCTCGGCCTCGAGGGACTCCATGTAGCCGCTGCGCGCGAGGGTCTCCTCGATCAGCTCCGGCACCTCGAACTCCTGCGCGGCGGACATGAGCGACTCGATCGCGCCGCGGAACGCCTTCAGCGCCTTCTGCGGCGCCGCGCCGACGCCGGCCATCTCTGCTTCGGCGGTCGCCTCCCAGAGCGAGATCTCGCGCTGGTCGGCCCACGTCTGGAGGCGCGCGAGGCTCGTGTCCCCGATGCCGCGCCTGGGGCGGTTGGCGATGCGCAGCAGCGAGACCGCGTCGTACGGGTTGTCGAGCACCTGGAGGTAGGCGACGAGGTCCTTGATCTCGGCGCGCTCGTAGAACCGCGGGCCGCCGATCACCTGGTACGCGACGCCCTGACGGACGAGGACGTCCTCGAGCACGCGGCTCTGCGCGTTGGTGCGATAGAAGACGGCGACCTCGCTGCCCGAGAAGCCCTCCTCCACCAGCAGTGCGATCTCGGCGGCGACGTAGCGCGCCTCGGCGTGCTCGTCCTCGACTTCGATGACGCGCACCGGGTCGCCGTCGCCGAGCTCGGACCAGAGGTTCTTCTCCTTGCGCTCGCGGTTGTGGCTGATGACGCCGTTCGCGGCGTCGAGGATGTGCTGCGTCGAGCGGTAGTTCTGGTCGAGGGTGTAGGTGACGGCGCCGGCGAAGTCCTGCTCGAACTCGAGGACGTTGCGGATATCGGCGGACCTGAACGAATACACGCTCTGATCTGGATCGCCAACAACGAAGAGGTTCCGGTGCTTCTCGGCGAGGAGCTGGAGCAGGCGGTACTGGGCGTGGTTTGTGTCCTGGTACTCGTCGACGAGGACGTAGCGGAAGGCCTCCTGCCACTTTTGGCGGGCTTCGGGGAAGCGCTCGAGCACGTCGACCGTGAGGAAGAGCATGTCGTCGAAGTCGACGGCGTTCGAGGCGAAGAGGCGCTTCTGGTAGAGGTCGTAGACCTCGGCGACGGTCTGGTCGTAGAAGCTCGCGACGCGGTCGGTGTACTCCTCCGGGCCGACGAGCGTGTTCTTCGCGCTCGAGATCTGGGAGTGGATGCCGCGCGGCGTGAAGCGTTTCGGGTCGCGCTCGAGCTCCTCGAGGCAGCGCTTCACGAGCCGGATCTGGTCGGCCTGGTCGTAGATCGTGAAGTTGGAGCGGTAGCCGAGCCGCTGCGCCTCGCGGCGCAGGATCCGGCCGCAGGCGGAGTGGAACGTCATCACCCAGGCGGCGCGGGCGGGCGGGCCGACGAGATCGCCGACGCGCTCGCGCATCTCCCCCGCGGCCTTGTTCGTGAAGGTGATCGCGAGGATCTCGGGCGGCTTCACGCCGACCGCGCCGAGCAGGTGCGCGATGCGGCGGGTGAGGACGCGGGTCTTGCCCGAGCCGGCACCGGCGATCACGAGCACCGGGCCTTCCGTGTGGAGAACGGCCTCCCGCTGCGCCGGATTCAGGTCGGCGAGGTAGGTCTCCGGCGTCGTCGCGGCCACCGCTCGATCGTAGCGGCGGCCTCCACGGGGTCCGGCAGCCGGGTCCGAACGAGCCATGTCTAGGTGTCTGACACCTAGACATGGCGTAAGGGGACACGCCCCGGAAGGCGTCTTGCGGGTACTGCGTGGAATAGGCACGCTCGGCCCGATGCCCCCAGCGCCTCGCGACATAGCCCCGGGACTACGCCACGTATGGGTGAACGCGACGGGGAACGAGCGGTACTACGTCGACAACGACGACCGGATCGTGTGGATCCGGTTGCTCACGAGAGTCCTCGATCGCTTCCCTTGGAAGTGCATTGCCTTCTGCCAACTGAGCACGCACGTCCATCTCATCGTCGACGTGCCTGACACCTCGCTCCCGCTTGGGATGAAGCAGCTCAACATGGCGTACAGCAAGGATTTCAACGCACGCCACGACCGCGTTGGGCAGTTCGTCCGTAGCCGTTATGGCAGCCGGCGGATCGTCGAGGGGCGCGACCTGGTCGGCGTGTACGCCTACGTCGTCCTCAATCCGGTCTTGGCCGGTCTGTGCCCTCGGCCAGAAGACTGGCGCTGGAGCAGCTACGGCACCACGCTGCGGATCTCGGACGACTTTCCGTTCGTCGAGGCGTCATTACCGGTCGCGGAAGCGGGCGGATCGACCGAAGCGCTGAGACGAGCGGTCGATGCTCGCGCGCGGGAATACCTGTCCCGAATGGCCTCGACCGGTGTCTGACACCTGGACATGGCCGTTGGGGTCAGTTTCTCGCGGCGCGAATCTCGACCTTGCCGGCGCGGACGCGCGCTTCGTAGCGCGGCTGCAGATAGACCGCCGGGCCGCCCTGCACCTCGCCCGTGCAGAGGTCGAAGCGGGAGCCGTGCCACGGGCAGACGACACTGTCGCCGTCCCGCTCACCCTCGTCGAGCGGCCCGCCGAGGTGGGAGCACGTCGCCGCGATCGCGCACACCTCCCCGCTCTCCTCCGAGCGTGAGACGACGACAGACTCGCCCTCGAGCTCGACGCCGACGAGCTTGCCTCCGTTGAGCTCCGACTCCTCGCACACCGGCGCGAAGCGGTCCCGCGGGCTCTCGAAGGCGGTTCGGTTGACGCGCACGCCGAGACCGAAGGAGAGATGGCCGCCGAGGTGAGCCGAGAACGTGGCGCCGGCATACGCGACACCCGAGAGGACCCGGCCGAGGCCGCGGTGCCCGTCGCGCCGCGCGACGAACGAGGCGACATTGAGCGCGAGCGCGGTCGAGTTCAGGAGCGCGTGGACGGTCCCGATCCGCCGGGTGTCGTCCTTGAGGTGGCTCCAGTCGTTCAGGCCGGTCAACGCGGTCGGGACGGCCCCGAGGATCCCGACGGCGAGCGCGTCGTCGGCAGCTTCGGAGCCGACGAGATCGAGCACGAGCGCTGTCGTCCACGCGCCGAGCGGCACGTCGGTCAACGCCGGATGGAGCGGATTGCCGAGCCAGACCCCGTCGAGAACGTCCCGCACCGACTGCGGCACCGCGTTCACGGCCTCCTGCACCGGCTCGGCGAGCTCGTCGAGCGGTTCCGTAAGGTCCGCGAACTGATTGGTGAGGCGGAGACTCGTCACGAGACCCTCGTCCCCGACCGGCCCGGGCCGGAAACGCTTACGCTCGCGCCGTGCGGCTCGCGCTCATGATCGAGGGGCAGGAAGGCGTGGCCTGGCAGGATTGGTGCGCGCTCGCGGACGCGTGCGAGGAGCACGGCGTCGACACGCTCTTCCGCTCCGATCACTACATCTCGCAGGGGGACGAATCCCGCAACGTCGCGCACGACGCGTGGACGACGATCGCCGCGCTCGCGGCCCGGACGTCGACGCTCCGCTTCGGCACGCTCGTCTCCCCCGCCACGTTCCGGGCGCCGGGGCTGCTCGCCAACGCGGCGGCGACCGCCGACCACGTCTCCGGTGGACGGATCGAGCTCGGGCTCGGTGCCGGCTGGATGGAGCGGGAACACCGCGCGTACGGCTTCCCCTTCCCCGAGACGCGCGTGCGGGTCGCGATGCTCGCGGAACAGGTCGAGATCGTCCACCGACTCTGGACGGAGGAGCGAGTCGACTTCCGCGGCGGGCACTACACGCTCGAGGACGCGCCCGCGCAGCCGCGTCCGGTCCAGAAGCCGAGGCCCCCGCTGCTCGTCGGTGGAAGCGGCGGGCGCGGCACCGTCGAGCCGGCGCTCCGGTTCGCCGACGAGTACAACACGCCGTTCGTCTCGCCCGAGGACGCCGCGGCGATCCGGGAGAAGACGCGGCCGCTGCGCTTCTCGGTCATGACCGGCTGCGTCATCGGCGCGACACGCGACGACGCGCTCGAGCGTGCGCGCACGCTCTATGGGCGAAGGCCACGCGACGCCTCGTTCGACGACTGGCTCGCACGAATGGGCGCCTTCGCCGTCGTCGGCTCCGTCGAGGAGGCCGCCGAGCGTCTGCGTGCCTACGAGGGCGCCGGCTGCGACCGCGTGATGCTCCAGCACCTCCTCCACACCGATCTCGAGCCGGTTCGGCTGATCGGTCGCGAGCTCGCGCCGGCGCTCGCCTGACCGTCCGCCGCGTCCGCGACGATCCGGGACATGGACCCCGGCACCGCGCGCCTCGAGACGTTCAGCGACGGCGTGTTCGCGATCGCCGCGACGCTCCTCGTGCTTGAGTTCTCGGTTTCGTCGACCGACGAGCTCGGCCACGCCCTTCTCCACATCTGGCCGCAGTACCTCGCCTACATCACGAGCTTCGTGACGATCGGGATCATCTGGATGAACCACCACCACACGGTGTCGCTGATTGCCCGCACCGACCGGACGATGCTCTTCATCAACAACCTGCT